>Ga0068855_100011559_pt1 | contig 10662 bp, 8 predicted proteins | sample KBSCornC52_FD_66592 | JGI IMG/M metagenome (GOLD analysis project Ga0068855, IMG submission 66592) | Corn rhizosphere microbial communities from Kellogg Biological Station, Michigan, USA - KBS Corn C5-2 | ecosystem: Host-associated > Plants > Roots > Rhizosphere > Soil ... | reverse complement strand
GGCGCCACCACCATGTAGATTGCCCAGAGCGCCAGCCCGCTGATCAGGGTCATGTGCAGCGCGCGTTTCCATGCAGTTGGAAAATGCTCGTGGTTACGCGAGGCATCCTGGACCATCAGCATGCCGAAGCCCAAGCCGGTGAGGGAGCCCATCGCGGTTGCGAGCCCGGCCGTGCCTGCAAACGAGCCGTAATCGCCAGGACCCACCGCTCGGGCAAGCAGGACCACCCACAGTGCCTGCAACGCTACGCGTATTCCCTGCCAGCCCGTGGCAAGTACTGTGTTGCGCACAAGAAGGCTGGCGGGAATGGCCGATAATTTTTTCATCTGCGATTCGACGCCGGTCAATGGGAGAGCGGCGGCCCGCCATGCTCGGCTTGCTGCTCCAGAATCTTGATCTGTGAATCCAGCCGGCCCAGGCTGTCCATGCGGCGCAGCGCGTCAATCTGGCGCACCGCTTCTTCGGTCATCCCGTGGATGGCCAACCAGTGCGTGAGCTGGACGCGATAGGCCGGTTCGCCGGGGGCGCCTTTCACCGCCTTCCGCATGGCATCAATCGCCAGCGCGTCGTCGTGGAGCAGGTAATAGGCGAAGTCGGCGTATGCCGAATACAGCCGCGCGATCGGATGCGGGCGCGAAAGCGCGGCTTGGAAGGCGCGCTGCAGTGGCGCGATGTCGAAATGGCAATCGTCCTTGCGGCGGCACTCGGTCAGCGAGATCAATGCGGAAATGTCTTCCTGGGTTGTCGGCTGGCTGCGCAGCTTGGCGATCATTTCGTTCCATGCCGGCACCTCTTTCGCGACGCTTTCGTGGCTGTCAATCATGATCAATGCCTGTTCGGACAGGGTCGAAGAACCCGGTATCGCGCCGGCGCGCTGCAGATAGAACCTGGATTTGTCCAGCAACTCGCCGGGTTCGTAATTCGAAGCAATGATCAACAGGCGGCCGGCTTCGTAGTTGGCGCGCGGGGAATCGGGATGACGATTGGCCTCGGCCAGTGCCAGTCGCAGGGGATTGGACCAGTCCTGCGCACGCAGATACGTCACCCCCGCGCACCACATCAGCAGCACCGCGACCAGCGTGCCGCGAACAATCGGCAGCACGATCGTGCGGCGCAAGCCGAGCACGATCGAGAATGCCGCCAGCAGCACGCCGATGGAGGCGAAATAGTTGCGATGCTCGTACACCAGTTCCAGCGGGATCACCGTTCCGGTCAGCAACTGCGCGGCGAAGAACCACAGGATGCCGAGCGAGACCAGCGGGCGGCGCTTGCGCAGCCCGACCGCGAGCCCCAAAAGTGTCGCGAGAAGCAGAATGGCCGGCAGGGTGGTCCAGGGCTTGAACAGCCCGGTCGAGAGTGGCATCTCGTCGTGATACACGCTCAACGAGACCGGGTCGGGGAACAACGTCCAGCGCAGATATTTCACCAGCACGCGGCTTTCGGTGAGCAGGCGCTCGCCCAAGGTGAAGCTGCGGCCATCCCAGGAAGCAGGACTGAGCACGCCCGGCAACAGCCATGCGAGGCCCAGTGCCGCGGGCAGGAGTAGTACCAGCCCATAAAGCCCCAGCATGCGGCGGTCGCGTGGTCTGCTGCGCGAAGCGAAATCGAGCAGCATGCATTCGATCAGGAACGCATACACCGGCAGCAGTACCGACGATTCTTTTGAGAGCAGGCCAATGCCGGTGCCCAGCACGATGCCGAGCGTTGCCTGCACGAATCCGATGCGCTCGCCGAACGCATCGGTGGCGGTCAGCATTCTGCGCCGCCCGCAAAGGTAAGCCCACAATCCCGCCAGTACGAACACCTGGCACAGGCTTTCCATCCGCTGCACCACATACAGCACCGCCATCAGGTTGATCGGTAACAGCAGCCAGCAAATGGCTATGAGCAGTGCGAGGCGGTGCGCCGCGATTTCATCAATGGCTTCCTCGCCGCGTCGTACCCGCCAGGTGCGCAGCAATTCGCGAAGCATGGCGTACAGCAGGAGCCCGTTGAGCAGATGGATGCCGATATTCACGGCCTTCATCGGCATCGGATCGGACCCGCTGAAAAACCAGTTCACGGCGAAAGTCAACGAAGCCAGCGGCCTGTGGAAGGAGCTGGCTGGCGAGGACCACGCCGCGTTGGCCCAATTGGCGAGTGTGGAATGCGTGACATGGATCCCCGTGTTGTCAACGATGTTGGGAAAATCGTCGAACACATAGCCGCCGTACAGGCCGGGCCAGTACACGAGCAGGGTGATCAACAGCGCGACGGCGAGCGCGAGCAGGGTGATCGTTTTCGGGCTGATACGCATCGGTCAATCCTGAGGGTTGGGCACAGTGCCGGGATGTGCCGCCGCGTCCGCGGCCAAGGTTGCGCGCAATCGCGCGGTTTCGTTTTTCCAGTAATGCTGATTGTGCAGCACCCATGCGTGGATTCGCGGCATTCCCAATCGCGGCTGGGGCGCGGGCGGCAGTGTCGCGTAATAGTCCAGATGCGCCAGGCCGAGTCCGGCGTGACCTTGCGAACCCAGAACTGCGGCTTGTTCCAGCGCGGTATCCGGTCGCGGCTCCAATGCCAATGCGCGATTGAATTCGTGCAGCGCCTGTTCCGGATGACCTTCGGCGAGATCCAGCATTCCCTGCAAATGCGCAAGATCCTGCTGCCGGCCGGGCACCTTGCGCCAGTAAGGGTTGGTCCGGGCCGCGTCCAGCAGTGATTGCACGGTGGCGAAGTCGAGACCTCGGCACTGATGGTCGTGGGCCATCTCGATCGCCGAGTTGAACCAGTTGAAACCAAGCGTGCCGCCGACCCGGCTTGTTGCAAGCGCTCGCCGCAAGGCAAGCAGCGACTGCGGATGCAGCGCTTTCATCTGGCACTCCGCACCAATCAGGTTGACCGGAATTTGCAGATCGTCCGGATGCGCCGGCAGCGCGTTGCGCAATCGCGCGGCGGCGAGGCGCGGGCGATCATGCGCCATATCGTATTGCGCGGCGTTGGCCTGCGCGCGCGCGGAGTCGGGATTGAGCGCGGCCCAGATCTGTGCCTGCCGATAACCGTCTCCCCACAATGAAGCGCGTTGCCAAGTCAGGCTGGCAAGCCAGATGAGAATGCCGGCAGCTAGCAGTCCGCGCAGCCAGCGCAAGTCTCCGGGCGTGGCCAGGCCGACGCCGATCGGCCAGAACAGCAACATGGCCGGAAGATAGTTGCGGTGTTCGTAATACAGTTCCAGCGGAATCCAGCCGCTTTCCAGCAGCTGCGCGGCGAAATAGAACAGCAGCGCCAGTGCTATGGCCGGAGCGCGCTTGCGCAGCGCGAATCCGGAGCCGATCAAGGCGAGTACAGCCAGGATGCACGGCAGCGTGCCAGCCGGATGCAGCCAGTCAGGGGAAACGGGAAAGGCTTCGTTGAACAGCCCGCTGGAATACGCGTGCGGCACGAACAGCAAGCGCAGGTAATCCACGATCACGCGCGGTTCGGTCAGCAGGCGCTGGCCCATCGTCCAGCCGCGAATCTGTGCAATTCCACGGATGTCGCTCGGAATGCTGACCAGCAACCACAGCCCCAATGCAACCAGAGGCAAGCCCAACAGGATCCATTTCGCCGCTCGGAACCGGTGACCGTCCGCTGCGGTGGGCATGGATTGTCTCGGCGCCAGCACGACCCACTCGATCAGCAGCAACAACAATGGCAGGAGCACGCCATTGGCCTTGGCCAAAGTTGCCAGCAGGGTGCAGCCCCAGGCGGACCACAACAATCCGATGACGCCGCGGCGTGTGTGGCCAAGCATCATCGCTTCGCGGGAAGCGATCCAGCCGTAGATGCCGATCAGCGTGAAGGTCGCCGGCAGCATTGCTTCGCGTTGCACGACGTACAGCGTGGTCGAGACCAGCAGCGGATGCAGCAGCCAGGCGCCGGCGCCGAACAGCGCCGCGATGCGCGCTTGCGTTTCAGACAGTCGCAAAGCGCGACCCAACCGGAGCAAGACGACACAGAGCAGCGCGCCGTTCAGCAGATGCAGCAACACATTGGTGAGCTTGAACGGCCGCGGCGACGCCGGCCAGTTGCGCGCGTCAATGAGGAATGAAAGCAGGCTCAGCGGGCGGCCCGTGGGGTCGGCCGCACCGGACGTGATGTAGCGCCAGAAAATGGCCCAGTGCTCAACCGGACCGGTCGCGCCGATCGCCGGCAGATTCCCGAAATCATCGAACAGGAAATCGCCCGACAAGCCGGGGTGATAGGCAAACCAGCCGGCGAACAGTAACAGCGCCAACGTTGCGGTGAATGCGATGACTCGGCGCGCGCTCGGCGTGCCCGATCCGCCGAGCGTGCTCACGTTTTCTGAAAGGGGCTAGAGACCATGGCGCGCAAGCATACGGGAGATGCTGCCCGGAATCCGGTGCCGATCATCGTGCGACAAAAAAGAAGGGCCGCTTGCGCGGCCCTTCCAGACTCGATGGATCAACTCGAGATCAGTTACCCGTACCACGGCAGGAGGACGGCAGGTACTTCTCGGGGATGGTGGTCTGCTTATTGACGCAGTGCCACTCAGTGCTGCCGGTATGCGTGACGGCCGACAGGGCCAGCACATGTCCGTTGATTGCCGCATTGGCCTTGTTGCCGAACGTGACCGCGATATAGCCATTGGTTGTGCCGACATCCACGCCGGACGTGTACTTGCCGGTGATTGAGGCCGGCAGAGCCAAGCCCGCGGAAGCATTGATCTTCGGGAAATGGCCATAGTTGCTGTAGAACTCGGCCATGGCGGTCTTGGTGCCATCGGCCAGCGACATGCCTTCCGACACCTGGGAACGGATCACGTAGTCCTGGTACGCCGGAATGGCGATAGCGGCCAGGATGGCAATGATCGCGACCACGATCATCAGCTCGATCAAGGTAAAGCCTTTCTGCATCGTTTTCATGGAATGGATTCCTCTTTGACTCGTGTTGGCTAGCTAACTCGGGAAACCCCTGAAGCTCAAAGCCCCTGCTTCGGACCTTGCGGGTCCGCCTCCCTGGCCAGCCGGCCAGACGAGCGGAAGCTCGGTGTGAAATTGTGCAGCTTCCGTGCCAAATTGTGTTCGGCTCTCAATTGCAAGAAACTGTGAACCGCCGCTCATAAGCGGCTATTTTTTGAGCAAAAAGCCATGGACCTGCTGGGGCACGAGTGACGCGATACGTCAGCCCGATCAGGCGACTCACGGACGACAGGATGAAGGCAGGTAGGCTGCCGCCATACTGCTCTTGCACTTCCAGGAGATGCTCCCCGCGTTGGTGGACGCGGAGAGCATGAGGGTGTGCGTCTTGATGGCATCGTTCGCCCGCGGCGTGTCGTAAGCGACGGTGATCAGGCCGCCCACTATCGTGACGGAGGAGACATATTTGCCGGATACCGAGGCCGGGGTGGGCAAGCCGGCGGACTGGTTGTTGGAAGGATATGTGCCGTAATTGGTGAGGAAATCCCATATGCCCACCTTGGCCCCATCCGCCAGCTCGAAGCCCTCCGAGACCTGCGCACGGATGAGGTAATCCTGATAGGCCGGAATGGCGATGGCGGCCAGAATGGCGATGATCGCGACCACGATCATCAGCTCGATCAAGGTAAAGCCTCGGTGCGCTCGCATGGGCAACCCCCCTGTTCCTGAGGCGCATGGATGACGGGCAACTGTTGCCAAATGTCACAGCAGGGAATGTGCCAACCTCCGCCTTGCCGAGCGGTCCTCAGCCCGGTTCTGGCAAAATGCCGCGTTTGGCGGCCTTCTGTTACACCGCTGGGACGACTGGATGAACACACTGCTGGTTACAGGGGGCGCCGGGTTCATCGGCGGCAATTTCGTGTTGGCAGCGGTCGCCGACGGGCTGCGCGTGGTCAATCTCGACAAGCTGACTTACGCCGGCAACCTCGACACGCTGGCCTCGCTGCAAGGCAATCCAGGGCATGCGTTCGTGCAGGGAGATATCGGCGATCGCGCGCTGCTGGCGCGCCTGCTCGCCGAGCACCGGCCGGATGCCATCGTCAACTTCGCAGCCGAGTCGCACGTGGACCGCTCGATAGACGGGCCGGCTGCATTCGTCGAAACGAATGTGGTGGGTACGTTGAACCTGCTCGAATGCGCGCGCGATTACTGGAGATCGCTGGACGGCGCCCCGCGCGATGCGTTCCGCTTCCTGCACGTCTCCACCGACGAGGTCTACGGCTCGCTCGGCGCCACCGGCAAGTTCACCGAAACCACGCCGTATGCGCCGAACTCGCCGTACTCGGCCTCCAAGGCAGCGTCCGATCATCTGGTGCGCGCCTTCCACCACACCTACGGTTTGCCGGTGCTGACGACCAACTGCTCGAACAATTACGGGCCGTACCAGTTTCCGGAGAAGCTCATCCCGCTGATCATCGCGCGTGCGCTGGCGGGTGAAAAACTGCCGGTGTATGGCGATGGCAAGAACGTCCGCGACTGGCTCTTCGTGCTCGATCATTGCGCGGCGATCCGCCGCGTACTCGAAGCCGGCCGGGTGGGCGAAACCTACAATGTCGGCGGAGACGCGGAAGCCGAGAACATCCATGTGGTGAAGACGATCTGCACGCTACTCGACGAGCGCCGGCCATTGGCTGACGGGCGCCGGCGCGAATCGCTGATCGAGTTCGTGGCCGACCGCCCGGGCCATGATCGCCGTTATGCAATTGATGCGTCCAAATTGCAGAACGAATTGGGCTGGAGACCGAGTGTGTCCTTCGAGACCGGCATCGCGCGCACGGTGGACTGGTATCTGGACAACCAGCCGTGGGTGAAGCGCGTGCTGGATGGCAGCTACCGGATGGAAAGGCTGGGGGTGACCGCATGAGTACGCAGAAAGGCATCATCCTTGCCGGCGGCTCGGGCACGCGGCTGTATCCCGTCACCCAGGCGATCAGCAAGCAATTGCTGCCGGTCTACGACAAGCCGATGATCTTTTATCCGCTCTCGGTGCTGATGCTGGCCGGCATCCGCGAGGTACTGGTGATCAACACGCCGCACGAGCAATCCATGTTCCAGCGCCTGCTCGGCGATGGTTCGCAGTGGGGCATCCGGATCGAATACGCCGTGCAGCCTTCGCCGGATGGGTTGGCGCAGGCGTTCCTGATCGGTCGCGATTTCATTGCCGGCCAACCCAGTTGCCTGATCCTCGGCGACAACATTTTCTATGGGCACGGGCTCACCGAACTGCTGCAGCGCGCTTCGGCGCGCGCACGCGGCGCGACCGTGTTCGGCTACTGGGTGCGCGATCCGGAACGCTACGGCGTGGCGGAGTTCGACAAGCAGAACCGCGTGATCGGGCTGGAAGAAAAGCCCGCCAAACCCAAATCCAATTACGCGGTCACCGGCCTGTACTTCTACGACGAGCGCGTCTGCGATTTCGCCGCGGGATTGAAACCTTCCGCGCGCGGCGAACTGGAGATCACCGATCTCAATCGCTGCTATCTGGAAGACGGCTCGCTGATGCTGGAACAGCTCGGCCGAGGCTACGCATGGCTCGATACCGGCACTCACGAATCCATGATGGATGCGGGCAACTACATTGCCACCGTCGAGAACCGTCAGGGGCTGAAGGTGTGTTGCCCCGAAGAGATCGCGTTCCAGAACGGATGGATTGATGCGCAGCAGGTGCGTGAACTTGCCAGGCCACTGGCCAAGACCGGTTACGGCCAGTATCTGTTGCAGATGATCGAGCAGGGGGTCGTGAAATGACCCCGCAATTGAAGCGCATGGATACCGACCTTCCCGGCTGCTGCATCGTCGAGCCGGCGGTGTTCGGCGATACGCGCGGCTATTTCTACGAGAGCTTCAATGCGGAGAAATATGCCGCCTTGGGGATCAAAGCGCAATTCGTCCAATCCAATGTGTCGCGTTCGATGCGCGGCGTGCTGCGCGGCTTGCACTACCAGTGGCCGAATCCGCAGGGCAAGCTGGTTGGCGTGCTCGAAGGCGAGGTCTACGACGTCGCGGTGGACATCCGGCGCGGCTCGCCGACCTTCGGGCGCTGGACCGCGGCCATGCTCACCTCCGAAAACAAGCGCCAGTTCTGGATCCCGGAAGGCTTCGCACACGGTTTCTGTGTGGTGAGCGAGTACGCGACGTTCGTGTACCAGTGCACGGCGCTCTACGACCGTTCGGCCGATGCCGGTGTCCGCTGGAACGACGCGCAGCTCGCGATTGACTGGCCGGTTGCCGAACCCCTGCTGTCCGACAAGGACAAAATCGCACCTTTCTTGGCCGAGGTGCCCGCCGACAAGCTTCCACCCTATTCGCCATGAATGCGGCACGCATTCTGTTGCTCGGCGCCAATGGCCAGGTGGGCCGGGCTGTGCAGTTCACCCTGCGGCACACCGCGCGCAAGCTCAATCCGCATTTCTGCCACCTGTCATGCAACCACGACGATCGCGACGACGATCCGCTGGAAGACCGTCTGATCCTCGCTACCCGCGATGGCAAGCTGGAGAACGGCCTGGAATGCGAGCGCGTTGATCTCTCCGCGCCTGATGGCATGCACCAGGCGCTGGATCGCATCACGCCCGACCTGATCGTCAACGCTGCCGCGTACACCGCGGTAGATCGCGCCGAGGATGAACCGGATCTCGCCATGCGCGTCAACGCACAGGCGGTCGGCGTGCTGGGCGAGTGGGCCAGGCAGCATGATGCGCGTGTCGTGCATTACTCCACCGATTACGTGTTCGATGGCCGCGCGCATACGCCGTATCGGGAGGACGCCACGCCGAATCCGCTCGGCGTCTACGGGCGCTCCAAGCTCGCGGGTGAATTCGCCCTGCGCGCCAGCGGCGCCAGGCATCTGATCCTGCGCACTGCCTGGGTGTACGCCCCGCGCGGGCACAATTTCCTGCGCACCATGCTGCGGCTGGCGGAGGAGCGCGATACGCTGCGCGTCGTGGACGACCAGATCGGCGCACCGACCCCCGCGGAAGTGATTGCGCAGGTCACCGCACAGATCCTCCCGCGCTGGTTCAACGTAGACCAGGGCGACCTCACCGCGCATTCGCTGGATGGCGTCTATCACCTGACCACCACCGGGCAAACGAACTGGAATGAATTCGCGCGCGCCATTTTCCAGCGTGCACACCGCGAGGGTCTGATCGCGCGGATTCCGGAGGTGGACGCAATCAGGACGGCGGATTACCCCACCCGTGCGCGTCGGCCCGCGTATTCCGTGCTGGATACTTCGCGCCTGCGCGAGACCTTCGGCATCGAGCTGCCGGGCTGGCAGGAAGGGCTGGATGCGGTGTTCGAGGATCTGGCTGGTTGATCCGGAACACCGTCCGCCTCTAGCATCGCGATTGCGCCAGGGGTGGCGCGTTTTGGGGGAACTCCATGAAGCTGTCTCGCGTACTGGTCGCGCTGACCTTGTGCGGCTGCGCTTTTGCCTTGAATGCAGAAACGGTGTCGTTCTCCGATCTGGCGAAGCACTTGCAGTACAAAATGGTGAAGATCTCGCCGGACGGCACGCATCTGGCGGCCACTTCCGTACTGAAGGATGGCCAAACCGTCCTGTCAATCTTTGATCTGGTCAACAAGAAGGGCGCGAATGTCTTGCCTCGGCAGGACGAAGACGTACTGGATTTCTGGTGGGCGTCACCCAACCGGGTGCTCTACACCGAAGCCGAACATGACGGCGGCTGGGACGCTCCGATCGCGACGGGTGAGCTTTACGCCGTCAATGCCGATGGCGGCGCCCAGGAGATGTTGTACGGCTACCGCAAGGTCGGCATGACCACCGGCACCCTCACCCAGCATGCCACTGCCGAAAACGGCAGCGCGCAATTCCTGTCGCGCATCGCCGGCGATCCCGATCACGTGCTGGTGGAGATCACCGATTGGGAAGCCTCCGGTTCGCTCGGGAACCTCACCGCCGTCTGGAAAATGGACGTGCGTGACGGACGCAAAACCAAGGTTGCCACTGCGCCGATCCGTCAAGCGGGCTACCTTGCCGATCACAAGGGCAATGTGCGTTTTGCCGCGGGCGAAGACCTCGACGGCAATCTGAAGGTCTACATGCGTAACCCTGGCAGCGATCAATGGGAGCTGCTCAGTCAGGCCAGCAACGATCGCGACGTGCCACTCGCGTTCAGTCCCGATGACAGTACGGTCTGGTTCGAGTGCCCGGGCGCGGAACGCGGCTTCGGTGTATGCCGCTTCGATCCGGCAACGAAAAAGCTGACAAATGTCTGGAGCAACCCGGACGTCGAGATGGACGGTCTGGCGCAGGGCTTCGCTTACGATTCCGTCATCGGAGTGGCTTTTGAGGACGGCCGTCCCGCCCAATCTGTCTTCGATCCCCATTCGCCGGATGCGCAGGCCCTGATCGCCTTGATGCAGCAATACCCCGGCGAGGAGGCGGGGTTCGTGTCCGGCACCGACGATGGCAGCAAGGCCATCGCAGTGGTGGAGGCGGATGTGGATCCGGGTACGTTCTTTCTGTACGACCGGGCAAGCAACAAGTTCACAGCTATCTTGCAGCGCGCATCCTGGGTTGACCCGAACCAGATGGCGCGCAAGCAGCCAGTCACCTTTGCCGCGCGCGACGGGTTGAAGCTGCAGGGATACCTGAGCTACCCGCCGGGGCAGGAGAAAGCGAAGAATCTGCCGATGGTCGTATTCGTACACGGTGGACCCTATGGTCCCCGCGATGACT
>Ga0068855_100011555_pt1 | contig 10664 bp, 10 predicted proteins | sample KBSCornC52_FD_66592 | JGI IMG/M metagenome (GOLD analysis project Ga0068855, IMG submission 66592) | Corn rhizosphere microbial communities from Kellogg Biological Station, Michigan, USA - KBS Corn C5-2 | ecosystem: Host-associated > Plants > Roots > Rhizosphere > Soil ... | reverse complement strand
GTGTCTGCTTCGTATCGAGCCAGGGCTTGTCGCCCGAAACCGTACAGCCAGAGACGCTCACCCCGGGGATCTCGGCGAGTCCGGGGGCGGCATGGACGACGGTGAAGCGCTCGGAATTAACGGCGAACCAGAAGGCAACGGTCAGGACCGGCAGTAAAACGTAACGCGGACGAATTGTCATGGGGGGAATCCTCAAAGCGAACAGCCAATGAGTTTATCACCACAGTTTGCAAACGTGATCGGAAGGCGACTAAGCGCGTTCCAGTCCCGCGCGATCCCACTTTGCCAGATTCGCCGCCGCCTCATAAGTGCTCTGGAAAAACTCCAGCAACGTTCGATCGGGAGACTCCGATTCCCGCACCGCACTGTACGGCAGAATGAATTCGTGGAAATCGGCGCTGTAGAAAGCCGCTGCCGGTTTCACCGGCGTATCCGCGAATCCCGGTGGCTCCGGATAAGCGTAGGAATAGAACGCGGGATATGCAATGGGAGCGCTGCCAGGCCAGAATCCGCAACTGCTGACTTCGTGCGAGTACGCCTCGCGCGTCACCTCGTCCGGCAAATTAGGAATCCCGCCTGGATGCCGCGGCGCTGTGCGCCCGGAAAAACGAGTGACCGCCAGATCCAGCGCGCCCCAGAACAAATGCACCGGGCTGCACTTGCCGATGAATCGTCCGCGAAATTCCTTCATCACGCGATCCGCCTGAAACAGAATTCGCCAGAAGCGATTGGCGTATTCCGCATCGTACGACCGGTGCGCTTCGTCGCGATCGAACGGAATGGCATCGGCGACTTCGTTCGGCTTGTTATGGATCCGCACCGGCAAACCCAGCCGCTGCAGCTCACTCATGAGACGCCGGTAGAACTCGGCAACCGTTTGCGGCTCCAGAGGGAAACCGCCCGTGCTTCCATCACTCACAGAGATGTGCAACCGGTGCGCGATGAAATCGAAGTCAATCTGGAATGTGCGCCCGCCATGCGGAATAGGCGACGTGGTTAGACCGCTGGAGGTGACATACAGCGGAACATGCCACGAATGATTGACCCGGGGACTCAGAGTCAGCCGGATCTTCCCGGCAATCTGGATCCACAGATGAAGTGTCGCGCAGGTGCCGGCCCATGCTTCAAGCGGGAGTTCCGGCCACGTTTGCTCGCGGGAAGGCCCTGGTTGCATCAGCTTTATTTTGCCACTTCTGATTCTGCTATCATGCAGCCTGTTGAAATGGAGGCCGTGTGAAAGCAATTGTCAAATCAATTCTCCCGACTCACCCGACACGCCGCGCGATTCTTCAATCCGCGGTCGCGGTAGCCGCGGCTCGCGCCGCCACAGCGCACTGGAAACCGAAACTGGGCATCTTCTGCCGCTATTCGCCGGCGAACATCGCCTTCGCCGGGCAGGAGGGATTCACCTGCGTGCAACTTTCCACGGGAGGGCCAATCTCGCCGGAATCAACCGACGAGCAGCTTGCCGAAGTGAAGCGCTCACTCGCATCCGCCGGGATAACGATCGCTGCGCTGAACGCGGGCGGCAACCATCTCGACCCGGCCGTACAACAGCGTTTTCCGAAAATCATCGAACTGGCCGGCCGCCTGGGCGTTTCGTATATCGGGGGCTCGTCGGGAGCAATCGCCGGGCGGCCGCTCGATGAGCAGGTGCAGGCGATCGTGAAGGCTTATGAGACGCAGTACTTCCCCTCATGCGAGAAGTACAAGGTCCGAATTCTCTGGGAACCGTACGTCAATCCCGCAAATATCGCAGTCACTCCTGTGGCATTCGCCGCGCTGCTGCGCGCCTTCAATGACTCACCTTATGTGGGCCTCCAGATGGACCCGTCGCATCTCGCCTGGCAGATGATCGATCCCGTCGAAGCGACACGTGAATTTGCCCAATACATTTTCAATGTTCATCTGAAGGACACGGAAATCCTCTGGCCCGTAGTGCGCCGCGGCGGCATTCAACCCGTCGATAAGGCGAAGTGGTGGCGCTTCCGTCTGCCGGGCTCGGGCGTGATCGACTGGAAGGGCTTCTTTACCGCCCTGGCCGATGCGGGATATACCGGCGGCATGAACATCGAAAACGAAGATGAGTTCTACTACCCGAACTACGAGGGCACGGATTTCACCGAGTCGTTCAAAGAAGGCTTCCGCATAGCGCACACCTATGTGCGGCAATTCGTGCCGCCCGGCCCCCGGAAGTAATCCCGCAATGCAACCGAATGGTTGCGCACGACGCGTACGTTCGCCTGGTCTCCGAACAGATTCGAATCCGTGACCTGGCGCCGGAACTCCCGCGTTTCGAGCGATGTCGTCGATCCCGGTTGAGTTCTTTAGCGCAAACGCCTGCAGGGACCTGAGGTATTCAGCGCAGCAGACGTATCTAACCAGTGTGGATCCGGGTTCCGGTCCTGGCGCAATCCTTGCCTTACCTCATAAGAGTTGCGCCGATGAACTCCTCGCTGAAAATGAACGACGCGCATACCCTGAAGCGCGACGTTTCCGGCATACCCGCGAAGGAATCGCGACGCTGGTTGAAACCCCGCGTGCCGCGCGACCAGCTTTACCGGCTGACGCCTCCCGCGCCAGCCCGGGTACGTCTCGATGGGGTCAGTCTAAGCGGCCGGATATACAAAGTGCTCCGGGCGTGGTGGGCCTGGATCGCCGTCGCCCTGATTTTGGAGGAAACCGGATCGCGCATCGCCGGTATTGCAGCAGGACTTCTGGGTTTCGTACTTTACCATCTTTCGCCGGACTGCTACCCCGCTGTCTACGAGCTGAGTGCCAACTTTGACGTGAAGTCCGATGAATTCAAAACAACGATCGCGGGTGTCACCGGCATGCCGCTGGTCGATGGGAACACGTTAACGATTTTCAACAACGGAGACGAGTTTTTTCCCGCTATGCTGGATGCCATCGAATCGGCGCGCCTTTCGGTCACCATGGAGCAATATATCTTCTGGGACGGAGAAGTTGGCCGCCGGTTCGCAGAGGCGTTTGCGCAGAAGGCCAGAGAGGGCGTACCCGTCAAGCTGTTGCTGGATGCCATAGGATCCGCGACGCTGGGTCGTGAGATTTTTGAGATTCTGGCCGCCGGCGGGTGCGAGGTCGCCTGGTTCCGTCCGATTCGCTGGTATACGCTTCATCGCGCCAATCGGCGTAACCACCGGAAATCCGTCATAGTCGATGGCCGGATGGCGTTCACCGGGGGCGCCGGACTCGCTGACGTCTGGCTGGGAGATGCCGGTCGCCCCGAGGAGTGGCGCGACATCCAGATCAAGGTCGAGGGACCGGCAGCCCTTGCGCAGCAGTCGGGTTTTGTACAAAACTGGCTCGTTGCAACAGGTGATCTTCTCGGAGGCCGCCAGTTTTTCCCTGAAGTGCGGGCCGCGGGCGATGCTGCCGTGCAGACCATCCTGAGCTCCCCCTTCTATGGCGCCGGCGCCGCCGGCACCATGTATCTGGTTGCGCTCCAATGCGCCCGCCGCTTTGTTTACATTGCGAATCCGTACTTCATTCCGGATTCGCGCGTAATCGCGCTTTTCGCCGCCGCGGTGCGCAGGGGGGTCCGCGTGAAGCTGATGCTCGCCGGCGGATACAACGATACCTGGTGGGCGAGGCAGAACAGCGTCGGGCTTTACGGGAAGCTGCTGGAGGCGGGCGTCGAGATCCACGAATACCAGCCGACGATGCTTCACCAGAAGACGATGATCGTGGACGGCGCCTGGGCAACGGTGGGCACGGCGAATTTCGATAACCGCTCTTTCGCGTTGAGTGAGGAAACCAATATCTGCTTCCACGACGCGGAGGCCGTGAAGCAGATGGAAACAATTTTCCGGAGAGATCTCACACGGTGCCGGCGGATCTCCACCGCGGAGTGGCGGCAAAGAGGAGCCTGGCAACAAGCGAAGGAACTCGTGGCGTCACTGGTGGAAGACCAGATGTAGAGGTTATCCATGCACAGGCTTCGAGTCGCCACCTACAACATTCATAAAGCCCGCGGCATGGATGGCCGCGTACGGGTGCAACGCATCGCCCGCGTGCTGGCCGCAATTGAGGCGGACGTGGTGGCATTACAGGAGGTTGTCAGCCACGCCCGGGGATTTCCGGAGGATGATCAGGCCGGCTATCTCGCCGAGCACCTTGGATTTCGCTATGCCACGGGAGAGACCCGAAAACATCGCGGCGGATCTTATGGAAATGTAACGCTGAGCCGCTGGAAATTCGACCTGGTTCAGCATGTTGATCTGAGCGAGGCCGGGCGGGAACCGCGCGGGGCCCTTCGTACCGATATCCGGTTCGGCCAGCGGCCGCTTCATGTTTTCAATGTCCATCTCGGGACGTCGCATCGCGAGCGGCGAGCCCAGGCGGTCCGGCTGATGGATGAGAAACTGCTGCGGGCCATCGATATTTCAGGTCCGCGAATCATACTCGGCGACTTCAATGAGTGGACGCACGGTCTCGTCAGCCGTACGCTGGCCAACGAATTTCATCTGACCGATCTGCGGAATCATCTCTCCCGCCGGCGAAGCTATCCTGGCCTTCTGCCGCTGCTCCATCTGGATCACATGTACTTCGACCACCAGTTACAGATCCGGCACGCACACTTTTCCCGGACACAACTCTCCCTCCTCGCTTCTGACCACCTTCCGCTGGTTGCCGATATCTCGATTGCAGAGTAGGCAATCGCTCGTTCATACCCAGTGGATCTCCGGCGGTTTCCGGCCATGACTCTCTGGCCACGCGGCTGGATAGCCCAGAGCAATTGGCGCCACAACGGTGTAGCCTTCCGGCAAGCCTAACTCTGCTTTCACGGAAGCCACGTTCAGCCAGGGGCGCGCAAAACCGATCCAGCACGTGCCGATATCTTCACTCCGTGCTGCGAGCATTAGGTTCTCGGCGGCGAGACAGCAATCCTCGGCGGCCTGTTGATTCCCGGTTCGCGCCATCACGATAATTACCGCGGGAGCGTGATAGAACATGCTGAAACCAGGCTTTTCGAGTAACTCGGCTGCCGCGTTTCCCAATCCGGACTCCTCCGGATGCGCCAGCAGCCACTGAGCCGCGCGTTCTGCATAACCGTCAATGCGTGCCCGATCGGTGAGGACCGCGAAGGCCCATGGCTGCTGATTTACTGCGCTCGGAGCGAGGACCGCCGCCTCAATCAGACGCTCGATTACGCCGCGATCAAGGGGCGTATCCTTGTAGTCGCGAACCGCCCGGCGATTCGTCAGGACGGTTATGAGTTCCATACAAGTTCCTCGCGATCACAGTCGTTTTCGCGGCTCAACCTGTTGCGGAGACAACGACGTCAGGCTCCGGCACGGCGTATCGATAGCGAAGGGTCGCCGCGGCAATCTCCGGCTCTTTCAGAATTCCCCCGGCGCAGATGGCAGTGCCGGAATTGTGAATGACCGCCACGGCCGCACTATTAATGAGGTCGGCTTCGAGTCTGTCAGATTTCAGTGCCGCCTCATTGATGAACAGATTCTCAACTCTTCCATCGCGGGCGGCCTCGAGAATTGCGGCGGGATTGCTCAGAAGCAAGCCTCGTCCCGCGGCTGAATCGATCTCCTGCCCGAGCCGGCCGGCATTTTCCGCCATATGCGCGAGCATGATGTCCAAAGCCTGCGCGTGCAACTTCTGCCACGTCATTGCGTCGGGACTTCCCTCGATAGCCTTCGCGTTCAGGAATGCGTAGCTGTTCGCTTCCCGGTAAATCGCCAATTCCCTGGCAACTCCCACAAGAATCAGTTGCTCGCCCTCCGGGGCGACAAGCGGACGAATGCCGCGATCGATCTGTTTAAAGAAATCGCGCAAATGGCGATTGCGGGCTTCGTTCTCTGTACCGGTTCCGAACCGGACCGCATGCATGTTCCCTGTGGAACCCCCGCATGCCGAACGGCCCTCAAGATCGCCTTCGGGCGCGTCGAACCCCCCGGCATCCCTGAGATTGTCGGGCACGCTGCGATCCAGCTGCACCTCGGAAAGCATGCCTCTGGCGCCATGGAAGAGCCTCACGCGATTGATGCTGAGGGCCAGCAGCCAGAACGAGGGCACTGGCGGATGCAGCAGGGGCAGAATGAAGAATTCGTCCGCGAGCCGCGATTCCGGCTCGATGGCTTCGGGCCAGAAACCCGACGCGGTGAATCCCGGCGCGCGGAAAATCGCGAAACTTCCTGTATGTCCGGACCATCTGGTGTTCCGGGCAACTTTCAGAATGGGCCGCAGATACTCTTTGCGGGAGGATTCGTCATAGCCTTTTTCCTCGAGCAATTTGTCGCCGGCCCGCGCCGCTCTCAGAATCCTCGCTTCGGGGCCGGGATCCGGCGAGAGATGTGCCCTTACCGGCTCGATGATCGTCAGGCAGAGACCATGAATACCAGCCAGTTCTTTCAAATCAAAGTATTGAATCATTTTGCGTCTCCTCGTGTCAAAGTCGTCGGATTCACTTGTACCTGGACTCTTGCAGAAACGACGGCCACTCCCTTCGGCGCATCGCACTCAAGTATGTAAACCGTGTCCTCCTCCGGCTTAACAGTCATGGTTCCCCACGGAGGAAGACCAGTCTTCTTCTCGCCCAGGCTGCCCGGATTGAGTTGAGGGCGTGACTCTATAGAGACTTGAGTTGTCCCCGTGGTTGTCCACGAAAGCGTGACCGGCTCGCCCCGGTTGATCTGCCGGGCAGAAGCTGCGAAGGAAACAATTTGCGGTCTGACGTAAGGAACGATGGTCGATAACTGCGGCGGTTTGGTCACCTTGACTCCAAGCGCCACCGCAAACGCCAGCAGGAGAAATAAAAGAAGCCACAAACTTCGTATCTTCATTGCACTCGTCCTTTCTCGGAAAACCAGAAGTATGTCTCTAACGTGCAATCGCCCAACCGGCTGCCTCAACGTCTAAAGCCCGTCTTTCCGCGACCATCGACGGGGGTGATCCAGGGGACCTGCGCGATTTCACGCGACTCGCTCCGCCAGCTCCCCGTTTTGGCGCAGAAGTGGCGGTTTTTCGCCGTTTAGGACGGGCGTCTATGTCTCGAGGGAGATGACATGGCAGTTGAAATTGCAAAGGCAGCTCAGGAGTTGCAGCTCGGGCTTAGTCCAGCTCCGATTGCGCCGGAGGCGCGGGTCTCTTCTCCGGAATATCCGTCATCGTCGCTTCCGTCAGAAGCAGCGTGCTCGCGACCGATACTGCGTTTTCCAGTGCGACACGGATTACTTTCGTCGGATCGACGATACCGGCCGCCATCAGATCCGTATAACGGTTGAGCGCCGCGTCGAAACCGATCGCGCCGTCCGCCGCACGAATTCGATCCACAACCACTCCTGCATCGACCCCGGAGTTATCCGCAATCTGGCGCGCCGGCGCTTCGAGCGCACGCTTCAGGATGCGGACTCCGGTCCGCTCGTCCCCGTCACAGTTTTGCTCCTCGCCTTCCACCGCGGCGATAAGTCCCAGTAATGCGACGCCGCCGCCCGCAACAATCCCCTCCTCGGCCGCGGCCTTCGCCGCGCTGATGGCGTCCTCGAAAGCTTCCTTACGGTTCTTCATCTCCGTTTCCGATGGGGCGCCTGCGCGGATCACCGCAACGCCGCCGCTCAGCCGGGCGAGCCGCTCGCGCAGTTTTTCTTTGTCGTATTCCGAAGTGGAGTCCGCAATTTGCTTGCGAATCTCGGCGCAGCGTCCGGCAATGGCTTCCTTTCGCCCCCCTCCGGAAACAATGGTGGTTGTGTCCTTGTCTGACACGACGCGACTCGCCTGCCCCAGGTCGGCAACGGTCAGACTCTCGAGTTTGATGCCGAGTTCCTCGGCGATGAGGCGCCCACCCGTCAGAATGGCGATGTCTTCCATCATCGCTTTGCGGCGATCTCCAAAGCCGGGAGCCTTGACCGCGAGGCAGGCGAGGACGCCACGAATTTTATTCACCACAAGTGTTGCGAGCGCCTCCGCTTCCACATCTTCCGCGATAATCAGCAGAGGCCGGCCTTCGCGCGCCACTTCCTCGAGAAGCGGAAGCAGCTCCTTCATATTGGAAATTTTCTTCTCGTAGAGAAGAATCAGACAATTTTCGAGCACGGCCTTCATTCCCTCGGGGTCGGTGATGAAGTACGGCGAGATATATCCTCGATCGAACTGCATGCCATCGACCACGTCAAGAACGGTCTCAGTGGTCTTCGCCTCTTCGACGGTGATCACTCCCTCCGCGCCAACTTTCTCCAGCGCATCTGCCACCATCCGCCCGATCGATTCATCGTTATGAGCGGAAACGGTTGCAACCTGCATACGATCGGTATAGCCGGCCACTGGGCGCGCGCGTTTCTTCAAAGCGTCCACCGCAACCCGGAGCCCACGTTCGAGGCCTCGCTTCAGGTCGATGGCGCTGGCGCCCGCGGCAACGTTGCGGATTCCTTCCGAGAAGATGGAGAAAGCAAGCAGTGTTGAGGTCGTGGTTCCGTCCCCCACAGCATCCCCGGTCTTTTCAGCCGCCTCACGCAACACCCGCGCGCCGAGGTTCTCCACCGGGTCCTTCAGCTCCATCTCTCGTGCGATTGTGACGCCGTCATTGCAGACGAGCGGATGACCGAAACGCTTATCAATGAGCACGCATTTCGATTTCGGACCCAGCGTTACCCGGACGGCGTCAGCGACGGCGGCCGCGCCACGCAGCAGGGTTTCACGCGCATCGGCGCGAAAAAGCAGTAGTTTTGCAGGCATCTCATCTCCTCAGCCGCAGGCAGGCCAGGACGGAGATCCTGTCCCGGCCCTCCTGGGCAGTTCTCTACACTGGCGCTGCTCCGCAGCGTGGGGAGCCGTTTTACTTGTTGCTGACCTCGAGTTTGATCGCAAGGCGCTGCATACGGTTCTTGTGATTTCCGTAGTCGACAAAATCGGAAATCAGTGAGAACAGCCCGGCGGCTACGTCGGCATTTGCTTCGATATAGTCCTTATACTCGCCGGTCTTGTAGTTCTTCGGGCCCCCATTGATGTAATTGATTGCCTGGGTCGTATTGTCGGCCAGTTCCCGCAGGAAAGGCTGAATGCGGTCAATCGCGGCCACCTGCCATGGGGATGCCGTGTCCTTCGCTGCGACCAGTTCGGCCAGCGTCTTTCCCATAGCATTGACGTGAGATTTGACTAGCTCCACGGTCCTCTTCTGGGTTTCAAGGGAGATATCGCTGCGCGTATAGCTCTCCATGAGCTGGGCGTCATCTCTGAGCAGGTATGCGTCGCTCTTGACATCTGCCAGCAGTTTCGTCACCTTCTCCGAATCGGGGACCTCCGCCGCTCTCGACAGAGGCATAAACATCGCGGCGACAAGGCATGATGCCGCGAACATATACATTCGTCTTTGGTTCGTCATTTTATTGCTCCTTTTCCGTCTTCCGAATTGTTCAGGCCGTCCCGATCTGAATGCTGCGCGGCGGCCCCTGACAGCCGTGGCTCACCCCTGCTCCGGCGCCATAAATATGCGACACTCGGTCGCCTCTTGATCGTTCCCCATCTGAGTGACTACGGAATTACCGCGATGCGGTCGACCACTTCTGCGACTCCCGGCGCCGCCCATGCCGCACGTTCGGCTTCTTCGCGCTCCACCCAGGAGCGAACGCTCCCGTTGAGGTAAACCTTCCCGTCAGTGGCCGCTACGGTTATGCGGCGGGCATCCAGCTCCGCGTTTCGGCGCAACGCTTCTTCAATGCGCGACGATACAAGTTTCGAGGAAACGTGGGGCTTCACCTGGATGTTGTTGATGATGCCCTTCACCCCCGCCACATTCCGCGCACAGCTCTCAGCGGACTTGCGCTGGAAATCCCAATCGAGCGTACCGCTGAGTGTTACAAATCCGCCCGAAACTACGGCCTTGATCTTTTCGTCAGGCACGACGACATTGATTTTCATCGCGTGGACGACATCGTGAGCAATGTCAGAGTCGAGCCGCGACGACAGCGGCTTCACTTCAATATCGTTGGCAATTGCTTCGACGCCGTAGACGGTCTTGACGGCCTTCTCCGCCGCATAGCGCTCCGCATATGTCGGGACAAAACCGTTGAGGGTCACGACGTGATCGGAGGCGGAAACAACGATGTTCTTCGATGTGATCTGGGGATCCCATTCCAGTTGCCTGAGAACATCGCTGCGTAATTCTTCATCTCGTTCTTTCTGGGTATTGGTTGGCATCGGATAGCCTTTCCGGTTCGGCCTCTTTTGTGTGATGACCGGAACCTGACACAACTTCGGCAATCGAAACACCGGGGGAACCGCGCCTGTAAATCTATGCTTTGGCGTGCGAACACGCCTCGGAAGCAGTAGCGGGTGCGCGATTTCGCGCTATTTGAGGTCAGGTCTCTTTTTTTCACGCAGCCCGCTGGCGGCGAGGGTCACTCTGGCTTTTCAGGCGGTGTGGAGCTTTTTGAAGCGATCCTGAACGGCTCGCTCGCCGCGGTTGCCCGCGCATGACGCCGCCGAGCGAATACGCTAATGCGAGGCGGGCTTATAGCCCATCTTTTTTGCCGCCTGGGAATGCTGGTGTGTCTCCAAACACGGAATCACGTCAGCATCAACGCCCTGAAATCAATTTGTGGCGCGCAGCACCCGCAGATTCTCCTCAAGCGAGACAATGATCACAACGGCAGCGTGGACGTGATCCGGCTTCACCGCCCCTCAAGTAATCT
>Ga0068855_100011553_pt1 | contig 10667 bp, 10 predicted proteins | sample KBSCornC52_FD_66592 | JGI IMG/M metagenome (GOLD analysis project Ga0068855, IMG submission 66592) | Corn rhizosphere microbial communities from Kellogg Biological Station, Michigan, USA - KBS Corn C5-2 | ecosystem: Host-associated > Plants > Roots > Rhizosphere > Soil ... | reverse complement strand
CATCCGCGAGTGCTTCGCAGTTCCGTGCGTACCCTTCGGGATTCTGCGCCATCAGGCTCTCGAGCGCAAATGCCACCGCCGTCGGGTGATTGATCTTCGTATCTGCCGATGTTCCGGCAGCGGCAATTGCTCCGGCGATGGCACGCATTCCCTCCGAACGGGCCTTTGCCGCTCTTTCCCGCAATGCGTTGCGAGCCGGCTCGGGCGGTTCAGTAAACGCGCCGACAAGCACCATGCTCGCGATGCGATCGGATATCTTGGCTGCAACATGCTGGCAGACGATTGTGCCCATGGAGTGCCCAGCGAGATGTACGCGCTTCGCCCCGGAGTACTCGATCATGCCTAGTAGATCCGCCATGTGGCTAGCGATCGAGATGTTTTCGGTTACCGGAGAGCGGCCCGAACCGGCGAGATCGAAACAGAGCAGCCGGAGATCGCGTTTGAGCACCTGCGTTTGTGGGTACCAAGTATTGCCGCTTCCGCCAAGCCCGTGCACAAAAATGAGCGGTTCTCCTTTTCCGCCCGCTTCTTCGACGAATAGCTTTTGACTTACTTCACTCATGCGCTTGCTTGTTTCTCCGTCATCATGACTCGCTTGACCCGGTTCACGATCGACCCAATCCCTTCGATCGCACATTCTACGATGTCGTCTTCCTTTAAAAATCGCGGCGGATTAAAACCGATGCCGACTCCTTCAGGCGTTCCTGTAGCGATCACGTCGCCCGGTGCGAGCGTGAGGCTAGTCGAAATCTTTTCAATCAGCGTGGGTATATCGAAGATTAGATTCGATGTGATCGCGTTTTGACGCAACTCACCGTTGACACGGCAGGTGATACGCGCCGTCTTAAGATCAATCTCATCTTTGGTCACTATCCAGGGCCCCATCGGGCAGAATCCGTCGATGCCTTTACCGAGAAACCATCGCTTGTGCTTCCTCTGCAAATCGCGCGCCGTGACGTCATTGATGATGGTGTATCCGAAAACGTGATTCAGAGCCGACTCATGCGAGATCATACGTCCGGCTCGTCCGATCACCACGGCAAGTTCGGCTTCATAGTCGACCGATTCGTCGAGTGCGGGCCACAGCGGGATGTCATCGTACGGGCCGGAAATGGAACTGGATGGTTTCGTGAAGACAATAGGCTCGGTGGGGATGTCGGAATCCGCGGTCGCGTCGAAGCCGCTGCGATGAAATTCACGGGCGTGCGCGCGATAGTTTTTTCCGACACACATGATGTTATGGGGCGGCGTGGAAAGCGGAGCCAGCAACTGCTCACGCGTGAAGCGTGACGCATGTTGAGGCGCGAGCTGAGGGCTCAAGCCTTGGGCAAGATCCGAAATCGCGCCTGTCGCGTTGGCCTCTTCCAGAGGCCAGCAGAGCATCCGCTCCGGGTCGATTATGGCCGCGCGAGTTCGTTGATCGATCAACAGGGATGCGAGCTTCATGAATGGAGTTTGAATCGAGCCGAATAAAGATTACCTGACAGTGATTAAGGCGTCATCCTTCGGGTCTAGTTCAATCGTAACGTCTTTGTACTCGTCGACCAAGCCGGCATTGTGCATTTGCCACGCAATTGGGCCCACTCTACCCGCGGACGGATCCTCAAAAGCCAGAACTTCGACAGCTTTGTTTTCCGGAGGCTGAGCGACAGCCATTCGGGCCCTCCCCTTGGCAGCGTCGGCCACAATCTCGACGCGGCTCCAGGCATGCACATCGAATTGAGGCTTGGTTATGAGTGTGAATTCCTGACCGCCATTGTCGTTTCTTCCCGGACGATAGTCCCAGTGGCCGCCTTTGGGGACTTGAAATTGAATTCCGCCGAGAGCGTCGAGCGGTTTACCGCCGGTCTGCGGGCGGGTGCCGAAGATGAGCACGCAGGCTTGATGGTCGGGTTCACCGGAAACATGCCGCATGGTGACCAGCAAGCGGTACCTGCCGTAGTCGTTCGACGTATAGACGACTCCACGCCCCGCGCCTGTGCTCGCCATAACACCGTCCTTTACCACCCAGCCGGTTGTAGCACTCTTTGCCAACTCGGCGGGATAAGCGTCTTCGAGGAGCAGCTTGTTGACCCGCGCCAATTGCTGACCTCGGACATTCTGTCTTAGCAGCGCTTTGGTCTCCGGTCGCAGTACCACATTGTTGAAGCGCGTTTCGTTATAGATTGACGGTCCGGTGAGGACGCGATTGACAGTCTTCACAAGCGAAGATACGACGGCCTTAGCATTCGGATCGGATGGAGAATAGGCGCCAAGTTCCGCCGTCAATGGATCCTCTAGTTGTTCGCGCAGGAAACGAGAGACGGGATCCGGCTCGCGCGCGAGTTTAGTGGCAAATGCGGCAGGATCAGTTATTCCGCTGCCGGACAGCGAAGTGGCATTGTTCTCGATCTGGATCCAACCGGCCAGTGTGTGGCCGTCAAAGAGAGAGCGGGGCTTTCGTGGTTTGCCCTCCGCGCGGCTCGCGCTCCAGAGACGGCTGCAGGTGACGGTGGCCCCAGCTAATTTAGTGAATGTCCTTCGACTAAGAGGACGGGTTTTGTTGTGCATAGTGACGTCTCTCCGGGATTGACCTCCGATATTACAAAATGGCGTTCCGCCCGGAGTCGGCCATGACCTTCAAACTTGTTTACATGTCTGTTGGTATATCCGAGGATGAGGTATTTCCTCCCGGAGGAACAAAGGAGTCCCGTGGAATTTGACTACTGTGTCATTGGCGGAGGAATTGTTGGCCTCGCCACGGCAATCGAATTGTTGAAAAGACGACCTGGTAGCGGCCTTATTCTTCTCGAGAAGGAGAGCAGTCTGGCCCAGCACCAGACAAGTCACAATAGCGGCGTCATTCACGCCGGCGTCTATTATGCTCCCGGTAGTCTGAAGGCGGAATTATGCCGCCGTGGCGCTCTGGCCACCAAGAACTTCTGCCGGGAGCATGGCATTCCCTACGAAGTTTGCGGCAAGATGCTTGTGGCGACGAATGCTCTCGAAGCCCAGCGCATGGACGCCTTGTTTGAAAGAGCGAAGAAGAACGACATTGAGATAGAGCGTCTGGATTGCGAGGAGTTAAAGCGCCGCGAGCCCAATATCGTCGGCGTTGGTGCGCTCTTTGTGCGGTCGACGGGGATAGTGGACTACAGGCGTGTGGCCGAGGCTATGGGCCAAGTGGTCCACTTATTGGGCGGAGAGATGGAATTCGGCGTTAACGTGGATTCGATCCAGGAGAGTTCTGCCAATGTCTTTGTCGCTGCCGGAGAGCGGCATTGGACGGCGAAACGGTTGGTAGTTTGCGCGGGACTTCAGTCAGACCGTCTGGCAAGGATCGCCGGATGCAAGATCGACCATCAGATCGTTCCCTTTCGCGGTGAGTACTATCGGCTTCCGCCGAACAAAAGTAATATCGTTCGGCACTTAATTTACCCGATCCCGGATCCCGATTTGCCCTTTCTTGGCATTCACTTGACTCGAATGATTGATGGCGGCGTTACGGTCGGGCCTAATGCGGTGCTTGGGTTCGCACGTGAAGGCTATGCCAAATTTTCGTTCAATCTGGCGGATGTAAGTGAATATTCTGCGTTCCCTGGATTTTGGAAAACCATCGCTTCCAATCTGAAATCGGGTCTGATCGAGATGCGGAACTCGGTGTCAAAACGGGGATATCTCAAGCAATGCCAGAAGTATTGTCCGGCACTTGCATTGGAAGACCTGCTTCCTGAAAGAGCCGGGATTCGTGCACAAGCGGTCATGCGTGACGGCGCTTTGGTTCATGATTTTCTCTTTGTGCAGACTGATCGCATGCTCCACGTCTGTAATGCCCCTTCTCCGGCTGCGACATCGGCTCTGCCTATCGGTGAGATGATCGCGGATAAATGCATCGACGTTGCGTAGTTGAAACAACTACAAACACAGTGGCGCGAGACTCGATCATGTACGCGTTGAAAATATCAAAGCTGACGCATAAATGATTGATAATAATGGTGGCCAGGGACGGAATCGAACCGCCGACGCCAGCCTTTTCAGGGCTGCGCTCTACCGACTGAGCTACCTGGCCGCTAGCAGGCGAGACCTCAAGTTTAGCAAAGGAGCGAAAATTACCCGGCGATTTGCAGCTTGATATACTCCTGTATACTGCGCTCGGCGAGCTTTCGTTATGCATGAAAAGCGATTAGGCGATGTGATCGACGATTTCTGCGTGAAATGTCGCCGTGTTACGAACCATTCCATTGTTTCGATTGTGGACCAGGAGGCGGCGAAGGTCCGTTGCCGGACTTGTTATCACGATCACGACTATCGGCACGAGCAGGCTCCGCCTTCGAAGAAGGAATTGAAGAAGGCCGAGGCAGAGGCGCAAGCGGCGCGCGACGCTGAAAACGACGGCAGCAATGCCAATGGTGCACAATCCGCCGGCGCCGAAATTGATTTGGAAACAAAGTAAGAGCCCTGACGAGCGCCAGCCGCGTTGGTCGTTCCTTTTCCGTGATGGATAAGTCCCTCAGTTCAGCACGCGCGATTCTGGCTACCGGTTTGATCGCGGCTTTACGGGCCCGAGGACATGAAGCCTACCTGGTGGGTGGATGCGTTCGCGATCGTCTTCTGGGGATTACCCCGAAGGATTTCGATGTAGCGACAGATGCGCTGCCGGACCAGGTCCTCCAGTATTTTCCCGAGGCCCGTTTGGTCGGCGCCCAGTTCGGTGTGGTGCTTGTGAGCGGCGGAGAGAGCATTCAGGTAGAGGTCGCGACGTTTCGCAGCGAAGCGGCATATTCGGACGGGCGCCGCCCCGATACCGTTCGATTTGAATCGCAACCCGTCCGGGATGCCCGGCGTCGTGACTTCACGATCAACGCGCTGTTCCAGGATCCGCTTTCAGGGGAAGTGTTCGACTATGTGGGCGGTCAGGCGGATCTCGAAGCGAAGCTGATTCGAGCGATCGGAAATCCTGAAAAACGTTTCGAAGAGGATCACCTTCGCCTGTTGCGGGCGATCCGGTTCGCGGCCCGGCTCGGATTTTCAATCGAAAGTGGAACATTCTCCGCAATTCAACGCGTTGCCCACCAGATTACAAGGATTTCGCCGGAACGGATTCGCGACGAGCTGGTTCGAATTCTCAGCGAGGGCGAGCCACGCCGTGGATTTGAGCTGCTCGATTCCTCAGATCTTCTGGCTCACGTAGCTCCTGAAATCAAAGCGTGCCAGGGAGTCCAACAGCCGCCCGAATACCATCCGGAAGGGGATGTCTGGACTCACGTGATGTTGATGCTCGAAGGCATGCGTAATCCCGTGCCCTCGCTCGCACTGGGCGTCTTGTTCCATGACGTCGGCAAGCCGCCTACATTCCGCATTGCCGACCGCATCCGTTTCGACGGCCATGCGGAGGTCGGTGCGGACATGACGAGAGATTGGCTCCGTCGTCTGAGGTTTTCCAATGAGGATGTGGAGCAAGTGACGTCCTTAGTGGCAAACCATATGCGGTTCAAGGATGTCCAGCAAATGCGGCTTGGTACTCTAAAACGTTTTTTGCGCCTGCCGCACTTCGATCAACATCTCGAACTGCATCGCCTGGACTGCCTTTCGAGCAATGGCCGTCTGGATAGCTACGATTTCGTTCGGGCAAAACTGAACGAGTTGGATCGGGAGGAATTGCGGCCCGCGCCACTCGTTACCGGGCACGATCTCATACGTGCCGGATACACCCCTGGCCAGGCATTTGGCGAAGCCTTGAGCGCCGTGGAAACAGCGCAGCTCGAAGGCGAAATTCAAACGCGCGAAGAAGCCCTTGTGCTGGCCCGAAAAACCCTCGACAGAGTGCTAGGCGACAGTGCCAAAGTCGATAAAATAAGTAGCGGCACAAGCATCCCTGGCATCCAATGATTTATGTCAGTGTTGGAAGTAGCCTCCTATCGCCTGGTCGCCGAACTGAACGCTGCCAGGGTTCAAAGCGATAACCTGTTTAATACACTTACTGCAGAGGCGATATATCGTCGGCCGATAGCCGAGCGGCATCGCCTTATTTTCTATATCGGACATCTGGACGGCTTCGATTCCATTCAGATCTGTCGCGAAACTCTAGGACTAAAATCACCAGATTCTGCGCTGGATGATCTTTTTCAGGCAGGAATCGACCCGGATGCGGGGCACCTTCCAAAGGATACCCCAGCCGATTGGCCGGCCATAGAGCAGGTACGAGCCTATGTCGAGCGGTGTCGGCAAAGGGTGGACGAGAATTTGGAGCGAGCCCCGGAGGAAGCCGTGCATATGGCGCTGGAACACCGACTGATGCATCTGGAAACGCTTGCGTACATGTTTCACAATTTCCCGCTCGACTTGAAAAGATCTCCACTAGAGTATCGCCCGGAGTCGACGTTGAGCGTGGATCGGGGCAACGAATGGCGTGAGATACCGGCGGGGAATGTGACGCTCGGGAAGCCACACGATGGCTCGTTTGGGTGGGATAACGAGTACGAAGAACATCGCACGCGGATCCCTGCGTTCCGTGTACAGCGATTTCCAGTCAGCAACGGAGACTATCTGAAGTTTGTCCGCGCGGGCGCCGCCATGCCTAATTTCTGGGTACAAGAAAGTGAGCAGATTTTCTATCGGGGAATGTTCACGAAGATTCCTCTGCCGCTGGATTGGCCGGTATATGTGACGCAGTTTGAGGCCGAGGCCTATGCCGCGTGGCTTGGCAAAGGACTAATGAGTGAAGGCGAGTTTCACCGGGCCGCCTATGGGACGGCAACGAACGAGGAACGCGCCCATCCCTGGGGCTTAGCGCCCCCATCGGCCGAGCGCGGCAACTTCAACTCTAGGGCATGGGATCCGGAGTCAGTATATTCGAGTTCCGCGGGGGATAGCGCGTTTGGCGTGAGCCAACTGGTTGGCAATGGGTGGGAGTGGACTAGCACACTATTTGCACCGTTCCCCGGCTTCGAACAACGGCCATCGTATCCGGGGTATTCGGCAAATTTTTTTGACAATCAGCATTCTGTTTTGAAAGGCGGCTCGGCATACACCGCCGCTCCGTTGCTGCGGCGATCGTTCCGAAATTGGTTTCGTCGCGACTATCCATACATGTACGCTAAATTTCGCTGTATCGATCGCTAGGTCCCCCGGAGGAGAAGAGCAGAATGTCCGCATCCGCAAAACTGCAGCTGTCCGAGTTTGCCCTGGATGTCGCCGAAGGTTTATCCGGCGCCTCTCAGAAGAAACTGTCGCCCCGCTATCTGTATGACGACGTCGGAAGTGTGCTTTTCGAGGCGATAACGCTGCTTCCCGAATACGGACTCACGAGGGCGGACGAAAGAGTATTGCGGCGCTGCGCTTCGAGCATCCGTTCGGTCACCGGACCAATGCGGCTGGCTGTGGAACTGGGAAGCGGGATCGGCAACAAGACACTGCACGTGTTGCGTGCGCTGGCGCCGCCGGAGGTTCAATTAACGTATCGGCCCATTGACGTGTCCGCCTCCGCTCTGCTTGCTTGCGAGAAACGGCTCGGCGATATCGCGGATGTGCAGTCAGTGCATGCGGATTGGATGGAAGGCCTAGAAAGAGTTGCGCGGGAGCGTGCACCTGAGACTCCGCTACTGCTATTGTTTCTCGGGAGTTCCATCGGGAACCTGGAACGCGAGAACATCACCGCTTTCCTCGAGCGCGTCCGTCTACAGCTTCGGCCGGGAGATTTTTTTCTCATGGGAGCCGATCTTGTCAAAGATGTGGAAGAGATGGTTGCCGCTTATGACGATCCCATCGGTGTCACGGCAGCTTTCAATTTGAATCTTCTGAGCCGGATGAACCGCGAGCTGGGCGCGAATTTTGATGTGCGAGCCTTCGCGCATGAAGTGCGTTGGATTGAGAAGGATCGCCGCATCGAGATGCACCTCGTGTCAACGCGCACGCAGCGAGTGTTCATAAGCTGCCTCGAATCCGCATTTGATTTCGAAGAAGGTGAGACGATCTGGACGGAATCCTCGCACAAATTTACCGAGATTGAGCTTGAAAGGTATGCGTATGCGAGTGGTTTCCAGCCTATGAGGACATGGATCGACAGCCATTGGCGATTCGCAGAGGTGCTTTGGTGGGTTCCCTAAGCGCTCGCAACTGACGGTCGCTTGCTATTCTAGGGAAGTTCGTTTTGCTTACGAGGGCCGGTAGCTCAGTTGGTAGAGCATCGCACTTTTAATGCGGTGGTCGCGGGTTCGAGTCCCGCCCGGCTCACCATTGTTACTCAACTTTCGAGCACCACGCGAAAACGAGCCTTGCCGCTCATCATACGGTCGTACGCTTCGGCGGTGCGCTCAAGCGGAAATTTCTCGATTAGAGGCAGTACGCCGGTGATTTCGCTGAACTTGAGCGTGTCTTCGGAGTCAATCGACGTGCCGCTCGGCCAACCCTGAATGGATTGACGCTGCAGCACCATTCCAGTTACGGCAGCCTGAATCGGTTTGGCGGGAATACCTAGAATCACAAACTTCCCTGAATATCCGAGTCCTCCGAGTGCTGCCGACATTGCATCGGCGTCCGTCACAGTTGCAAGTATCACCCTCGCCCCACCTAGTTTTTGTAGCGCTTCAGCCACGTTGCTAGCCGTACTGTCGACGTAGTGTCGTGCACCGAGTTCATGCGCAAACTGTTCTTTGTCGGCTCCGCGCGCGATGGCAACCGTATTAAACCCCATCTTTGCGGCAAACTGCACCCCCAGATGCCCGAGACCGCCCATTCCCAGAATCGCAACCGTGTCTGGCGGCTTTGCGCCGCTGTTACGTAGGGCGTTGAAAGTCGTGATTCCCGCGCACAGCAAGGGGGCAGCATCGATGCTCTTCAGGGAATCGGGAATCGCTACCAGCGCTTCTGCCGGCGCTACGACATAATCGGCATAACCGCCGTCGTAAGTGACCCCGGGAATCAATGGATTCTGGCAGGCAACCAGATCGCCGCGACGGCAAGGTTCGCAACGGCGGCAATGCCCACCATACCATCCAATACCCGCACGCTGGCCCGGCTTCCATTGCGGCACACCGTCTCCGACGGCGTCCACCTTGCCAACTACCTCATGACCTGGAACTCGCGGATAGGTTATGAATGGAAACAAACCGGCGACAGTCACGGAATCGCTATGACAAACACCGCAAGCTTCCACGCGGATCCTCACCTCTCCGGCCTTTGGCTCGGGGACTTCCCGCCTTACTATTTCTAAGGGCGCTCCAGGTTTATCCACCTGCACGTATCTCGCTTGCACAGTACTATCCCTTTCCGTTGCCACACCCAGATACTTGGGCCGACGACTACTTTGTGATGCCCGCTCTTGTGCATTGGCCGCAAAAATCCGGGCATTCGCGGAAGATAAGTCTTATCAAACGGTCTGCTGCGTCGGGTACCCCAAGGGCAGGGGATGTCTCGTCAGGCCGATGCTGCCTGCTTGAGCTTGATCGTCGTCCCGTCCGGTAGAATCTGCACTTCTTCATACTGCACCGTCGTGCGCTCCTCAAAGTTCACCGGCAGCGTTACGACGTGTTGGGGCTCTTTCCCTGTCGGGGCGGTAACAGTCTTTTCAAGAAGCAGAATCTTCGCATTAATTCCCTGAGGTTCCTTCCTTTTTAGCTCTACTTTGAAACCCGGCGTTGGAAAGGTGCACTCGCCATGAACCTTCAGCGTGTTCGAATAGAAAGTCGCGGACCATCCGCCGCACTTATTGACATCAGGCATATAGATACTCCTTTAGAAGGGGCGACGGCTCAATCCGATTGGTGCGCTATAGAGGCTCCTTCTTCGTGGTGGGCATTATATCGAGTTTTAGGCAATTAGAGCTGCTGCTGAAGTACAATTGCGCGGTAAGGAGAACAATAGCCATGCCCAGCTATATTGCGATGCTCAAATGGACCCCACAGGGGCTGCAGAACGTCAAACAGAGTCCGTCACGTCTCGATGCGGCCCGGAAGGGATTCGAGGCGGCTGGCGCGAAAATGAAAGATTTCTATATGGTGACAGGCCAATACGACATAATCGCGGTCGTGGATGCCCCAGACGATGCCACCCTGGCCAAAGCGATTCTGAGCGCGACATCGCAGGGAAATATCACGTCCGAGACTTGCCGTGCCTTTACAGAAAGTGAGTACCGGCAGATCGTTAGCGGACTGGCCTAGCAGCCCACCTTAAACCGATCAGCCCCAGTTTGCCTCTCGAAGAGCTGCGCCTGCACCCTTCAGGTTGGCCAGCTTCATCTCCGAGTATTTGCGCGAGAGCAGCACGCCATCTGCTCCTCCGTGAATTGCAGCGAGCACCGCCTGGCGCGTACCCTCCGGTGTCGACTTACTATGGTTAGCTGCCGTCGGAATATCGATATCGAGGCCCGGCCACAGTTTCGTGACGCTGTTTGCCAATCCTGCCCGAGCGCGCTTCGTTTCGCGCAACACGTAGTCTGCCGAAAAACCCGTCTGCGGAATTTCCATCAGGCTCTTCTCTTCGTAATTTAGAACTCGATAATGAAAATCAAGCAACTCCTGCTCTGGCACATCGCCATAAATGGATTCGTGCACGTGTTCGATGTAGTTTGCCATTCGCTCGCCGGCACAATTGTGATAAATGACGATCTTCAGGAAGTCGGAGTATTTCGAAATTTCTGCCAGATCTTGTTCTGCCCGATAAATCGGATTGAACGAATTGTTGTGCCAGAT
>Ga0068855_100011552_pt1 | contig 10667 bp, 9 predicted proteins | sample KBSCornC52_FD_66592 | JGI IMG/M metagenome (GOLD analysis project Ga0068855, IMG submission 66592) | Corn rhizosphere microbial communities from Kellogg Biological Station, Michigan, USA - KBS Corn C5-2 | ecosystem: Host-associated > Plants > Roots > Rhizosphere > Soil ... | reverse complement strand
GGGCTCGATTACTGCGTCGACTGGGTGAACGACGAAGTGCCGTGGTCCTTCGCGAACGGCGTGGTCAACGTGCCGCTCAACCACGAGTTGTCCGACCGCCAGATTCTCACCGTCCAGCAGCAGTCGGTCGATAGCTACGCCGAGCAGGTGCTCGACGCGCATGACTGGCTGGCGGCGGAAGCCACCGCGCAGGGCGGGCGGCTGCTGCCGCTGCACCTCACCCCCTACATCATCGGCCTGCCCTATCGCATGGACGCCTTCGAGCGCCTCCTGGCCGATCTGTCCGCTCGCCCGCAGACGTGGTTCGCCACGGGGGCCGAGATCCTCGATTCCTACAGGAGCCAGATGTGAAAGCCTACCAGCTCGGCAGCCAGACCGGCATTTCCTCGCTGACCGAAACGACCCGGCCCGATCCCGTTGCCGGCCCGGGCGAGGCCGTGCTCAAGGTGCGCCTGGTTTGCCTCAACAACCGCGACATCCAGGTGCTGGAAGGCCGCTATGGCGTGAAGAAAGCGGAAGACCGCATTCCCCTGTCCGAGGGGATTGGCGAGGTGGTTTCCGTGGGCGAGGGCGTCGGCACGGTGGCCGTGGGCGACCGCGCCATCTTCGCCCATTTCGCCGCATGGACCGGCGGCGCCTTCGGCTATTTCGCCTTCGCCCAGGACTACGGCATCACCCATGACGGCTGGCTCGCCGAATACATCAAGGTCCCCGCGGCCGCGCTGGTCAAGGTCCCGGCCAAGGTTGCCGACCAGGACGCCGCCCCGCTCTCCGCCTCGGCGCTGACTGCCTGGCACGCCGTGGTCGAGGTCGGCAAGGTCAAGGCCGGCGATCTCGTCCTCGCGCTTGGCACGGGCGGCGTCGCCATCTGGGCGCTGAAGATCGCCAAGGTCGTCGGCGCGCGGGTGGCGATCACCTCGTCGAGCGACGAGAAGCTCGACCACGCCCGCCAGCTCGGCGCCGATATCACCATCAACTATGCCACCCATCCCGATTGGGAGGCAGAGCTGATGAAGCTCACGGGCGGCGCCGGGGCCGACATCGTCGTCGAGACCGGCGGGCAGGGCACCCTTGCCAAGTCGATCGGCGCGGCGGCGGTCAATGGCAGGGTCGTGCTGGTCGCGGTCGGTTCGGCCGATGCGCCGCTGCCGAATTACGGCGGGATTATCGGCAAGAACCTCGTCATCAAGGGCATCGCCGCTGGCAGCCGCGCCATGCTGGCCGACCTCGTCCGCGCGGTTGAGGCCAACGGCATCACCGCCGAGATCGACCGCGTCTTCCCCTTCGATCAGGCCCGCGAGGCGCTTGAATACCTCAAGTCCGGCAACCACGTCGGCAAGGTGATGATCAAGCTCCACTAAGGAGAGGCGGCGATGGCCGAAACCTGGCTAATAACCGGCGCAAGCCGGGGCATGGGACTGGAATTCGTGCGCCAGTGCCTGGCCGATGGCCACACGGTGATCGCCGTGGCCCGAAATCCCGGTTCGGCCGGTGAACTGGCGGACCTCGCGCGCCAGCATGGCGAGCGTCTGCGGATCGAACAGGCCGACATGGCCAGCGAGGCGGCGATCGCCGATCTCGCCGCGCGGCTCGCCGGAACCCCGATCGACGTCCTGCTCAACAACGCCGGCATCAGCATCGCCGGCTGGCCCGGCGCTCCGGTCCAGCCCGAACCGGCAGACCTTCCCTACCAGGCCTGGGAAGAGGTGCTGCGGACCAACCTCTTCGCCCCCTTCGCGCTGACCGTGGCCCTGCGCACCAACCTTTCGGCCTCCGCGCGCAAGCTGGTGGTGATGATGTCCTCGGATCTCGGCTCGATCGCCCAGAACACCATGGGCGGCTCCTACGCCTATCGCGCCAGCAAGGCGGGGCTCAACATGGTGACCAAGGGCCTGTCGCACGATCTCAAGGCTGACGGGATCGCCGTAGTATCGATGGCCCCCGGCTGGGTCCGGACCGAGCTCGGCACTTCCGCCGCGATGTGGTCGGTGGAGGACAGCGTCGCCAACCAGCGCAAGGTCATCGCCGGGCTCACCGCCGCTGATACCGGCAAGTTCGTCAACCTGAAGGGCGAACCGGTTCCCTGGTAACCGCCCCCGATTGACCGCTCTGCGGAGAACCCGCGGTCGGCCGGCCAATCTCCCCCGCATGCTGCGAAGCTGATGCTGGACCGGGCGCGGCCGCGCGGGCAAGCTTGCCCGGAGCCGCACCGGCCGGGGATTGAGCGATGGAAATCAACGCGGCGGTCATCGCCGAAGACCTGGCGTCGGAAGCTCGCGCCCACGACACCCACCACGTGCCGACCGGCATCGTCCTGCGCTACGGCGTCGGCCAGCTCGGCGCGCAGGTGTTCCGCGATACGCCCGCCGTTCTGCTGCCGCTGTTCATGACCACCATGCTCGGCGTCGAGGCATGGATCGCCGGGCTGGTCGTGCTGATCCCCAAGCTGTGGCTGATCGTCTGCGATCCGCTGGTCGGCGCCTGGTCCGACCGGGCCAAGCACCACCGCGGCCGCACCCCCTTCCTCGTCGGCGGGGCGATCGCCACCAGCCTCGCCTTCGTCTCGCTGTTCACGATAACCGCGGCCTCCAGCCCGCTGCTCTCCGCGGCGATCACCTGCGCGCTGTTCTTCCTCGGCTCCACCGCCTTCTCGATGTTCTCGGTGCCTTACCTCGCCATCGCCGCCGCCCTCTCGCCCGATCCGCACCAGCGCACCCGGGTGATGATCTACCGGATGATCTTTGCGACCGTCGGCGTGCTGATCGGCGTCGGCGTGGCGCAGCCGCTGATCTATGCGCTCGGGGGCGGGGCGCATGGCTGGACGATGATGGCGCTGGTCCTCGGCGCGGTCTGCCTCGTCTCGATGCTGGTGACCGCGATCGGCATGGCCAAGGTACCCCTGATCCGTGACGATCTCACCCCCGGCACGCTCCTCAGCCAGCTCGGCGCGGTGCGCATCAACAAGCCTTTCCTCGTCCTGCTGGCGACGACCTTCATCCAGAACATCGGCCAGGCCGCCAGCTATACGGCGATCGGGTTCTTCTATCTCTACGCGGTCAAGGCCGTGTGGCTGGTGCCGATCTTCATCCTGGGGATGGCGATCGCCGGCATCCTCGTCCAGCCGGCATGGCTCGGCATCTCGCGCCGGCTCGGCAAGGAGCGCGCCTATGTCGTCGCCTCGGTCGCCTGGATCCTGGTCACCGTGTCGTGGTTCTGGGCGCGCCCGGCCGACGACGTGCTGCTCACCATCCCCGGCCTCGGCGCGCTCGGCACCCAGCACCTGCTGATCATCCTGCGCGGGATCGTCATCGGCCTCGTCAACGGCCCCTTCGTGGTCCTCGCCATGTCGATGCTGACCGACACCATCGACTACCAGCGCAAGCGCACGGGCCTTGCCAACGAGGGCGTCTTCGCCGGCCTGTTCTCCGCTGCCGAGAAGCTCGCCTTCGCGCTGGGCCCGGTCGTCGCGGGCCTGGTGATGAGCGGCTTCGGCTTCGTCTCCTCCACCGGCGGCGCCGTGGCGCAGAGCCAGCAGGCGATCACCGGCATCGTCCTGCTCTACAGCCTCATCCCCGTCGGCGTGCAGCTGGTCAGCCTCGCCGTCTTCTCGCGCTACCGCCTGCCCAAGGACGGCTGACATGCGCCGCCTCGCGCTCCTCGCCGCCGCCCTGCTGGCCGCAAGCCCGGCCATCGCCGACACGGTCGCAGACGAAGTCAACGCCGCTGCCGCCGCCGCGCCCAACTACGCCGATCCCGCCATGTGGTCGCAGGCCGCCGCCGCGCTACCGCCCGGCGCCAGTCCGGCAGCGACAGCGCCGCAGGTCGACGTGTTCTACGTCCACCCCACCATCATGGGCAAGGCGCGTCCTTTCAACCAGGATCTCGCCGACGCCGCCCTTAACCGCCTGACCGACGAGAGCGCCATCGCCCGCCAGGCCTCGGCCTTCTCCGCCTGCTGCGCGGTCTATGCCCCACGCTATCGCGCTGCCGGCCCCGGCAGCCTCGTCACCCGCGAGCAGCGCGATGCCGCCTTCGCGCTCGCCTATTCCGATGTGGAGCGCGCCTTCGACTGGTTCCTCGCCCATGTCAGCAAGGGCCGCCCGTTCATCCTCGCCGGCCACAGCCAGGGGGCCATGCACCTCGCCACCCTGCTGGAACAGCGCATCGACGGCACTCCGCTCCAGCGCCGCCTAGTCGCCGCCTACATTGTCGGCATCAACTTAGCCGAAGGCGAATTCGGCCTGCGCTACAAGACGGTCAGGCCATGCCTCGGGCCCACGCAGACCGGCTGCGTGGTGCAATGGAACGCCGTTGCCGCCGGCAGCAAGCTCGAGCCTATCGTCGCCAATTTCCAGAAGATCTTCGCCGACAGATATGCCGGCAGCCCCGGCGCGCAGACCCTTTGCGTAAACCCGGTCACCTTCGACGCGCGCCAGCCGGCCAGCCTTTCCGCCCAGAGCAGGGGCGCCGTTCCCGGCCAGCCCGGCCTCGGCGCGATGCTGCCACTCATAGCTGGGCGCGTCGCCGTCTCGTGCCAGCAGGGCCTCGCCGTCACGGCCTACGATCCGGCCCTTGCCCTCCAGCCGCTCCCCGGCGGCTCGCTGCACTACCACGACATCGGCCTGTTCTGGGTCGACCTGCGCGCCAATGCTGTGCAGCGCAGCCAGGCCTGGACCGGCGCAAATGCCTTGGCGGTCAGGCAGCAGGAGGCCGACCTGCGCCGCCGCTATGCCCTGCCGAACTCCCGCTTCGTCAACGTCGCCGGCCAGCCGCTGCACTATGTCGACGAAGGCAAGGGGCCGCCGGTGATCCTCGTCCATGGCTCCTATGACAGCCTCCGCTCATGGGACACCTGGGCCGCCGCCCTGCGCAAGCACTACCGCGTGATCCGCTTCGACCGCCCGTTCTCCGGCCTGTCCGGCGCCGCCCCCGACGGCCGCGGCGACGGCCTCGCCGAGGCCGAACTGATCGGGCGCTTCGCCGATCACCTCCACCTCAAGCGCTTCGCCCTGGTCGGCACCTCCAGCAGCGGGGAAGGGGTCGCCCACTTCGCCGCCATCCACCCTGAACGGCTCTCCGCGCTGATCCTCGCCAACATCGCCGCCCGCCCGTTCAAGCCCGATCCGTCGCACATGACCCCCGCATTCAGGGCCGTAGTCGCCGAGGACGCCAAGCTCGGCGGCTGGCACAAGCCCGAGTTGTGGCGCGGCGTACTGGAGATGAACTGGTCCGATCCCGGCAAGATCACGCCGGCGCTGGTTCAGCGCTGGACCGATCTCAACAACCGCCTGCAAGGCGCGCGCCGCGTGCCCCGTCCCGATGGCCAGCCGTTCTTCTCCGGCACACCCGCCGATCTCGCCGCGATCCGCACGCCCACCCTGCTGCTGTGGTCTGACGGCGATCCCGAAACGCCGGTCGAGACCCACGGCAAGGATGCCCTCGGGCTGCTCGCCAGCGCCGACAAGGCCCTCGTCGTGATCCCCCACTGCGGGCACATGATGCCCTCGGAATGCGGCGCTCCCAGCGTGGCTGCGGCCCAGGCCTTCCTCCGCCGCGTCTTGCCCGATTAGCGGATAGACCGGATGGCCCTCGCTTGCGCCGCCCCGCGCCTCGCGGCAAAAGCGCCGCCATTCAGCCCTCGGCAAAGCGCGTCTGCGCATGAACGCTCCCAGAAAGGATCTCCGCCGATGACCCTCGTCCGACCTGCGCTGATCGCGCTTGCCGCCGTTATCGCCGCCCCTGCTGCCGCCCAGGCCGCCCCCGTTAACCCGGCCGCCGGCAAGCTCGTCTTCATGCGCTGCGCCGCCTGCCACAATGCGGTGAAGGGCCAGCCCAACAAGATCGGCCCGAACCTTGCCGGCGTGGTTGGCCGCAAGTCGGGCACGGCGCCGGGCTTCCGCTACTCCGCCCCCTTCGCCAAGGCCAACCTCACCTGGAACGAGGCTACGCTGGACAAGTGGCTGACCCGTCCGGCCGCGCTGGTCCCCGGCACTTCGATGGTCTTCGCCGGCCTGCCCAACCCGCAGGACCGGGCCAACGTCATCGCCTATCTCAAGAAGCCGGTTCCCTGACCGTGGCCGGGGCAGGGGGGCAGCTGAACCGGCGCGCCGTGCTCGGCGGCGCGGCCGCCGCCGCCGCCGCACTGGCCCTGCCGCTCCGCGCGGCGCCGCAGCCCGGGCCAAACTGGTTCGAACTCAAGGCCCCCGATGGCCGCGCCATCCCGGTCTACGAATACCGCCCGCTGGGCCGGGCCAAGGGCACGATCCTGTTCTCCCACGGCGCCGGCTCGTCGCCCGCCTACTATCCCGACTTCTTCGGTGAGTGGATCGCCGCGGGCTACCATGTCCTCGCTCCGCTCCACGTCGACAGCCGCGAACACCCCCACACGAAGGACTATCCCGGCCTCGCCTCGTGGAGGGCCCGGGTGGAGGACATGCGCGCCCTCATCGCCAATATCGGCCCGGCGCCCTTCGTCGCCGCCGGCCACTCCTATGGCGGCCTCGTCGCGCTGACCCTCGGCGGGGCCGAGCCGGTGCCCCCCGCGGGGATGAGCCTGCCGCTCTATCCGCGCCTCGCCCGCGCGGTCATGGCCTTCTCGCCGCCCGCGCCGATCCCGGTGCTGGTCACCGAACAGGGCTATGGCGCGCTCAAGGTGCCGGCCCTGGTGCAGACGGGCACCAAGGACCTCGTCCCCGGCATCACCGCGCCCGATCCCGAAGGCTGGCGCGGCCACCTCGTGCCGTTCACCGCCGGTCCGGCCAACGGCAACCGCTACGGCCTCGTCCTGCCGGGCGTGAACCACTATTTCGGCGGCGCGATCTGCGACTATTCGCAGCCTGGCCCGCCGCAGCGCGAAGGCCTGATCGTCGCCGCGCGCCTTTCCGCCGTGTTCCTCGCCGCCTATGCCGAGGGGCGCGCCTCGGCGCGACGCCGGCTCGATCGGTCCGTCGGCGAAAACCCCCAGCGGCAACTGCTTTGGCGCTGACGAAAAAAGGCCCGGCACAACCATGGCCGGGCCAGTGTGGAGAGCCTGTTCCGCCGAGCCCTACTGCTCGGCGATTTCCGCGATGGTCCGCGCGAAGGCCTCGCCGGTCTGGGCCTGGGCGGCCTCCTCGGCATCCTTGAGCTGGACGTAGAACAGCCGCCGCATCAGCTCCTGCCGGCGCTCCTCGCGCTCTTCCAGCGCGGCCTGGTCGAAGACCAGCGCCTCGATCCCCGCGGCAAGGTCCAGCCCGTGGGCCTTGGCGGCGCGCTCGGCGCTGTCGAGCCGGTCGCGCAGGACCGACAGCTCGCTCGCCAGCACCATGATCATCGACATGGCCTGGTCGAGCCCGGGCGTATCGTAGAACTCGGGCCGCTTGCCGCGGGCGTGGCGGAAAACGTGGGGGCGCTGTTCAGTCATGCTATCTCCGCTCATGCCGCGAGGGCCTTTTCACCGGCCTTGTGCGCAATCAGCACTTCCCAGCCGCCGCCGGGGGCGAACTCGCCGGCGGTGAAGTCCCGTTCGGCCACGTGTTCGCTGGCTTCCTGGCTGTAGCCCTCGGCCTGCGCGGCAAATTCCATCACCGCCATCGGCGCCGTGTCGAACTTCACCTGGGCACGGTCGAACCCGGCGCGTTCGGCCAGGGCATACTGGTCCATGTCGCGCATGGCGCCCCAGAACGGCTCGTTGTTGTACCAGGTCTCGTTGTCGAGGATGAACTGGGTGAAGGGGTCCATCAGGTCGAACGGCGGCAGGTCGGCGTGAATCATCAGTCCGCCGGGCGCGAGCACGCGGTGCGCCTCGGCGAAGATCCGCGGCATGGCCTTGCCGCTGGTCTCGTGCAGCAGGATGTGGCTGACGACGAGGTCGAAATGCTCGTCCGGGAAGGTGGTCTTCTCGGCATTCATCTGGGCGAAGTTGACCTCCAGCCCCATCGCCGCGGCGCGGGCATGGGCATAGCGCACGCTCGGCGCGCCCACGTCGATCCCCCAGACTTCCGCCTCGGGGAACAGCTCCTTGTAAGGCAGGGTGGAGTGACCCACGGTGCAGCCCATGTCGAGGATTCGGCGCGGCTTGAAGTCCGGCATGTGGCGCTTGAGGTAGTTCACCACCGAGCGGCCCATGTCGTCGTTGTTGGGCCCGGTATAGCCCATCGAATAGAGATAGACGCCGCGATCGTAGACCGCGCCCACCGAGATATCGCCGGGGCAGGCTTCCGAGCAGTAGCCCCCCGGCATGCAGTGGATGTCGAGCGCGGTGACATAGCGCGGCGGCTCGAACCCTTCCGGGATCACCAGCTGCGCCTTGCTTGCCGCCGAAAGCTCCGCCGCCGTGGCGTTCAGCTCTGGCAGCTGCCGGTCGACCGAAGAGCTCACCGATTCCCACAGCAGTTCCTGCGCGATGCGGTTGGTCGCGGCATAGTGCTGGAAGTAGAGGTTCTTCACCATGCCAGCGCGGATGTCGCGGCGGTCGGCCGGGGCGCGGCCCGTCTCCTTCTCGAACTCCCGCGCCACCCGCGCCTGGTAGATCGGGCTCAGGCCGGGCAGCAGCGAGCTCTGGATGAAGCCCTTGAGGCTCTTCGCGAACTCCTGGCGCGAGGCTTCGTCGGCCGTGGCGCCGGGCAAGGCCGCATGGGGTGCCTGCTGGAAAGTGTTGAGCATTCGCGACTCCGCTTGTCTGCAACGCGTCGACCGTCCTTGCGGGTAAGGATCGCCTGCCGCAAGGTGAGGGGCAAGTGCCTATCCGCTGGGTGGACAGTGCCCCCCGCCCCCCGTGCGGGCCGCGCGGGAACCGGGAAAAACCGTGGCCGGATGACAGGTTGCCCGCAGGTTTTCCGTGCGGGCGGACAATGCCTCGAAAGGGAACGGGCAATGGATGAGATGAAGTTCAGCCGCCGCAACAGCCTCGGCCTGCTCGGCCTCGCCGGAGCCGCGGCGGCGATCCCCAGCGCGGCCACCGCTGCCACCGCGGCGAAGGGCGGCAACAAGGCGTCGCTCGGCAAGCCGCGCATCCCCTTCATCACCAAGATCGACTTCAAGGACCCGCTGTGGACCCGCGACACCTATGCCCGGATCGACGCCGATCTCGATCCCGCCAAGGAAAAGTGCGGCTGGCTCAAGGGCAAGGCCTATGGCGTGCGCGACAATGAGAAGGTCCGCCCGCTGTTCGGCGTCGAAGGCTTCTCGTTCGTGCGCACCAAGCGCCTGGAGGATGGCTCGGTCCGCCGCATGCTGCGCGAGATCGTGTTCTACCGCGACCTCGAGACCGGCGCGATCCTGAAGGAGTGGCACAACCCCTATACCGACGAGACGGTGCGGGTCGTCCCCATCGCCAACGATCCGTTCAACTTCACCATCAGCGCGTTCCAGCCCGAACCCCCGTCATACGGCGGCCTGCAGAAGGTGAAGCACGAGCCCAAGCCCTTCCTGCAGGACTGGGAATATGGCCCCGACGGTACCATGGTCCTGCACACCGGGATCGACATGATCTACCCCAACGCGCTCCAGCCCGACAAATGGCCGCGCGAAAGCTCGGGGCCGATGAACCGGGTGTCGGAACACTTCATCTACGTGGTCAAGAAGGCCGACGTCGAGAACCCGCACCTGACTCACATTCCCCACATCGGCGCGTGGAGCCGGATCACCCCGTGGCTGCCGTGGATGCTGATGGGTCAGGCGCCGGGCCACATCTCCTATTTCACCCACTTCCAGACCATCCCAGACGGCATCAAGGGCCTCCCCGCCGATCTCGTCGCCGCGGCCCGCGCCATGGACGAGAAGTGGCTCCACGCGCCGACCGAGGACTACGGCCCCTCGCTCTCCAGCCTCGAAAACTACGCCCGCGAACAGAAGCCCGCCCCGGTCCCCGCCGGCTGGTCCCCGCCGCAGCCCCCGGCCATGGGCGCGCCGCCCTTCCCGCCGCGGCCCTGACCAGGAATTCCTCCCCGCGGTGCGGGGAGGATCCGCTTGATCAAATCCCCAGCGCCCCCGGGTTCATGATCCCCCTGGGGTCTAGCTCCGCCTTGATCGCCCGCACCAGCGCCGAGGCGGGCGCGCCGAGCCGCTGCTGGTAGGGATAGGCCCGGCCCAGCTGGAAATGCGCCGCGCCATGCTCCTGCATCAGCTGGATGATCTCGCCCTTGAGCCGGTCGACGAAGGTCCGCGCCTCCGCGTCCGCCGGGAAGGTGGCGGTCCCGCCCAGGTAGTCCGCCCCCAGCGTCGTGTCATGGTAAGTGGTCCGGGCGTCGGGCCAGTAGAGGGCAATCTCGTAGAGGAACCCGGTCGGCCCCACCGGCGAGAACATGGTGCCCAGCCACACGCCCAGGCGGTCCATCTCCGCCTTGCGCCCCGCGACCAGGCGCCGGAAGTCCGTATCGAAGGGCACGGCCTCGTCGTGGGCCAGCAACCCGTGCAGCGGCACCCAGCGCTCCCCGCCCGGGCCGAGAATGTTGAACAGCGGCGCGAACGGGAGCGAGCGCACGAAGGCCGGCACCGTGTTGGCGATCTCGCGGCCGGTCCCGGCAAGGATCTGGCGCAGCTGCCGCGCGCGGTGGGCGGCATCCTCGGCGTCGAACCCCTCGACGATGAAGTGGAGCATGAACTGCCCGGCGCGCATCGGGTTTTCGCCGGCGATCGCCATCTTCAGCACCTGGGCCACGCCCTTGAGCTTGTTGGGCGCCTTCTTC
>Ga0068855_100011549_pt1 | contig 10668 bp, 9 predicted proteins | sample KBSCornC52_FD_66592 | JGI IMG/M metagenome (GOLD analysis project Ga0068855, IMG submission 66592) | Corn rhizosphere microbial communities from Kellogg Biological Station, Michigan, USA - KBS Corn C5-2 | ecosystem: Host-associated > Plants > Roots > Rhizosphere > Soil ... | reverse complement strand
ACCAACCGTCCCGACGTGCTCGATCCCGCGCTGCTGCGTCCCGGCCGCTTCGACCGTCAGGTCGTGGTGCCGAATCCGGACGTCGTCGGCCGCGAGCAGATCCTCAAGGTGCACGTGCGCAAGGTGCCGCTGGCGCCGGACGTGAACCTCAAGACCGTGGCGCGCGGCACGCCGGGCTTCTCCGGCGCCGATCTCATGAACCTCGTCAACGAAGCGGCGCTGATGGCGGCGCGGCGCAACAAGCGCATGGTGACGCAGGCGGAGTTCGAAGACGCCAAGGACAAGGTGATGATGGGCGCCGAGCGCCGCACGCTGGTGATGACGGACGAGGAAAAGCTCCTCACCGCCTATCACGAAGGCGGGCACGCGCTGGTCGCGCTCAGCGTGAAGGCGACCGATCCGGTGCACAAGGCGACGATCATTCCGCGCGGCCGTGCGCTCGGCATGGTCATGCAATTGCCCGAGCGCGACAAGCTGTCGATGTCGCTCGAGCAGATGGAATCGCGCCTCGCCATCATCATGGCCGGCCGCGTCGCCGAGGACCTGGTGTTCGGCCGCGACAAGGTGACGTCCGGCGCCGCGTCCGACATCGAGCAGGGCACCAAGCTCGCGCGCATGATGGTGACGCGCTGGGGTCTGTCCGATGCGCTCGGCCCGGTGGCCTATGGCGAGAACCAGGACGAGGTCTTCCTCGGCTATCAGGTGTCGCGCCAGCAGAACATCTCGGAAGAGACGAGCCGCAAGATCGACGCCGAAGTGCGGCGTCTGGTCGAAGCCGGTCTGTCCGAGGCGACGCGCATCCTCACAGAGCGGCGCGCCGATCTCGAAGTGCTGGCCAAGGGCCTGCTGGAGTTCGAGACGCTCTCGGGCGACGAGATCAAGGACCTGCTCGCCGGCAAGCCGCCGGTGCGCGAGAGCGTGATCGAGCCGTCCGGTCCGCGCTCCTCGGCGGTGCCGCCGGCCGGCAAGCCGCGGCCACGCCCCGACGCGCCGCCGACCGGCGACGTCGCGCCGCAGCCGCAGGGCTGACAATTCGGAATATGCGTGATGAAGGCCGGGCCGGTTGCCCGGCCTTTGTTTTTACGGTCAGTGTCGCCGCCATGAGCGCAATCGATTCCGCAGCAGAGAAACCGTACTGGTCCTGGCCCGGCGTCTGGGTGGGTTTCCGCCGCGGCCTGCCCGTGGCGCCCGGCATCATGGTGTTCGGCCTCGTCGTCGGCGCCGCCGCGGCGCGCCACGGCATATCCGGTATCGAGAATTTCGCGATGAACCTGCTGATTTGCTCAGGCATCGCGCAACTGGTTGCCTTGGAAATCTGGCCATCGACGATGACGTGGGCGGCCGTTGCCTCGCTTTCGCTGCTCGCGGCGGTGATCGGCGCCCGCATGTTCCTGATGAGCGTGTCGATGCGGCCGTGGTTCGGGCAATTGCCGAAGTGGCAGGCCTATCTCGGCCTGTTCTTCCTCACCGACGCGACCTGGCTGATCGCCACGCGCTACTACAACGAAGGCGGCCGCGACGTCGGCGCCTATTTCGGCGCGGCGATCATGATTCTCCTGGGCTGGCTCGCCGCGGCGAGCGCCGGCTATTTCCTCGGCGGCCTCGTCGTCGATCCGAACCGCTACGGCCTCGACCTCGTCATGCCGGTGTTCTTCGCCGCGATGCTGGTGCCGCTGTGGACCGGTCGGCGTCGCGCTTACGGCTGGATCGTTGCCGGCGTCGTCGCGGTCGCCGTGCAGCACCTCGTCGGCGGCTGGTGGTTCATCATCGCCGGCTCGCTCGCCGGAGCTTTTGCCGGCGCCTATTTCGACGAGCGCAAGAAATGACCTCCGATCTCGGACCGGCCGGCGTATGGATCGCCATCATCGCCATGGCGCTCGTTACTTACGCGGTGCGCGCCGGCGGCTTCCTGCTGATGGGCTACGTTCCATTGACCAAGCGCGTGCGCGCCTTTCTCCAGGCCTTGCCCGGCGCTGTGGTGGTCGCGATCATCCTGCCGATCGCCGTGCATGGCGGCGCGGCGGCGGCCGCCGCCGTCGTCGTCGCACTCGTTATCATGGCCTGGCGCAAGAACGACCTCGTCGCCGTGGTCTGCGGCGTCGCCGTCGCGGCGGCGATGCGGGCGATCTGAACAACGGAGAGGCGCGATGCCTCTGCAAAACCGCGTCTCACCCTTCGGCGAATTGTTCGCGACGTCCGCGCGCGGAACGCTGTTCGGCAATCGCGGCGGGAAGTTTCACGCCGACGGCAAGGCGCTGACGAAGCGGCGCTGGGCGTCGCGGCAGTGGATCTGCTGCGTGCTCGACTTCAAGGGCCGCCAGCGCGACGTCTGGGGCCGCTACTACACCGAATTGTTCTTCCTCGACGAAGTCACGGCCTTCGCCGCGGGGCACCGGCCGTGCTTCGAGTGCCGGCGCAGGGATGCGGAGCATTTTGCGCGCCTGTTCGCTGGAAACGAGACGCGCGCCACGGCCGACGCCATGGACGACGTCTTGCACGGCGAGCGGCTCGACGGCCGCGCGAAGCGGACGCATCGCGGACCAGTCGATACGCTGCCGGACGGCGCAGTGATCGCCGTCGACGGCGAAGCTTTCGCGCTGCGTGGCGGCAAGATGCTTCACTGGACCCCGCAGGGCTACGACGCCGTGTCGCCGCGCCCGCGCGGGGCCGAGGTCGACGTGCTGACGCCGCCGTCGATCGTGGCGGTATTGGCGCGCGGCTATGTTCCGCTGTGGCACCGTTCCGCCGAAACCCTGACGTAGATCAATAATAGGTATTCAGGATACATGTATTAAGCGGGCACCCCGTCGGAGGAGCCTGCTCATGTCCGCACCCGCCGCCCTGCAACGCCGCCGCGATTATGCGGGGCCCGCGCTGTTCGCCTACGGCTTCCGCCCGTTCTTCCTCGCCGCCGGCCTCTGGGCCGCCTTCGGCATCCTGCTCTGGCTGCCGCAATATCTCGGCCTGCTGACGATCCCGACCGCCTTCGGCCCGCTCGACTGGCATATCCACGAGATGATGTACGGCTATGTCGCCGCGGCGATCGCCGGCTTTCTGCTCACCGCCATTCCGAACTGGACCGGCCGCCTGCCGGTGTCGGGCTGGCCGCTTGCCGCGCTTGCCGCGCTGTGGCTCGCGGGGCGCATCGCCATCCTCTGCTCGGGCAAGATCGGCGGCATCGCCGCCGCCGCGATCGACGTCAGCTTCCTCGTCACGCTCGCCGCCGTCGCGGCGCGCGAGATCGTCTCGGGCAAGAACTGGCGCAACCTGCGCGTCCTCGTCATGCTCGGCGTGCTGGCGCTCGGCAACGTCGTCTTTCATGCCGAGGTGCTGACGAAAGGCGCCGCCGATTACGGCATCCGCCTTTCAATCGGCGCGGTGATCCTCCTGATCTCGCTGATCGGCGGCCGCATCGTGCCGAGCTTCACCAACAACTGGCTCGCCCGCAACAATCCCGGCCGTCTGCCTATCCCATTCTCGCGCTATGACGGCGCCACATTGGCGCTATCGGCGCTGGCGCTGGTCGCCTGGATCGCGATGCCCGCGCATGCCGTCACCGGCGCGCTGCTGCTGGCTGCGGGCATCATGCAGAGCGGGCGTCTCGCGCGCTGGGCGGGCTATCGCACCTTCGCCGACCGGCTCGTCCTGGTGCTGCATGTCGGCTACGCCTTCGTGCCGCTCGGCTTCCTGCTGCTCGGCGTTTCGGTGCTCACGGACGTCGTGCCGCCGAGCGCCGGCATCCACGCGTGGACGGCGGGCGCGGTCGGTTTGATGACGCTTGCGGTGATGACGCGCGCCACGCTCGGCCACACCGGGCAGGCGCTGCATGCGGGGCCGGCGACGCAAGCCATTTACGCCTGCGTGCTCGTCGGCGCGCTGCTGCGCGTTTGCGCCGCGGCGCACGGTTCGATGGTGCTGTTGGAAGCAGGTGGTACGCTTTGGATACTGGGCTTCGCCGGCTACGCGGCGGTCTATGCGCGGCTGCTCGTCACGCGGAAGCCGGCCTGGGCGCAGGCGCGCTGCTGAGGCTCACGATGCCTGCGGCTGCGGCGGCGTGCGCCATGTGACGGCGACGATTGCGGCCATGACCGCCAGCATCGCCGCGATCATGGCGACGCAAGCCGGCCAGCCACCGAGCGTCCAGGCGATGCCGCCGAGCGCGGCGCCGAAGCTGCCGCCGAGATAGAAGCTCGTCACATAGAGCCCCACCGCCGACGAACGCCCGACCTGCGCGGTGATCGTCACATAGCCGGTCGAGACCGCCTGGCACAGCATGCCGCAACAGGCGCTGATGCTCAGGCCGATCAGGATTACCCAGACCGGCCCAAGCAGCGTCAGCAGGACGCCGCCGAGCCAGACGGCGATCACGATCTGCACGAAAGTCCGGCGGCCGAAGCGGCTGACGAAGCGGCCGGTCATCGGCGTCAGTGCGGTGCCGCTGAGATAGGTGACGAAGATGATGCCGAGCAAGGTCGGCGACATGTTGTAGGGCGGCGCGGCCAGGCGGAAGCTGATGTAAGTAAAGGTGGCGAGAAAATTGAAAAGCACGCCGAAGCCGACCGCGTAGGTCGCGAGCAGTTGCGGATTGCGGAAGTGTCCGAGCATCTGCTTGCCGGATGCGACCAGACCCGACGACTTCACGAAGCGGCGCTCGCGCGGCAGCAGCTTCGCAACCACGACCGCCCCGACCACTGTCAGGGCCGCGAGGGTGAGAAGCGCGAAGCGCCAATTGACCGCGTCGGCGAGCGCGCCGGTCAGGAGCCGGCCGGTGAAGCCGCCGAGGCTCGAGCCGGACGTGTAGAAGCCGGTGACCGCGGTCGCTTCCTTCGGGCTGAGCTCCTCGCCGATATAGGCCACCGTCACCGCGAACACCGGCGGCATGGCCAGCCCCTGCACGAAGCGCCAGAAGATGAGCGCGTGCAGGCTCTCCGACATCGCCGAGAACACGGTCGGGATCGCCAGCACCACCATGGCCGTGACGATGACGCGCTTGCGGCCGACCACATCGGCGACGGTGCCGGAGAACGGCGCGATGATCGCCACGGCGAGCGTGCTCGCGGTGATGATCGCGGAGATGTCGCGGGCGGTGGCGCCGAACTCCTGCGACAGCAGCGGCAGGATCGCCTGGGGCGAATAGAGATTGATGAATGTGCAGAAGCCGGCAATCGACGCGGCGATGCGGATGGCGAGGGTGCGGCGGCCGGCGGCGGCGTTCATCGAGAGGGGAACCGGGGTGAGGCGGGGGCGCGGATCGAGGCCTTGCTATGCATGGGTTTGCGTACGGGCGCTATGGGCCGGGGTGGGCGGAGGTCGTCCGCGGGGCGCATGGCTAGACGCGCTCCAGCGCCGCGCGCGAACGGGCGAGCGTGTCGGCCGGCGTGCCGGACGCGTCGATCTCATCCCAGTCGACATGGCCGAGATCGTAGCCCTCCTGCTGGCGCGCAATCCCGGCATCGGCGTCGGAGGCGTCGGCCAGCCGGGCGCCGACGCGCGCGACGCGGGTCGCGAGGTCGGCGGTGAGGAACAGGCCGTGGAACCGCGCGCCGCCGGCAGCCTGGGCGATCGTCGCGCGCTCGCTGGCGCGGGCATAGACGGCGTCGGCGATGGCCGAATGACCGGCCGCGAGCACGCGCCGCGCTTTCTCGGCGATCGCCGCATAGACGCGGGCTGTCACCTCGGCGCTGTAGGCTTCCGGCGGCAACCGCTCTGTCTCGGCAGCGCCCATGAGCTGCTTTGTCTCGGCAGCGCCCATGAGCTGCTTTCGGATGACGTCGCTGCGCAGCACGACCGCGCCGGGCGGCGGCGGCACATGCGCGGCGAGCGCGGCCGCCAGCACCGACTTGCCGGTGCCGGACAGGCCGCCGACCGCGAGCAATTGAGCTGCCGGCGGATCGATCAGCGTGCGGGCAAGCGTGAAATAGTCGCGCGCGCTGCGCTCGGCCTCGGCGCGGTCTTCCGCATGCGCGGCACGCGCCGCCGTCACTTTGGCGCGGATCGCGGCGCGCACCGAGAGGAAGAGCGGCAGTGCGGCAAGTGCGTCGAAGTCGTCGTCACGCGCCCTCGCGACGAGATAACGATTGAGCACGATCGCCGCCGCGGGGGCGAGATCGCGCTCGATCAGATCCATGAGCAGGAAGGCGAGATCGTAGAAGACGTCGGCGGTGGCGATGCGGTCGTCGAACTCGATGGCGTCGAACAGGACCGGGGCGCCGTCGATACGCACGATGTTGCCGAGGTGCAGGTCGCCGTGGCAGCGGCGCACGAAGCCGTCACGCTCGCGCGCTTTGAGCAGAGGCCTTATGCGGTCGAGCGCGGTGCGGGTCTTCTGCGTCAATGCAGCGATGGCGTCCGGCGAAAACAGCGCGGGGCTTCCGCGCAATTCGCTGTCATTCTGCGTCACAATGTCGACGAGCGCATCGGCGAAGCGGAAGTCCTGCGCCGGCGCGGCTGCTTCATGCGCCGCGGCGACGGCGCGGCCGAGCTTGTCGGCCAGCGCGGCATCGACGGCGCCGCGCCGCGCGAGATGATCGAGCGTTGCATTTTCGTCGAAGCGCGCCATTTCGACCGCCCACTCGACCGGCTTGCCGGTGCCGCCGAGGGCAAGAAAACCGTCGGCCTCGCGGGTGATCGCGACGACGCGCTTGTAGATTGCGGGCGCGTAAGGCCGGTTGACGGCGAGCTCGGCCTCGCAAGCAGCCTTGCGTTTTTCCAGCGTCGTGAAGTCGAGAAAGGGGAAGCGCACCGCGCGCTTGATCTTGAGCGCGTGCGGGCCTGCGAGGAAGACAGACGCCGCATGCGTATCGACACGGGTAACCGCTGCCCCGCCATGTGTCGAGGGCGCCGCGAGGAAGTCGATGACGGCTTGCTGGTCGCTCATGAAGGACGGGACGGACCTGATATAAATCAAAGGGCGGGGGCGGCCGGCATGACACAAGACGGGTGCAGTCTAGACGATGGAGACCGTTCCGTGACGACGCTGCCGCACAATTTCAAGCGCATCCGGCTCAACCTCGCCCGCTCGAAGGAGTTTCCGCAAGGCTCGGCGCGGCACGGCTACGAGTTCGTCGCGCCGCTCAAGGCCGACGGCCACATCGATGAGGCGCAGTGGAAGCAGGACCGGGGACACTGCCGGGTCCGCCGGTTCTGGGATGGCGAGCAGGACGAGGTCGGCTTCCTCGTGCACAAGCCGGGCGGGCCGGAGCACGCCCGCTGGGTGTTCGACTACGATCGGAGCGCCGAGGACGACGACGAGAGCGGTTACCGCTTCGGCGCGCACGTTTTTCGTCCGGGCGAATACGTCTCGATCCGCGACGAGGCGGGCGCCATGCATACCTTCCAGGTCGCCGCGGTTGAAGCCGCGACCTGACGACCCTACCAAGCCGTAATGTGACCGGTCGAACTCGGGAACCGTTCGCGCGTTGAGGCCAGGGGCGTCGCCCAGGCTTCAGCACGAGATACCGTATGCTTGCGCTCACCGTCCTGCCCGGGACGCCGAATTCCATAGACCTGACGACTGTCCAGGAGCCGCCAGAGAGCGACGGCGACGTGCTGGTGAAGGCGCTGGCGCTCGGCGTCTGCGGCACTGACCGCGAGATCATCCGTGGCGACTACGGTACTGCCCCTCCGGGCGAGGAGCGCCTGATCCTCGGTCATGAATCGCTCGGCCGGGTGGAGAAAGCGCCGGCGGGCTCCCGCTTCAAGCCGGGCGACCTCGTCGCCGGCATCGTGCGCCGACCAGATCCCGTGCCGTGCCCAGCCTGCGCCGCCGGCGTCTGGGACATGTGCCGCAACGGCCAGTACACCGAGCGCGGCATCAAGGAACGTAACGGCTACGGCTCGGAGTATTTCCGCGTCGAATCGGACTTCCTGATCAAGCTCGACCCATCGCTCGGCATGCTCGGCGTGCTGATGGAGCCGACCAGCATTGTTGCCAAGGCCTGGGAGCATGTGCGCCGCATTGGCGAGCGCGCGCCGGCGTGGAAACCGCGCGTCGCGCTCATCACCGGCGCGGGGCCGGTCGGTCTGCTCGCGGCGCTGATCGGCACGCAGATGGGGCTCGAGGTGCACGTGCTCGACCGCAACGATCACGGACCGAAGCCGAAGCTGGTCGCTGCGCTTGGTGCAAGGTTCTACACAAAGCTCGACGACGTGCCGTGCCCGGACGTCGTCATCGAGTGCACCGGGGCGCCGGCACTCATCGTCGAGGTGTTCGGCCGCACCGGGCCGGACGGCATCGTCTGTCTTGCCGGCGTCTCATCCGGCGGACGGAAATTTCCGCTCGACATCGGCAATCTGAACCGCAGCATGGTGCTCGAGAACCACGTCGTGTTCGGCTCGGTCAACGCCAACCGCGATCACTATGACGCCGCGGCCGATGCGCTCGCCAAAGCCGATCGTGATTGGCTCGCCGGCGTCATCACGCGTCGCGTGCCGCTGAAGGACTGGCGCGATGCGTTCACGGGCCGGGAGGACGACATCAAGGTGATCGTGGATTTCACCGCATGAGCGAGCCGGCGGCGAACCCATCGCATATCGAAGACTACGCCATGATCGGCGACCTCGGCACCGCTGCGCTGGTGTCGCGCTCGGGCTCGATCGACTGGCTGTGCTGGCCGCGGTTCGACAGCGACGCCTGCATGGCGGCGCTGCTCGGCACGTCCGAGCACGGCCGCTGGCAGATCGCGCCGAAAGAGGAGGGCGCGCGTATCACGCGCCGCTACCGGCCGGATACGCTGATCCTCGAGACGCGGTTCGAGACGACCGAGGGCGCGGCAACGCTCATCGATTTCATGCCGGCGCGCCGCGGCAATTCGCACATCATCCGCATCCTCAAGGGCGAGCGTGGCAGTCTTGCGTTCTGCTCCGAGCTTGTCGTGCGCTTCGGCTACGGCGCGATCGTGCCATGGGTCACGCGCGTCGACCCGCAGACGCTGCGCATCGTCGCCGGCCCGGACATGCTCGTACTGCGCACGCAGGTGAAGATGCGCGGCGAGAATTTAAAGACCGTCGGCGAAGTCACGGTGAACGCGGGCGACGAGGTGCCATTCGTGCTCTCCTATGCCGCTTCGCACGAGGTTTTGCCGGAAGAGTGCGACGTCCCTGAATGTCTGGCGGCGACGGAGTCGGGCTGGCGCGATTGGGCACATCGCAACAAGATCGACGGGCCGCACAAGGACGCCGTGACGCGCTCGCTGATAACGCTCAAGGCGCTCACCTATCTGCCGACCGGCGGCATGGTCGCTGCGCCGACCACGTCGCTGCCGGAATCGATCGGCGGCGAGCGCAACTGGGACTACCGGTTTTGCTGGCTGCGCGACGCGACGCTGACGCTGCTGGCACTGATGAACGCCGGCTATTACGACGAAGCGCACAAATGGCGCGATTGGCTCCTGCGCGCGGCCGCCGGCACGCCGCAGCAGATCCAGATCATGTACGGCCTCTCCGGCGAACGCCGGTTGACGGAATGGGAGGTGCCGTGGCTGCCCGGTTACGACGATTCCAGGCCGGTGCGGATCGGCAACGCGGCGCACAACCAGCGCCAGATCGACGTGTTCGGCGAGGTCATGGACGCCCTGCACCAGGCGCGCGCGGGCGGCCTCGGCGCCAACGAGGCCGGCTGGGCTCTCCAGCAGGAGATATTGAAGCACGTGGAGCGCGTCTGGCCGCGGCGCGACGAGGGCATCTGGGAGGTGCGCTCGGGCCGCGAGCACTTCACATATTCCAAGGCCATGGCATGGGTCGCCTTCGACCGCGCCATCAAGAGCGCGGAGATGTACGATCTGCCGGGGCCGCTGGCGCACTGGCGCCGCGTACGCGACGAGATCCACCGCGACGTCTGCACGCGCGGTTTCGACGAGCAGATGAACTCGTTCGTTCGCGCCTATGGGTCAAAGGAGCTCGACGCGAGCCTGCTGCTGCTGCCGGCAATCGGCTTCCTGCCGCCGGACGATCCGCGAATCGTCGCCACGGTCGCGGCGATCGAGCGCGACCTCGTCGCCGACGGGCTGGTGCAGCGTTACGATACGGTCATCTCGGAAGACGGCCTTCCAGGCGGGGAGGGCATGTTCATCGCCTGCTCGTTCTGGCTCGCCGACGCCTATCTCATGCTCGGGCGGCGCAAGGATGCGGAGGCCTTGTTCGAGAGGCTTCTGGCGTTGCGCAACGACGTCGGTCTGCTGAGCGAAGAATATGCACCGGTGTCGAAGCGGCTGGTCGGCAATTTTCCGCAGGCTTTCTCGCATCTGGCGCTGGTCAATACGGCCAGCAATCTTGCGCACGGTGAAAAGCCGGCCGAGCAGCGCGCAGAAGTGAAGGTCAATGGTCATGGCGAGGGCAAGGAAAAGACCAAGGTCCCTTGACCGCGCGCCGCCTCGGCGTTGAAAGTCCGCGCCTCGCCGCCGCAACAGGCGGCCAATCCTTCCCAGGAGGAGCGCGTGCTACTCGACGTTCGGACTTACACCTGCCATCCGGGCCGCCTCGCGGCGCAGCTCGAGCTCTATCAGAAATACGGCTATCCGGTGCAGCTGCGCTACATGGGCGAGCCGCTGATGTATGCGGTGGCGGAGACGGGCGAGCTCAACACCATGACCCACGTCTGGGTCTATGCCAGCGCCGCCGACCGCGAGGAGAAGCGCGCGCGCATGGCCAAGGATCCGGCGTGGAAGACCT
>Ga0068855_100011542_pt1 | contig 10671 bp, 9 predicted proteins | sample KBSCornC52_FD_66592 | JGI IMG/M metagenome (GOLD analysis project Ga0068855, IMG submission 66592) | Corn rhizosphere microbial communities from Kellogg Biological Station, Michigan, USA - KBS Corn C5-2 | ecosystem: Host-associated > Plants > Roots > Rhizosphere > Soil ... | reverse complement strand
GATCTCAGCGTCACCCTGGGACCTGGCTGGATGGCGGCGCTCTACCTGTTCTACTTCAAGGACAGCCGCGGCTTCGACACGGCCTCTGCGAACCTGCTGCTGATGGTCTACATCGGCGCCGGCTTCGTGGGCGCGCCCTGCGTCGCCTGGCTGGGCAGCCGGATCGGCAAGCACCGCGCCCTGATGGTCGCCACCACCGTCTATTCCCTGGGGCTCATGATCCTGCCCATCCTGCCGAAGGGCTCCTTCATCGCCTTCGTCCCCGGCATGTTCGTCGTCGGCGCCATGCAGGCGGGCTTCACGGTGATGATCCGCGCCCTCACCGGCGACATCGCCGACGAGATCCGCCTGGAGAACGGCCGTGAGTGGATGGGCCTGATGTACGCCCTCACCATCGGCACGACGAAGATCGCGTCGGGGCTATCGGCCCTGACCTTCGTCCTGCTGCAGGCGATCGGCTACCAGGCCAAGGCCGGCGCGGTGAACACGCCCGAGGCCATCAACGCCCTGCAGCTCGTCTATGTGATCGGCCCGATCGTCTTCGTGATGATCGCCGGCGCCTGCTTCATCGGCTACCGCCTCACCCCGGAGCGCCACGCCGAGATCCGCCGCAAGCTCGCCGAACGCGACGCCGTCTATGGCGAAAGCCCGGCGATCCAGGGCCTGGGGGCCTCCACCGGCGAGCCGGTCGTCACCGGTCCGTGAGCAAGCTTGGCGGTCGAAAGCCCTTGCGCCCCGAGCCTCTGCAAGCTCTCCTGCCCGGATAAGCGCCCCGCCAGAGGGCGACCTAGTGATTTTTCGGGAGACGCCTAGTGACCATCAGCTCCGGGGCCCCCGCGGGTCGGCTCCCTCTGCCTCGCCTGCTCGCCTTCTCCCTCGGCAGCATCCCCGCCTATCTGCTCATCAGCATGTTGAGCACCTATCTGCCGCCCTTCTACGCCGGCAAGATGGGCATCTCCCTCACCGCCATCGGCCTCACCATCGGCGCCCTCCGCCTGGCGGACCTCGGGGTGGACCTGGCCTTGGGCTGGCTGATGGACAAGACCCGGACGCCGATCGGGCGCTACCGGCCCTGGTTCCTGGCCGGCCTGCCCGTCTTGTGGTTGGCCGTCTACAAGGTATTCAACCCGCCGGCGCATCCCGACACGGCCTACCTCTTCGTCTGGTACATCCTGCTCTACGTCGCCTATTCGATGCTGGTCCTGGGACACTCCGCATGGGCCGCGTCAGCCAGCGGCAACTACAACGAGCGGTCGCGGATGTTCGGCTGGATGCTGGGGATCGGAGTCGCCGGCTCGGTGATGTTGAACCTCCTGCCGAAGCTGACCCATGGGACGATCAAGCCCGCCGATCCGGCGAGCATCCCGACCATCGGCTGGATCATCATCGCGGTCAGCACCGTGGCCGTGATCATTGCGACGCTGTCGACGTCGGAGCGCGCGTCGCCGGTGGCCCCGAAGGACCGCACCACGCTGAAGGACTATTTCGCAGTGATCACCAACCCGTCGATGTTCCGGCTGGTGGCGGCGGACCTGTTCCTGATCCTCGGGCCGGGCTCAAGCGCGCCGATATATCTGTTCTTTTTTCACGAAGCGAAGGGCTTCGCCCTGGGCGATGTCAGCCTGCTGCTGATCCCCTACACGGGCGCGGCCGTCTTCGGCGCGCCCCTCTGGGCCCGGGTCGCTCAGAGGTTCGGCAAGCACCGGACGGTGCAGATCGCCGGTCTCGGTTATGCGGTCACCCAGACCATATTGATGATGGTGCCCGCGGGCTTGTTCTGGCCGACCGCGGTGAGCATGTTCACCGTCGGCTTCTGCCTGGCGGCCTTCATCGTGCTGATCCGCGCCATGGTGGCCGATGTCGCCGACCAGCTGCGGCTGGAAACCGGGAAAGAACGGTCCGGCGTGCTCTACGCCCTGGTGACGCTCACCCAGAAGCTCGGCTCATCGCTGGCGGTGACCATCATCTACCCCATCCTCGATCTGGTCGGCTTCGTCGCCAAGCCCGGCTACCACAACACGCCAGAGGCCATCCACGGCCTGGAGATGTGCTACCTCTTCGCCCCCATCATCCTGGTGGTCGTGGGCTCCGCCTGCATGATCGGCTACAAGCTGGATTCCAAACGGCAAAGCGAGATCCGGACCGCACTCGAGGAGTTGGAGGCCCGCAACTACGCCGCTTCCATCGAGGCGCTCGGCGGGCCGGGCGAGAACATCGCCGCGCGCGCCAGCTAAGGCCTAACCCAGTCGCCGCGCCATTTCGAGAAAGGCCTGCGCCGCCGGGCTGTCCGGCCGGTCGATGACGATCGGGCGGCCCGCGTCGCCGGCCTCGCGCAGCGCCATCTCCAGCGGGATCTCGGCCAGCAGCGGGACGCCCAGCGCGCGGGCCTCGCGGGCGGCCCCGCCCTCGCCGAAGATCGGAATCCGCGCACCGGTGGCCGGCTCGGCGAACCAGGCCATGTTCTCGACAACCCCCAGGATCGAAGCGCCGGTTTTGCGGAACATGGTGGCCGCCCGCCTGGCGTCGATCAGGGCGATCTCCTGCGGCGTCGAGACGATCACCACCCCGTCCAGCTGCAGCCGCTGCACGAGCGTCAGCTGGATGTCGCCGGTGCCCGGCGGCAGGTCGATGATCAGCACGTCCAGCGGGTCTTCCGCCGTCGCCCAGACGCTGTTCATCAGGGTGCGCAGGGCCGAAGACGCCATGGGCCCGCGCCAGATGTTGGCCGTCCCGTCCTCGACGATGAAGCCGATGGACATCACCTTCACGCCCCAGGCGACGAGCGGGATGAGCCGCTTGTCCTCGTCGAACTCCGGCTCCTCGCGGGGGAGGCCCATCATGTGCGGCGCCGAAGGCCCGTAGATGTCGGCGTCCAACAGGCCCGCGCGCTTGCCCAGGTGGGCGAAGGCCACCGCCAGGTTCGCCGCCACCGTCGACTTGCCCACCCCGCCCTTGCCGCTGGCGATGGCGATCACCTTGCCCACGAAGGCCGGCCGTTCGGCCTCGGCCATGGGCGAAAGCCGGGCCTGCGGATCTTCCTGCACCCGGGCGGTGGGGCGGCGCGGGGTCACCTTGAGGTTCGGCCCGGCGGTCTCGGCGGTGAGCACCACCTGAGCCTGGGCGACGCCGGGGACCGCGGCCATGGCCCGCTCGGCGGCGTCGCGCACCGGGGCGTAGAGCGCGGTATCGGCGGCTGGGACCTCCAGCATGAAGGCCGCGCGGCTTCCGCGGATGGTCAAGCCGCGCACCAGCCCCGACGTCGTGAGGCCGCGGCCGGACTTCGGGTCGGTCACGGCGTCCAGCGCCGCCAGGATCTGCTCGCGGTCGGGGGCCTGGTCTTCGCTCATGACGCCTTAAGCTTGCTTTGGTCCGGATAGGGTCTCATATCCGGTGAGGACTGCGCCGGTTTACACGCCTGCGGCGGCCGGATCGACTAGAACAACGCTCAAAGCCCGAAGCGCGAAAAAAGCAAAGACCGACCCGGCCAATGCCCTGGAACGACAACGCCAATCCCGGCCCCTGGGGCTCGCCCCCGTCGGGCGACGACGGCGATCGCAAGGACACGCCCGCGCGCCGGCCCGGCGGCGGCGGCCCGCGGCGCCCCGGCGGCCCGGAGTTCAACGCCGGCTTCGACCGGCTGCGCGAGCGGCTTCGCGACCTGTTCGGCGGCAGTGGCGGCCGCGGCGTGCGCCCCGGCGCCATCGCGGCCATCGCCGCGGCGGTCTTCGCGCTCTGGGCCCTCTCCGGCCTCTATGTGGTGGAGCCCAACGAACAGGCCGTGGTGACCACCTTCGGCGCCTATTCCCGCTCCGAGGCGCCGGGCCTGCGCTATCACCTGCCCGGCCCCATCGAGCACGTGGAGAAAGTGCCCGTCACCACGCTCAACCGCCTCGACATCGGTGGTGGCGGCACGGCCGACAGCGACGTGCCGCAGGAAAGCCTGATGCTGACCAGCGACCAGAACATCATCGACCTGACCTTCAGCGTCACCTGGCGGGTGGCCGACGCCTCCCGATACCTGTTCTCCACCCGCAATCCGGAAGAGGCGGTGAAGGCCGTGGCCGAGAGCGCCATGCGCGAGGTGATCGGCAAGACCGAGCTCGACACCGTGTTCGGCAACGGCCGCGGCAAGGTGCAGCTGGAGACCGCCGACCTGATGCAGAAGACCCTCGACCAGTGGGGCGCGGGCATCACCGTGGTCGAGGTGCAGATCCGTTCGGTGAACCCGCCGCAGGAGGTGCTGGCCGCCTTCCGCGACGTGCAGAGCTCCGAGCAGGACCGCGACTCCGCCGTCAACGAGGCCAACGCCTACCGCAACCGGGTGATCAACGAGGCCAAGGGCACCGCCGCCCAGATCACCCAGTCGGCGGAGGGCTACCGCGAGAAGGCGGTGCGGGAAGCCACCGGCGACGCCTCCCGGTTCAACGCCATCGACGCCGAGTACCGCCGCTCGCCCCAGGCGACGCGGGAGCGGCTCTATCTGGAGACCATGCAGCGGGTGCTGGCCAGTTCGCGCAAGGTGGTGATCCCCGGCAAGGGCGGGGCGACGGCGCCGATCATCCTGCCGCCCAGCCTCTTTGCGCCGCGCGAGCAGCCACAGGCTCCGCAGGCCGCCGCCCCGTCGCCCCAGCCGCAGGCGCCGCAGCCATGACCCGCACGCCTGTCATCGCCTGGCTGGTGCTCACCTTCGGCGTCCTGATCCTGCTCGCCAACAGCCTCTTCGTGGTCGAGCAGCGGCAGGAGGCCATCGTCCTGCAACTCGGCCAGCCGGTGCGTGTGATCCACCCGCCCAGCGAGGCCGGGGGCGCGGGCCTGAACTTCAAGATCCCCTTCATGCAGGACGTGGTGAAGTTCGACCGCCGCAACATCGTCATGGAGGCCGACCAGGAAGAGGTCATCGACGGCAACGAGCAGCGCCTCGTCATCGACGCCTTCCTGCGCTACCGGATTTCCGACCCGCTGCAGTTCTACCGCACCCTGCGCGACGAGCGGACCGCCAACGACCGGCTGGAGCGGCTGGTCAATTCCTCGCTGCGCCAGGTGGTCGGCTCAACCACCACCGACGATATCATCGCCGGCCGGCGCGACGCGCTGATGCAGCAGTCGAAGCTCGACGTGGAGCGCCGCGCCAAGGCCTCGCGGCTTGGCATCGACGTCATCGACCTGCGGATCAAGCGCGTCGACTTCCCGGCGGCGAACCGCGCCTCGGTCTACCGCCGCATGCAGACCCAGCGCCAGCAGGTGGCGGCGCTGAACCGCGCCCAGGGCGAGCAGCAGAAGCGCCAGATCATCGCCGGCGCCGACAAGGAAGTGACCATCACGCTGGCCCAGGCCCAGCAGCAGGGGGAAACCATCCGCGGCCAGGGCGACGCCCAGCGCACGCGGATCTTCGCCGAGAGCTTCGGCCGCGACCCGTCCTTCGCGCGGTTCTATCGCCAGCTACAGGTCTATGAGCAGGCCATGGCCCAGGGCGACACCACCCTGGTGCTTAGCCCGGACGCCTATCCCGGCCTGATGGGCACCTTCGCCAACGGCCCCAGCGGCGGCGGCGCCCGGCGCTGATGCCGTCCCTCGTCCGGCCGGCCATGGCCTATATGGCCTCCTTCATCGACGCGATGCGCGAAGGCTATTCCCGCGACACGCTGAGGCCCGAGACGCCGGAGAGCATCGCCATGGTGGCGAAGAGCCCCGAGTGGTTCCTCGACCAGATCGCCAACCCGCCCGCGACCATCGTCCTGCCGGACGGCACGGTCGGCCCTCGCGTGCCGGAGACCATCCTCTGGTACGTCGAGGGCGAGGCCTTCCTGGGCTCCGTCAGCATCCGCCACGCGCTCACCCCGGTGCTGGAGCAGTGGGGCGGCCACATCGGCTATGCCGTGCGCCCGTCGGCCCGCGGCAAGGGCCACGCCTCGGCCATGCTGGCCGGCGCGCTCGACCACATCCGCGCCCATCTGCCGCTGAAGCGCGTGACGCTCACCGCCAGCGTCGAGAACCCGGCCTCGCTCAGGGTGATCGAGAAGAACGGCGGCGTCCTCTTCGACACCGTCCCGCATCCGTGGCACGCCGGCGAGCTCGGCCGCCGCTACTGGATCGAACTCTAGGCCCCCTGCGCCTCCAGGAGCTCGCGCACCTCGTGCAGGTCGCGGGCGATGCGGACGCAAAGGGTGCGCATCTCCTCGGTGGGGTCGAGCATGTCCGGGACCATCACGGTCATCATCCCGGCCGCGGCCGCCGCGCGCACCCCGTTGTGGCTGTCCTCCAGCGCCAGGCAGTCGGCGGGCGCCACGCCCAGCGCCGCGGCCGCCTTCAGGAAGGGCTCCGGATGCGGCTTGCCGCGGGTCTGCACCTCCTTGGTGATCAGCGCCTGGAATCGGTCCGTCAGCCCGTGCGGCGTCAGGTTCCGCCGCACGGCGGCCAGGCTGGAGGAGGTGGCGATGGCGCGCGGCACGCCGGCGCGCTCCAGGTGGTCGACGATCTCGATGACCCCGGCCTTCAGCGCCACGCCGGCCGCCATCTGCTCGTGGGCATGCGCGCGCACCGATAGCGTCCACGCCGCCAGGTCGAAGCCTGCCCCGAAGTGCTCGATGAGGATCTCGTTGCTGGCCGCGTCCTGCAGTCCGACCATCCGCTGGAAGGTCGCGAACGGCAGCTCGGCGTCCAGGCCGCCTGCGGTGTGCTGCATGGCGCGGAAGATCACCGTTTCGGTATCGACCAGCAGGCCGTCCATGTCGAAGACGACGGCGCGGACCTTGCGGGGGAACGACATGGCGCCGACTAAGCGGAGTCGGCGGCCGGCGGCAAATCAAGGCCGGCTTCAGTGCGTAACGAAGTCGCCCTGCTGGTAGCCCTGGAAATAGAGGAGAGCGGTCAGGTCGGCGTGCTCGATCCGCGCGTCGGCCTGGGCGGCCACGACAGGCTTGGCGCGGTAGGCGACCCCCAGGCCCGCGGCCTCGATCATGGCCAGGTCGTTGGCCCCGTCGCCCAGCGCCACGGCGGCGGCGAGCGGCACGCCCTTGATCGCGGCTTCCGCCTTCAGGGTGGCGAGCTTGGCCTCGCGGCCCAGGATCGGCTCCTCCACCAGGCCCGTGAGCTTGCCATCCGCCTCGCCCAGGGTGTTGGCGTGGTGGGCGTGGAAGCCCGCGGCCTGGGCGACCCGGCCGGTGAAGAAGGAAAAGCCGCCGGAAACCAGCACGCAGCGCGCGCCGTTGGCGGCCATGGTCCGCACCAGCGTCCGCGCCCCCGGATTGAGCCGCACCCGCTCGTCATAGGCCTTTTGCAGGGCCGCCACGGGCAGGCCTTTGAGCATCCCCACGCGCTCGCGCAGCGCGCCCTCGAAGGCCAGTTCGCCCCGCATGGCCCGCTCGGTGATCGCCGAGATCTCGGCCTTCAGCCCGGCGAAGTCGGCGATCTCGTCCAGGCACTCGACGTTGATGATGGTGGAATCCATGTCGGCCACCAGCAGGCGCTTGCGGCGGCCCTCCAGCGGCTGCAGGCACCAGTCGAGTTGCTGGCCGGCCATGGGCGCGCGCAGCGCCTCGCGCACCGACGCCACGTCGGGGCCCTCCAGGATCACGTCGGTGGCCGCGCCCTCGCCGGCGTCCAGCTTGCGACTTTCCTTGCCGCGCGCGCCGACGCTGGCGAACACTTCGCGTAGGTTGACGGAGAAGGCCCCGGCGTCCGGGGGCGCGACGAGGGTGAGCACGAGTTCCATGGACCCCCGCATCTGGCTGATCGCCGGACCCACCGCAAGCGGCAAGTCGGCCCTGGCGCTGCGGCTGGCGCAGGCCGTGGGCGGGGAGATCGTCAACGCCGACTCCATGCAGCTCTATGCGGACCTGCGCCTCTTGACCGCCCGACCGTCGCCGGCGGAGGAGGCCTGCGCGCCGCACCATCTGTTCGGGATCGCCGATGCGGCCGAGGGCTGGTCGGTGGGCCGCTGGCTCCGCGCCGCCACCGGCGTCCTGGCCGACATCGCCGCCCGGAGCCGGCCCGCCATCGTGGTCGGCGGGACGGGGCTCTACTTCCGCGCCCTCACGGAGGGTCTGGCGGAGATCCCGCCGGTGCACGCCGAGGCGCGGGAGGCGGCCCAGGCGGACCATGACCGGATGGGCGAGACCGATTTCCGCGCCCGGCTGGGCGCGGTCGATCCGCTGGCGGCGGCCCGCATCGCGCCCGGCGACCGCCAGCGGCTTGTGCGCGCCTGGGCGGTCTTCGCCGCCACCGGGACCTCGCTCGCCGATTGGCAGGCCCGGGGCGCCCCGGCGATCGCAGCGGACGGCTGGCGGGCCGTCGCGCTCGAGCCGCCGCGCGATGCGCTCTACGCCCGCTGCGACGCCAGGCTCGCCGCCATGCTGCCGGCCGGCGTGCTGGACGAGGTGGCGGCGTTGGCGGCGCGCGACCTCGATTCGTCCCTGCCGCTGATGAAGGCTGTGGGCCTGCGGGAGTTCGCCGCCCACCTGCGCGGCGAAACCAGCCTTGCCGAGGCGCTGGCCGCCGCCCAGCAGCAAACCCGCAACTACGCCAAGCGCCAGACCACCTGGATGCGCGGCCAGATGGCCGGATGGCCACGCCTCACCGAAATCGGCGCCGAGGACCAATGGAGGCAGTTTCTTGCCCTTAACCCCGCCTTGACGCCCTAGGTGCAGCATGCGAAATGCCTGATCCACACCTTCCAGGGAAATTTCTGGTGCGCACTATTCTTGTACTCGTAAGGCGGCCCGCCGCGGACTGACACCGGTCAGCCCGTCAACGGTCGCTATCCCACAGGCCCCCGCGGGCCTTTTTTATTGCCCCCAGAACGCAAAACCGCCCGAGCCATCCGATGACCGCCCATTCGCCCACCATCGAAGCTGAAACCATCACCCTCTCCGGCGCGGAGATGGTCGTGCGCGCCCTCATCGACCAGGGTGTCGAGGTGCTGTTCGGCTATCCGGGCGGCGCAGTGCTGCCGATCTACGACGCGCTCTTCGCCGAGCCCCGGCTGACCCATGTGCTGGTGCGCCACGAGCAGGGGGCGACCCATGCCGCCGAGGGCTATGCGCGCTCCACCGGCAAGCCCGGCGTGGTGCTGGTCACCTCCGGCCCCGGCGCCACCAATGCGGTGACCGGCATCGTCGACGCCCTGATGGACTCCATCCCGCTGATCGTCATCACCGGCCAGGTGGCCACCCACCTGATCGGCACCGACGCCTTCCAGGAATGCGACACCATCGGCATCACCCGGCCCTGCACCAAGCACAACTACCTGGTGAAGGACGTGGCCGACCTGCCCCGCGTGCTGCACGAGGCCTTCCACATCGCCACCTCCGGCCGGCCGGGCCCGGTGGTGATCGACATCCCCAAGGACGTGCAGTTCGCGAAAGGTCCCTACCAGGGCCCCGCGGAGGTCAAGCACGCCCACAACTACGCGCCCCGCACCAAGGGCGACCCCGGCCGCATCGCCGAGGCCGCCGCCATGATCGCCAAGGCCCGCCGGCCGATCCTCTACACCGGCGGCGGGGTGATCAACGCCGGGCCGGAGGCCGCGCGGTTGTTACGCGAGTTCGCCGAGCTCACCGGCGCGCCGGTCACCTCGACCCTCATGGGCCTGGGCGCCTTCCCGGCGTCCGACCCGAAGTGGCTGGGCATGCTGGGGATGCACGGCTCGTTCGAGGCCAACAACGCCATGCACGACTGCGACGTGATGGTGGCCATCGGCGCCCGCTTCGACGACCGGGTGACCGGCCGCCTCGATGCCTTCGCACCGGGCTCGCGCAAGATCCACATCGACATCGACGCCTCCTCGATCGGCAAGAACGTGCGCACCGACATCGGCATCGTCGGCGACGCCGGCTCAGTGCTCGCCGACCTCATCGGAGCCTGGAAGCAGCGGAACTATGGGCTGGATCAGGGCGCGATGGCGGAATGGTGGAAACAGATCGAGGCCTGGCGCGCCCGCGACAGCTTCCGCTATCGCCCCGACGCCAAGCTGATCAAGCCGCAGCACGCGATCCAGCGGCTCTACGAACTCACCCGCGACCGCGACGTCTACATCACCACCGAGGTCGGCCAGCACCAGATGTGGGCCGCCCAGTTCTACCGCTTCGAGGAGCCCAACCGCTGGATGACGTCCGGGGGCCTCGGCACCATGGGCTACGGCATCCCCGCCGCGGTGGGCGTCCAGATGGCCCACCCGAAGAGCCTCGTTATCGACATCGCCGGGGACGCCAGCGTGCAGATGACCATGCAGGAGATGTCCACGGCCGTGCAGTACGGCCTGCCGATCAAGGTCTTCATCCTCAACAACGAATGGATGGGCATGGTGCGCCAGTGGCAGCAACTGCTGCACGGCGAGCGCTACTCGCATTCCTATTCGGCGAGCCTGCCGGACTTCGTGAAGCTGGCCGAGGCCTATGGCGGCGTCGGCCTGCGGGCCGAGCACCCCGACGAGCTCGACGACGCCATCCGCCAGATGATCGCCGTGGACAAGCCGGTGATCTTCGACTGCCGGGTGACCAAGGAAGAGAACTGCTTCCCGATGATCCCCTCCGGCAAGGCGCACAACGAGATGATCATGGCCGAGGAAGCCACCGACCTGGGCACGATCATCGACGAGGCGGGCAAGCGGCTGGTCTGATCGGGCCTAGGGTCTGTACTCAATACCGCTCATCCCCGCGAAAGCGGGGACCCAGG
>Ga0068855_100011541_pt1 | contig 10672 bp, 10 predicted proteins | sample KBSCornC52_FD_66592 | JGI IMG/M metagenome (GOLD analysis project Ga0068855, IMG submission 66592) | Corn rhizosphere microbial communities from Kellogg Biological Station, Michigan, USA - KBS Corn C5-2 | ecosystem: Host-associated > Plants > Roots > Rhizosphere > Soil ... | reverse complement strand
GCCAGCGGGCGTTCGGCGAGAATTACGTCCAGGAGGCGAGCGCCAAGCGCGTCGAGCTCGCCGACCTCACCGACATCGAGTGGCACCTGATCGGCCCTTTGCAGACGAACAAGACACGGGCAGCGGCGGCGTGCTTCGACTGGATCGAGAGCGTCGACCGGCCGCAGGTGGCCGACCGGCTGGCGGCCGCACGGGCGACGGCGCCGCGGCCGCTCGACATCCTGGTCCAGGTGAACGCGAGCGGCGAGCCGTCCAAGAGCGGCGTGCCCCCCGCAGGCGCGCTCGGGCTCGCGCGGCACGTCGCGGCGCTGCCGGCGCTGCGGCTGCGCGGCATCATGGGCATTCCCGAGGCGACCGGCGACGTCGCGCGGTTGCGCGACCAGTTTCGCCAGCTCAAGGCATGCTATGACGAGTGCGCGGACGCCGGATTCGCCGTCGACACGCTGTCGATGGGGATGTCGGCGGATCTCGAGCTCGCCATCGGCGAGGGCGCCACGGAAGTGCGCGTCGGCACGGCGATCTTCGGCGCGCGGGCCAAGGCAGGAGGTTGATCATGCGCAGCACGTTCATCGGCGGGGGCAACATGGCGTCGGCGATGATCGGCGGATTGCTGGCGCGAGGCGCCGCCGCTGCCGATATCCGGGTCGTGGAGCCGCTTCCCGCGCAGCGTGTGCGGCTGGCGGCGCGGTTTCCCGGCGTGGGCATCCATCCGGCGATCGACGCGACGGCCGTTGCGGGAACGGAGATCGTCGTCATCGCCGTCAAGCCGCAGCAGATGCAGGACGCCGCGCGTCAGCTATCGCCGTTCATCGGCGCGGTGCCGCTGGTGCTGACCATCGCGGCCGGGGTTCGCTGCGATGACCTTTCCCGCTGGCTAGGCGGCTATCGGCGGATCGTCCGCGCCATGCCGAACACGCCGGCGCTGATCGGCGCGGGCATCAGCGGTTTGTATGCGACACCCGACGGCCGCCCGGGCGCGGCGAGCGCCGTCGAAGTGCTCGAGGCGTGCGGCGAAGTGATCCGCTGCGACGACGAGCGCGACCTCGACGCCGTCACCGGCGTTTCCGGCAGCGGCCCGGCGTACGTGTTCTATTTCCTCGAGGCGCTCGAGCAGGCGGCCTGCGAGCTCGGCCTCGATGCGGCCGACGCCCGCCGGCTTGCCTATGCGACGTTTGCGGGCAGCGTCGCGCTCGCGCAGCAGAGCCCCGAGCCGCCGGCCACGTTGCGCGCGAACGTAACGTCGAAGGGCGGGACGACGGCGCGCGCGCTGGACGTGCTGAATGCCGCGAAGGTGAACGAGCACTTCATCGCGGCGATCAAGGCCGCTGCCGCGCGCGCCCGCGAGCTCGGCGACGAGATTGCCCGCTGATTAAACCGGTCTGCCAACATGCTCAGCACCGCGCTCGGATTCCTGATCGACGTCGTCTTCGGCCTGTTTACGTACGCGCTGCTGCTGCGTCTGGTCATGCAGGTGATGCGCGCCCCGTTTCGCAATCCTCTCGGCCAGTCGGTGATGGCGCTGACCGACTGGGTCGTGAAGCCGCTGCGCAGGGTGATGCCCGGTGTCGGCGGCATCGACTGGGCGTCCGTCATCGCTGCGTACGCGTTCCAGTTCGCGTGGCTGCTCGCGCTCTACTTCGCATTCGGCCGCGGGTTCGCGCTGCTCGGCCCCGGACTCGCGTTCGTCGCGGTCGCCGCGCTGATCGCGATCGTCAGGGCGCTGCTGTGGCTGACGATCATCGTCGTGTTCGCGCAGGCGATCCTGTCGTGGGTCGCGCCCGACGGCCCTCTCGCGGGCGTGCTGAACGCGCTGACGTTTCCGCTGCTGCGCCCGGTGCGCCGGCTCGTCCCGCCGATCGGCGGCACGCTCGACCTGTCGCCGCTGATCGTCATCGTCGTCGCGCAGCTGATCCTGATCACGCTCGTGCCGTGGCTGGAGGCGGGAGCGACGCGTCTGTTCCTGTAACGCGCTGCCGCATCGGCGCGCCATGTTGCGAAACCCGTCTGATTCCACCGCGGTGACCGGGCCGTTGTCATCGCTTTGCCGCAAGCCGGTTCGCGAGGCGCACGAAGTCCTCGACCGACAGCGTTTCGCCGCGCGCCGCCGGATCGACGTTCGCGTCGCGTAGCGCCGTTTCGTCCGTCACCCCGGCGAGCGCGTTGCGCATCGTCTTGCGGCGCTGGCCGAACGCGGCGGCAACCACGCGGGCGAACAGCACCTCGTCGTCGATGCGCGGCCGCAGGTCCGCGAGCGGCACGAGACGTGCGACGGCGGAGTCGACGTTCGGCGCGGGCCGGAACGCGCCGGGCGGCACGGTGAAAAGCCGCGTTACGGCGAAACGCGACTGCAGCATCACCGTCAGGCGTCCGTAGTCCGCCGTCGCCGGCTTCGCCGTCATCCGTGCGACGACCTCGCGTTGCAGCATCACGTGGATGTCGAGCAGCGACGTCGCGTACGCCGACAGGTGAAACAGGAGCGGCGAGCTGATGTTGTACGGCAGGTTGCCGACGACGCGCAGGCGCTGCCCAAGCGTGCCGAAGTCGAACGCCAGTGCATCGGCTTCGTGCAGCGCCAGCACGTCGGCCGCGAAGCGCTCGCGCAGCCTAGCTGCGAGGTCGCGGTCGATCTCGATCGCCGCGATCCGGTTCGCGCCGTCGATGAGCGCGCCCGTCAGCGCACCGAGGCCCGGGCCGATCTCGACGATGTTGTCGCCAGGCTTCGGAGCGATCACGGCGACGATTCGCGCGACGTAGCGGGCGTCGGCGAGGAAGTTCTGCCCGAAGCGCTTCCGCGGTTGATGGCCCTGCATGCGCCGGGCGTCAGTCGCCCGCTCGCGCCGCGAGATCGATCGCGAGGTCGACGGCCGCGACGAGGCTGCCGACATCGGCCGTTGCGGCGCGCGCAGCATCGGCGGCGAGATCGAGTGCCGTCCCGTGGTCCACCGACGTGCGAATGAACGGCAGGCCGAGCGTGACGTTGACGCCGCGGCCGAAACTCGCCGCCTTCAGCACCGGCAACCCCTGGTCGTGATACATCGCGACGATCGCATCGAACCGCTGCGCGAAGTCGGGTACGAACACCGTGTCCGCCGGAAGGGGTCCGGTGATGTCGCCGCCGCTTGCGCGTGCGAGCTCGATCGCGGGCGCGATGACGTCGCGATCCTCGCGGCCGAGATGCCCTCGCTCGCCCGCATGCGGATTCAGCCCGCATACGGCGATACGCGGAGCCACGACGTCGAATCGCTCGATCAACGCGTGCCGCACGATCGCGAGCGTCTCCGCGACGGCCGGCACGGTGATCGCATCGGGCACGTCGCGCAGCGGCAGGTGGGTGGTGACGAGCGCGACGCGCAGCGGCCGCTCGCCGGTGCCGACGAGCATCATCACGACGCGCGGCGCATGCGTGCGCTCGGCGAAGAACTCCGTGTGACCCGAGAACGGAATGCCGGCATCCTGGATCGCGCTTTTCTGCACCGGGCCGGTGACAAGCGCGGCGAACGCGCCCGTCGCGCACGCGTCGCAGCCGGCTTCGAGCATCGACAGCACGCTGCGCGCGTTCGTCGGATCCGGATGCCCCGGCACGGCCGGCGCCGCGAGCGGCTGATCCCACACTTCGATCGAGCCGCCGACCGGTGCGAAGGCCAGCGGGTCGTAGCGAGGATAGACGCAACGTACGCCGATGCGGCGCGCGCGCGCGGCGAGCAGCGTTGCGTCGCCCAGCACGACCAGGCGTGCGGGAAAGGGACGCTGCGCATGTTGCTGCGCGAGCATCGCGATCAGCTCAGGGCCGATTCCCGCGGGCTCGCCGGCGGTTATGGCCACGCTCGGGTGCGCGGCCATCGCTAGCAACCGCCAACGCTCGAAGCGCTCACAGCGGCAGCACGTCCACCGACGAGGGGTCGCCGAACACCTGCACGTCGACGTTGAGCGCGGCGCGCACCTTGCACGCACCGCTGCGGTCGATGTCGATCTGCAGCTGCCGATAGCCCTCGACGGGCTGCGCGGGACGGCCGAACAGCCACAGCAACTCCAGTGGGTTGTCGACGTTCATCTCGCCGGTGTGCTGCACGGCACGGCCGAGCGGCAGCGCGTAGCCTTCGCGGCCGAACACGGGAAACTGGTCGAGCCGCGCCGCATAACGCAGCACCTGCGACCCCGGATAGCGGGCCCGCGAGTTCAGGTCGTACCACGCGCCGGGAGGCAGCGCGATATCGACGTCGCCGCCTTCGCGAACGATCGGTGCGACGAGCAGTGCATCGCCGCACATGAACTGCAGCTCGAAATCGCGCGCGAGGCGGCTGTCGGGAAATGCGAGCGGCATCGCGCGCATGATCGGCATGCCGGTCGCCGCCGCTTCGGCGACGAGCCGCTCGAGATACGGGATCAGCCGGTAGCGCATCGCGAGCCACTTGCGTGCGACGCCTTCGGCCTCCGCGCCGAACGCCCACGGCTCGCGGTCGCCGATGCCGTGCAGCCGCATGTGCGACGCGAACACGGCGGCCTGCAGCCAGCGCACGTAGAGCTCGGCCGACGGCTGCGACGTGCCGTAGTAGCCGCCGATGTTCGAGCTGTGATACGGATTGCCGCTCATGCCCCACGACAGCCCGCCTCGTATCGACGCGGCGAGGCCTTCCCAGTCGCTTTGCGGATCGCCGCCCCAGCCGATCGGGTAGCGCTGGCTGCCGGCCCACGCGGAGCGGCTCCAGATGACGGGAGGACCGTCCGACGGTGCCTGGTAGCGTGCGGTCGCTTCGAACACGCAGCGGTTGTACAGCAGCGGATAGACGTTGTGCAGCCGGGCGCCGGCGTCGCCATTGAACGCGACGGCATCGTCGGGGATCTGCTCGCCGAAATCGCTGTTGATCGCGTCGACGCCGTCCTCGAACAGCGGCTGGTGCGCATCGCGCCACCACGCGAATGCCTCGGGATTGGTGAAATCGACGATGCCGCTTTCGGGCAGCGACTGCGCGTTGGCGTCGGTTGCCGCACCCGCCGGCGCATCCCACGCGAACACGTACGGATCGCCGTCTTGCGTCAGCAGCAGGTATTGCTGCGACGCGAGCTCCTGGAACAGCGGCGAGTTCACGGAAACGTACGGGTATTCCCACACGCAGATCCGCAGATCGTGCGCCTTGATCTTCGCGAGCGTGCCCGCGGGGTCGGCGAAGCGCTGCGGATCCCACGTGAAATCGAACCGCGTATCGAGATTCCACACCGATCGGCCATCGAGCGACAGCACGTCGGCGGGGATCTTCCGCGTACGCAATTTCGCAGCGACGGCGATTGCGTCGTCGGGTGTCGGATAGCTCGCGCGCGACACCCAGAGTCCGAGACTCCAGCGCGGCACCGGCGCGGGGCGGCCTGTCAGGTGCGTATAGCGATCGATGATCGTCGCGGGCGTGGCGCCTGCGAACAGGAATACGTCGAGCGCCTCTTCCTCGACCATCACCGCGTAGCTGCGGTGCGACCAGTCCGGGTACCCGACGCCGTGCGTCACCATGCCCGGCGTGTGGATGAACGTTCCCCACGCACCCCTGCCCGTGCCGGGGCTCCACGCGAACGGCGTGTTCTTGTACGCGAGCCCCGTGTTGACGCCGACCGCGTCCTCGACCTGCGAGTGGATCAGCTGGCCGCGCTTGTTGAGCGGTCCGAACTTCTCGCCGAGCCCGTAAACCGCCTCGCCCGACGCGAGCGCGAACGCGGCGGTCCACAAACCGCCCTGGCGCAGCCGGCCGAACGTCGGCAGGCGCGTCTTTCCCCGGACGTGCTCGTCGGTGATCGATGCAAGCACCGTCGTGCCTTTCCACACGAGGCGGATGCGCAACGGCGATCCGCTGATTTCAAGCATCGAGTCGCCCGCGGTGAAGGTCCATACGCCGGGCAGCCGTTGCGCGACGGCGCAGTCCTTCGCGCGCGCAACGACGATGCCATAGTCCGGCCGAGTATTCGGGCCGAGCCGGAGGCGAAAGATGCCCTCGCCGAAACACTCGACGTCGAGGATGTCGCCGCTCGATGTCGCGAACGACGCGCCTGCGGCCGTCGCGCCGAGGCTGTGCGGAACGTCGAGGCGCAGGTAGCTTGCGGGATCCAGTTGCATGCTTGGACGTCGATCCCGGCTAGCCGTGAAAGCGCGCTTCGGGCAGGCCCGGCTCGTCGACGCGCATCGAGAAAATGCCTCCGCTTTGCGGCAGGCGTGCGAGCTCGGCGTCGTCGCGCCTCTGCCGCGCCGTCGTGACATACAGCGTGCGCAGGTCGTCACCGCCGAACGCGCACATCGTCGGACACATCGCCGGAACCGGATACTCGGCGACAAGCGCCCCCTGCGGCGACAGCTTGACGATCTTGCCGCCGCTGTAGAAGGCCGACCAGTAATTGCCCGCGCTGTCGCAAACGCCGCCGTCGGGCCGGTCGGTCGCGCCGGGAAACTGCGCGAACGTGCGGCCGTTCGCCGGAAGCTCGGGACCTTCGGCGTAATCGTACGCGCGGACGATGCGCGCCGGCGTGTCCGAGTGGTACATCGTGCGTCCGTCCGGGCTCCACGCCAGCCCGTTGCTGATCGTCATGTGATCGAGAAGCCGCGTCAGCGTGTAGTCGGCATCGAGGCGGTAGAGCGCGGCGTCGTCGGCGTCGCGGTTCTCGTTCATCGAGCCGACGACGAACCGCCCTTGCGGATCGACGCGGCCGTCGTTGAACCGGTGATGGCCGGGTTCGTACGGCGGAGCCGCGACGCTGCGCTCGAGGTTGCCGCGTGCGTTCGCGAGCCAGATGCCGGTCCGCAGCGCGACGACGAACCCGCCATCGTCGCGAAGCCCCGCGCAGCCGATCGACGCGGGCATCGGCATCGCGCGGTTTTCGTCGGTCGCGGGGTCGAAGCGATTCAGCGCCGGCGCATTGATGTCGATCCAGTACAGCACGCGCTCGGCGAGCGACCACAACGGACACTCGCCGAGGCTCGCGCGTACGTCGAGCACGCAGGTGAACGGACTGTTGGCAGTCATCGAGCGCGTAGGGGGAGGAGCGCCGGTCAGTCGGACGCCGACACGGCTACGCGCATCGTACAAGAAAAGGCGCACCCCGGCGCCAGCGTGCGGAAACCGACGTCCCCTGCGCCCGCCGCGCTGCGATTGAACGCGTCCGTTTCGTGCGTGACCGGCTCGAGCGCGATGAAGTCGGCGCGCGGCGGCGCATAGACGACGAGGCAGCCGCACGCGCGATCGGCCGCCAGCGCGGCGCGGACGCCGGTGGACGCGTTCGTCACGTCGGCGCGCCCTGACCATCCGGCGAACACGTTGTCGATCGTGAGGCCGTCGAGTGGACGGGCGTCGCGGAACGGCCATGCCGCCGGCACGGCCATTCGCTGCACCGGCAGTTGCGTCGCGTCGTTCTGCCACACCGCGTGCGCGCCAAAGCCAACGGTCGTCGCGGCGTCGGCCGCGAAGAACGGATGCCAGCCGAGGCCGAATGGAAACGGGTGCGCGCCGGTGTTGTCGAGCGTCAGCGTCGTCGACAGCACCGCGACCGTGTCCGTACTGCTCAGCTCGAACGTCTGCGTTGCGCGGAATGGCCATGGCCACGCGCCTGCGCCGTCGGCGCTCGGGTCGTGCGCGAGCGTCAGTTGCGCGCGATTGCCTTTGCCGTCGGCGATCGACCACGCGCGCTGCCAGCCCACGCCGTGAATGGCGTGCGCGTGCGTGCCGAAGTTGCGTTCGAGAGCGTATTCGCGGCCGCGAAAAGAAAGCATCGCGTTGCGAATCCGGTTCGAATAGGGGACGAGCGGATAGCACGATGCGAGGCGGACATTGCGCGTTTCGAGCGCCGAGGCAGGTGTAGGCCGCAGCACCGGCCGCCGCCGCCATGTATACGACACGATGGCGCCGCCGAGTTCGGGCGCAGCGCGCAGGGTCGCGTCGCCGCTGGCGAGTTCGATGATGTGCATCGCCGCCAGTTTAATATTGCGTAGGCACACCAGAGCCGAAAACTGCGTTTCCGGCCATCGTTCATTCGTCGAAAGGATCATGCATGCGGTTTCAACATTCGGGAGTTCTCGTGCTGGCGGCGGTCGCTTCGGCGACGATCGCCGCGGCTCGTACGTGACCTTTCCTGCGCCACCCAGGTAGCGACTTAAGCGCACCGATCACGCGATGCGCCGATTCGCGTCCGACCGCGACTTTCGCGCGGGCTTCGCGGCGATGCTGCCGGCGTGCTTGGGCATCGCGCCGTTCGGGCTCGTCTGCGGTGTCGGCGCCGCGGCCGCGGGCGCGTCCACGCTCGACGCGCTTGGACTCTCGGCGATCGTGTTCTCGGGCGCCGCGCAAATCCTCGCCGTCCAGCTGCTCGCCGCCGGCGCACCGCTCGCCGTCATCGTGCTGACGTGCTTCGTCGCGGGATTGCGCTTCGTCATCTACAGCGCCGCGATGGCGCCGTACCTGCGGCCGTTGCCGGCGCGCTGGCAGCAGGGGCTCGCGTTCCTGCTGACCGACCAGGCTTTCGCCGCTTCGGTGAGGCGCTTCGACGCGGGCGGCGACCCCCGCGGCGGCGGCATGTACTTTCTTGGCGGCGGATTCGCGCTGTGGTCGTTCTGGCAGCTGACGAACATCGCCGGCTATTTCGTCGGCAACCTGATTCCAGCGGCGTGGTCGCTCGATTTCGCCGTGCCGCTGTGCTTCATCGCGCTCGTCGCGCCGCATTTTCGCTCGTTTCCGACGATCAGCGCGGCGCTCGTGTCCGCTTGCGCCGTAATCGCTTTCGCGGGGTTGCCGATGAAGCTCAACCTGATCGTCGCCGGATTGATCGGCATTGCCGCCGGAACGCTGGCGGACTTCGTGCAGGAACGATGGACACCGCGCTGAAGCTATGGTCGGTCGTCCTGATCGTGGGCGCGCTCAACTACCTGTCGCGGCTGTCGTTCATCGCGCTTTTTGCGCGGCGCCGCGTGCCGCCGCTGCTGGCGCGCGCGTTTCGCTACGTCCCGGCAGCGATGCTGACGGCGCTGGTCGTGCCGATGGTCGTCGCCGCACCCGGCGGCGCGTGGCTGCCCGCGTTGCCGAAAATCGCAGCGGCGCTCGTCGCCGGCATCGTCGCGTTCGTGACGCACAGCCAGCTGAAGACGCTGGGCAGCGGGATGCTCACGTTGTGGGTGCTGCAGGCGCTGGCGCCGCGGTTCGGATAACATCGAAGCCGCGTGCACCGCGCCGCCCGGGGTAGGCCCATGCGCTTCGAAGGATCGTCGACCTATGTCGCAACGTCCGACCTCAAGCTCGCCGTCAACGCGGCGCTGGTCCTGACGCGCCCGCTGCTCGTCAAGGGCGAGCCCGGCACCGGCAAGACGCTGCTGGCGGAGGAAATCGCGCGCGCGCTCGGCCGGCCGCTCTACCAGTGGCACGTGAAGTCGACGACGAAGGCGCAGCAGGGGCTCTACGAATACGACGCGGTGTCGAGGCTGCGGGACTCGCAGCTCGGCGACGGCCGGGTGGCCGACATCTCGAACTACATCAAGCACGGCGTGCTGTGGGACGCGTTCGACAGCGAAACGCCCGCCGTCGTGCTGATCGACGAGATCGACAAGGCCGACATCGAGTTCCCGAACGACCTGCTGCGCGAGCTCGACCGGATGGAGTTCCACGTCTACGAGACGCAGCAGACGATCGTCGCGCGACACCGTCCGCTGGTCGTCATCACGTCGAACAACGAGAAGGAGCTGCCGGATGCGTTCCTGCGGCGCTGCTTCTTCCACTACATCCGCTTTCCCGACCGCGACACGATGACGCAGATCGTGGACGTGCATTACCCGGGACTCAAGCGTGCGCTGCTGCAGGAGGCGCTCGAAGTCTTCTTCGCGCTGCGCGATGTGCCGGGGCTGAAGAAGAAGCCGTCGACGTCCGAGCTCCTCGACTGGCTGAAGCTGCTGCTGGCGGAGGATATCGCGCCGGAAGCGCTGCACAGCGCCGACCGCAAGGCGTTCATTCCGCCGCTGCACGGCGCGCTGCTGAAGAACGAGCAGGACGTGCACCTGTTCGAGCGCGTCGTGTTCATGTCGCGCGCGGGACGCCAGGGCTGACGTGAGCACGCGCTTCATCGAGCCGGTCACGCTGCGCGGCGGCCACGCGGCGCTGGAGCCGCTTGCGACCGGCCATCTCGACGCGATTCGCGCCGCCGCCGCGGACGGTGCGCTGTGGCGGCTGTGGTACACGTCGGTGCCGTCGCCCGAGACGACGGCGGCGTGGCTCGAGCGCGCGCTCGACATGCGCGAGCGGCTTGGCGCGATGCCGTTCGTCGTTCGCGACAACGCGAGCGGCGACATCGTCGGCAGCACGCGCTATTTCAACGTCGATGCGGTGCATCGCCGGCTCGAGATCGGTCACACGTGGTATTCGCAGCGCGCGCAGCGCACGGCGATCAACACGGAGTGCAAGCTGCTGCTGCTGACGCACGCGTTCGAGACGCTGCGCTGCATCGCCGTCGAATTCCGCACGCACTGGTTCAATCATGCGTCGCGCAAGGCGATCGAGCGGCTCGGCGCGAAACAGGATGGCGTACTGCGCAATCACCAGCTGATGCCCGACGGCAGCCGGCGCGACACCGTCGTCTTCAGCATCGTCGACGGCGAATGGCCGGCGGTGAAGGCGCATTTGCGCTTCCTGCTCGCGCGGCCGCGGCCCGCGCCAGCGCGCAG
>Ga0068855_100011539_pt1 | contig 10673 bp, 4 predicted proteins | sample KBSCornC52_FD_66592 | JGI IMG/M metagenome (GOLD analysis project Ga0068855, IMG submission 66592) | Corn rhizosphere microbial communities from Kellogg Biological Station, Michigan, USA - KBS Corn C5-2 | ecosystem: Host-associated > Plants > Roots > Rhizosphere > Soil ... | reverse complement strand
GACGCGCCAAGCTGCGCAACCTGCGGGGCGATCATGACTCGGTCGGGCTCCTGCTACCGCTGCATGTCCTGCGGCAGCACGAGCGGCTGCAGCTAACGCCAGCGGCTCTATGCGGGATCACCAACGTTTCTGGCGTGACCATAGATGATGTTGGGTACAACTCAGATGAACTAGATGACCCGCCCAATCTGGGCGGGTCATCTAGCTTTGGGGAACGCTGTAAGCGCCGAGCGTTGAGCCATCCACAAGAGAATGGTTCCATTACCTGCCCAGAAAATTCTGAGGTCAATTAGCGGGAATATTGGTTTGTGTCTTCCGCAGAGGACACTCTGGGTTGCCTCGGGGCATCCAATCGACCGTACTATCCGGAGCCCTTGAGAGCCAGATGACCCCTTGGGTTTCCGCCTGGGGGTATTTCTGTACTTCACAAGAGATGTTCCGGAGGTCGCCGATGAGGATGTTGAGCAAACGGATTTCCCTAGCAATATTGACGGCGGTGTTTCCGCTGATTACGGGCTGCTCTCGACATAGCAAGAACGAGCGGTATTACCTGATCGCGTCGAACACGGAGGTGCCCTACTGGAAGTCGGCCGCAGCGGGACTTGCGGCGGCTGGCGCAGAATATCGCGTTACGGTGGACACGCGGGGACCCGCAGGCTTCAATCCTCAGGAAGAAGTGAATGCGTTCAAGGCGGCGGTGGCGAGCAAGCCGGCGGGGATTCTGGTCTCGGTGGCCAACTCGAGCTTAATGGCGCCTGAAATTGATGCTGCCATCGCGGCGGGCATTCCAGTGATAACGATTGACTCGGATTCGCCGGAGAGCAAACGTCTGTACTTTATCGGAACCAACAATTTCGAGGCGGGTAAGCTGGGGGGAAGACGCCTGGTCTCGCGACTGAATGGGAAAGGCAATGTTGTGTTCTTCACCAATCCGGGGCAGCCGAACCTGGAAGAGCGGTTGAAGGGCTACCAGGACATTCTTAGCGACTATAAAGACATCAAGACTGTAGAAGTCTTCGACATCAAGGCGGACGCAGGTACCGCGTTGGATCAGGCGCTGGTGTACCTTGCGCGCACGGGCGCTGACAAAGTCGACGCCTTCGTCTGCCTGGAATCCAGGTCGGGTGCGAACGTAGCGATTGCGTTCGCCCGGAGGAATGTTACCGACCGGATATTAATAGCGATGGACGCGGATACCGATACATTGAGGCGGGTGGGGGATGGAACGATCGATTCCACGATCGCTCAAAAGCCTTACACGATGGCATATCTCGGGTTGAAGGCGTTGGACGAGGTTCACCACAATCCGGTGAAGCCGCTAGGTGAAGACTATTTCCTGGATCCGAGGTCTCCTTTCCCGGCGTTCGTTGATACAGGGGTGGCGTTGGTTGATAAGACGAACCTCGATCCGCTTTTGAGGAAACGTACGGCCACCGAGTAGCTGGGTGCCACGCCCCCTTCCTCTCGGCAATCCGACCCGCAACATGCGGCAGTGACACCTCGCGGGCGTCTTCGGGGGAGCTACTTTTCTGGCGCGCTTACTCACGGTTAGAGCGTCCTAAGCGTTTACTATGCGTTGACCGAGCTATGTTTCAGTCGATAGTATTTTTCTGCGCAACCAATGTTGCACTACGGTGAATTTTGGAAACGCGGACAGATACACCGGGAGAGCACTGTGTTCGGGTTGTCGCGGAATGGCTTTTTGGATTCGGTAGGAGGTCCGGCGCCTAGTTTGCGCCTGAACGCTCTACGTGCACCAGGTGGATCGAAACGAACCAAACAGCACGGGCCTAGGTTGCGCGGCAGCATGCAAATGACGGGACTAGTCTGTGGGGTTCTATTTGCCGCAGGTCTCGCAAGCGCAAACGCGCAGAAGTCGAACACCGGCTGGACAGATTATCTGGGTGGGCCGGACAGCTCGCACTACTCGCCGCTAAAGCAGATTACGCCCCAGAACGTGGACAAGCTGGACATCGCGTGGAGCTATCCGGCCGGCGATGGCAACTACACCATGAGCCCGCTGGTCGTGGACAATATCGCCTACGTGGCGGCTAACCGCGGAGCGCTGGTTGCGCTGGATGCGACGACAGGCAAGGAGCTGTGGTCGCACCCGTTTGCTGGAACCGGGATGAGAGTGGGAATCTCCAGCCAGCGCGGAATGAATTATTGGGAGAGCAAAGATCGCTCAGACCGCCGGATCCTGGTGACCACGGGCGGGTATTTGTATGCGATCGATGCGCGTACGGGAAAAGATATCGAATCGTTTGCTGACCACGGCCGGCTTGACCTGAAGACGGGAATCGACCGAACTCCGACGGCGTTGGCGTCGCGAACGCCAGGGCGGACGTTCGAGAACCTCATCATCCTGGGCAGCGCGACCGGTGAGGGGTATCTTGCTCCTCCGGGCGACATCCGCGCCTTTGACGTGCGGACCGGAAAGCTGGCTTGGGTGTTCCACACGATTCCCCGTCCCGGTGAGGCAGGGTACGACACTTGGCCCAAGGACGCTTACAAGTACATGGGCGGCGTCGATGTGTGGGGCGAATTCACGGTCGACGAAAAGCGGGGTATCGTCTACCTGCCCACGGCTTCCTCGAAGTATGAGTTGTACGGCGGAGACCGGCCGGGCAATAACCTGTACGCGGACTGCATGCTTGCTCTCGATGCCCGGACAGGTAAGTATCTCTGGCACTTCCAAACCGTTCACCACGATGTGTGGGACTATGACCCAAATGCCGCGCCACAACTGGCAACGGTGCGACACAACGGCAAGATGGTGGATATTGTCGCTCTGGCTTCGAAGAGCGGCTTCCTGTTCGTGTTCGACAGGGTGACGGGCAAACCCCTGTGGCCCATCGAAGAGCGCCCGGTTCCGCAGTCCGACCTCCCGGGGGAGAAGACGTCCCCAACGCAGCCATTTCCAACTGCTCCGCCTCCCTTCGCGCGCCAGAATATGACGGTGAAGGATATGTACGACGGCTTCATGTCGCCGGAGGAAAAGGCGCATTGGACCGAACGGCTATCAAAAGCTAAAAGCGGGCTGTTCACGCCGCCGGGACTGACCGAAACCATCCAGATTCCGGGCGTGACCGGAGGCGCAGCATTTTTCTATACCGGGGCGGATGCCGCCAAGGGCATGGTCTTCGTGGAAACGAAAAACGTGCCGTCAATTCTGAAGATGGTACCTGCCGGCGAGTCTACTGCGGCCAACAATGGCTCGACGATTCCGAGCCGGATTGCTGCACGAAACCCTTCCGGCGAGGGTGGAAGAGCGGGACTCGCACCGAACTCCATGGAGGCAAGGATCGGGCGCTCAATCTATGAGCAGACGTGCCAGGTATGCCACGGGCCGGATCTGAAGGGCGACCGCGCGCCTGCGCTCGACACAGTTGTAAGCAGGCTGGGGGCGGAGGGAGTTCGCACAGTAGTTACGAAGGGGAGGGGGGCGATGCCTCCATTTCCATCGCTGCCCGCTCAGGGCGTCACCGATCTGATCACGTTCCTCAACAAGCCGGATCTGGCGCCGCCGGGTTCGGCTGCCGCAGGCAGTGCGCTCACGGAGCATCTGGAGCCGGATTATCCTAACGACCTCGACCCAAAGCCGGCGAGGTATAAGACGGGGTACGGTCAGGAGGCGTATGTGGTTAAGCCTCCGTGGAGCACGATTACGGCGTACGATCTGAATACCGGCAAGATCAAATGGCAGACACCGTATGGCGACACGCCAGAGGCAGGGCCGAGCAGCACGTTGCGCGGGAACGTGTTTCCGAAAAGCGGGTTCGTGATTCTGTCGACTGGATTGGTGGTGTTTGTCGACAATCAGTCGAAGATGTATGCGTTGGATCAGAATACGGGTAAGGTCCTGTTCTCGCGAGACGTTCCGAACGGAGCAGTGGGAGTACCTGCGGTGTACGAGGTCAACGGCCGTGAGTATCTCTTATTTGGGTTGACCGCGAGTCCGGCGTTTTCCGCCGGAGCAAGAATGCCGCCAGGTGGAGTCATTCCTCCTGTCGGGGTGAAGAGCTACGTCGCATTCGCGCTCCCTCAGCATCAGTAGGGCTGCCGATTGAGGGTGCGGATTCACGGATGTCGACGCGGTCCGGGAGGACGTCTGGAAGGTTACGCGCAAGTCTTCTGAAGCAGCCTTGAAGGCGGACCTAAACCCGAACTGCAGGTATCAGGCCGAAAAAATGAGGGCGGCGGTGGAGTGCCTGAGTCGACTGGGGCCAGTAAGTTATCCGTTAAGGCACTTAACGATAGAGATAACGATTCATCGCGTGGGATAATTCCTGCGCAATTGGAGGAACAGCTTTGGCGTCGCCAGTGCGAGTAGGTATGAAATCTGAAAACGTGATCGTGCTACCGCCGGATTTCGACGGGCAGGCGGACGACGCGCGCGCGGCGCTGGTGCATCGAGTGTTGCACAGTAGTACGTTCGAACATTGTCCCAAGTTGCGAGCTTTTTTCGAGTATGTGTGCCAGTGCGCGTTGGAAGGCGACGCTGCTGCGGCGACGGAGCCGCAGATCGGGATCCATGTATTCGGGCGTTCTCCGGGCTACAACACGAACGAAGACAATATCGTGCGGTCCCAGGCACGTTTGCTGAGGATGAAGCTCGAGCATCATTTCGCAAATGAGGGCCGTTTCGAGCCCGTGGTGATCAGTATCCCGAAGGGGCGATACCTGCCAGCCTTCGAATCGCGGTTCGAGAGCTCGTTTTTGGACCCTGCCCGTACGATCGAGGATCCGATTGCTGAGCAGGAAGCCGTCGCGGCATTTTCGCCCGAAGAGCCTCAGGAAGAGGAGACGGACCGGCGTTCTCGATGGGCACTCTGGGCCGCTGCCCTTTTGCTGATGGTGTTCGCTGGATGGGGATTGCGTGCAGCCCGTTCGGGCCGGACTGATATGGAAAACGCCCATGGGCAGGCGTCGGGGGTTCCGCTGCCGGCAGATGATGCGGCTCCTGCTGTGGTCGCTGGCGCCGAGGTCAGAATCGCCGCTGGGCACACCACACCACTTACAGACTCGGAAGGACGGCAGTGGGGGGCCGACGAATACTACCAGGGAGGCGTGTCGGAATCCGGCCCCGAGACATTTTCACCGCCCGTCGCCGATCCAAAGCTGTTCAGCAGGATGCGCGAGGGCGCGTCTGTGGCAGCTCACGCTCCGGCGGGCTTCCGATACGATATCCCCGTACCGCCGGGCACGTACGAACTGCGGCTGTATTTTGCCGATCCGATCCGAATGGGAGTTCCGGGCCAGGACGGACAACACCTGCGTCACTTCCAGGTGAACCTGAACGGCACCCCGATTCTTACGAATTTCGACGCGGTTGCGGATGGCGGATTCGCTGCGGTGGATGTGCGGGCATTCAAAGGAGTCTCGCCGGCCGAAGATGGGAAAGTGCACCTCGAGTTTGTGCCCTCCCCGGACAAGCCACTCCTGTCAGCGCTGGAACTGAGCCCCGGTGTGCCCGGGAAGCTGCGGCCTATTCGAGTCACCGCTCACACAAGCCCGATCGTGGATGCCGACGGGACGCACTGGGGCGGAGACCAATACTTTGTCTACGGGAATACGCTGAACTTCTCTTCACCTGAAAGCGACGCCAAATTGCCACTCCTCTATTCGGTCGAGCGGTTTGGAAACTTCAGCTACGCGATTCCCGTGCCCGCGGGTACCTATACGGTCCGTCTTCACTTCATGGAGACGTTTTGGGGGTTGTCGTCGCCGAGCGGACTCTGCCAAGGCATAGGCTGTCGAGTGTTCGACGTCACCTGTAATGGCCAGATGCTGTTGAAAGATTTTGATATCTTCAAAGTTTCAGGTGGGAGTTTCCGCCCTGTGGTCCGGACCTTTAGCGGACTGCGGCCCAACGGCCAGGGCAAGTTGCTGCTCTCTTTCTCCCCGTCGGTCGACTACGCCGAGATTCGGGCGATCGAAGTGATTGACGAGGCCGCGAACCCGGCAGCAAAGACCCGCTAAGTTCTTTCAACGCACCCTCCCCCAATCTATCTCCACTGGCTTCACAGCGCCTTCACCGGGTACTCTCGGGCGTCCGGGTGCTGCGCAGTTGTTGCCGATCTAACCTCATAAGGTTCAGGGATCTGCTGGACCTAACGTGCTCGCCTCTTGCCGGGTGAATTCACGGTCTCCAGCCGTGAAATTACCGTGAAATGTTTGTGTAGACACCGTGAAACACGCTGTGAAACACCTTGCACGCCCCTCTTTTGCTTTGTTTCCATCAAGCCCGACGCAACCACCTTATCTGAGCGTTGGTTTATCGACACACCTGTCCCCAGCATTGCGAATTCCTCTGCGCAACACAGCAGGAGGGCGCCATGGCTTTGATGTGGCAGGAAAGTAGAACTTTTGATGGAGGCGAGCAATGAACTTGAGAACGAATAAAGCGTGGATGCTGCTGCTGGTATTGTTAGGCTTCGTTCTGGCAGCCGGCACGGTGTATGCCCAAGCCAACGCGAATCTGGTGGGTACGGTGACCGATCCGACAGGGGCGGTGGTGGCGAATGCCAAGATCACCATCACGAACCAGGATAACGGCTTTGTGCGCACTACAACCACCAACAGCACCGGAAGCTACAGCTCACCGAATATTCCGAACGGAAGTTACGAGATGACGGTGGAGGTGCCTGGCTTCAACACCTTCGACCGGAAAGACATCGTCGTCAACGTGAATGAAACGGTGCGCGCGGATGCGAAGCTGCAGGTCGGCAACGTTGGGCAGACCGTCACGGTGGAGACGAACCAGCTGCAGGTCCAGTCCGATACCAGCGATGTCAGCCAGACGATTACGGGCGACCAGATCGCAAACCTTCCTACCAACGGCAGAAACGTACTGCAGCTGACGACGCTGGTACCAGGCGCGGCCTCGAACATGCCGGATTTTGATTCGCCGGGAGCGCAGTTCCAGAACCGCAGCATCCAGTTCAACGGAATGCGATCCGACGCTAACAATTGGCTTATCGACGGCGGCGAAGCCTATGACCGCGGTGGTGGCGGCATTCTGCTGGTCTCGCCCTCGCAGGACGCTTTGGAGCAGTTCACTATTACGACCAGCAACTATGCGGCTGACTTGGGAAACTCGTCCGGCGGTCTGATCAGCATGGCGGTTAAGAGCGGTACGCGCCAGTTCCACGGAAGTGCATGGGAATACAACCGTAATGATGCTCTGGATGCCTACAGCTACTTCCTGAAGCAGACGCCCGGCGCTAAAAAGGCGGAGCTCCGATACAACGCATTTGGCTTCAACATCGGCGGTCCCGTGGAGTTCAAGTCGAGCAACCCAAAGACATTTTTCTTCTACAACCAGGAATGGCGCCGAGAGATCAATGGCGGAGCAATCCATAAGCTGGTGCCAACGGCAAAAATGTTCGGATTCGGCTCGGGCACAACCGTGAGCAACAACCCGGATATGACCGGCGAAGGCACGATCTATGTGCCCCAGACGACCGACCCTGTACAGCTGGCGAAATTCAGCGCTCTCGGACTGACGCCAGGTCAGCCTTTCCCGAATAACCAAATCCCACTAAGCCTTGTGGATCCGACGGCGAAGGCCTACCTTGCGGCCGGTTACATGCTCCCGCCGAATGACGCAAGCGGCCAATATTACAACTCGTCGGCGAACACCTCTACTTTCTACCGCGAGGAGATTGCAAGAGTCGATCACCAGTTCACCAAGAAGTTCACGGTGTTCGGGCACCTTATCTATGATTCGCTCAGCCAAGCGGCTCCCACTGTCGCCTGGACCGGCAACACATATCCGACGATCGGTTCGCTTGAGAATGTTCCTTCGTGGCAGGGAGTTGTGCACGCAACTTACCAGATTCGCCCCAACCTGCTGAACGAAGCGGCCTTCAACGAGAACGGCAACAACATCCTGATTACCAACACTGGCTCGTGGCACACCCCAAGCGGATTTACGACGACTCCGCTCTTCAATTCCAACACCATCAATAAAGTGCCTGGAATTGACTTCAACGGCGGAGCCATCGGTGTCAGCATGGACAACGGCAATTGGCCTTGGACCAATACATGGAGAAGTAACCAGTACAAGGACGATCTCTCCTGGGTACGTGGCACGCACAACTTCAAGTTCGGTTTCGCGTGGCTACACACTCATAAGAACCAGCAGATCTTCACGGATACTGCCGGTACCTATCGCTTCAACGGGAACGCAACCGGCTGCTCCGGCCCACCGAATTGCGCCAAGGCGACGAATGGGGTTGGCCTTGCCGACTTTCTGCTGGGTTACGCCAACAGCTTCCAACAGGCCCAAACCCAGGACTCAGTTTCGATCTCCTTCAATACGATCGATGCCTACGCGATGGACGACTGGCGCGTTGGCCATCGTCTGACGCTGAACCTCGGTCTTCGCTGGGAAGCACTGCCGCACGCGTACGACACGAACAATCGCCTCTCGAACTTCTATCCGAGTCTGTGGAATCCCGCCAATGCGGCACATTTCACCAACTCTACGAACGGCATCTTGGACACCAACGGTCCCGGCTTCACAACGGTTTCCGGGACGGCGCTCTCGACCGTCAAGTTCTATATGAACGGAATCGGTTTGGCTGGTCGTAATGGTGTTCCGAGCAGCCTGACAGACAACCACTACCTGAACTTTGCTCCCAGGCTTGGTTTTGCCTTCGATACGTTCGGGGACCAGAAGACAATTCTTCGCGGCGGCTTCGGCATGTTCTACGAGCGCAACGCCGGTAACGAAGAATACAACATGGGCGCGAACGTTCCGTTCAGCAATAGCGCCCAAACCAACTTTGCCTACATCTCAAACCCCGCAGTCTCCTACATAAACGGTCAAAGCGCAGGCCAATCACCGACGACACCCCAAGGCTTTACGGGTGTGCAGAAGAATCTGCCAATCAGCACGATCTATCAATACAATCTGGGCATCCAGCAGCAGTTGCAGCGAAACATGGTGTTCACGGTGGGTTACGTGGGCAACCGCTCCGCCCACCTGTCACAGACGGTTGACATCAATACGCTTCCGTATGGAGATCTTGCAAACCGCAAGAATGTTTGCGGAGCTGCCTGCGGCGGGGTTGCGAACACTAACGCCGACTACTTCCGCCAGTATGTCGGGTTCGGAAGCATCAACTTAGTCGAAAACGAAGGCAACGCTCACTACGATTCGCTGCAAGCTACGTTCCGTGCTGCCGCGTGGAAGAACCTCACCTTTGGCGCTTCCTATACCTACTCGCACGCGTGGGATGTGATCGACGCTCAACTCTTCAACAACCTCCAGAATCCACAGGATCCGAGCTATCAGTATGGGACGGCAGGCTTCGATCGTCGCAATATTGCCGTGGTCAACTTCGCTTACACCCTGCCGATCTTCCAGCATTCGGGACGGCTTGCCAAGGCAGTTGCGGGCGGATGGACATTGTCCGGTATCGTGTTGATGCAGAGCGGCAATCCGCTTCAGATCAACGCAGGTAATAACACCCTTGGCCTGAGCGGCAGCACTACGAACCGAGCAGATCAGGTAAAGGCTGTGACCTATCCTCATACAGTCAACCAATGGTTCGATCCGACCGCATTCGCGCAACCTGCGCCGCTCACCTGGGGGAACTCGCCCAAGGCAGCGGTGGTTGGGCCTGGTCGCGACAACTGGACCATGTCGTTGTTCAAGGACTTCCGCATGACGGAAAGGGCGGGAGTTCAGCTGAAGGTGGATGCCTTCAACGTGTGGAACCACACACAATTCACCGGGGTCAATACTGGCGTCCTCAATGGCACTCTCGGTACTGGCTCCAATGCCTATAACTCCACCGCTGGCGCAATCAACGCAGTTGCTGACCCGCGGGTATTCCAACTCGGGGCGAAGGCTTACTTCTGAGCATTCGCGAACATTAAACCTAACCTGAATCACAATGGCGAGCTAGGTTTCTAGCTCGCCATTGTGCGCAACAGAAGCTCACTTTTTTGAAATAACAAGATCTGGATGGTGTCGCACGAGTCGCTCATCCAGTTGACAACAGCATGCTTGCGGAGCGGCTGTTCGCCGGGCCAGAACATAGCGGGTAGCCGTACAATCGCTCCAGAAGGACCATGGGAGATGTTTGGCAATCGATGACCGGCCGCGACAGTTTTTATGTGAAGCATCTCTGGATTGGCCGCCGTGGATCTTTCGCAGTCGCACTCCTGAGTTCAGTCTTCATTTCGGTGCCGGGCGTTGGGCAGCAAGCGGGCGCGCCTTCGCCTGGCGCAACAAGCGGTGGTGTGGCTTCAGGAGTTGCTGCGGCGCCAATCTACGACTCGCAAAAGAGGCCTATTACGGCGGGAGGGTTCGTAGACAGCGGCCCTGTTGTGTTTCAGGACGTAACCAAGTCGGCAGGGCTTTCCGGGTGGCAGCACAAGATGGGAACTCCGGAGAAGAAGGTCATTGTTGAGACAAACGGCTCGGGCGTGTGCCTGATCGACTACGACAATGATGGCTGGCTCGACATCTACCTGGTGAATGGATCCACGTTCGATGCGCTGGACGGAAAGGAGCCGTCGCCTCATGCTGCACTCTTCCACAACAATCACGATGGCACCTTTACCGATGTGGCTGGCCAAGCGGGCGTGGCCAACGATCGCTGGGGATATGGATGCTCGGTTGCCGACTACGACAACGACGGCTGGCCGGATCTATT
>Ga0068855_100011534_pt1 | contig 10678 bp, 10 predicted proteins | sample KBSCornC52_FD_66592 | JGI IMG/M metagenome (GOLD analysis project Ga0068855, IMG submission 66592) | Corn rhizosphere microbial communities from Kellogg Biological Station, Michigan, USA - KBS Corn C5-2 | ecosystem: Host-associated > Plants > Roots > Rhizosphere > Soil ... | reverse complement strand
ACCATAATGACCGGCACGTTGGGGTATGCGGCGCGCACCTGCGCGAGGACTTTTAGCCCGTCGCTCCACTGCAACCGGTAGTCGGTGAAGACCACGTCGAGCGGTTCCCGGCGGCGCAGCACTTCGTCCAACATGGACTGGCGGATGACTTCGGTGAATTCCGCGTCGGGGTACGCTTGGCGGATTTTCGCGATCATCAATTCCCGGTGGTCGGGATTGTCGTCGATGACCAAACCCCTCATTTAGGCTCCTCCGGCCATAAGTTCAATGCAAAAAGTGCTGCCCTGCCCGGGCGTCGAAGTCACTCCGATCTGCCCGCCGATGATTTCGACAACGCGTTTGGTGGCGGAGAGGCCGAGGCCGAGGCCCGGGTAGTCTTCCACTCCGTGCAGGCGCACAAAGGGCGCGAAGATCCTCTGTTGATCTTCCGGTTGCAAGCCGATGCCGTTATCTCGAATCATCAGACAAACCACGTTGCCGCTCCGCTCCGTCCAGATCTCGACCCGTGGAGGGACGCCGGGAGCCACATATTTCACACCGTTCGACACCAGGTTGTGGACGGCGATTTTGAGCAAAGCGGGATCGGCTTCGACCAGCCCCAGTTTGCCTTTGATCTCGACCGTCCCCTTGAGTTGCTCCAACTCCGGCCGAACCTCTTCCAAACAATCGGGAATCAATTGATCGAGATCGACGGGCTTGAGCTTGATCGCCTTGCGCCCGATGCGAGAGTAGTCGACCAGCGACTCGATCAATTCCCACATCTGCCGGACAGCCGCCTGAATGCGATCGAGCTGGTGCCGGCCCGCGGCGTCGAGACGCGAAGATTGCTCCTCGACCATTGCCTCCGCGAAGCCGGTTACGGTTCTGAGCGGCGCCCGTAAGTCATGCGTCATCGCGTGGATGAACGCTTCTACGTCGTCCTTTCGCAAACGAAGTTCCAAGGAAAGGCGCCGCGCCCGCAACAGCATTTCGACACGTGCGATCAATTCCAATTTCTCGACCGGCGTCAGCACGACCTCGTCGACCAGGCGGAAGAGCGGACCGGTGAAGAACGAAATATTCTGCCGCGCGGCGACCAGGAGGACCGGAAACAACACGGGGTCCTCCTCCTGTTTGTGCACGATGAGGTATTCGCCGTGGGTCTTGAGGGAGGGGGAATCGACAATCGCGAGATCGTAGAGGACCTCGGGAGCGGGGACGGTCGCCAGCTCATGCCGCCGCCCGAGCATTTCTTCCAGGAGCCGCCTATTTTCGCGATTGTCGAGCAGGAGCAGAATACGGCTCAATCGGTGTCCTTTTCGCGCGGATGCTCCCAGACCGGCGTGCCCTGGAGGATGCCGCGGAGCCCCGCCAGGCGGGGTCCCAGCTGGATCCCGGCGCTCGTAACGGTGACCTCGCGGAGGGTTTTTTCGAAATCGCCGAAGCGTTTCTTGAGGACGCCGATCGCCTTGGCCATCTGGCCATTCAGCTCGAGGTAGCGGAGGAAGATGATGTTATCGGCCATGTAACTCACGCCCACGTCGGTGACGCGGAAGTCGCCGATTACGGCTTCGACCTCGTTGATGAGCACGACGGCGACGCCCATATTCTGCAGGTACTTCGCGAGGCCGTGCAGGTGCATGACGAGATCATCGTCGTGCAGCGAGAGGCTGTAGCCGGAGACGCTGTCGATCATCACGATGCGCGCCTCGCGCTGCTCCACCTCGTCGCGGACCATGAGGGCGAACTCGTCGGCCGTGAAACGGAGCGGCTCGACGTGCACGATCGAGAGGATGCCGTCGTCGAGCAGGTCCTGCACGGGAATGCCGACCTGGGCGCAGCGGCGGATCAGCGCGCTTCGACGCTCCTCGAAGACGTAGACGACGGAGCGTTCGCCGCGCCGCGCGGCCTGGCTGGTGAACTGCATTCCGAGGGTCGTCTTACCGACGCCGCTGGCTCCGGTGATGATCGTGATCGCGCCGCGCTCGATGCCGCCTCCGGTGAGTTGGTCGAGGGCGGGATTGCCGAACGGGAGGCGTTCCGGTTCGAAATCGAGCGAGAACTCGTCCGGGAGCAGACGGGGGAACACCGTCATGCCCCGTTCGCCGAGCCGGAGGGTGTGCCGGCCGGGGCGGAAATCCGAGCCCCGGAACTTCGCGACCGAGACGTGGCGACGCGTGTCGATGAAGTCGAGGTCGATCACCGCGTCGGCGATGAACTGGAGATCCTCGTCGGGCGCCTCGTTGGACTCGGAGGAGAAGAGGACCGTCGCGCCGATCTCGCAGAGGAAGCGCAGGAATGCGAGAGCCTCTTTGCGGAACTGGAAGGGCGTTGCCGTGAGGTGCCGGAAGTGGGTCAAGCCGTCGACGAAAACGCGCATGGGCTGACGGGAGCTGACCTCTTCTTTGATGCGCGTGGTGATCGGGTCCCGCTCGACTTCGGAGGGCGGGAAAATGTCGTACTCCTGCGTCTGCGCGAAGTAGGAGGAATCGGGACTCAAATCGAGATAAGAAATCCCCTCGGTGTTGAATCCCAGGCGCTCGGCGTTGCGCCGAAGCTGCATTTCGTTTTCCCCGAAGGTGATCAGGAGGGTGGGTTCGCCGCGGGCGGCGGACCAGGTCAGGAAATGGGTGCCGAGGATGGTTTTACCCGATCCCGGTCCTCCCCGGACCATATAGGACCGCTGCGGTATCAGACCTCCGCGGAGTATCTCATCAAGCCCGGGGACGCCTATGGAGACGCGGGCGAGGTTGTCTGGTATCGGCGTGCTCACTCGTCGCTCATACGATAACAGCAGTACTCTCGTATCCGTATGAATTCATGTATGTTAAAGCACCCCGAACCGCCCGCGGCCAACGGGGGTTTACCCGCGTACAAGTGCATATCAAATTAAAGGGATGAGAATCCTAGAACTTCGGTTAAAGTAGTCCTAGACTGAAATGCGGTTTGCGCCCATTTCGAATGCCTGCCTGGATTTGGCACGGGTGCTTGTGGTGCATGGACAGCTTGCGCCGCGACTCACGTTACAGACGTTACTGCAAGCCGGAGGATATGCCGTCGATGTGGCGGGATCGTCCTGGGAGGCTTTGGCCAAACTCGATGCCGCTGCGTACGACCTGGTCCTGACCGACGGCGCTCGCGGAACGCACGACGTCCTGGCATACGCCCGAGTCAAGGGGTACCGGCCGGCTACCGCCGTCGTGACCTCGTTCCAACCGGATTTCAAGCCGAAGCGCGGCGGCGCGCACGAGGTCTCGATCCACACCGAGGATGTGCCGCACTTGTTGGGGAAAGTGGCGGACCTGATCGCGATGCGGGCCAGCCGGCGCTATCGGTAGGGCCGACCGAGTTCGAAAGGGCCTAAACACTTGCGGCTCCGTTCGGAGCATTCTTATGCGCCTACGGAGCCGCGACCGTAAATTACCCGAGGAATTCTATTTGCCGTGACCGCCTGCGGAGGCTCCGCCGGTGCCGGACGCCGACGATGCTGCCGCTCCGGAGGAACCTCCGGAACTAGCCGCGGCGGGAGCGCTGGCTCCGGACGATCCCATGCTCACGCTGGACGCCGCGCCAGAGTAGCCGCCCGCTGTCGCGCCGGCAGTCGGGAATCCTCCGCCGCCGAAACCTCCGTAGTTCGGAGCCGGATTATAGATTGGGCGCGGAGCGTAGAACTGCCGGTAGGCAGCCAACGGACTCCAGATCGCGTAGCCGTACGGGCTGTTCAGCCTGCCGTTGCAAGGGATGTAGGTGCCGAAACCATACCAGGGGTTGTAGCCCCAGGTTCCCAGCGGACGCACGTAGGGGCCAGTGCCGTACGGGCCGCTACCATAAGGGCCGTTGCCGTATGGACCGTTGCCGTAGCCGCCCATGCAGGGGTCGGCCGATCCCATGCCGCCGTAGTGCGCCTGCTTGGCGGCGGAGACGTTCGCATTGGCCACGACTTCGGCGCGCCGGCGGCTCCAATGATCGAGGCTGTCGGTCGAAGCGACGTCGAATTTCTCGGCGACGGCTACCGCGCTGCCCAGCGGGAGCATTTTGCCGCCCTGAACGGTGACGGTCTGGCCGCCGATCTCGACCTCGGCTGAGCCTTTGAACACTTTGAGTTGCGCGGGCTCGACGTCAAAGCGGTAAATGCCGGCCTTGGCGAGCGTGATGGTCGCGTTCTTGTCGACCAGGGTGACCGCGGCGCCCTTGTCGATATCCTCGATTTCCATCACGGCGGAGCCGGTCAGCAGTTCCAGGCGCGTATCGACCAGCCGGTTGCTGATCATTTTGATCGAGGACTTCTCACCCATGCGGAAGAACACGCCGGGCGGGAGGAGGAGTTCGGCTTTGCCCTCTTCGGTGCGAAAGACCATGTTCTCTTTCACTTCACCGAACTGGGTCGGACTCATGGTGTAGGGTTTATCGGCGAGGAAGACATCGCCTTCCGCCCAGTTGATCACGCCCGATTTGGCGCCGATCACAGTTTGCGCAAAGGAGGGCAACGCCCCCAGCGCCATCGCCACCGCGGCGGTCCCGGTCAACCATCCGAGTCTCATAGCCACCTCGCTTTCCTATAGCTTGGACATGGTCATAGACGTTGTCAACCGGCTATTTCGATACATGGGTATTTTTCAGCAGTTCGGTGGCTTCGCTACGATGAAATAGAACACGCGCCACTCCGACCGAAAGGAACCCACGTATGGCAGATCGTTACGACAGGGATAGGGATTGGGACCGCGACCGGAATTGGGGACGCGACGTCGGAGGGAATGAATCGGAAGAGCGGCGCCGCGAGCGCGGCTGGGACTGGGACCGGCGCTCGGAGTACGCGGGCGAGGGTCCGCGTGGCGGTCACGAGGGCAACCGCTGGGAGACCGAAAATCCGTACCGCAACCAGAATCGCTGGGGACACGATGATGAGCGGGTCCGCCGCAACGAACGGGGAGGCGACGCGGGGTGGCAAAACAGCCGCTACTCCGGTCCCGAGCGCGCCGCGCAGCGTGGTCCGCGCGGGGACTGGGGTCCGCAGGGCCACTGGGGGACCTTCGGCAACCGGCCGGGGTATGACCGCGAAAACGATCAGCACGAAGACCCGGCGCTTCGCTGGGCACGAACCGAAGATGACCTCGGCGGCGCCCGAACCGGCCGTTCGAACCTCTTCGGCACCGGAGGCGGCGGCTTCGGGAGCGGCATGGCGTCGTACGGCGCGGGCATGGGTAACTTCGAAGGCACGGCGACATACGGCGGCGGCATCGGCCGCCATGCCGGCCGCGGGCCGAAGGGATGGCAGCGCTCCGACGACCGCATCCGCGAGGATGTGAACGAACGGCTCACCGATCATCCCCATATCGATGCCAGCGAGATCGAAGTGCAGGTACAGAACGGAGAGGTCACGCTTTCCGGAACGGTGGAAGAACGGCAGGCGAAGCGGCTCGCCGAGGACATCGCGGAAGCGGTCTCCGGAGTGCGCGACGTGCACAACCAAATTCGCGTGCAGCAGGGCGAAAGACAACACACCAAATAGCTGTGAAAAAGGGTACACTGAGGGAAGGAGTACCCCTCAGTGTCCCTTTACTCTTTCATTGAGCCCGATACGGCTTACCCCCTACCCAGGTCCTTTAATTACAACGAATACATTGAGACCGAGCAGGAGATGTGGGCGCTCTTTCCGGAAACCGACGGCAAGCGCGTGAATTTCTGCCAACTGGGTCTGACGGCGAAGATTTTCGTCGAGTCTTCCAACGACGGGGAGCTTCGCGACGACGAGACCTATTTCCTCATGCCCTGCCCCGACCGGAAACTCCGCCCGGTCCGGATGCACCAGGTCCGCCGCATCACGCTCGAAGAGTTCCGAATGAGTCACATCACCGCGATCCGCCTCGCCGACAAACTCGCCGGGACGACGCGGGTGCTGGAAGAAGTGCACATGCAGATACTGGGCCCCGAGATTCTCGGCGCTCAGTAGGTATTTGGCCACGGATCGCACCGATGCACACGGATAAGGAGCTTGTTTTATCCGTGTCCATTCGTGTGCGTCCGTGGTCTTTTCTTAAAGCCTGACGATGTTGTCGGACTTCACTCCCCGCAGCGCATTCCTCGTGTCTACGATGAGTTTCGCGTTTTGCGCGAGGCCTTTGTAGTCGAAGCCGGAGTGGTCCGTGATGATCACGACGCAGTCCGCATTCGCGGCCGCGGTTTCCGGCTGCGCATCGAGATTGAGGCCTTCGAGACGGAGATGCGGGACGTGGGGGTCGCTGTAGGTGATTTTGCCGCCGCGCTTGGCGAGCAGCATCGCGACGTCAAGCGCCGGCGATTCGCGCATATCGTCGATATCCCGTTTATAGGCGACACCCATGATGTGAATGTGGGAGCCTTTGATCGGTTTACCGGCGTCGTTGAGCGCGTTCTGCACCTTGTCGACGACAAAGTGCGGCATCTGCCCGTTGATGTAGCCGGCGAGCTCGATGAATCGCGCCTCGATGCCCGCCTGCTTGGTTTTCCAGGAGAGGTAGAACGGATCGATCGGGATGCAGTGTCCGCCGAGGCCGGGGCCGGGGTAAAACGGCATGAAGCCGAACGGCTTGGTGGCGGCGGCTTCGATCACTTCCCAGACGTTGATCCCGATCCGGTCGCACATCATCGCGATCTCGTTGACGAGACCGATGTTGATCATGCGGAAGGTGTTTTCCAGCAGCTTCACCATCTCGGCAACCTGCGTCGAGCTCACCGGCACGACGGTCTGCAGCGCCTGCGCGTAGAAGAGGCGCCCGACTTCGGTGCAACTCGGGGTCACGCCGCCGACGACTTTCGGGATGTTCTTGGTCTGGTACTTGGGGTTGCCGGGGTCGACGCGCTCGGGCGAGAAGCACAGGAAAAAGTCCTCGCCGACCTTCAGCCCGGACGCGGTGAGCATCGGCAGGACGAGCTCGTCGGTAGTACCCGGGTACGTGGTGGATTCCAGGATGATGAGGGTCCCGGGGTGGATATATTTGGCGATCTCCTCGCAGGCGGACACGATATAGCTCATGTCCGGGTCCTTCGTTTTGCGAAGGGGCGTGGGGACGCAGATGTTGATGGTGTCGAGCTCGGAGACGATGGAGAAATCGGTGGTGGCGCGCAGCTTCCCACCTTCGACGAGCTGGGCGAGCGCGGGTGTGGGGATGTCGCCAATATAGGACTGGCCGGTGTTGACGCTGCGAGTCTTGTGCTCGCTCAGGTCGATTCCGGTGACCGAGAATCCCGCGTTGGCGAACTCGACTGCCAGTGGCAGGCCGACGTACCCCAACCCGACGATACCGACGCGCGCCGTACGCGAACGGATTTTTTCCTCCAGAATTGCGGCAGTAGGTTGAACAGCAACTTGTGCTTCAGGCATCACGCTCCGAATTCTCTCATACGAAGAATTCCCCCTGACCAATGAGCTGGGCCGGTCCGACGAGGTACATGTCCTCTTCCTGACGGATCTCGATCGGACCTGCGGGCGTTCGCACAACAACCGGGCTTTCGACCCAGCCACGCACAATCGCCGCGGCTGCGGCGCCGGTCGAACCGGTGCCGGAGCTCATCGTTTCGCCGGCTCCGCGCTCCCAGAAACGCACGTCGATGGTGTGCTGGTCGATACGGCGGAGGAAGGAGACGTTAGTCCGGTTGGGAAATTTGGGGTGATGCTCGATGGCAGCGCCGACGGCCCGCCAATCGAAATCGAAGTTGTCGACCGGGACGGCGCATTGCGGGTTGCCTACCCAGATGATCAGGGAGTCACGGTGCCCGCTCCAAAGCTGCAGCTCGCAGTGCTCCTCGCGGACCTCGGCGCGGCCCATGTTCATCTCGAAGGTGAACTCGACGCCTTGGCGGTCGAGCACGCGCAGGGTTTTGAGCCCGGCGCCGGTGCGGATCCGCACGGTCTCGCCGGCGTGGCCGCGGTCCACCAGCAGGGCGGCGGCGCAGCGGGTGCCGTTGCCGGAGATCTCCGCCTCGCTGCCGTCGGAGTTGTAGAGCTGGATCGCGCCGTCGGAGTCTTGCGCCGGCGTGGGGTCGACGAGCATCCAGCCGTCCGCGCCGATGCCGGTGTGGCGCTCGCAGATCGCTCGCGCCATTGCGGGGCGGTCGCCCTCGGGCGCGTCCTGCCGCCACGTCAACAGGAAGTCGTTCATGGCGCCGTGCGCTTTCACGAAGGGAATCTTGGTCACTTTGGCTCTCCTGTCAATTTGTAGATTTCGATCACCGGCTCGTCCTTCTCGGCGATGGTCCGGATTAATTGGTAACGTCCGCTGCGGATCACCGCGTCTTCGACGAGATCGCCGCGTTTGGCCACAGCCCAGCCCTGCGTGAGGTACAAATCGGGACGGCGGACCGCCGCTTCCCAGGGGAGGCCGTTATCGACGCTGAACGTCTCCCGCAGCGGGATGCCGGCGACGCGGTAGATGCCGAATAGATCGTCGCCGCCGGAAGACAGAATGCCGACTCCCGGGCGGTAGTGGACGCGGAGATAGTCGGCGGCCTGGGTGGTCCAGACGCGCCGGCCGGTGGAGTTATGCTGCGATTCCTTCCAGGTGATCCAAGTCTCGGGACCTGGATAGGCGGCCCAGTGAATCGTGCCGGCAACGATGATCAGGACGGCGACGATCGCGCGGATCCGCGGGGGAACGGCGAGCACGAGCGCGGCCGACGCGAGCGCCAGAAACGGGAGCGCGGCGAGCCCGTAGCGGGTGTTGTAGTACGAGTCGGGCCAGAGTCCCGGGACGTGGATCGGAGTGCCGCCCGAGGAGTACATGCTCCAGAGATAAAAGAGCGGCGGGAGGGCGAGGAGGAGCATCGGCCAGAAGACGCGGCGAGCGAGCGCCACGACCGTCCCGGCGATGGCCATCAGCGCAAGTCCCGGTCCCGAGCAAAGCGTGACCGCGGTGCGGTAGTAGAGCCACGCCAGGGGAGCGTTGTGCAGTCCGGGGTAAGGCTGGCCGCGCTGGATGGCGCGCGGGGAGTAGGGGCCGCGGTAGAAATCCAGCGGGTCGCCGGTGAGAAACCAATTGTGCCCGAACCAGTAGAGGGGACCGAGGGAGGCGATGGCGCCGTACAGGACGGCCGCCTTCGGCCGCCGGGTCGCTGCGAAGTAGAGCGCCACGAACGGGATCAGGAACCAGCCTTCGTACCGGGTAAGCGTGGCGGCGATCGTCGCGATGGCGGCGAGCGTGACGCGTCCGCTGATCGTGCAGTAGAGGACGGCCGTGATCTCCGCGAAGAAGTAGGCCTCGGTCATCGAGGTCGATTGCAGGTAGAGGAGATTCGGATTGAGGGCGGCGAGCGCGGTGGCGGCGAGGGCGGCGGCGGTGGAGTCGAAAATGCGGCGCGCCGAGGCGAAGAGGAAGAGTCCGCCGGCGACGAAGCAGAGGGCGGAGGGGAAGGCCGCGGCGATGCCGGTCCTCCACCACGAGTCGACGGCGGCGAAGGGCGCCGTCGCCAGGTGCGGCAACGGCAGCCAGACGGTGCCGATCTGCCCGTACTTGCTCGAGGCGCAATCGACGAGACGGCGGGCGCTGTTCAGGTGCGCTTCGGCGTCGCCGTACCAGAGGAGATAGCCGTGCGAGAAGAAATAGTGGACGGCGGCGGCGCTCAGCAGCGCGAGAGCGCACCCGAGCGCGGCGACAATCGCGATGCTAGAACGAGGTGCAGGCTTCAAACTCTCGATACCGGCCTTCGATCTCCTCGCGCGTGAGCGTGCGGAAACGGTCGACTCCGAATTTCTCGCAGCAGAAACTGCCCAGCACGGAGCCGTAGATGACGGCGCGCTTCAGCTCGTCGAACGGAAGGTCGCCGTCCGACGGGGAGACGCCGCGTCCGGCGAGGTACCCGATGAAGCCGCCGGCGAAACAGTCGCCCGCGCCGGTGGGGTCGAAAACGTCCTCGAGGAGGTAGCCGGGCGCCATGAAATGGCAGCCTCGGCGGAACAGAATCGCGCCATATTCGCCGCGCTTGATGATGAGCGTGTGCGGCCCCATTTCGAGGATTTTGGCGGCGGCGCGGCGGATGTTGTGCTCGCCCGAGAGGAGACGCGCCTCGCTATCGTTGATCAGCAGGAAATCCCACTGTTTCAGGGTTTCGAGAAGCTGCGGGCGGAAGTCGTTGATCCAGTAGTTCATGGTGTCGCCGCCGGTCAGCTTCACGGCAGGCATCTGCCGGCGCACATTGCGCTGCAGCTCGGGCTGGATGTTCCCGAGGAAGAGGTACGGCTCGTTGCGGTAGGACTCCGGGAGCTTGGGGCTGAAGTCGGCGAAGACGTTGAGGTCGGTGCGCAAGGTGGTGCGGTCGTTCATGTCGTCGGAGTACTTGCCGGCCCAGAAGAAGCTTTTGCCGCCGGGAATGCGTTCGAGGCCTTCGAGATCGATCTTGCGGGACGCGAGGAGCTCGTAATCCTCCTGCGCGAAATCGTCGCCGACCACGGCGACAAGCTTGACGGGGGTGAAATAGGCGGCGGCGAGCGCGATGTAGGTGGCGGCACCACCGAGCATGCGATCGACTTTTCCATGGGGCGTTTCCACGCCGTCGTATGCGACAGACCCTACAACGATGAGCGACATGTAAGAGTCGATTGTAGCAATCGGGGGTGGGCTCACAGGAATACGGCGTGAAATCCGGCAAGGGCGCCGGCGGGCCTGGGCTTGGCGCCACAATCACTGGGACTGGAGATTTGACGCGGAGACGCGGAGACGCGGAGTTT
>Ga0068855_100011533_pt1 | contig 10679 bp, 7 predicted proteins | sample KBSCornC52_FD_66592 | JGI IMG/M metagenome (GOLD analysis project Ga0068855, IMG submission 66592) | Corn rhizosphere microbial communities from Kellogg Biological Station, Michigan, USA - KBS Corn C5-2 | ecosystem: Host-associated > Plants > Roots > Rhizosphere > Soil ... | reverse complement strand
ACTACAACTGGGAGCAGACCGAGACCGAGCCCTGCAGCGACGGCAGCGGCGGCCTGTTCGTGCCGATGGTCTGGGGCCACACGGGCAGCGAGCAGTCGTCGAGCGGGATCACCGCGGCGGTGGCGTCCTTCGTCGCCAAGCACGAACCGTACGTGATGGGGTTCAACGAGCCCGACAACGCGTCGCAATCGAACATCTCGGTCGCGACGGCCATCAGCCTGTGGCCGTCCTTCCTGAACCCGGGCATCCAGGTCGTCAGCCCCGCCACCCAGGCCAACACCACCGGCCAGAGCTGGTTTTCCAGCTTCATGGACCAGGTGAATTCCGCCAGCCTGCGGGTCGACGTCGTCGGGGTGCACTGGTACGGCTGGAACAGCGGCTCGTGCGAGTCGAACGCCTCGACGCTGGAGAGCTACATCAAGGGGATCGAAAAGATCACCGGCGATCGCCCGATCTGGATCACCGAGTGGGGCTGCCTGAACGACAGCGCGCCCGACACGGCCACCGTCGTGAGCTTCTTCAAGGGCGCCGTCGCCATGTTCGCCAAGCACCCGCGCATCCGGCGCTACGCCTGGTATCCGTGGTCGACCAACAACGAGCTGAACAACTCGGACGGCTCGCTCACCGACCTCGGCAAGGTCTTCGCCGCCGAACCCGCGTACCAGTGATCGCGCGGAGGGCATCAGTCATGGCGGCGGGCCTCAGTAATACAGGAACGGCCACCAGTTCTTGATGGGGCGGTTGCCGGCGCCGTGGGCCTGGTTGCCGGCGCCGGGCATGCTCTGGCGCCAGTAGATCTGCCAGCCGCCGCCGCAGTCGGGGAAGGCGCTCTCCTGGGTCGCGACGGTGGCGGCGCTGTACGGCGCGTAGGCGTCCGCGCCGCCGGAGCCGCCGCCCAGGCCGAACCCGGCGCACCGCGAATCCACGGCGCCCGCGTTGGTGAACTCGCCGCGGGCCCGCGCGTTGGGCGGGAAGCGCGAGCTGCCGCAGCCCTGCGTGAAGGGGGCGATGCGCCACCCCGTGCCGTCCGCGTAGCTGCCGGCCGCGGTCATGGCGTCCGGGTAGCCGACGCAGGGATCGCCGGCCTGGTCGCAGATCTCGCCGAAGCTGTCGAATTGAACGCCGAACCGGCTCTTGAAGTCGGCGTTCAGGAACGCCCGCGCGTCCACCGCGTCGGGCGCCGGCAGCGCCGCCCACATGGACTCGAGGCCCCAGCCCCGCACCTGCAGGTCGCAGCCGGGGCCGCGCGCCGGATCCAGGTGGGCCATCCGGACCGTGACGTCACAGAGGATGTCGAGGGTGCCGCCGCCCCCCGCGTCGGACATGAACATCCCCGGCACCGGCTGGCCGGCCTGGTCGTAGACCTGCTTGCGCTCGACGTTCAGCGGCGCGCGCCGGATGCCGGCCTCGCCGTCCTCGATCCAGACCTCGTTGACGTCGCCCTGCTCGAAGAGCTCGCACAGCGAGAGCGCGCGCGAAGGTGTCGTCGGATCGCTGATGCCGTAAGCGCTCGAGAACCGCGCGCTGAACAGCGCCGTGGGATCGAACTCGCCGGTCGAGGTGGTGGGCAGGAGCGTGCTCGACGGGTTGGTCCAGCCGGCGGGCGGCGGGTGATCGGTCAGATCGACCACCTTCACCTGTGGCTGCACGAAGGGCATGGCGCTGCTGTCGGCGTAGCCGTGGTAACGGGAGCCTTCCGCGATGGCCGCCGCCTGCGCCTGCGCGGTGGCGAGCACGTCGCTGCTGGACGCGCCGTTGTCGAAGTTCAACACCAGCACGCGCGGGCGCAGCTGCGTGAGCACCTGGTGATGCGTGATCAGCCAGGGATCCGAGTTGGCGCTGTGAGCGGTCGTCGGCCAGGGCGTGGGCGCGCAGGACGGATCGCCGGAATCGGGCAGGCACGCGATGGCGCGCACGGCGTCGACCGAACGCGAGCAGGCCAGCCCGGACAGAACCAGCAGCAGCCTGGCCGCGCGGCTCACAGGCTGGCCCCCACGCCGGCCGTGAGCGCGACGCCCGGCCCGCCGGCGCGCACCACCGACACCTCCTGGATCCGCACGGCCGTCGACGGCCAGGCGCCCACGGCGCGCGCGTCTGCCCCCAGCGCGAGCCAGCGGCGGGGCGTCCAGATGAGGCTTCCCCCCGCCGCGGCCACGCCCGACCAGAGCGTGTGGTTGCTCCCCTCGAACGCGGAGGAGGCGCCCGTTCCCCGCACGGTCAGGACCTCGCCGCCCGCGCCCGCCGCCAGGCAGGCCCGCAGGCTGCCGCCCGGCCGCCAGCAGGCCAGGATTTCCGCCAGCACGAAGTCCTGGCCGACGCGGACGCTGCCGCCGTCGCCGGTCTTCTCCGTCGAGGTTCCGAACCCGCTGGCCACCAGCCGCCCGCCCAGGCGGGTGCTGGCGCCCAGCCAGGCCCAGCTCAACGACGGCGCGAACGTCCCCACCCCGCCCGCGCGCAGCCAGGCGCCGCCGACCAGCAGGATCCCGCGGCGGGACGCCGGGGGTGGGCTCGGTGCCGGCGCGGCGACCAGAACCGGCGGCACCGGGGTCACCGGCGCGGGCGGGGCCGGTCGTTCGCGCGACGGCAGCTCGGCCAGGATCGCCCGCAGCAGATCGACGGCCTTGGCCGCCAGCACGCCGGGCCGCGGCTCCCCGCCGGCCGGGTCCATCAGCGGCTGCACGGTCGTGCGTCCGGACCGCGCGTCGGCTACCCAGACCTCGGGCTCGGCCCCGTCGAAGAAGATCCCCATGGCCGCGGCCACGCCCGGGCGGCGCGCCTCGGTCTCGACCATCTGCCGGGGCGCGCCTTCACCCGGCGGCGCCAGCGCCACGTCGAACCGCGCCGCCCGCAGCTCGCCCCGGATGCGGGCCAGCACCTCCGCGGCCGTCGCATCCGCCGGAACGCCCTGCACCACCAGCGCGATCCGGCGCTCGCCGTCGGCGTGCGCCCCGGCGCCGAGCAGCGCCACCAGCAGCGCCGCCCCGGCCCAGGCCCGGATCATGGCTGCGGCTGGCTGACGTCGCCGGTCGCGTGGCAGATCTGTCGGGCGGCCGGCGCGTACGGACCGGTCGAGAAGCGCCGCAGGTATTCCTGCGCGTCGGCGCAGGCCGCGTCGTTTCCCTGGCGGCGCGCCTCCAGCACCAGGGTTCGCCCCAGCGCGGGCGCCGCGTACGTGCCGGCCGGGTCCTCGCGCCGGTAGCGCGCGTACCAGGTCAGCGCCTCGCGCCACGCCCCCTCGTCCTCGGCGAGCACGCCCAGAAAATAGCCCGCCTCGCGCGCCTCCGTCGAGTCCGGGAAGCGCGTGCGCTCGGCCAGCAGCACCCGGCGCGCCAGCTCGGCGCGGCGCGTGTACCGGGCGGCGTCGGCCAGCGCGGCCAGGTCGTTGCGCGAGCCGCGCGCCAGGACGTCGCGGACGCCCCGCCGCTCCGCCCCGGCGATGACCGCGTCGAAATCCCCGGCTGCCAGCCGCCGCTGCCAGGAGGCCTCGGGGGCCCGCGGGGCGGCCGCGTGCTCGAGGGCATGGTCGGCCGTGCGCTCGCTCGCGGGCGCGGCCGGGGGCACCGCCGGTGCGGCCTGCCCCTCTGGCCCCGGACTCTGCGCCGGCGGCGCCGCACCGTTCTCCAGCACGATCCGGTGGTCGGTCGGACGAAGCGACAGGTGCTGATCGCGCCCCACCCCCACGCCCCCTTCGACCAGCGGCCCGGTCACGACCACCGAGCCCTTCTTCAGCCAGACGTCCAGCTGCTGGTGGTCGCGCGACCAGGCGACGTCGAACACGGTCCCGGTCACACGGACGACGTACGGGCCGGCCAGCACCTGCCAGCGGGCCTTCGGCTTTGGAACGAACGAGGTGTGCGCGCGGCCGTCGACCAGCACGATGCCCGCGCCGTGGGCGGCCACGTCGCGCACCTGGGCGCGCGCCGCCCCTTCCAGCACGATCTCGGTCCCGTCGGAGAACCGGATGCGCGTCCCGGGCTCGCTCGGCCGCACCTCGCCCGCCGCGCCGACCGCGCCGTGGATCACCTCGAAGGTCAGCGGGGCCGGCCGCAAGAACAGCACCAGGGCCAGCGGCGCCGCCGCCACCAGCAGGCCCAGCGTCCCGGCCGCCAGCCGCCGCCGGCGCCGCGCGCGCCACATCCGCTGCTGCAGCCGCCGCAGGCCGCCCTCGTCGCTTCGCCCCCCGTCGGGGAAGGTCTGCTGCACCAGCTGGACCATCGCCGCCAGCCGCTCGTCGCCCGGCACGGGCTCTTCCGCCTGCCCCTTCATGCTGTCCCCTCGGGTCCGTGGCCTCTGTCGGACAAGAACGGCTCCAGGGCGGCGTCGTCGCGCACCAGGGCGCTCAGCCGCTTCCAGCTCCGATTGAGCCGGCGCTTGGTGGTGGCCGTCGACCATCCCAGGGCGTCCGCCACCTGCTGCAGCTCCAGCTCCTCGACGAAGCGCAGCGTGAACGCGGTCCGGTCCAGCGCGCCCAGCCGATCGAGCGCCGCGAAGAAGCGCTTCAGCGCCTCACGCGAATCGCTGTCCGATTGCACGGTGCGCAGGTCGCGCGGCGGCGTGGGGCCCGACGGCACGATCCAGCGCCGCACCCAGCGCCAGCGCAGGTGGTGCCGGATCTTGAAGGCCGTGATGGACATGATGAACGCGGTCACGGTCCGCGGGTCGCGCAACGTCCGCACCCGATCGAAGAACGTGATGAAGACCTCCTGGGACAGGTCCTCCAGCTCGGCCACCGGGCCCAGCGCGCGCAGCAGCAGCCGCCGCACGGTCGGCCCGAACCGGTACCAGGCCTCGCGGGTCGACCGCGGGTCGCCGCCGCGCAGCCCGCGCACCAGCGCCTCGTCGTCCGCGTCCGGCAGCGCAGCCGTCGGCAGGTACGCGATCGGCGACAGGGCGTTTTCGGGCGGGGCCACCTTGGTTCGCTTCATCTTACCGGGCCGCCGCGCCGCGATCTCACAGCGCGCCACCCCATTCCTATAGTTCCGTCCCGGCGGCCGAGCGGCTCACGAAAGTTCACGCCGGCGGCCGTTCACGCCGCCCGCTTGCGCCGTCCGCCCGGTGCTTGACGCACACGCGCCCACAGGCTGAACGCCAGGACCAGGAGGATCACCGAGCCGCCGCGCCCGGGCGTCCCGGCCGCGTCGCAGGAGCAACCGCCCGACGAACCGGTCTCCGCCTGTCCGCCCCCGCCGGGGCCCCCATTTCCCCCGCCCGTTCCGGGCCGCCCGGCGGTCCCCGCCGCGCCGCCGGGCGGCCCGGCCGCCCCGCCGAACCCGGTCGAGCCCGCGGGCGAGCCGGCGCCCGCGGCGCCGCCGCCCGCGGCGCCGCCCCCCGTGGCCCCGCCCGTGCCTGCGCGGCCGCCCGCCGCGCCGGACACGGCGCAGGGTGTGCCGAGCTGCACCGTCAGCGTCGCGTCGCCCCCGACCGCCAGCGGCACGACGGCGGGCTTGCCCGCCCCCACCGTGACCGTGCCGGCGGGCGCGCCGCCCACCGACAGCGCGTACGTGCCGGCGGCCAGCCCCGCGATCGTCGCGTGCGTGGTGTGCGGCGAGCCGATCCGCTGGTTGCGCAGCACGAACCCGAGGGAGTCGTTCTGGGTGCTGACGGTGGCGGCGTCGTAGCGGTCGCGGTCCAGCGACAGGCTCAGCTTCTGCGAGATCAGGTTGAGCCGCTTGAACACGCCGTCGGTGGGCGTGATGGCCAGGCAACCGCTCGACGCCGCCAGATCGCACCCGTAACAGGTCAACCCGAACACCGGGTCGTCGGCCACGTCGGCGCTCAGGATGCGGATCGCGCCGAACAGGCCCAGGTCGGCTTCGCCGCTCATCTGCCGCCAGCCGTCGTGCAGCTTGCTGTTCGGCGGGTCGAAGCTGTTGGCGTAGACGTTCCCCTTCATCCCCTGGTAGCTCCAGGCCACCGTCCCCAGGTTGGCGGGGTCGCTGTCGATCTGCCCCGAGTTGATGCAGCCCAGGTTCGCGAGCTTCGCGGCGTACGCGAGCCGCTCGTCCAGCTCCGGCGCCTGCGACTGGTTGCGGACGAAATCGTCCAGGCAGCTGCCGGCCAGCGCGGCGGTGTACTGGAACTGCCACCAGTTCTCGCCGTTCAGCGTGACCGGATCGGCGTAGCTGTACCAGGTGGGCTCTTGCCCGCGGCAGGCGCGCGTCTTGGCGTTGACCTTGGCGAGCACCGAGGCGTCGCCGTTCTGCCGGGCCGCCATGTAGACGGCCTCCTCGCCGGTGTTGTCGTAGCTGTATTCGGAGCCGTACGGGTACTTGCTGCCGCTGAAGGCCTGGTACAGGCGCTTGATGGCGTTGTTCACGAACGCGGCCTCGGTCGTGTGCCCGGCGGCCGCCAGCGCCGCCGCGATCTCGGGCAGCGTCTGCTCGCCCATGTAGCCGGTGCCCGGATCGCCGTGGCCCGAGTAGAGCGTGTGCAGGATGTCGTACGCCCGCATGAGGTAGCTGTCGGCCGGCTGGTGGTAGCTGACCAGGTCCGGGTACAGCGACGCGATCTGGGACATCGCGAAGTAGGTGTTGAAGGCGTGCGGATAAGCGTAGGCGCGGTCGTAATAGCAGCTCATGACGTTGCTGGCGCTGGTCCCGGCCGGGCACCACCAGTCCTGGACGACGTAGCTGGTGTGGTCGATGGCGCGCGCCCACACGGCGTCCAGGTAGGTGTCGAGCGCGCTCACCTCCGACGCGATCGGCGTCTGGACGTTCTTTTCGGCCAGGAACTCGGCGTGCGTCCAGCCCCAGTCGTCGCCCCAGCCGCCGCCGCCGGTGGCGCCGCGGCGCGACTTGGTGTCCATCATCCAGTCGTCGAACACCCCCTTCAGATCGCCGGTGGTCCACTGGGTGCTGTTCACCATGAACGTGGCGTGGCGCTGCAGCGCCGTCTCGATCGGCTCCAGCACGTCGAACTGCAACGTGGTGGTCTCGCCGTTGCCGTAGCTGACCACCAGGTTGTTGGGGCCGAGCTGACTGAACGACAGCTGATACAGATGATGACCGCCGGCGACCGCGGGAAGCGGCGTGACGGTGGTCGTCGACGCGAACTGCGGCGTCACCGCGTTGATCGTCTTCGACGTGTGCAGGTCGACGGTGGCCTTCATGTTGGTGGCCAGCATGAGGCTGGGGACCACGGTCACGTCGACCAGGCCCTCGCTGTAGAGCCGGTTCTTCACGTCGTCGCGGCTGGCGACGTTGAAGAACTTGAAGCCGTAGGTCTGGCTGGCGCCAGGGGCCAGCACGAGGCTGGTGCTGGGCAGGTAGCCGCGGTTGGTGCTCTTGATGACGTTCGAGTGGAGGTAGAACACGTCCAGGCCGTTGGGCCAGGCGGGCGTGCCGCCGCCGGCCGCCCAGGCGCTGCCCGGGTGCTCTTTCGAGACCCAACCGTCCATGTACTCGAATCCGGCGCCGGTGGTCGCGTCGGGTGTCATCAACAGGAACGGGCCGACGCCGCTCGGCCGCTGCACGGTGATGTACGAGCTCGATTGCCCGACGAACGAGTGATAGACGACGCGCGTCTCGTAGATGACGTCGTTCTGCGCGAACCAGTACTCGTTGAACGGCAGCGGCAACCCGAAGTCGCCGATCTCCAGCATCTGCGCGCTGGTGTTGGTCACCGTGATTTGCCAGGACAGATAGTCGTTCACCAGCGCGTAGGTCTCGGTCAGCTTGAAGTTCTGGATCCCCTTGGCGTTCGCCGAGCCCTGGTAGGTGACCGAGATCGAGTCGTTGCCCGGCGACATCGCGCGCACGTCGCCGGACTGGTTGGTGAGCGCCGGCGTCCAGGCACCGCTGCCCAGGCGGTACGTGAACATCAGCTCGCCCACCCATTCGTGGTCGGCGGTGTTCTGTCCCGGCGCGTTGCCGGCGTTCATGACGTAGTTGGTCGGGAACGCGTCGCCGGTGAGCTGCAGCGACGAGATCTCGCCGTTGCTGCCGACCGTCACCTTGAAATAGCTGTTCGACAGCGTCTGCGCGCGCGCGGCGACGGGCGGCACGCAGACGGCCGCCGCGACGACGACCGCGCGCAACAGGACCTTCATGCTCGGGAAGTGACCTGCGCGCCGGGCGGCGGCTCCGAAATCGTGAGCCGCGCGCCGGACCGATCGGAACCTCCTGACCGAGGACCCCAGCATGCGCCATCTCTGTTACGCGCTCGTCGTTTGCGCGCTGCCTCTCGGCGCGTGCGGCAGGGCCCGATCGACCTCCGGCGCCGGCGGAGCCGCCGGTCCGCCACGAGCGACCGGCGGCACGACGTCCGGCACCGGCGGTGTCGGGTCGGGCGGCACGACGCCCGGCACCGGCGGTCTCGGGTCGGGCGGTACGACGCTCGGCAGCGGCGGTCTCGGGTCGGGCGGTACGACGCTCGGCAGCGGCGGTCTCGGATCGGGCGGCACGGCGGGCACGGCGGGCGCGGCGGGCGCTCGAGGCACGGCGTCCGATGACCCCTTCTGCGACTACGGCGCGGTGCCCGCGGGCACGCCGCCCATCTGGAGCGACAACCCGACGCTGACGCCGCTGGGCGTGAACCCGTACGGAAAGCCGGCGCTGACGGTGGCGGGCGGCTACATCCTGATCGACGAAGGCGCGCAGGGAACGTCGCAGGTGCCCCAGGCCACGCAGCAAGCGATCCTGGCCCGCATCAACGACGATCTGAAGTTCGAGACGTCCTTCGCGTACGTCCACCTGCCGCCGTTTTCAACGGGCGTCACCGGCACCCATTACATCGACTACCTGTTCGTCGGTACCGGCTTGCCCAACGATCCGAACGCCGGCGGCGATTCCAGCTACGAAGGCGCGTACCCGGACGTCGAGACCACCAGCGTCGCGATGACCGACGCCAGCCAGCGCTTCGACCTGACGCACGAATTCAACCACGTGCTCGAGAACGCGTACGGGACCGTGCCCGGACAGAAGGTGTCGTGGATTCAGGAGTCCTACAACGACTACCTGATCCTGCTGGTGGCCGAGCACGCCGGCGGCGCCACGCCCGGCCAGTCGGCGCCGTTCACGCTGCCGTCCAACGTCGCCTACCTGGACGCGCTCGTCTATCAGCAGCCGTTCGTCCCCATCGAGAGCTGCGGGATCGCCCAGCAGGACGGCTCGTCGGTGAACGGTCCCGCCGACTACTTCACCGACATCACCGGGTTCCGCTACAACGATCTCTTCCCGCTGTTCGTCGCGCAGCGCGTGGGGCAGCACTTCTTCGCCGCCGTCTGGGAGCAGGCCAAGACCAGCGAGCAGATCCTGCAGACGATGGCCCGCCTCCTCGACGCCGGCCGCGTGACGTGCCTGGTGCAGGAATACGCCGCGCGCCTGGCGCTGGGCGATTTCCAGGAGCTGTCGGCCAGCGTCCAGCGGGTGGCCAGCGCCAGCATGTACCAGGCCACCACCAGCACCGGCGGCGTGCTCCGTCCGAGCAACCCCCTCCAGCTGCCCCGCTACACCGGCCGCAACAACATCCCCATCGCGGTCAGCTCGGGCGCCACCCGGGTCTCCGTCACGTTCATGCCCGACGCCACCGGCAGCAACGGCACCGCCGCCGACCTGCGCGCGCAGATCGTGTACCGCGCCACCGACGGCACCGTGGTGCTGAGCCCCGCGGTGGCGTCGGGCGCGACCAGCGTCGCGCTGACCAGGCCGCCCCGGAACGGCGTGGTGGTGGTCGTGATCTCGAACGTCACCATGAGCGGCTTCAAGAAGGCGCAGCCCTACGGGTGGGATCCCAACGAGACGTTCGGCTACGGGCTCGAGGTCACCGGCGGCACCGCCGCCCCCACCAACAAGCTCTACTTCTGACGGGCGCGCAGCATCCGGCGGACCGCCACCTCGAACTGCTGGCGCGCGCGGCGCAGGCGCGAATAGGCCGTGAACCGCGGGATCGACAGCTGGCGGGCGATGTCGGCGACCGGGACGCCCTCGAGGTCGTGCAGCACCAGCACGGCGCGCTGCCGCAGCGGAACCCGCTGCAGCGCCGCCAGGGCCATCCGCCGCGACCGGGCCGCATCGAGGCGCTCGTCCAGGGCCGGCGCCGGATCGACGATCTCCAGGTCGGTGGTCGCCACCTCCCGATCGCGCTTCCGGCGGTGCGTCGCCGCCACCCGATACGCGATGCCGTAGAGGTAGGGGCGTATCGCGCGCTGCGGATCGTACTTGAGCCAGGTCGCCCGCAGGGCCAGGAAGACCTCGTGGGCCACGTCATCGGCGTCGCCGGCCGAGATGCCCATCCGGCGCAGCGTGCGGAAGATGTAGTCCAGCTCTTGTTGAAACGCCTCCAGGGCGGTGAGACAGGCGGCCTCTCCGGGCGGATTCGAGACGGGCTGCGGCCGACCCACACCAGGAAGTTGCCGCAGCCCCTCCGGACGGCTCGGCGGACTGGGTCAATAGATGGCGACGCCGGCGGTCACCAGCCCGGCGGACGTCCAGGCCCGATCGAACCTGGCCACATTGGCGCCGGCCCGCAGCGTGAGCGCCAGGCGCGAGGTGACGTCCAGCTCGGCCAGCGCGCCGCCCGCCGCGGCCGGGCCGCTGACGGTCGTGGGAACCCCGCCGGCGTAGACCTGCGACAGCGCCATCCCGCCGCCCGCGAACAGCCCCAGGTGAAAGCGGCCGGCGTCCCAGGGCAGCGCCTGCAGCTCGGCGCCCAGCGCATGCCGGGGGATGAGGCCGCCGCCA
>Ga0068855_100011530_pt1 | contig 10680 bp, 10 predicted proteins | sample KBSCornC52_FD_66592 | JGI IMG/M metagenome (GOLD analysis project Ga0068855, IMG submission 66592) | Corn rhizosphere microbial communities from Kellogg Biological Station, Michigan, USA - KBS Corn C5-2 | ecosystem: Host-associated > Plants > Roots > Rhizosphere > Soil ... | reverse complement strand
TATCGATGAAAATCACATCGTACTTGTCGCGAAGTGGTTCCAAACCGAGGCGCAAGATATCCCAAAATTGATACTTCGGGTCAGTAAAACGACGGGCGGGTAGAACAAATTCAGCACCAAACAAAGCAGACGAAGCAGGGATGAGATCCAAGTTTTCCCAATAGGTATCTTGTACTGCATACTGAAGATCAGCGAGATCGCCGTGAATGTAAGGCATCAAAGTCTGTTCTTCCGCCACATCGGTATCAGGATTGACACCCATAAGTTGAGTACTTGTCCCTTGTGGATCCAGATCAACCAACAGGCATTTCCGCCCAAGCAAGGTCAGCGCCTGTGCAAGCGCGACGATCGTACCGGTCTTTGCAACGCCACCTTTATAGTTGCACGCGGCAAGAATGCTGCCCTTGACACCTTCTGGTCGCTGTTCACGGCCGCCAAGCACCTTTACCCATTGGTAGACTTCATTGAGAGAGAATTCCAGACTATGGCCATTACCCTTTTTTGTACCCAAAGGTAAATCGTGCTTTCGCGCTTGATAGTGAAATTTCGACTTTTCAAAGCCGCACAAATTGGAGATCTGCGAAGCGGTAAACGAAGGCGGTAACTTGCGTGGATTTGGCTCCAGCATTCCCTCGCGGACCTGATCCAAGACGCTGCCAGCGTTTGCCGCCATATTGGAAAGGTCCAGAATGGACATAGAACTGTCCAGAGTAGGGAGGGATTTCAGCATTTGCATATGAACTCCTGTTCGGTTGTTTTGAGGTTTTTGATAATTTATAGAAAACCTCGAACAAATGCAAATCTTTTTTAAAAACTTGAAAACCTCAACGTGATCTAAATGCGCAAGACACAAAAAAAGGGCGCTTCAAGCGCCCTCTGTTTCGATGAATATTAGGTTTATTTGCCGCGAGCTTCGAGGTAGGAAGCCAACGCTTTGTCAGCCGGCATCAATAACTTCAGCTGAATCATCTTCGACTCGACATAACGCCCATATTCAGCAGCAACCATTTTGTTCTCGATGTTCATGCCGCTATTCACGTATTTGGTATAGACCAATTTATTCCGAGAAGATAAATCGCTGGCAAATGCCTCTGTCAACGCAGAGCGTTCAACCTGGTTAAGGCCGGAAATGAATTGCTCGATCGCTGACCGGCGTTCATTCGCAAATTCGATTTTGAGCTGCTCTTGAATTTCCACTTGTTCGGCCGCGGACTGTTTGGCCTGGGTGGCTGCTTGCGCTTCGAGGTCGAAGGCTGATTGGCCAGACTTCAGATCCCCTTCAGCGATCACTTTCAAGAAATAGGGTGCGATTTTCTTGATCCTGCCAGTTTGATATTGTTGTTCAACGTAATGCATGACAAGACGCACTCGATCGAGCGGATATTTCTCCAACATCGTCGCTGATTGCTTTGGCGTCAGCATGTAATAGTCCTGCAGTCGCTGCGCAACATCTTCGGCATCAACAGCAGCTGCTTGACTATTGGCGTCAACGACGACAACTGTCTCGCTATCTTGATCTTGCTCTTCGATGTGAAACTTGAGTCCAACCACCTTACGTTGCTGCCTTTTTGCTTCGACAGTAACGACGATATCGGAAACCGAGTTGATTTCTTTTACCGCCGGCTTGATCACCGCGCGATTCAGGATCTTGAAATCTTCATAGGAGACATTACCGTCGACTCCAATCAGAGCTTTCAGCAGGGGAAGGTCAAAAACGGGAGTTTGCAGAAGATTTCGGTACCGTACGATATTTTGATAGAGTGCAATACCGGGGCCGGTGTTGAAGCGTCGATTGATTTCGAGATCCAAATTTGCGTACACCGTCGGATTGAACAATTTCTTACGAAGCTGCCGACTATACGAATAAGTGCAAATACCGTCGACAATATCAGCATCAGCAAGGGCACCGCTCACACCCCATTCAGCCTTACCGCGCTCGTCGAAAATGTTCCATTCCAGCGGGGTAGTGACCATGGCCACCAGACTTTCTTTCAAGTAACCAACATTCTTGCTGTCAAATCCAACAAGTCGTGATAGTTCTTTAACCCGAATGGAGTGAGCATGAATAGAAAGGTCGCCCAGTTCCTCATAGGCATTATAAAGAAGGACATCGTACAGTTTGCGCTGAAGGCATGAGCTATCGTTCTTGATGTGAATAGCTCCAACGTGCTTTCTTACAACTTCTTTTGGAAGCGTCTGCAAGGCTGCCATGTGTACCTCTCTCTATTGCCGGCTACGGATTGCGTGATACTACAATGAAAGTAAATAATTATCAAAAAAACAGACAGACAAACAAGGCGCGAAGCGCCGTGGGTTGTGATGCCTGACAGAATTGTGATAGCGTAATCCATATTCTATTGTTTGTCTGTTTTTTTATAAACAAAACAAACAACTGTTTACGTTCACGCAAACCATTGAATTTCATAAGAAATCTGAACTTTAGGTGAAAGCTTATGGGCATAGGTGAAATTCTATGGGGCGGAAGTGAATATCCATGGGGCGGTTTCCCTCCCCATATCCTTGCACCTTAATTCCCCATACCTGTTCACTTAAAGAACCCATATACGTTCACTTTTCTTCAAAGGTGAATATCTATGGGGTTGATCCTCCATGGGTGAACGTCTATGGGGCTGTCAATGTTGCACCACCTGGCGTCTGCATAGACGTAGTCTTTCGTGAGACCACGAGAAACAAAAACTCCAACGATATAGAAATTCTACAGAGGATTAATGACCTGTCGATATTGACACTCATTGTATTTTTGCGTATTGTTGCCGCAAAATAGTACAACGAAAGTCAAGGCCGATAAATGTCTACACCACGTGATAACGAGTACGCAATCAGTTTGGCAAGACTCGGCTTTTACAAAAAATATTTCGGAATAGTCCTCTGGACGCTCCTGATATCTCTGATTGCAAACGGGTTCCTGTCGGCCGGCTTTATTTGGGTGAAAAATCAAAAGGTGGAGCGCGAATACTTTGCGGTCGACCCACAAGGCCATCTGACAAAAATTGTGCCGCTCGGCGAACCATTCATTGCCGACCAAAAGCTGCTGGGTTGGGCACGCGACTGCATCACTGCTGCCAATACCTACAACTTCGCAGAATATCGGGATCAGTTTAATCGGGCGAAAAAATGCTTTACTGACGACGGCTGGGATCAGTTCGTTACCGCAATAGATAAGGCCGGTTCGCTGGAACGGGTCAAAACACAGCGTCTACTCGCGACCGGTGTGGCAAGCGGACCTGGCGTTATCACTCGTAAAGGTCTGAGGTCTGGAATTTTCACTTGGAAAATTCAACAACCTGTGGTCATTACGTATCAGGGCGGGCCGACAGGACGCACGACTATCACTCAGAACGTGCTGGCAGAAATTACAGTTTCCCGAATTCCGACATTCGAGAGCGAAGAAGGCGTCGGGATCGCGCAGTACATCGGGGCTGAAAAATGATTCAGCATCCATTTTGTCGGTATGTTGTCGCTGTGGCGATTTCTGTTCTTGGGCAGGCTGTCAGCGCCCAAAATGTTCAGCAACCAGCGCAAGCGGGTGCTACCGGCGGCAACACGCAGGCAGCAAGCGGAAATAAGATCCCGCCGCCTGGTACGAAACTACCGGATACGAAACTGCCAGATCTGCCGAAGTTGCCTGACGTGGCGTCGGACGCTTACAAACAGGTCACACAAGAGGCGTCGCCACTGACGCCGGAACAAATTAAATCGCTCAGAAAATTAGTCGATGACGCCGAAAGGGCGGCTGCGGCACCGCCGCGGTTCATGCCGAAACCTGTTTACAGCAGGGTCGCCGTTACGCTCATGCCAGGTGAAACACCACCTGTCGTCAGGCTGTTTGCCAATTTCCTGACGAACGTCTTGTTCCTCGATCAGGCTGGGAATCCATTGAAGGTCCTGGATATCAATCCTGGTGGGGCATCCGCATTCACCGTTACGCCAGCAAAGGACGGGTCCAATAACATCGGCCTGTCACCTCTCAGTACATACGCGAACGGGAATATATCCGTTACGGTCGAGAAAGTTATGACTCCAATTTCGCTGACGCTGGTAAGCGGACAACGGGAAGTGGATTATCGCGTAGACGTACAGGTCAAGGGAGCAGCGTCACCCAATTCAAGAGGGGCGGGGACGACAGGGGAGCTACCGTCGCAACCGTCGTCAGTGATGGTTGGTCTTCTTGAAGGCGTCGCGCCGGACGGCGCAAAAAATCTGATTTCTTCCAATGGTGAAGTGCAAGCGTGGGACTACAAGTCGCATTTCTATGTGCGAACTAGCTTGCCACTCCTCTCGCCAGCATATATGTCGATGCAGCGCAGCGCCGACGGCACCGCAGTCTACGAGGTGACACGGACACCAGTCATCGTGGCGCTCTCGAACGGCAGCGCGATCCAGATCAATCTAAGCGGATATTGAAGCTATGTCAGAACCTAGTCGTTGGGAAAATATTAAAGAGCAATTGTCGGATGGCAGTGTTCGTATCCGCTATTTCGGCGGTCTCGCAATACTCCTTGTTGCTGCAATCGTTGGCTACCTATTGTTTGCTCGCAACGTCAATAAGGTACAAGGTACCGATCGCAGCGAGGTGGCAAGTGTCCCGGACGTGGCCGCTCAGAGTCGAAATGGGAATGCGGACCAACAAAAATCGACGGCCATCTACGACAAGCTGTTAGAGCAACAGAACGCGAACGCGGCCGAACAAGCCAGAAAAAATGGCGAAAGCGCAGTGCCCGCAATCAGAAACAGGGACGCTGTCGACACGAAAGCTGATGCTCCAGCACCAGCAGCTGCGCCGCCGGCGCAAAGTGCGCAAGAAGCGGCCCAGCAAGCTGCAGCTGAGACCGCTGCAGCACAAAAGAGGCAGGAAGAAGCCCAAAAAAGACAACAAGAAATGACACTGGCCACATCTGCAATGAAAGGGCAGGTAAATCTACTGGTGAAATCGTGGGAGCCGAAGCCTCACACGAATATACCAGTCACCGTCCCGCCGAAAGATTCCTTGGCAAACGGGCAGCTCGCAGGCGCGACAGGAACACCGTCTGCAACGGTTTCGACAGTGGCGAACGCGACTACACCAGCAGCGACTACCAATACAGGAAAGACAGTCATCAAAGCCGGCGATCTTCCCGACTACGGCGAATTACTCACGGCCGTCAATACTGACGAAGCAGGCCCTGTGATGGCGAAAGTCGTTTCAGGTGCATTGAATGGCGCGACATTGCTTGGCAAAGCAGAAGTCGCTGGTCCCAATTCGCAAAAGGCAGGCCTGCATTTTACGACGGCAAGCATTCCTGGGCAGACCAATAGCATCGCCATTGACGCGTGGGCGATCGATCCAGAAACAGCGCGTACTGCGATCGCAACCCATGTCGACAATCATTACTTACTGCGCTACGGAAGTTTGTTTGCGTCAGCGTTCTTGGGTGGATATGGGGACGCACTGATAAAGGGGGGGCAGAACCAGCAGCTGATTACGAGCCCATCAGGAAGCATAGTCCAGACAGATCAATATTCAAATAAGCAACTCATGCTGGCTGGCATCGGAAATGTAGGTAAGCAAGCATCAACAAGTATGGCGAGCGTATTCAACAGGCCTTCTACGATTGAGATTAGTCCAAAAATTGGTATCGGAATTTTATTTACGTCCGACGTAACGTTGAAATAAGGAAGAAAAGATATGAGCCTCAATCAGGACAACGTACTCAACGAAGAAGATCTGTCGCAGAGTGCATTTTCGAACAGCCCGGATTCAGACGATGATGCGCCGGCGAAGAAAAAGAAAATGAGCTGGTTGATCTTCGCCGCCGGCGGCATCGTCGTGGTGATCTTTCTGGCATTCGTAACTTGGAAGATGATTGCACCGCATCTGCAACGCAACAACGATACAGACATCGGGGAATTGCAACAGGTCCAACAAGTGAATGCTCAGCCGGTACAGGAAACACCATCCCTACCAGTATCTGCTAGGCCGATTGGCCCGATTCAGCCACCGCCTGTACCAGCTGGCCAAGCTGCGCAGATGACAAATAATCCGGCGGCTGCGCCGGTCACAGGTGTAACTTCAACGCCAAATGGTGTGTATCCGCAAACTGACTCGGGCAATGCTCAGCCGGAGCAGAGCGGCGTCGCCGCGAAAATGGCTGCACAGAGCGGGGTAATTGCAAAGCTGTCCGCAGATTTGGAATTTATGCGTCAACGGGTCGATCGTCTGGAGCAAACGATCTCTACGATGGATCGGAATGCATCCAAGGCGGATAAGCAAACCGCTCAGACGCCGGCAAACCAAACGCAAACGCCAGCAACAGAAACTTCGAAGCCGGCAGCAAAGACAGCGACGCAACATCGCCCCGCTGTACAACCGACACGGCCAGCAAATTCTGTTCAGAAAAAAGTCGCTGACGCAACTGAATCCAGCACGGCACCGAAATCAGACCTACATCTGAAAGCCGTCTTGGACGGTCGTGCATGGTTTCAGACAAAGTCGGGTGAAAGCATCACGGTAGCGCCAGGTGAAGAGGTGAAGGGACTGGGCACGGTGAAGGAAATCAATGCCGAGCAAGGTCAGGTGTTCTTCACAAACGGCAATGTCGCGAAGTAAGGAGCTTTGATGATTGACGCAACAACGATGTTGAGCAGTTTCATGAAGTCCTTTCCTGGCTTCGAGCTTTTGCTCAACGTCTTCGTCGGACTGGTTGGGTTAGTGCTGACAGGAACAGCCCTCTTCAAGTTCGCTGAACTCGGTAAGCATGGATCTCAGCCCGGCGGAGTTACCTGGGTAACCCCGGCGATGTACTTGATATCTGGTGTAGCGCTGTTCAATTTCGCGTCTAGCGTCAACACATTTTTGGAGACGTTCTATGGCGACTCTACGTCAGTGTCCAATCTGTTGGGATATTCGGGTGGGTCGGACATGCCACAGCAATCCAAGCTGTTGATTCAGACGCTCGTCGCATGTCTGCGTTTGTATGGCTATTTCACATTTGCAAGAGCACTTATGAGTATGCGCAGAATCGGATCCGGTCAGAGTGGATCCGACGAAGTGTTCAAGTCAACATCGATCAGATTGGTCGCTGGAATAGGTCTGATCAATTTAATTGGAACGGCCAATATCGTGTCGTCCACTTTCGGTTTTGGGAACGTGGTTTAACTTTAATTAATTGGGGTAAATGATGAAACACAACAAGGTAAGTTTGGCCGATTTGTTTAAGGTCAGCGCATTTGTCATCGCACTCGTTGCGAGCGACGCAGCTCTTGCTGCCGACGCCGGTAAGGTGGCAACCAATGTCGCAAATTCTTTTAACGCAATGGGCCTGGCCGCACAAGCTTTTTTTGCACTCGCTGGGATCGTGATGATCGGGCTCGCCGGCTTCACATTTATCAAATGGAATAAGACAGATGGCCAAGGTGCGAAGCTTTCTCTCGGCTTCCTCTATCTGGTAGTGGGTTGCTGCCTGTTTTACATTGCCAGCCTCATTCAGACCACCGGTGATACGGCATGGGGTGAAGGTCAAGGCAATCGTACTCGCGTGCAGATCACCCAATAAGGTCGATCGATGCCGTCTGAAATTATTCTTTCGGTTTGTCGTGATGTGCGACGTATGCCTCTTATTGGTCATACGTCGCGCAAAGATAAATCTGCCGAAGCTTTGAGAAAAACTGTGATGGCGCAAGGCCGATTTGGTCGGCGTTGTTACTATTGCGATTTTTCATTCGGTTCATCTGACGACTACGAACTGAGTCACCTCGACGGCGATCATACCAATACAGCGGTCGACAATGTCGTCCCCAGTTGCGAGCTTTGCCACTGCGCACTACATCTGGATTTGCTGTCAAGGAAATGGCCTGGCGCTCTCGGGAAAATCATATTTCTCCCAGAATTGTCGCAAGCAGAACTGAACAATCTGCTTCAGGCCGTTTTTTTTGCGATGGCGATGCAGGTCGCAGATGAAAAGGGCAGCGTCGGATCTTCAGGGATTCATCCGCACACCATCTATATCCGGCTACAAGATCGGGCAAGGCAACTTGAACAAAACGACATGGGCGAAGACATTCGCCCGAATCTGTCGAATCCGTTTGTATTCGGCCGCGTTTTGATTGACATGAAGGATGACGAATACGAGAAACGTGCTGACCTGTTGGCAGGCTGCCGTTATCTGCCAGCAGCAGAATATTTTATTGACCGTGCCAAAACATGGAACGCAAATGGTGCTGCGTTTAGTGCGCTGGATTTTGCTGCCTGGAAGGGTATTGCCGGGTTGACGGAATAGCTATGGGAATCAAACAATTTGGGTGCGTACGATTTGATTCCGACGATCCTAATATGGGGGGCTGGGCGTCGGTTTCCGGCAAAGAAGCTTTTCGGATCTCGTCGGTTGGAAATCTGGACAACGCTACTCTATGGTGGTCCAACCTGTCGTTTCAAGCCATGTTCGAATCGAACCTGCATAAGACCTCGTATATCAAACGAACGACATATCTGAATTCCTGGCTTCAGGATGGGCAGCTTGAGATCTGCCAAGGATGGGGATTCTTGAGAAGTAACCATACCGAAAAAGCAATCACCGAGTCGCTCTCGTCTATCTTCGACCGCGTCATGCGCTTTGCCGGCGACGCCTATGATTTGTCTTTTGGCAAATCAGTGCCCATGCACGACAATCTTGCAGACGAGCTTCGTTGCAAGATGTTGCCAGATAAAGATCCACATATTGGAGCGGAAATTGATAGCGCTCTGTGGGCTGCACATCAGTACTACACCTATTGCGTTACACCGCATACAAATCGCGATGAAACCGCTGTAGTGAGATTCGCCGTACCGGCTGTTTCCTATGCGCGCGAAATGTTGGGTTCGATTGTGCCAACAGACCAGGTCGAATTTATTGACGCTGATCGCTTGCCTCCAGTAGAGCAAAGAATAGATTGGGTCGTCAATCACAACAGGCCGGCGCTTGCACGTGTGACTGTCTCCGATATTCATCCAGAATATGTGAATGTCATCGCTTTTGCGAACGGAGCAAAATCAGGCAGTAATCGCTCTTGGGTCTCGCAACCTGAACTATTGCTGCTGTCGAAATATGCGAAGGTCGAGATCAGCGCTCTTTTTCTATTCGGTGGGTATGAGCAGATGCCGGCGGAATGTGCCTTGCCCGCTTTCACGGCAATGCAATCTATGACGCCGACGGCCGAAATCATCACGACTAATCATTGGCTGGGCCTGGCGCGGGAAAATTGCTACAAGCTGGAGCCGAAAAGCAATGAGGCGCGTGCAGTTTCACCACGCGCAGCCTGGCTCACTGCGATCGATCGATTTGTCATGTTCACCTATAGCCTGCAGCTGCACCGCGCCGGCATCGTCATTCGGCGTTACGGGGCAGGGGCGGTCACCGCGCTGATACCAAAGCACAACTATCGTGATGCCTACGAGATCGCGTCTGCGGTTGGTTTGATTGCGCCGCCAACGCTGATCAACGATATCGAAGTACAAGAGGAATTGCAGAATCATGAATAGCGCTGAGGAAGCACTCTTGGTTGAGATCGCTGTGCGCGATTCGCGTCATCTGAACGTCATTATGGCAATGGACCGTCTCAATATACTGCCAGCCAGTGAAAGCGATTTGAAGCTTGCTATGGACGATCTCGACACCGTACGGAAGTTTTTCAGCAAACATCTTCCTGTACGCCTGCGCGAGCCAGCAAAAGCAATGTTCATCGAGCACGCGAAGTCGATCGAAAGTCACTTCCGGTCGAAGCAATATACATAGGGGAAAGAAATGGCAATTGGTGAATGGCTGGTTGATGGCCTCGAAATGTTTGTCAATGCGCTGAGTACATCAGTGAAGCAAGCCGGCGCTGATTACTGCGATGTAGAAACACCGGATGATCGGCACACGTATGCCATGAAAGACGGCAGTTTGTTGACGGTGATCCGGCTGCACGGATCATATCGCATGATCGGCGCTGAAGAATTTGAAGACGCTGACGCAAAGATTGGCAAGGGCCTTAAGGCATATTTGAGTTCCGGTGGGCATGCCATTCATATTTTCTTTGGTGCGGATCCGGATTCGGCCGAGCGTGACATTCGCGCAGCGCTGGAGCCTTCTATGGCGACTGCCAAACGGCTCAATCTTAGTCTTGATGACCTGTTCGAAGAGGATATTCGCCATCTTTCAAAATTCTGTGCCAACGAAAAAATATTCATCTCCCTCGTGACGCAACCAGTCGCGGTCACCAGCGCTGAATTGAAACGGGATCAAAAGGCAAAGATCGAGCTGATTACTGCCAACCCTCTCCCCAGAATGCGGGATGCTCCGAATCTTTTTGCCGCAATCGCCGCATTACGGACTCGTCATAGTTCATTTGTTTCGGCCATGATGGGAGATCTGAAGGATGCAAGGCTTGCGGCAGAGCTGCTGGATGTTCATGCGGCAGGCCGCGAGATGAGAATGTCGATCGATCCGGACTTTACCGCAGACGATTGGCAGCCACGGCTTCCTGGAGACCCTATTCCAGTGAGAACAGCTTCTCGGGATAAGAAAGACATGTCTCATGCAGTATGGCCGCGACTGGATCGCCAGCTGATCCCGAGGAATGGGCGTATCAAAAGCCTGAAAACGGTCGAAGTCGGGGATCGTGTATACGCTCCTATGTACATTCACCTCCAGCCGGCGGAGATCC
>Ga0068855_100011529_pt1 | contig 10680 bp, 5 predicted proteins | sample KBSCornC52_FD_66592 | JGI IMG/M metagenome (GOLD analysis project Ga0068855, IMG submission 66592) | Corn rhizosphere microbial communities from Kellogg Biological Station, Michigan, USA - KBS Corn C5-2 | ecosystem: Host-associated > Plants > Roots > Rhizosphere > Soil ... | reverse complement strand
TCAAAGTTAGGCAACTGATCGACGCCTGTGTAGAAAGTAACCGGTAGCCGGCCACCGGGATTATTCTTCCCGCTCAGGGTTTCGGCGACTGCCGCGCCGCCCTCTTCGCCGGGATACCAAGCGTCTAGAACGGCGTTGGCATGCTCGCTGATCCAGTTCACAGCCAGTGCGCTGCCATTCATGAGAACGACGGCGAGGGGCTTGCCCGTAGCGGCCACAGCTTCCACCAGGGCTTCTTCCGGCTGTGGGAGATCGATGCTGGTGCGGTCTCCGCCGAGAAAACCGGGTTCACTTACCGGCATCTCTTCGCCCTCGAGCTGACTGGTTATGCCAACGACTGCGATGACTACGTCCGCATTTTTCGCGGCGGCAATCGCATCGGGCGATGGAGCATTATTCGCTTTGTTCCAGATCAGGTTCGCTTCCGCCTTGCCGTTCCTGCTGCCGTAGGAAAGCTCGATCGCGACTTTGCGGCCTTTCTCGAGGTGTACGCGACCCACGCCCGACGCGGGTCCGCCGCCGCCACCGAATGCAACTGCTACCTGCTTGCCATCGACCGTAAGCCTTCCAAATCCTTCGCAGCGCACGCCGAGGATGAATTCGCCCGATTCGCCGGGTGTGAGGAACCCGGTCCATTGCACGCCGAACGTTTTCTTTCCCGCAATTTGTGAAGGCAGATTGCTCTCCGTCAGCTTGACGTTGGCTTCCGTCCGGCTGACGATTGGCGCGGTGTTCGCTCCTGGGGCCGGGCGTCCTCGCATCATTCCTTCGTTGTAATCGGCCTTTAGTCCGGGCTTGCCGTCGGGCGTGGTCAACAGAGCATCCGGAATGGCGGTTCCATCCGTACGAAGGAACTGCGTTCCCGCGACGAATGTGATCGTTGCATTGGGGAACTCAGCATGCAGCCCATCGAGGATGGAAACGATGTGCGTAGGCTGACCGGCATAGTTTCCAAGCAACGGTCTGGTCTGGTCGGCGAGCGGGCCAACCACGGCGATTTTCCTGATCCCTGGTTTTAAGGGAAGAAGGCCATCGTTCTTCAGCAGCACCATGGACTCGTTGGCGAGCTTGCGCGCCTGTGCGCGATGTTCCGCGCTGTCCAATTCCTTCTCATCGATTTTTGTATAGGGAACCATGTCCGGGGGGTCGAACATTCCGAGCTTGATGCGCGCTGTGAACAAGCGGATGAGAGCTGTGTCCAGCGTGTTTTCAGGCAGGTAGCCTTGCTGAACCGCATCGATATAAGCCTTGTCGACCGGCTCGCCAAATCTAGATGTGAAAGTGACGCATTCGTTGTCCATGCCACGTATGACTGAGATCGCCGCGCCTTGCGCCTGCGTCGGACGGTAGCGATGGTTGGCCGCAACGTCTCTTACCGCGTCGCAATCCGAGACCACATATCCCTGGAAGCCCCACTTGCCGCGCAACTGGTCCTGCAGCAGATACTGATTCGCGCAGGCTGGCTCGCCGTTGATTGCGTTGTACGCGCACATGATCGATCCGGCCTTGCCTTCCACGATGGCGGCGCGGAATGCGGGTTCGTAGGTGTCGACTTCGTCGTGCTTGCTCACGTCCACATCGGCAAAATGGCGAGTTGGTTCGGGTCCACTGTGCACGTCATAGTGCTTCGGTGTCGCGATGGCAAGGTAATACTTGGGATTGTCCCCCTGCAATCCGGTCACGTAAGCGACCCCCATGCGGCCGGTGAGGAACGGATCTTCGCCGTAGGTCTCCTGGCCACGGCCCCAGCGCGGATCGCGAAAGATGTTCAGATTGGGTGACCAGAAATCCAGGCCTCCCATGATGCCGGTGTGCCCTTCGCGTGCATTTTGCACGTGCTTGATGCGTCCCTCGATACCAATCTGGGCTGCCATGGTGTGAATCCCCGGCGTATCGAACGTGGCGGCAAGGCCGATCGGCTCCGGATACTCGGTCACTCCCTCGTTGATCACTCCGTGGAGAGCCTCGCTCCACCATTGGTACGCAGGAATTTTGAGCCGCGGAACCGCAGCGGAATTGTTCTGCATCTCGGAGGCCTTCTCAGCGAGGGTCATGCGGTGCACCAGGTCGGTGGCCCGCTGCTCGGGAGATAACTGCGGATTCATGTAAGGAAGACTCGCCGAATCCTGGGCAACTGCAGTTTGCAAAACTGAACCAAACAAGAGCGTTGCTGTACACGCAAGAAGGCACTCGATAATTCGCGTCACGCGGCTTTTCATACTTGTCTCCAGGTTGGATTTGATCACTTGCCAATCGGGGATGCTGACCATGTTGTCACAGACCGGCAAATCTTCGGACGTTCGGGCAGAAAGCTAATGTTACCTGCTCCGGCCGGCTCTCGCGGTCCTGCACAGGCGTTCAGTAAGAGCTGAAAAGGGTGTACAGCTGCGAACATCGGACATCAGCTCACACGCGTTCCGTCACACACACCGCACTCAGCTCGATGCTGTGGACATGCCTGTTGCCATGCAGAAGGAGATCATACCGCACCGAAGATCGGGACCACCTTCAGTATGTGCGAGCAGTTTATGACCGATGAGCTGACCACAGCGGCGGTCAAGGTGCGCTCTTCGCGTCCCAGAGCAATGGGGCGCAGGCAAAGCGCACGTCTAACTAAGTCCTTGATTGGATGGTGGACGCGGTAGGAATCGAACCTACAACCTGTCGGTTAAGAGCCGAATGCTCTGCCAGTTGAGCTACGCGTCCATGAGGTGTGAACTCGTGCCATCGAGGCTGATGGCACTGTCTGCGCATCGCGATGATCGAGCGCACTTTTCAAAATATAGCACAGATGCGACTCGATCCCAAAGTGCGGCGGCACAGCACCTTGAGCCTGCTTACCTGCGCTGGATGGGGTGATGCGAGACGAACGCGGAGGAGTGGAGTGCGGCTTAGAACGTAAAGGCCAGGCCCGCCGTAACGCCGCGCTGCGCCTGCGCAAAAAGCAGAAGAGTACCGTCACTGAGCGTGAATGAACGGCCGCCCTGATCGAGCAGATTTCGCACATCGATCATGGCATCCACGCTGCGAACGCTTCCGCGGCCGGAAAAAACGGGCTGGCGCAGGTGCAGGTTGAAATATGGCTCGTCGGCCTGCACCAGGTAGGGCGCAACCCGCGTGACGGTGTCTTCAGGCTGCCACCGATAGCTCGCGCGCCACCGGGTCCCCGAGCCGTCAAGCGTTCCCGACAGCGACAAGGAATACATTTGAGTGCGGTGCGGCCGCGCCTGCCGCACGATCTCGCTCAGAACGGTGGGGTGCTGCATCCCGGAGAGTACAACGGCTTCCCCGTTCGCGTAGGTCAGCCGCACATGATTGCCGCGGGGCAACTCCCGCTCGACCATTGCTGTCATCCCGGTAGTCGAATAACCGGGCGCGGCGGTACGCACCAGGCCGCTTTGGTCGTAGAGCAGGTCAGGCAAGGTTGCAGACCCGCCGCGCGTCATGGCCTCAAGCACGGGGGCAGCGAGGGTATCGGTGTAAAACGAGACTGCGACGCCGGAAGAGTCCGTGCGATGTTCCCAACCGATCTCCTGGTGAAGCCCGCTTTCCATCACGAGCCTGGAATTGCGCATGGCCATGGCGGGCAGCCATGTTGCTGCGTCGCCGTCACCGGCTTGCTGCTGGTTGGGCAGGGCTGTTGCGAGACGGTAGCTGACGACGGAATCCCCTTTCCGCCAACTCACGCTGACAAATGGGAGAACCGCTGCGACGGTATTTGGAGAATCCTGAGCGAAACGCGCAAGCACCTGGGCGGCTCCCGCTTCGGCCTCAATTGCGTCGCCCATATTCATGGATTCCCAAGTGCGCATGGCCACTTCATTCAGGCCTTGGGCATCCGAACTTTCCACTTCGGGGTGAACAGAAACGGCGGCGACAGATTGCACGGACCCGACGATTCCCAGGTCCTGGCGGAATCCAAGCATCGATTCCATGCTGGCATTCGTGCCCGGCTCGAAATCCACGTGGGCGAGCAGTTCGCGACTGTCCGATGGCGTGTCCTGCACCTCCATCGAGATGCGTTGGCCATCCTCGCCGAAGGTTCCTGCATTGCCGCTTGCTACCAGTCGCGCCTTAAGTTTCGGGCGGGATTTGCCATCCGAGACCACGACCAGCGGCCCGTCTTCAAGCCAGCGCAGCAGAGGCCGGTTAGCCGCCGAACGCAGCGTCCACGCCCAGTCATCCTTTTGCGCATCGCCAGTTCGCGGCTTGGCCGGCAGCCACTGCATGACTTCGTAAAGCGTATTCAGCGTTAGGTTTACGACGGTGCCGGCCTGCACCCGAACGTTCTCGCGCAACGACGGCAAGAATGAAGTCCCCATCGCCTTCACGGCGTAGCGGCCGGGCATCACCTGGGTAAAGGCGAATCGCCCCTTGGAATTTGTGTAGACAGTCGTAATGACCGAGAGATCTGGGCGCAGCAGCTCGACCGCCGCGCCGATCTGCGGCACGCCGGCGGAGTTGCGCACCGCGCCGGAGACCGAAGCGGGGCCTGCCGCGTGAATTGACGCGGTGGCCGTGCCGACCCAGACGATGAACAACGCGAGATGGAGCCTGCGCAATATCACGTGCCTCTGTGTACCGGCGGGCGCCCTGGCAATTACTCCAGCAACTTCTCCCGCGCTGGTTCCTGGTCTAGGGCCTGGTAACCCCTCTGCGCGGGACGATGCTTACTATTCGACGACAAAAGGTGCCGATTGTGCAATCTCTTGTTTGGAAATATCGTCGTCGACTTTGATGGTCACTTTGTACTTACCTGGCTGGAGTCCCGCCATGGGAAGCGATTTTTCTACCGTGATCTGATCGCTGTGTGCCCCTAAATCCTTTGAATCGAGCTGCTTCTCAAAGATGACATTGTTGGTGGTCGTATCCACGATCTGATAGGTCACCCTGGCATCGTTGCTCTTCGTAGCGTCATTGATCTGCAGGTTGTAGATCTGCATCCAGAAATTGAGGTCCTGGTTACGCCTGAAATTGATGGGGGTGGCCGGGTTCGAGGTCACCCTGGGGCAAATCTTGGTGTTGCCGATGACGCAATTACCCGAACCGATGGAGTGCGAATCCACAGGACTCATCTGATCGCCGAGAATCAGCGTGGATGTCGCCAGCTTCTCGTCGAAGAACTTCGGCACTTCCAGGCTGCGCGCATACAAACCGACGTGATCCGGGTTGTGAACATCCTTGATCGCGATGTCCAGGCGATAGGACCCCGGCAGCAGCGGGAGAGCCTTCCAGTAGATCGATTTGCGGTCAAGGCTCTTCTGTAGCAGCTCCGCCGGCTGCTCCACCTGGACAGTATCTTCGAAGGTCTGGACGGTGCGATGGGTAATGGTGGTTACCTTGCCCAGAATGTTGACCACGCCTTTGGAGACGCCGTTCTTGGTTTCAAATGTGATGTCGCGATTGCGGATCTGAAGCGTGATCGGGACCAGCACGGTGTTTTCAGTCACCTTGATGAAATCCGTGCGCACATCGAACGGGAACGGCGGCCCGTTGAGGATCTTGTGCTCGGTCATGAAGGATTCGAGATCCTTGAACTTGATCGGAGGAGGGGCGAAGAGCTTCGATGCCAATTCGAGGCGATCGAATTCCTTTGAGTTCTGGCTGGAGGCGAGCGGGCCGGTGCCCAGCGTCTCCACGCCTCCGTGGAACCGGTCGGCCTTCTTGGCCATTCCCATCTGCTCCCACTGCGTCAGGCCCATTCCGGGGACCCGCAAGAGGGCGTCCTTCTCGCCGCGATCGATGGTGAAGTGGTAATCCCCGCACATGCAGGTATCCACAAACTCGATGTCGATGTTGTCGCCGACGCCCGGGATATACCGGTAATGCCAGTCTTCAAACGGGAAGGTGGACGTCTCGCCGCCGCCCTCATCCACCGGCCGCTGGTAGGCGCCGCCCGACGGGTGCGAGTCAACGGTGTCCGGCTTGCCGAACGCAATATAAATGTGCCCGCGATCCGTCTTCCAGCCCGGCTTGCCGGCGGCAAAATGCTCGTTGGCGTACGCGATGCGGCGGTAGTGTTCTTCGCGGAACTCGTTGTCTGGAGAATCGGGATTCGGATTGCGCCGCTGCCAGAAGGCCTCGATAAAGGCCTCCCGCTCTTCGTCATTGCTCAGATTCTTGAATGCCTTCCGCTCTTCATCCGTGATGATGTAAGCAACATCCTGATCCAACCATGTCTTGTAGGCGCCCTTCAGCTCCTGCTTGAGTTCCTTTTGAGCCTGGAACTCTTCCTTGTCGGAGCGGGGACGCTTCAGGGGGTCCTGTTCCTGGTCTTGCTGGCTTTGCGCATTGGTGCTCGAAGACTGGGCAACCAGGCGATGTGCGGAAACGGGGATAAGGCCGCAGGCCAATGCGACTGCGAGGAACGTAGGACGGTTGGACATCATTAGATTTGGAACTCCTGGATTGCCCCATTTTACGGGTACGAAGGTCACCCGGCAAGCTATGCCCGGAGTTGGCTGCCAATTGGACGCGAGGTTTTGGACAATGTCATCGCGGAGCCGGCTGCAAAAAGCTGAAAAAGGAGGGCAAAAACCTGAGACCGGAAGGCCGGCGACCTCGTCCATATACCAGCCGCCTTCTGCCAGCAGGGTTTCCAGCCGGAGTTTAGAGCCTTCTCGGTCGTGGTCGAGGAATGGACCTGGCAGAGAGTACGGTCAGCAGATCACTACTGAGATGCTGTCGCAAGTGTCCGATTGGCACTGATTGAGCAAGGTTTCGTTGAAAGTTCCCGTCGTTTTCGCTGAATAAGGAACCTGAAAAGCCGGGATTGCGTACACTAAAACGAGGAACCCCGGGGAGCAACCAACAAACATGAAGAAGATTCTTCTCATCGTTCTCGCCATTCTTGTGGCTGCCGGCCTTGTGACGTTCATGGTCGTCAAGCAGCAGTCCGGTTACACCAAGGTGATGACGGCGAAAATTGTTCGCCAGAATCTGTCGACGGTGATCAGCGGGACTGGCCAGATCAAGCCGAAAACCTATGTGAACGTCGGCGCCACGTCCTTCGGACGGATTACGCACCTCTACGTCAAAGAAGGCGATCAGGTAAAGAAGGGCCAGGTGATCGCGACGGTCGAAAACGTGCAGCCCACGGCCAATGTCCAGGCCCAGCAGGCGCAGATTGCCTCGACCAAGACCGACGTCAACTCCTTCCTCGCGGCGGAAAACACGGCCAAGGCAAACCTGGAACGTGCCCAGGCCGATCTGGAGCAGAAGAAGCTCGATTGGCAGCGCGCGCAGGGCCTCTACCAGGCCGGCATCATGGCGAAACAGGACTTTGACGCCAAGAAGGCCGCGTACGACACCGCGGTGGCGACCATCGCCCAGATGCAGGCGGCCCTGGCGCAATCGAAGGCACAGACTGAGTCCGCACGCGCCAAGGTGAACAATGCCGTGGCGCAGCTCCGTTTCAACGAGGATGCGCTCAACAAGACCGTGTCCGTGGCTCCGTTTGACGGCGTTGTCACCAACCTGCCGGTGCGGGAGGGTGAAACCGTCGTGGTGGGCATCCAGAACGCCGAAGGCTCCACCCTGATGACCATTGCGGACATGAGCGTGGTGACGGCCGAGGTCAAGGTCGACGAGACTGACATCGTCAACGTCAAGATCGGCCAGCCGGCTGATGTCACAGTCGACGCAATCCCAGGGAAGGTCTTCAAGGGACATGTCACCCTTGTGGGCGACCAGGCGTTGCTCAGGTCCTCTGGCGTGGCCACGTCCCAGTCGACGACCGGCACCGAAGAGGCAAAGGACTTCAAAGTGGTTGTGACGCTCGACCAGCCGAACGATCAATTACGCCCCGGCCTCTCCAGCACGGCCAAGGTCATGACGGCGCACAAGGACAATGTCCTCTCGCTTCCGATTCAGGCGCTTACGCTCAAGCCGCAGGACAAACCGGCCGGAAACGACAATGTGCAGGCGGCTTCCAACTCCTCGAACAGCCAGCCTGACCAGCAGGGCGTCTTCGTGATGCGCAAGGACGACCGCGGCAAATTCCGGGTCCACTTCGTGCCTGTCACCACGGGGATCACCGGCGCTACCGATATCGAGGTGCTCTCCGGCCTCAAGGATGGCGACGAGATTGTCACCGGTCCGTACAAAACCTTGCGCGGCCTGAAAGACAATGCCCTGGTCAAGCGCGACACCGCAAAGCCTTTGAATCCGGCTCCCAACAACTCGTGAGCATCTAACCGGTCGTGTCCCACGGCACGGCCGGGAACCGCACGGTTGAGTTTGCGTACAGCATGGTACGCGCGCAGGTGAATCCGCTTGCCCGCACCCGGAATTTCCGGATTGCAGCAAAGCAGAGGAAGATATGGGCATGGCTCTAGACAGCATCAGCATCCAGGACTTGACGCAGCCCGCGACACCCCCCAACGGCGATGTCATCGTGGTCGAGGACCTCTGGCGTACCTACGACATGGGCGCCGAGCAGCAGGTGCATGCCCTGCGCGGCATCAATGTGCGTATCAGGCACAACGAGTACGTCGCCATCATGGGCCCCTCGGGATCCGGCAAGTCGACCCTCATGAACCTGATCGGCTGTCTCGACACGCCCACACAGGGGAAATACTGGCTCAATGGGCAATTGGTCAGCGAACTCGACGATGACCAGCTCGCGCGCATCCGCAATAAGGAAATCGGATTCGTCTTCCAGACCTTCAACCTGCTCGCCCGCGCCACCTCGCTGCACAATGTCGAGCTGCCGCTGATCTATAACGGCACGCCCACCGCCGAACGCCTCGAGCGCGCCAAAAAGACGCTGGCCGACGTGGGCCTTGAGAGCCGGATGATGCACAAGCCGAACGAGCTCTCCGGCGGGCAGCGGCAGCGCGTGGCGATTGCCCGCGCGCTGGTCAACAGCCCGTCCATTATCCTGGCGGACGAACCCACGGGCAACCTGGACTCGAAGACCGGCGTGGAGATCATGTCGCTGTTCGACAGCCTGCACGCTAAGGGCAACACCATCGTGCTGGTGACCCACGAGCCCGACATCGCCGAGTACGCCCACCGCGTAGTCCATATCCGCGACGGGCAGATCTTCTCCGACGAGCCCTCGAAGCGCTTCCGGCAATAAAGTCAGTCGTCAGCGAACAGGGATAGGGATGCACTGAGGTGTCATCCTGAGCGAAGCACTGCGAAGTCGACGGATCCGCGGCGGCTTTTGAACTCTCGGAACCCATCCAACAGACCCTCACTTCCGCATAGCCGACATCCATGTAAGTCATCTGTCAAGAGAAAAGCGAGGCCTCTGGGCGCGCTTTTGAGAGCGCGCGCTGCGATGATCAGGCATTCACTGCGGCGCACGAGTGCCTCGCGGCTGGTGGTCCCTGCGCTCTTGCAGGACCGGACATCCATTTGCTGCCTCAGGCTGGTAAGAGCCGTCGCAGATGATTGAGTTTGTGATCTCTGCCAGTCCCGAAACAATTCGTAATGAGCCTCCAGATGGAATCCTTCGCCCAGTCGGCAACCGGCGGGACCTGGCAGCCTGCGCGTTCATGAATCCCGATGTTTTTGCTTTTTCCTTAGAAAGGAAAGTCTTTTACGCAGCCGTTCTCGCGCTGAACTGTTCGGCAGCAATCCAGTCCTGCTGCCTGCGTTCCACGGCTAGCATGTAGATCACCATCTTCCTGGCCACCGCCAGCGTGGCCCGGTTCCGATTACCCCTCTCCAACTCCCGCGCACGGATCATGGCCAGCTCCGGCGACTCTCTCGGCGCCAGCTTCGCGGCCTCAATCAGAACCCTCTGGATATGCTTGTTCCTCTGCTTGGAGATCGGCATCCGCATCACCTTGTCTGCCGAGCTGTTCTCATCCCCGCACAGGCCGCAGTAGCTGATGGCCTGCTTGTTGGAGGCGAAGCGGGTGTAGTCGCCGATCTCCAGCGCCCAGGTCAGAGCCGTAATCGGGCCCACTCCCGGCACCGTACGCAGCCTCCGCAGCCGCTCCTTCAACAGTGGATCGCGTTCCAGCGAGCTGATCAGGGCGTAATCGAGCTTCTGCGACCGGCTGATCATCTCCCGGCTCAGCTTCAGCAGCGGCCGTATGCTCTCGTGCACGTCTTCGTTGCCGCTCATCAGCTCGGCAAAGTAGCCCACCTTGTGCAGCCGCTGCTTGTTGTAGCTCACCCCGGTCTCCATCAGCAGGCCGGAGACACGGTTCTTCACCTGCACCATTTGCTTGACCACCAGGCTGCGATAACGCAGTGTGCGGCGCCGGTCGCGGATCGCCGTCGAGGCCATGTGGCACTCCGGCAGGAAGTCGCAGCGCAGGCAGTCGGCGATCTTGCCGGCGTCGATGCGATCGTTCTTCTTCTTCGCCGCTGCGATGGCCCTGAGCATCAGCGGATGCGCTACCTTCACGCTCTCAGCATGAGGAAGCAGGTGATCGTAGATCCATCCCGTGAAGATCGTCGCTTCCATGGCGATCGTGCGGGGCTGCGGCATCGCCCGGATCCAGGCATCCAACTCACGCCTGCTGGACCCGATCTTGCCTTCCTGATACACACGACCAGCCGCGTCCTTCGCGCAATAGCTGATCGTCTTCTTGTGCACGTCAAGTCCGATGAAGTACATAGTCTCTGAGGAGCCTCCGAGGTAGTTCTCTGAATCAGCAGCCCGCTGAGTTCAGCTTCTTGTAACACCTCGCGCTCCTCGCTGACTTAGCATTCAAACAA
>Ga0068855_100011526_pt1 | contig 10682 bp, 10 predicted proteins | sample KBSCornC52_FD_66592 | JGI IMG/M metagenome (GOLD analysis project Ga0068855, IMG submission 66592) | Corn rhizosphere microbial communities from Kellogg Biological Station, Michigan, USA - KBS Corn C5-2 | ecosystem: Host-associated > Plants > Roots > Rhizosphere > Soil ... | reverse complement strand
CAGCCTCCCGAGTTCATAGCGCAGGGAGATCGTGTCTGGTCGTCGGCTTCCCTACTGGAAAAATCAAAGCTACGAACAAAATCGTTCGAGGATCACTGGATCTTCGACATCACAGTTCGAAATGGCAAATTGACGTACGTTCGGGAATATGTCGATACACAAGCATTGGCACGGGGCTCCGAGTCAGATGCAAACCGCAATCACTGACCTACCGAGAGCGCTGCTGTAGGCGTGACTTAACTTCGCGCAGCCGGTAGATCTTTGTTCATGCAATAGGTGGGTGAATGCACAATCGCTGAGGCACTCATCGAGTCTGGGATATGTATCGAGATGTTGGCTTCCCGGTCGCTCACTCTAAGCCGCAATCGCCGGCTGACCGGAAGTGGGCAAATCCTGCAGGGTTGAATCGTGGGGCATCTTTGTGGCATCTCGGCGTCACTAAAGTCGCCGAATCACCGCTGGTCGAGAAGCTAGGCAGAATAAGAACGCACAAACGCTTCAGCGCAGAGACGGGCCGGTGTGAGCTGCAATTATGATGGACCCTATTGAGGAGAGCTGCACTGGGACACTCGAGACGAACATTTCTTCTGAACGGGGCGGCTTTTGGAATCGCCGCGACCCAACAAACACGCTTAATTGCCGCGGCCGGGAAGACGGCTTTCGCTTATGTAGGTACGTACACTTTGCCCGTTGATGGTTCGGGGAATGGAAAGGGCATCTACCTCTACGAAGTGGATTCCCTCTCCGGCGAACTGAAACTGGTGAAGCTCGCTGCGGAGACGCCGAGCCCTTCGTGGCTCAGCCTTCATCCATCGGGCAAGTACCTGTACGCAGTAAACGAGATTGCGACGTACGAGGGGAACAGCGGTTCGGTCACCGCATTTGCGATTGATCAACAGACGCGCGAATTACGGCCGTTGAATACGGTAAATTCGGGCGGTGCCGGCCCGGCACACATGAGCGTGGACGCCAGCGGCAAGTTCGCTTTTGTGGCCAACTATATTGGCGGCAGCATCGCGGTGTTGCCCATTCTCGAAGATGGGCGGCTGGGTTCCGCATGTTTTGCGCACAAGGACGCAGAGTCGCTGGGACCGAAGCACGCATCGAGCGCACCTCCCGGAAGCTTCGCCATCAGCGGGCACGATGCGCCGCATGCGCACATGATCCATGCTGATCCACAGAATCGTTTCGTGCTGCATGTCGATCTTGGGCAGGACCGGATCTACGTTCACAGGTTCGACAGCGCGAACGGGCAGCTGATGCCGGCTGCAACACCATTTGTGACGCTTCCACCGGGCGATGGCCCGAGACACTTCGCGTTCCATCCGAATGGGCGATGGTTCTACTCGATCCAGGAAGAGGCGTCGACGATGGCCTTCTTCCGATATAACGCGGAGAGCGGCGCGCTTACTCACGAGCAGGCGCTATCGACTTTACCGGCCGGATATCAGGGAACGAATTTCTGTTCCGAGATCGTGATTGCAGCGAATGGCCGGTTTCTTTACGGGGCGAATCGGCTGCACGATTCGATTGCCACGTTCGCCATAGGGAGTGACGGGATGCTGCGGCATGTCGATGACACGCAGATTGAAGGCGACTACACGCGCCACATCGCGCTGGCGCCGGACGGCCGGTTTTTGTATGCCTGCAACCAGCGCAGCGACGTGATTACGACGTTCCGGGTGGATGAAAAGAGCGGACGGCTGACGTTCACTGGAAAGTACGAGGGAGTTGGCAGCCCGGCGTGCATGGTTTTTGCGGCTGAGTTCGGCTTATGAGGCTGCCTGGATCTCCTGATAGTGACGCTTTCGCAGAGGCAGGATCCCAAAGCCGAGGAAGATGGAACCCAGTACGAGGTGAAAGACGTGGTCCCCGGTGTGCAGGAGCATGGGACCCGCTTGCCAGGCTCTGCTCATTGCGGAATCGCCCAGTGTCAGCCCCAGTATCGCGAGCGACAAGTAGAACAGCCCCGACCCGATGCAGAAGAGCTTTGCTGTTCTGGCTGAGAGGAAGCTCGCTCCGAGCGCCAACGCGCCCCAAATCATATGCATCAAGTTGTGATAGCGGTCAGAGTGGAGATGGCTCAGCAACACAACAGCGCCCATGAGTACGAAGATCGCGCCGAAAAATCGCAGGACCATCTTTGAGTTTTCGGTTCCGTGCTTGCGAGTTCGGTAGTTCTGGACGGTCGCGACCAGGCCGGCCGCGTCTGTAAGAAGCAGCAGAATAATCATCCCGAGCGTGCCAACGAAAATACCCGGAGCGAAGTGCCCTATGCCGCCCGGGTGACTGAGGCGCTCCATCTGCTTCGGAAACCTCGCGAACCATCCGTAGGTGACGAGGAGTGCGAGAAGGGATCCCAGCAGCGGGGTCCACCACCAGCGGACCCCGTAGATGACGATGGCGGCAACGGCTATGAAAAAGACCGGGCCAGGAGGAAACTTCGGATACGACGGATCACCGGATAACCACTGGATCCAGATTGCAACCGCGCACCCGACAAGCCCTACGGCAGTTAGCTTTGTGGCAAACAACGAATGGGGAAGATTCGTCTTCATAGATGCACCTTGTTTCCTAGTCAAAGAGAAATTTATTAGTGGCTGCCGATGCGGTCGGCGAGGCGATCGAGATGGGAGCTCAGACGCTTCAGGAGATCGTCGGCTTTGGTGCGCTGTGCGGGAGTGAGAACCTGGGCGTAGACCTTGCCCCTGACCTTTTCTTTTTCTGCTAATAGCTTCGCGAGCGTCGCGCCTTCACGCGTGGTGATGTCCTGGAGCTTGGCGTCATCCGCGGTGCCGTTCTGGAGTGTCAGAGCATTCAGCTCTTTTTGCTCCGACGCTAATTTGTGGACGAGTTCCGACACGTTAGGCCGCTCCCCTTCCCATATCGTCTTGATCTGGGACTTCTGGTTGTCGGTCAGGTCCAGCTCGCGGGCGACAAAGCCCATCGGGCCGTGGTGGAACCAGAAGTGTCCGTGAGGTCCGGCCCACCTTTGGGTCTGCGTCCATGCGACGGTAATTCCGGCGACAAGCAACGCGCAGCCGAGTGTTATCCAAATAGTTTTTCGCGCCATAAGAGCACCTCTCTACTCCGATTCGAGCATTGGAGCGGAGACGGTGCGATCAAGAATGGTTAAGAGAGGTAAAGATTTGTAAAGGCGAGGGGCGGCCTCTCGTTCCGGCGGCAATGGCATTGGTGAGACGGCGGTCATTGCGGGTCGTGGATAATTGAGACACGATGGCCCTATTGTGGAGTCCGGATAGCTGGTCGCAGAGGCTGGCAGAACTTGAGGCGCGCACTGGTGAGCTGAAGGAGGCTCCGCTGCGCCGGGATGTGCGGTCGCTGGGGACCCTGCTGGGCGAGGTGCTTCGCGAGCAGGCGGGCGAGGATCTCTTTGCCCATGTCGAGGCGCTACGGCAGGGGACGATCCGACGGCGGGATTCCGAGGCACGCGGCAACGACGAAGAAGCCGAGCGTCATGGCGCCAAGGCGCTGGAACTGGTGCATTCGCTGCCGGCCGAGCGGGCGATTCTGCTGAGCCGGGCGTTTGCGTTCTACTTCGAGCTGATCAATCTGGCGGAGACGAACCACCGCAAGCGGCGGCGCATTGCTCTACAGCTGAGCGGCGATACAGAAAAACAGCGGGGATCGCTGGCCGGGACGCTTTGCGAAATGCGACGCGTGGGCATCACGGCAGAAGAGGCGATGCAGTGGATTCGGCGCATCCTGATTGTGCCGGTTTTCACGGCGCATCCGACGGAAGTGGCGCGGCGCACCGTGATGACGAAGCGGCGGCGGATCGGAGAGTTTCTGGCGAGGCTTGATCGAATCCCCGTGCCGGAACTGGAACTGGCGCGGCTTGAGGATGCAATCCGAGCGGAGATCACCAGCCTGTGGCAGACGGATGAGGTGAGGTCGCGAAGGCCGACGGTATACGACGAAGTAAAGATGGGACTCGACTACTACGATGTCTCGATCTTTGCGACATTGCCGGGGCTCTACCGCGAGATCGCGGAGGCGCTGCGGGCGTCGTATGGATTGGAGATCGAGCCGCACGAACTTCCGCTGGTGCTGCGGTTCGGGTCGTGGATCGGCGGGGACCGCGATGGGAACCCGTTCGTTACGCCAGAGGTGACGCGCGATGCGATTCAACTGGCGCGCGGGCATCTGCTGCTCTACTACCAGTCACGGCTGGACGAGATTATCGATCTGCTGACGACGAGCGCGCAGCAGAAGCCAGTGAGCAAACAGTTGCGCGAGCGGCTGGATGCGTACGTGGCGCTGGTGCATACGCCGGAGGCTCAGGTCTTTGGCGCGCAATATGAGTTCGAGTACTACCGGCGATTCATTATCTGCGTGAAAGCGCGGATCCAGCGGACGCTGGAACTCACGGGAAAGCATGGCTCGACGATGCTGCCGGTTATGCCATACACGTTGACGCAGGGACAGCAGAAGCTGGCGCAGGTATTGCCTGAGTACTGCTCGGTAGACAAGTTTATCGAGGACCTGGAGGTGCTGCGATCATCGCTGACGGCGAATGCAGGCGAGCGGATTGCAGAGACGCTGATCGATCCCTTGATCCTGCAGGTGCGGACGTTCGGACTGCATTTGCATACACTGGATATCCGGCAACATGCGCGGGTTCATGCGGCGGCGCTGCAGGAGGCGATCAGCGATACGATCGCGCCGGTGCTGCCGGCGGAGATGTCGGCGGAGACGACGTCGGTGCTGGAGACCTTCCGGGTTGTGGCCGAGATGAAGGAGGGCTGCTCGCCTGAGGTCATCCGGCAGTATGTGATCAGCGGGGCTTCCAGTGTTGAAGACGTGCTGGCGGTGGTGCGGTTGGCGCGACTGGGCGGAGTCACCGTAGAGGGATCGAAACGCGACCCCGGATTGATGCCGGTGCCGCTGTTCGAGTCGATTGAGGATTTGCGGCAGGCCCCGGAAGTTTGCCGAGAGCTGTGGAGCAGGCCGGACTACAAGAAGCTGCTGGCTTCATGGGGTAACTGGCAGGAAGTGATGCTGGGGTATTCCGATTCGAACAAGGACGGCGGAATGCTGACCAGCACGTGGGAGATCTTCCGCGCGCACCGCGGACTGCACGAGGTTGCAAGAGAATGCGGGGTGAAACTGCGGCTGTTCCATGGGCGGGGCGGAACAGTGGGGCGCGGCGGAGGCCCGACACATCGCGCCATCTTTGCGCAGCCGATGGATGCGTTCGAAGGGCAGCTGCGCATTACGGAACAGGGCGAGGTTCTGAATTTCAAGTACGCGGACGAGGTGCTGGCGGAGCGGAACCTTGAGCTGATGATTGCGGCGTCGCTGGATGCGCTGGCGCGGCCCAATGCGCGCGATCCGAAGGGGCACTTCACGGGCGTGCTGATGCCGGAGTGGGAAGCGGCGCTCGATCAACTCTCGGAGATTTCGTTCGGGTTTTATCGCAAGTACGTGCTCGAGAATCCGGATGTGGTGACGTACTTCGAGCAGTCGACACCGGTGGGCGAGCTGGAGCACGCGAAGATCGGATCGCGGCCGGCGCGGCGCAACAAGTCGCCAAAGCTGTCTGATCTGCGGGCGATTCCGTGGGTGTTTGGCTGGACGCAGTCGCGGCTGATGGTGCCGGCGTGGTTCGGCGTGGGCTATGCGATTGAGGAGTTCACGAAGAAGAAGGGCGCGGTCGATCTGCTGCGGGTGATGGCGCGGGAGTTTCCGCTGTTCATCGACCTGCTGCGCAATGTGGAGATGGCTCTGGGCAAGGTTGATTTGTCGACGGCGCGGCTGTACTCGGAGCTGGTGGGAGATGCGAAGCTGCGCGAGCGCATATATGACATGTTCGAAGCGGAGTTCCATCGGACAGTGAAGGCTGTGCTCGCGGTTACTAATCAGAAAGAGCTGCTGGAGACGAATAGCGTTCTGGCCCACTCGATCAAGCTGCGCAATCCCTATGTGGATCCGATGCACCTGATCCAGGTGGACATGCTGCGCAGAAAGCGCGCCGGCGAGGACACGCCGGATGTGAATCGCGCGATTGCAGCAACAATCAGCGGGATTTCGGCGGGGCTGCGGAATACGGGGTGAGAGGCAGTGTTCAGTGGGCATCCGGCCCCACTCATCGCGAAAAGCTGCGATGAATGGGGCACGGAGCCGGATGCTTGGGCCACAGACCCGGAATCGATAGCGGTCTATTTGAAGATGGCGTTGGTTCGGGCCAATTCATCTCGATGGCCATTGCTATCGGTAGCGGAACCGAACGCCTGAATCGCGAGGGGATGGTCTTTGCCGGAGGCGAGGATACCCGCGCGGATGGTATCAAGGTCTTCGGGGCTGTTAGCAATCATCACAATTGAGAACTCGCCGGGCGCTTCCGTGTGTACGGCAAGGGTATCGATTTCGTATTCGATGAGGTGACCATCAGCGAGCAGCTTCTCGAGCATCGGCACGATCAGGCGCTGGCAGAGGTTGTCGAGGTCGTCGTTGGATGCGGTCTCCTTGAGCTTGTAATCGGAGGCGTAGGTGTAGGCGCCCTTTTTCGAGCCAGGCTTCCAGTTGTAATAACGGCTGACCCACAGGTGGTCCCAGTGCCTGGCGCTATTGAGTGCGGTGGAGTGGGGGTCAGTGGCTGCGCGAGCCTGTTCGAGAACTTTCACGATGCCGGCCATCGACATCGATGACCACCAGGTGTCGTTGGTTGCGCCATCGACCGTGTGAACAAGCGTTGTGTCGTCACCATAGGCGACGAGCGTTCCATCATCCAGGGCTTTCTGCAGGACTGCGCTGACCGGAGCGGCCATCTTGTCCACGTCGCCCCAGTTGGCTCGAGCGACCTGCCAGTTGGCAACGTAGGAATACATGGGCGGTTTGGGTTTGATCTCCTGCGCCTGTGCGAGGGCGGGCGTGGCGCATAGAGTGAGGGCAGCGAGACCGTAAAGTCCCACCAAAACGGATCTCAGATTTCGTGTCATTTTTCGTTCCTCCAGTTTCGGTTCAGTTCGGTGCTGGGGATCTGCGAGCAGTTCATGGGTGCAAACAGGCCTGATCAAGGGCGCAAAGGATGGCTGATCGGAAGCCACGGGGATCCGCTTCGACAGGTCCTGATTTCTAGAGCTTTGGTTGTGCGGAAGTGTACAACGCCGATTGCGGAAGGAGAATGGAAAAATTTTGTATTTTGCGAGTTGCTTACGACAGGACTAAATCATTCTCCAATGCAATCTCAGGTTCTCTCGCCCATTTCGTTCGGCAGACGTGGAAGCGAATCTAACCTTCAACCTTTCGGCGCAGGACATGCCATCGGAAACGCACAATTGTACCGCCATTCGCGAGTCTCGGAGACGCTGGGGGTCACTGCCGGCCAATCACCGGCGACTGTCACTTTGAAGCCAAGAAGTTAAAGCTCGCCTTTGATGGTTTGACAATGAGGCGTTGCTCGCTGCGGGTCTAAGATTCGGGACGGCTCAAGATCCCATGCTGATATACGCAGACACCAAGTCGTATTCGGGTATTCAAGCTCGATGTCCTAGATGTATGATTACGCGGTTTCCACAACGGAAATCATGGTTCAATCCCGCCCCGTCCAGTGGCCCTGAGCGGCAGGATCGGAGGAAGCTACGAAAGCACGCGTTACCAGTCTTGTGCTGCAAACCGCTCTTTTCTTACTCGTGTGCGGGGCTGCCCGGCCGTTGTATGCATATCCGTGGGTGAATCTTGATGTTTGTAACAAAGGGACCGTTCCTGTCCTGGCGGTAACGGCAATGAAAAATGCGGACCTGGCCCGCGGCTTGGGAAAGTATTACTGGGCGATCCGTTCCACCGTCATCGCGTCTGGCAAATGCACGACGGTCTATTCAGACATGTATGGCTACGCGGCCTACCTTGGATTTGGTTTTCAGGATGCGAAGGGCCAGTGGGGTTCTGGCAAAGTCACCAAGGTGCCCGATCTCGGCAAGTATGTTCAGTGGTTCCAAGAGTGGCCGATCCTGTCGAGCGGCAAGGGGACGGTGGATGTTTGTGCGCCGTGGGTCAATACGGTATATCGCATCAATGATGATCCAAAAACCGAATGCGCGACGATGCATCTGACTCCATCGGACGGCGCTCAGGAAATCAACGGCCTGTTCCTTCCGATCACTTCCGCTCTGTACTTCGAGGATCAGGACAGTCGCACGTGCCCTGTGTTTCCGGGGCAGACATCAAATTGCAATCGCAATTACTACCTGAATATCTCGCCGAGCGGCGCAGGTCGGGAGCTGCATGCGGTAGAAGGAATCGGAGGCGGGGAAGACGCCGATCCTCCCGTGACCGATGCACAGGTGTACAAGGCGCTAGATAACATGCTCGCCAAGGCCGATGAAGTCCAGAAGAAGCAACGTGCGCAAGCCGCAGCCGCCGCTGAGGCTGAACGCCAAAGGCAAGCGTATGCCGCCTCGCCGGAAGGGCGTCTGCAGCATGCCCGAGAACAGCAGGCTGCCAGAGAGCAGAAACAGAAACAGATCCTTGCCGCGGACGCAGCCGGCAACCCCAATGTCAAGGTTGAGGCGCAAATGATCCGGCGCGAGGAAGAGGACAACCGCCAGCGATGGGCCGGAACGCGCCAGTCACCCGCCGCCTACGATCCTCATTGGATGGGGCAGAATGTCACGATTGTCGGCACCGTGTCGCGCGTGGAAGTTGACCCCAATGGCTCGCCCCAATGGGTGACCATCTACTTCAAAGAATCACCCAACTCCACTTTCGTCGTGTGCTCCCCATACCCCGATCTTTTCCAGGAGCGAGTGGGACTGAATCTTTCCGCGCTGGTCGGCAAGACATTGGAAGCCGCGGGGCAGGTCGAGTCTCCTTATTGCGGAGGAAGAGTGGCCAAAGGCAGCATCAGGGTTGTCGAATCCAAGCAGTGGCAGGTTCACTGATCCATTGGTTCATTTTCAACAAGGAATGCGCTGGTCCGGCGTCGAAATGTATCAACGGCGACTCTTAATTTACCATTCGGTTATATACGAGTAATTGCACGGCGGAGTTTCGTGCTCTGCTTTGGAGATTTGGCGTCGAGGTGGGGAAGAGCTGATTCGCCCAATGGCAGGAATGCCGGCACGGGGCCGGCATGTATTCGCAACGAGTACGGAATTATCCTGCGATGGCGTTGGCGGTCTGATCGTTTTCGATCAGGGGGCGGAAGGCGTTGATCAGGTTTTCGACCTGGGCCTTCTGCAAGCGGAGGAGATCGAATTTGCGAGTGATCTCGTTCAGCTCCGTCATGGCTTGTTCGTAGGCGACGCGATAGGGATCCATAATTCTCCTCACTTCTGCTGTGTACTGGGCGAAGTGTAGCATCGGATTCGCCCCGAATATCAAAGGTACCCGCAGTCAAGCACCCTAAAGTAATGGTTTGATCTGTAGATCTGACCGGCGGTTCGCTGCATGCGACCGGGAGAATGGATCACGGGCCGAAGGTGGTAGTCGTCGCACCTCGACCCGTGACGCTAGCCACCCCCCTGATCGTTCCGTACGAGGTCGTACCGGCTAGACTCGTTGAAAACTTTATGAGTGCTTGTTGAATTCATATTATCCACGTTGAGCGTGGAAAAGCAGAACAGTGCAGAAGAAGAAGTGACGGAAGTGTGAGACGGCACAACCAGAGAGGCATATTTTTCGCCGCGGCACTTATTGAATTCGGAAATGGTTTTGGGTGTGGATGGCGAATGCCGAAGTTAGACGCTGGTTGTGAGTGTGGAGCCGACCGTCGAGAAAACGTCATTGATGCCGGAGGCGAGATAGCCCATTCCGGTGACCGAACCGAGAGCGATCATCGCGAAGATGAGAGAGTATTCAACAAGATCCTGGCCACCTTCGCGTACCAGCAGGTTGCAGGCGAAACAGGTAAGTGCTTGCAAGGGGTTCATTTGGAAGCTCCTGAGGAATTTGGGCCCGTTCCGCAATTCTGTTATCAGGGGGGTGCAGTGAGCAATCCACTCTTTGTAATTGAAAGCGGAATCAGTAGTAACTCGCAGCCATACACAAAAGTGGTAGTCCGGAGGCAGCACTGGAGTAGTGTTCGAGCATGGTGTCGATCCGAGCAGCGACGGCCGAGGACGCGCAAGCAATTGCGCGCGTGCACGTGGAAAGCTGGCGGACGACCTACGCGGGGATCGTGCCAGATGCGTACCTGGCGGGGCTAGATGAGATCTTGCGCGTAAAGCTATGGCAGGAGTGGCTGGGCGGGGACACCGTGATCCTCGTAGCTGAGCGGAAAGGCGAAGTGGTGGGCTTTGCACATGCCGGCAAGGTTCGGGAAGCAATTGAAGGCGCCGACGCGGAACTTTATTCGCTCTATCTGGTGAAAGAAGCGCAGGGCCGGGGAATTGGGCGGGAGCTGTTGCGGGTATTGGCGGCGGTGCTGATGGAGCAGGGATTCAAGAGTCTCGCGCTGTGGGTGCTGGAGCGTAATCGTGCCAGGGCGTTTTATGAACAATGCGGCGGCAGGATCGCCGTATCGAGAGTGATCGAGATTGGAGGAGCAAGGTTGATGGAGGTCTCGTACTGGTGGCCGGAGTTGTCCGTGCTGACCGAGCTGGATTAGTTGGCATCTTCTGGGGAAGGCCTGTCAGGCGAGTGCGTCTTGCCGGTCTGATTCAGGACATCGCGGATCGCTTGAATGACGAGGTTTGGGGCGTCTTCCTGAATGTAATGGC
>Ga0068855_100011524_pt1 | contig 10683 bp, 9 predicted proteins | sample KBSCornC52_FD_66592 | JGI IMG/M metagenome (GOLD analysis project Ga0068855, IMG submission 66592) | Corn rhizosphere microbial communities from Kellogg Biological Station, Michigan, USA - KBS Corn C5-2 | ecosystem: Host-associated > Plants > Roots > Rhizosphere > Soil ... | reverse complement strand
TCGCCATGCCAGATCCCTCCCCAGTTTCCTCCACCAACGGCGCCCCCAAACGCCTGCCCGTGCTGCTGCGCCGCGCCTGGTACGGCCTGAACCAGGCCTTCCGTCAGCGCATCGCGCACCTCGGTATCACGCCGGATCAATACATCATCCTGCGCTGGCTCAGCGAGGGCGACCCCCAGGGACTCACCCAGCGGACACTCACGGACCTGATGGCGAGTGATCCGAATACGATCACGTCGACGATTACGCGGATGGAAAAGAATGGCCTGATCGCCCGCAAGCCGCATGAGCAGGACAAGCGCGCCAATCGGGTAAAGATCCTCCCCGCCGGGCGGCGGGCGTTTGAAAAGGCCCGCAAGATCGCCATGGGCCTGCAGGAGAATGTGCTGGCGATCCTGCCGCAGAATCGGCGGGAAAAATTCCTCGATGAGCTCGAGGAGATTGCCAATTCGTGCGGGGCAGTGCTGGAGAAGATCGCCGCGAAGTAGGTCTTCTGCTTAAGCTTTAATCCTTAATCCTTTGCTCATGTAGAGGGATTGAGGAAGACACTCGCTTCGCTCTCGGGGAATTATTTCCCCGACACATCGAGGCACACCGCTTCCTTCGTGCTGCGCGCGAAGATCATGCCGTTGCTGACGATCGGCGTGGTCCAGCATTTGCCGTCCAGCACTTTGGCCCGCGAGATTTCCTGATACTTGTCCGGCTTGGCCGCAAAGGTGACGAGGTCGCCATTGTCCGCCAGCGCGAGCACGCGGTCGCCCACCAAGATGACCTGCCCCGGACCAAAGCCCGGCTGTTCCCACTTTACCGCGCCGGTCTTGATGTCCACGCATTTCACCGGGCCATTGGCGTATTCCTTGAATTGAAACATCCCGTAGAGATAGCCGTCCTTCACCACGGGCGTGCTCCAGTGGTTGGCCAGCGGCTTGTTCCCGCGCATCCGATAGAGCTCGGTGGCCTTGAAACTAGATCCGTCTTTGGTGATCCGCACCGCACCAGCGCCGACCCCGTAGCCCGCGGAGCAATAGACGATATCGCCATCCACGACCGGCGACGCGGCCGTCGAGGTCTTGTAATCGAAAGCGTAACGCCAGAGTTCCTTGCCCGTCTTCGGCTCGACCGCGAGCAACCCGCTCTGCAGGAAGAAAATGACCTGCCGCTGCCCGAGGATCGTGGCGGGAACTGGCGTAGCGTGAGTAATCTTTTCGTCGAACGCTTTCCACACCACCGAACCATCCTTCGCATTGAAGGCGATGAGCGACTGGCCAGGGCCGCCGCCACCGACGAGGATCATGCCCTGCTCCAGCAACGGCGAAGCGGCGTTCTCCCACTGGATGTTGTGGCCGGCGAATTCCTTGATGAGATCGTGCGACCAGCCGGGCTTGCCCGTCGCAGCATCGAACGTGCGCAGCACGAGCTGCGAGGACATGACGTAGACCGTCGTGCCATCGGTCGTAGGTGTGGAACGCGGACCGTCGCCGCCCTTGTTGTTGGGCGCGCCGGAATCACCGCCACCGTCGTATTTCGGGAAATTGAGCGGGGCAAACCAGAGCTCCTTGCCCGTCTTCGCATCATACGCCACCACGCTCTCCTGCTTCACGCTGTCCGAATCTTTCAAGCACAGCGTAAAGGCGCGTCCGCCCGCGACGGCGAAAGAGCTGAAGCCGCCTTCGCTCGGCGCCTTCCACACCTGCTTCGGCGGCGTGCTGCCCGTGGGAACGGAAATTTTTTCCGGCGATTTGCCGTCGCCACTCGGGCCGCGATATTGCTGCCAGTCGACAGCGTGAAGGGGCAACGTGACAGCGACAGCGAGGGCGGGAACGAGGTAACGCATAATGCAGTGGTGACGGGTAGTTGTGACGGGTTTGCAGGGAAAAAATCAAGCGCGGCAATGCGGGCCGCTCATTTCAACGGCGTCACCAGCAAGTCATCGAACTTGATCGGCGTGCCGGAAAACGGGCTGCCCCAGATGCCCGCCTTGCCATTGCTCGGCGCGTTCTTTTCCTCGAGGGTAATGAGCGGTTTTTCCGGCTCCGGCGAGCCCGCGGCCCAGGCGCGCCCTTCGATCACCCATTTGTCACCATCCTTGCGCACGGTGATGCGAAGGTTCGTCCAGGCATCGGACGTCCACGTATAAGGCACGCCCGAGGTCGCCTCCGCCTCCACGCCCTTGAAAAACTCCAGCTTCCCCTTGGCCGCGCTGACCTGCAGACGGTAGCCACCGGCGCCGTTCAGGCTCACCCCAAAGGCCGGCATCTTGCGCCCTTTCTTCGTCCCGAAAAAACGCGCGCTGGCGCTGACGTCGTCCTTCACCGGCGGGCCAAAGAGCAGGCCGAAGGTGTCGAGCGGTTCGCCGGGCAATTCGAGATATTTGCCATCCTTGTCCTGCTTCACCTCAAACGCCCCGGCCATCACCATCATGTCCGACGGCACTTTCCCCACTTGCGCCGACTCGAAATCGTTTTTGTAAAGCGGGTCCGCGGCGTGCAGCGGCAGAGCGAAAGAAGCGGCGGCAACGAGGAGGGGCAGAAAAATCTTGCGGGAGGTTTTCATGGAAAGACGGAAAGGGATGTCCGTGGACAGGTTCACTGTCGAGACCGTTCAAACGGGGAAAATCTTAGCTGACTTCCGCGAGGAGGTTTTGAAAACGCAGAGGCCGCAGAGACGCAGAGGAAAGGCAGGAGAAGAAGCGCCTCGTCATTCGTCATTTCGGCCCCCTCCGCGTTTGAAAAAATTCCGCTCAATCCGCCGGCGGCACGATCCATTCCTTCGTCACGCTGCGGCTGCGCGGCTTGAAAGTCACGGGGTCGTAGTATTTCACCGCCACGGTGTTGCCCGCTTCCTGCACCATGTGCCTGCAATCTTCACCGCTTCGCCCGGCGGTGCTTTTGCCGTCGATCTCGGAGAGGATCATCCCGACGACAAAACCGGCTCGATCCGCAGGCGAACCGGGCACAACGACCTTCAGCGCGATGCCCTGTGCTCCGCCGCGATCCTGGAAGATGATGCCGAGCACGAAGACCGGTTTTCGCGGACTCGGCGTGGCGATTCCAGGACGAGGGCTGGGGCGCACGATCGGCGGCTGATCACTCGAAGGCAGGCTCACCCGCACGATCCCGTCAGCCGGGTGCGGGACAGCGAGAGTGAATGCAGCGAGCAGAGCGGCGAACATTTCAGCCCTGCTTAATAATCAAGGATTTCAATTCCGTCATCTCTTCCATCGCGTAACGCAGCCCTTCGCGGCCGAAGCCGCTGTCCTTGATGCCACCATAGGGCATGTTGTCGACGCGGAAGGTAGGCACTTGATTGATGAGCACGCCACCCACATCGAGCACATCGAATGCCTGTAAAGCGAGCGGGAGATTTTGCGTAAAGACTCCGGCCTGCAAACCGAAGTCGGACGCGTTCGCCATCTCCAGCGCCTCCGCAAATTCGCGATAGCGATGCAAGGTGACCAGCGGCGCAAAGGCTTCCTTGGCACAGAGTTCCATCGTCGGCTGCACGTCCTCCAGCACGGTGGCCTCGAGACAGGGCCCGTGGATTTCGCCGCCACAAACCAGCTTCGCTCCCCGATCGAGCGCGGCATCGATTTTCTCGCAAATTCCCTTCAGCGCGTCCGGAGTAATCATCGGCCCGACGACCGTCGCGCGATCGCGTGGGTCCCCGGTTTTGATCTTTTCGCGGATGTGCGCGACCAGACGCGATTTTACCTCGTCGTAACGCGATTCGTGAATGATCACCCGCTGCACGCTGATGCACGATTGCCCTGCGTAACCGAATCCCCCTGCGGCTACCGCGGGAATTGCCGCGTCGAGATTGGCATCCTCGTGGAGAATGACGCCCGCATTACCTCCGAGTTCGAGTGTGATGTGTTTTTTACCGCACTGTTCCTTCAGCTTCCAACCGACCGCCGGGCTGCCGGTGAAGGTGATCTTCTTCACGCGATCGTCTTTCAAAAGCGTTGCCGAATCCGCGGTCGTGCAAGTGACGAAGTTGACCTGACCCGGCGGCATGCCGGCCTCGATCAGGATCTCGGCGAGAAGCAATGCGCAGAGCGGCGTCTTCGTCGCCGGTTTCACGACCATCGTATTGCCCGTGGCCAGGCACGGGGCGACTTTGTGGGCGACGAGATTGAGCGGGTAATTGAAAGGCGTGATCGCGCCGATCACGCCCATCGGAAAACGACGAGCCAGGCCAACGTGGCCGTCGCCGCTGGCGAAGGCATCCATGTCGAGCAATTCACCGTGCTGGCGCCGCGCTTCCTCCGCCGCGGCGAGAAAGGTGACCTGTGCGCGGGCCACCTCCGCTTCCGCCGAGGTCACCGGTTTGCCGGCTTCGGCGACCATCGCGTCGACGAAATCGCTCTGCCGTTGCTCGATGCCTCGGGCCACGGCCTGCAGCAATGCCGCCTTTCGATGAGCGGGCGTTTTGCGCACCTGAGGAAAAGTCTCGTGCGCGGTGGCAATGGCACGCTCCACCTCGCGCACACCGCCCAGCGGCACCTGCGCAAACGCTTCTCCCGTGAAAGGATTGACCACCGAAATTTGCGACTCCGTCGTGACCCAATCCGCACCGATCAAGAGCCGCGGGCTGTTACCGGTATTCATGAGAGAATGTAAGCCCGGTCCCCCACTCCGCGCCAGTGGCGGATGCGATCTCGAAAGATGACCTCGAAGGAGAGTCTGGAGGGCACCGCGCCGTCGGTGCTGGAGCGGGAGGTCTCTTTCAGCACCGACGGCGCGGTGCCCTCCAACCCACTACTCGTAACGCAACGCGTCGATCGGATCGAGCGCCGCAGCTTTCTTTGCCGGATACAACCCGAAGAAGACGCCCACCGCCGCGCTGAAGAGAAACGATCCGATGACGTAAACCGGCGGCACCATGATGGGCCAGCCGACAAAGTGCGAGATGCTCTCCGCCGTGGCGAAACCAATGGCGATACCAATCAATCCACCGAGCGAGCTCAGCGTCACCGCCTCAATGAGGAACTGCAGCAAGATATCCCAACCATGCGCGCCGATGGCCATGCGGATGCCGATCTCGCGGGTCCGTTCGGTGACGCTCACGAGCATGATGTTCATGATGCCGATGCCCCCCACGATGAGCGACACGCTGGCGATGGCACCGAGCAGGATGGTCATGGTCTTCGATTGCGCGGTGGCCATTTCCGCGATGTCCTGCTGGCCGCGCACGGTGAAGTCGTCGTCGTGCCCCGCGCGGATGTTGTGCCGCTGCCGCAGCAGCGAGGCAATCTGGTCCTGCACCCGCGTCATTACGTCGTCATTCGCCGCCTGGACATTGATGCCGCGCAGCACGGTCGCACCGGTGAGCCGTTTCATGGCGGTGGTGTAAGGGACGATAAAAACGTCGTCCTGGTCACTGCCACCGAGGGAAAAACCCTTCGACTTGAGCAACCCGGTGATGCGGAAGGGCACGTTCCGCACGCGAATGATCTGGCCGACCGGATCCTCTTCGCCAAAAATCATCTGGGCCGTCGTTTTCCCGATGACGCCCACCTTGTTCGCCGAACGGACATCCTGTTCGGTGAAGGAAGAACCGTCGGTGAACTCCCATTCGCGCATGTCGAAATAGTCTTCCGATTCGCCCAGCACGCTGGTGTACCAGTTCTGATTGCCCGCGGCCACTTGGGCGGACGTGCGGATCTCGGGGCTGACCATGGTCACACCGGGCGTCTCACGGAGGATGGCCTCCGCATCCTCGATCTTCATCGTGCCCGCGGCGCCGTAACCGCCACGCACGCCGCTGCTCGTCATACTGCCGGAAAAGACGAGAATCATGTTCTTGCCCAGCGTGGCGATCTGCGCCTCAACCTGCGCCTTGGCGCCATTGCCCACACCCACCATGGCGATGACCGCGGCCACGCCGATGATGATGCCGAGCATGGTGAGAATACTGCGCATTTTGTTGCGCTTGAGCGCGCGCAGGGCGATGCGGAAGGTGCCGGTAAGTTTCATTTCACGAGTTTGGCGGCCTGGTGCTCCTCATCGAGCTTGCGCATCTCTTCCTTCGCGTTGAAGCGATCCTGAACGTAGATATCACTGACGATCACGCCGTCGCGCATGACGACATTGCGCTTGGTATAACGCGCGATATCCGGTTCATGCGTGACCATGGCAATGGTGATGCCCTTTTCGTTCAACGCCTGGAAGGCATCCATGATTTCGATACTCGTGCGGCTATCGAGGTTGCCGGTCGGCTCGTCGGCAAGGAGCATGGACGGTTCATTGACCAGCGCGCGGGCGATGGCTACGCGCTGCTGCTGACCACCGGAAAGCCGGTTGGGCGTGTGATCGAAACGCTTGGCCAGGCCGACGAGTTCCAGAGCCCGCATGGCGCGTTCGCGCATTTCCTTCGCGGCAATCTTGCGGCCTCCGTACATCATGGGCAGCTCTACATTCTCCAGAGCCGAGGTGCGGGAGAGGAGGTTGAAACCCTGGAAGATGAAACCGATCTTCTGGTTGCGAATATCGGCCAGCTCATCGCGGGGCAGCACGGAAACATCCACGCCATCGAGCAAATAACGCCCTTTCGTCGGCCGATCGAGGCAGCCGAGCGTGTTCATCATCGTGGATTTGCCGGAGCCGCTTGCGCCCATGATGGCGATGAATTCCCCCGGCTGCACGGTCAGCGAAACATCGCGCACGGCGGTCACTTCGACATCGCCGGTCGTGTAGATCTTCCAGATGTTTTCGAGACTGATGACAGGCTGCATGCCAGCGAACTTAGAAACGGCGCGGCATTCCGCCAAAGGGATTGGATGAACCCGCGTGGGAGGATTTCTGCGGAAATTCCACGGACGTGACGACAACATCGCCCTCCTTCAAGCCATCGGTGACCTCGGTGTAGACGAGATCGTCGATGCCGAGCTTGACCGGCACCGGCTTTGGCTTTCCACCGCCGGGCGGCATGACGAAGACGGTGCGGTCCCGCTTCTCCGCATGCGTTCGGCCGGAGGTATGATGCCGGCCGACGGGCGGCGGCGTGGGCGTGGGTTGCGCCGACGTGGGCGGCGGCGTGGAGTCGGCATCGACCGTGCGAATGCGCAGCGCGGCATTCGGAATTTTCAAGACATCATCTTTCCGCTCGATGATGACTTGCACCGTGGCCGTCATGCCCGGCTTGAGTTTCAAGTCCTTGTTGTCGACCGAGATCACCACGTCGTAGGTCACGACGTTTTGCACGGTCACAGCCGCATTGCGGTTCTGCACGACCTTGCCGTGGAAAGTGCGGTAGGGAAAGGCATCGACGCTGAAATCCACATCCTGGCCGACCTCGACATTGCCCACGTCGGCTTCCGCGACGTTCGTGTCGATCTGCATTTTTGTGAGATCGTTGGCGATGAGGAAGAGGACCGGCGCGTTCATCGCCGCGGCCACGGTCTGGCCGACATCGACGCTGCGGGAGATGACGATGCCATCCACCGGCGAGTAAATGGTGCAGTGCTCCAGATTGACCTTGGCCAGCTCGAGATTGGCCTCCTTCACCTTCACCGTGGCCTCCGCCTGGTGCAGACTGGCAATGGCGGTATCGAGGTCGGCCTGCGGGGCGGCGTGCTGGTCGACGAGCTCCTGCTTGCGCTTGGCGGTCAATTGCGCCAGCTCGAGCACGGCCTTGGCGCTGCCCAGGTCGCCGTTGCATTGGTCGACATTGGCCATATAAACGGCCGGATCGATTTGCGCCACCACCTGATTCGCTTTGACCGGTGAATTCCAGTCCGCGAACAGCTTCACAATGTTGCCGGAAATCTGACTGCCGACCGTCACGTTCAACACCGGGTTCAGCGTGCCGGTCGCCGTCACCACCTTCGTCAGGCTACCCTTCTCGATCGTGGCGGTCAGGAATTGCGGCTCGTTGTTCTGATTGCGTTTGTAGTACCACCAACCGCCGGCAAGCAGGCCGGCGATGATGATGAGAGTAAACAGGGTCTTCATGGAATTTTGCTGCGCTGCACGCGCGCTTCTTGGAAAATGCCCGTCGATTGCTCGAGGTTCCGCAGGGCGACCTGGAAGCCGTAGGTTTGCACGGCCAGGTCTTTGCGGGCGTTGTTCAGGTCATTCAGGGCCGTGAGCACATCCACACTGATGGCGGTGCCGGCGCGGTATTGAATTTCCAGGTCGTGATAACCCTCCTCCGCGGCGACGACCTGCGCGTGCAACGCTTTCAAGGTCTGCTGGAGCGTCCGCACGGCCACCCAGGCATTTTTCACGTCCGTCTCCACGGTCTTGGCGGTTTTATCGCGGTTCAGCTTCGTCTCCTCGATCTGGCGGTTGGCGGTCAGCAAATCGACCTCACGCTGGCCACCGGTAAAGATCGGGACCTGCACGGAAACAAGCGCGTCCCAATCATGCGTGCTGTTGTTGGTGAAACCGGAATTGTGACCGGCGGAACCGTTGAATTGAGCGACCACGCGCGGGCCATACTCGCCGATGATCGCATTGCGACGTGCGACGTCCTGATCGATCGCGATCTCGGCGACCTTCAAGTCTTCGCGATGCGAGTAGGCCTTGGAAAGCAGATCGGTGAACACTGGCAGGGTGCCCGGATAGTCCTGTGGTTCAATCACCGTGAAAGGCGTATCCGGCGTGAAATTGAGGATGTTCGCGAGCGTGTTGCGGTCGATATCGAGGGTGCCTTCATCCTGCACCATCGCCTGGCGGGCTTGCTCGACAGTCACCGTGGCGCGCAATACGTCCGCGCGGGTCACGTCGCCAACCTTGAAATGGATTTGGGCATTATCGAGCTGTTCCGTGGCCAATCGCAAAGTTTCCTTGTCCACCTCCACGAGACGCTGCTGCTTGAGTACTTCGTAAAAGGCGCTGACCAAGCCGAAAAGCGTCTCGCGAATGGTGAATTGATGTTCGAACCGGGTGGCCACCTTGGTGAGCGTTCCCAAGTGATAGGCCGGAAATACTGTTAGATCGACCAGCGGCTGGACGTAAGTGACGTTGCCTTCGGCCGCTCCACCGCGCGCGTGGGCGGTCTCATCGAAGCTGGTCGTGGGAACGGTCGTGGTGACCCCATTCACCGTCGTGGTACCGCCCTGGATGATCACCGCCCGGGTCGCGTTGTCGTGGCGCTCGTAGCTGCCACCGAGTGTAATCTGCGGACCGAGCTTGGCCAGCGCACTCCACGGCAACAGATTCGCTTTGCGGATTTCCCAATAAGCGATGCGAATTGACTGATCGGTGGCCAGGGCCCGATCGTAGGCCTGTTCGAGAGTCAGCGCCCCGCCAGTGACGGTTTCTTTTTCCCGGATCACCTTCACCGAAGCAATCGGCTTCGCCGGAGCAGCCGCCAACGGGCCAGGCGACGCCATCAGGGCGCAGACGACGACAGGAACTAATCTAAGGGGAAGGAATGATCGCGGGGGCATGCTGGGAACTCGCTGTGTCTTGAGACACCGCGAAAGCACATCCGTTACATCCCTTTCGCGACAATCTCTTAATAATTTCTGCTCCTAAGTCGGCAAAGTTTTAGGATAGGTGCCGAGAATTTTTACAAAAGTGCAGTGCTGGGACAGACCTTCCAGGGCCTGCTGCACCTTTTCTTCACCCGCGTGACCGTCGATATCGACGAAGAAAAAATACTCCCACGCCTTGCGCTTGGAGGGGCGGCTTTCGATCTTGCTCATCGAGATCTTGAGCCGGTTGAAAGGTTCGAGCGCGTGGAACAGCGCGCCGGGCTTGTCCTGCACGCAGAACATGAGCGAAGTGCGGTCGTCACCCGTGGGCGGGGAGGGCGTCTTGCCGATCACCAGGAAGCGGGTGGTATTCGTGGCGATGTCCTGGATGGACGGAGCGAGAATCTGCAACCCGTGAGTTTCCGCGGCCATCGGACCGGTGATCGCCGCGGCCTCGCTCTCGCTGGCCGCGAGCTCCGCCGCGCGCGCCGTGCTCGAAACTTCGATTAATTCCACATGGGGCAGATTCTGCCGCAACCAGTTGCGGCACTGGCCGAAGACCTGGGGGTGAGAATAGACGCGCTTGATCTTCTCGCGCGGGATGTTCGCTACGAGATGATTCTCGATCTTCATGAGGACCTGCGCACAGATGCGCAGTTCGCTGTCCATGAAAACGTCGAGGGTGTGATTCACCGCACCCTCGGTGGAATTTTCGATCGGCACCACGCCGTAGTCGGCATTGCCGCGCGCCACGACGTCGAAGACATCGGAGATGGTGGTCTTGGGGGTGTAGTTGACGCTGGCTCCGAACTTCGAGCGCGCCGCCTGATGCGTGTTCGTGGATTCCGGACCGAAATAGGCAATCGTCAGGTCCTTTTCCAGGGCGAGCGAAGCCGACATGATCTCGCGATAAATCGCGCGGATCGATTTCTCCGGGAGCCGGCCTTGAAGCTCGGTATTCTTTTCCGAGAGCGAGCGGAGCACCGCTTCCTCGCGTTCCGGCGCGTAAATCTCCGAGCCTTCCGCGCGCTTCACGAGGCCGACCTCGTGGACAAGGTCCGCGCGCTCGTTGAGCAGCTTCAGGAGCTGATCATCGATGGCGTCGATTTTGCGGCGAATATCGGTGAGCTTCATTCGTGGGCAGGAGGTTCAGCCGGGGATTCCGGCTCCGCAACAGGTGTTTCGGCAGTCGGTTCGGGTTCCGAGGGGACGGGCTCCGTGTGCTCGGGCTCCGGCTCGGCATGCTCCGGTTCGGCAGGCTC
>Ga0068855_100011521_pt1 | contig 10686 bp, 9 predicted proteins | sample KBSCornC52_FD_66592 | JGI IMG/M metagenome (GOLD analysis project Ga0068855, IMG submission 66592) | Corn rhizosphere microbial communities from Kellogg Biological Station, Michigan, USA - KBS Corn C5-2 | ecosystem: Host-associated > Plants > Roots > Rhizosphere > Soil ... | reverse complement strand
CCCGGGCCGATGGCGCAGCAGGTCGGCGAGGGCCAGCACCTGGCCCGGATCGTCCGGTTCGAGCAGCCGGGCACCGTCGCCGTAGGGACGGACCCTCATGACGCGAACGGGGCGAGTCGCACGCCGGCGTCGAGCAGCGCCCGGCGGATCTCGCGGGCCAGGTGCACCGCGCCGGGGGTGTCGCCGTGCACGCACAACGACCGCGCCTCGACCCGCACGACCGACCCGTCCATCGCCGTCACCTGCTGGTCCACGGCGAACGCCAGCGCCCGGGCCGTGACCGTCGCCGGGTCATCGAGCACCGCGCCGGGTTCGCCGCGCGGCGCCAGCCGCCCGTCCGGCCGGTAGGCCCGGTCGGCGAACGCCTCGGGGACGAACGGGACCCCGGCCGCCTCCGCCGCGTCCTGCAGCGCCGAACCCGGCAGCCCGAGCAGCGGCAAGCGGCGGTCGTAGGCCGCGACGGCGCGGGCGAGCGCGCCGGCCTGCGCCGGGTCGTCCGCGGCCGTGCTGTACAGCGCGCCGTGCGGCTTGACGTAGCGCACGCGCGTGCCCGCCGGCCGGGCACAACCGTCCAGCGCGCCGAGCTGGTAGAGCACCTCGGCCTCCAGCTCGGCCGGGTCGACGTCGATGCGCCGGCGGCCGAACCCGGCGAGGTCCCGGTAGCCCACCTGGGCGCCGATCGCGACGTCGCGCTCGGCGGCCAGCGCGCAGACGCGGCGCATGGTCGGGGGGTCGCCGGCGTGGAACCCGCAGGCGACGTTCGCGCTGGTGAGGACGGCCAGCAACTGCTCGTCCTCACCGAGACGCCAGACGCCGAACCCCTCGCCCAGGTCGGCGTTCAGGTCGATGACACCAGGCACAGTGGCCAAGCTAACGCGACCGGCGTGCCCGGGGGACCTATGGCGAGCCGCGGCCCGTCGGTTACGCTCGGACGGCGGATAGGCATGCCTTACCTAACTGCGCTCCTGCCGGCCACGCGAGAGGACCCTCTGGATGTTGCCGACCTTCGTGATCGGGCTCCGCGAGGGCCTCGAAGCCGCGCTCATCGTCGGGATCATCGCCGCCTTCCTGCGCAAGCAGGGCCGCCGCGACCTGCTCAAGTGGGTGCTGGTCGGCGTCGGCGCCGCGGTCGCCCTGTGCGTCGTCGTCGGGGTCGCGCTCGACGCCTACTCGCGCAACCTGCCGCAGAGGCAGCAGGAAGGGCTGGAGACGGTCATCGGCATCCTCGCCGTCGGCATGGTCACCTACATGGTGGTCTGGATGCGCCGGAACTCCCGCCACCTGAAGGGCCAGCTCGAGGGCATGGCAGCCGACGCGATGGCCTCCGGCGGCGTGGCCGGCTCGCGGGCGTTCCGCGCCATGATCGGCATGGCGTTCCTCGCCGTCATCCGCGAGGGGTTCGAGACGGTCGTCTTCCTGCTCGCCGCCTTCAACGAGTCGGGCAGCGGGGCTTCGGCCGGCGTCGGCGCGGTGCTCGGCATCGCCGTCGCAATGGGGCTGGGGTACGGCATCTACCGCGGCGGGGTCCGGCTCAACCTCTCGAAGTTCTTCCGCGCCACCGGCCTGGTGCTCGTCCTGGTCGCCGCCGGGCTCGTCGTGAACGCGTTGCACACCGCGCACGAGGCCGGCTGGCTGGACGCTGGCCAGGGCGCGACGGTCGACCTGAGCTGGCTCGTGCAGCCGGGCACCGTGCAGGCGTCGTTGCTGACCGGCATGCTCGGCATCCAGAGCCATCCGGTCGTGATCGAGGTCGTGGGCTGGCTGCTCTACCTGGTACCGGTCGGGTTGTACGTGGCCTGGCCGCCCGGCAAGTCCGTCCCGGCCCGGGCGTTGGGGCGCGCGGCCGCGGTCACCGCGCTGGCCGCCGGGCTCGCCGCCGTCCTGCTCGCGGCGCTGGCGCCGGACCGGCCGGCGCAGCGCCCGACCACGCGGGACGCCGGCAGGCAGGCGCAGGTCGTCGGCGAGACGCCGGGCGCCATCACGGTGCGAACCCAGCACCAACAGCCCACCGGGTCGTCCGCCGCCGGCGCGCTCACGGATATCCGGCTGGCCGAAGCCGGCTCGTCCCGGCACGCCGGCGTAGTGGCCGAGGTCTACCGGGCCCGCGTCCCGGCGACCGTCACCGGACGTCCCGCCCTCGTGTCGGCGGCCGAGTTGGCCCGGCTCAACGGCGGACGGCTGCCCATCGGCGTCGGCACCGCGGCGCAGTACCCGATCGCGTACGCCGACCGGCTCGTCCTCACCGCCTGGGTCGACGCGCACACCAATCGGGTGGTCGACCTTTCCTGGAGCGAGCGCGTCACGGCGACGGTGCGCGGCTCCGCGCTGGGCCGCCCGGTCGCGCAGGCCCGGGCCGGGCTGGGCGCGCCGGCCGTCCGGGCCGCCGCGGCCGCCGCCCGGGACGACGCCGACCGGCTCGAGCAGCGCGCCCTGGTCCGCGGGCTCGCCGGGACCGCCGGCGTGCTGGCCGGGCTCGCCCTGCTCGCCGCGGTCGGGCTCGTGCTGGCGGCCCGGCGCCGCCCGGCCGTGACGCCGCTCGCATCCCCGGCCCGCTCGGGACAGCTGATCCGAAGTTAGGTTAGCCTTACCTCACTTCGAATCCGTCGAGCCGAAAGCGACCCGATGACGATCCGCGCGACCTCCGCCCTGCCCACCGCCCGACCCACTGCGCTGGCCGGCCTCGGCCTGCTCGCCGCGCTCGGGCTCACCGCCTGCTCCAGCTCGGCCGGCGACGACGGCCCGAAGGCCGGCGGCGACGCCGGCCGCGGCCCGTCCGCCGAGCGCCGCGTCGCCAACGTCGAGATCACCGCCGCGAAGGGTTGCGTGCCGGACAAGGCCACGTTCACGGCCGGCGGCATCACCTTCAAGATCAAGAACAAGGACGCCACCGCAGTCAGCGAGGTCGAGCTGCTCAGCGGCGCCCGCATCGTGGGCGAGAAGGAGAACCTGCCGCCCGGTTTCACCGGCGAGTTCGCCGTGACCGTGCCGGCCGGCAAGTACACGCTGTACTGCCCGGGCGCGAGCACCGAGCGGCGCCCGATCACGGTCACCGGCAGCGCCGCCACCGGCAGCACGGACGTCGCGGCACTGCTCAAGACCGCCACGCAGGGCTACGGCGAGTACGTCGAGACGCAGGTCGCCTCGCTGCTTACGGCCGGCCAGCGCCTCGCGACCGCGCTGCGTGGTCAGGACCTCGCGGCCGCCCAGCAGGCGTACGTCGACGCCCGCCCGTTCTACGAGAAGATCGAGCCGGTCGCCGAATCGTTCGTCGTCGGCCAGGACTCGATCGACGCCGACCTCGACGCCCGCGAGGGAGACGTGCCGGCCGCCAAGTGGCGCGGCTTCCACCGCATCGAGAAGGCGCTGTTCCAGAAGAAGTCCCTCACCGGCCTCGCGATCTACGGCGACCAGCTCGTCAACGACGTCAAGCGGCTGCAGAAGCTGACCGCGGGCCTCGCCTTCCAGCCCACCGAGCTGGCCAACGGTGCGCAAGAGCTGCTCGACGAGGTCGCGGCGAGCAAGATCACCGGCGAGGAGGAGCGCTACTCGCGCATCGACATGCTGGACATCGACGACAACGTCGAAGGCGCCGACCAGGCCTTCGCGCAGCTCCAGCCGGCGCTGCAGAAGATCGACCCGGCGCTGACGAAGACCATCGCCGATCGCTTCGGTGCGCTCGACCGGGTGATCGACGAGTACCGGACCACCAGCAACCCGTCCGGCTTCAAGCTGTACGGCGAGCTGACCGCCGCCGACAAGCGCAAGGTCGCCGCCGCGGTGAAGGCCGTCCAGGAGCCGCTGTCGAAGGTCGCGAGCAAGGTCGCCAATGCCTGAGGCACCATCCGGCGTGGCCCGGCGCCGCTTCCTCGGCGGCGCGCTCGGTGCGGCCGGTGCGCTGGCCGCGGGCGGCGCCGGGTTCGGCGTCGCCAAGGCGGTGGGGACGGACGACCCGGCCCCGGCACCGGGCCGGGTGGCCTTCTACGGCCCCCACCAAGCGGGCATCGCCACGCCGGCGCAGGACCGGCTGGCCTTCGCCGCGTTCGACGTCACGTCCAGCAGCGCCGACGACCTGCAGCGCCTGCTCGGCACCTGGGCTGCCGCGGCCGCGCAGATGACCAAGGGCGCGCCGATCGGCTCGGTCGAGACCGCGCCGGACGTCCCCCCGATCGACACCGGCGAAGCGCTCGGCCTGCCGCCGGCCAAGCTGACGATCACCGTCGGGTTCGGGCCGTCCCTGTTCGACGCCCGGTTCGGGCTGGCCCGCAAGCGGCCGGTGGCGCTCGAGCCGATCCCGGCGCTGCCGGGCGACACGCTCGACCCGAACCGCAGCGACGGGGACCTGTGCGTGCAGGCCTGCGCCGACGATCCGCAGGTCGCCTTCCACGCGATCCGCAACTTCGCCCGGCTCGCGCGCGGCACCGCGGTGCTGCGGTGGTCGCAGCTGGGCTTCGGCCGGACGTCCTCGACCTCGACGTCGCAAGAGACGCCGCGCAACCTGATGGGGTTCAAGGACGGCACGAACAACATCAAGGCCGAGGACACCGCCGAGCTGGCCGACCACGTCTGGGTCGGTGCCGAGACCGATCAGGGCTGGATGCGCGGCGGCAGTTACCTCGTCGCCCGCCGCATCCGGATGCTGATCGAGTCGTGGGACACCGACAACCTCGCCGACCAGGAGCAGGTGTTCGGCCGGTTCAAGAACTCCGGCGCACCGCTGACCGGCAAGCACGAGTTCGACGAGGTGGACCTCAAGGCGGTGAAGGGCACCGAGCCGGTGATCCCGATCGACGCGCACGTCCGGTTGGCCTCGCCGAAGACCAACGACGGCCTGCGGATCCTGCGCCGCGGCTACTCCTACACCGACGGCATCGATGCGGACACCGGTCTGCTCGACGCCGGGCTGTTCTTCATCGCCTTCCAGAAGGACCCGCGCACGCAGTTCGTGCCGCTGCAGCGCAAGCTGGGCAGCCACGACCGGTTGAACGAGTACATCCGGCACACCGGAAGCGGCCTGTTCGCCGTGCCCCCGGGCCTGCGCGGCCCGGGGGACTGGTGGGGCAAGGCGCTGTTCGCCTAAGCCGCGTCCGGCAGCAGGTCGGCGAAGCGCTGGAGGTACAGCGGCCAGCCGCCGTCCCCGCCGATCGACTCGCTGAACACCGGCCAGCCGGGGCCGTGCCGGTCGAGGTTGCGGTGCTCGAGCTCGACCCGCGTCCGGTCGGGGCCCTCGGCGATGAAGCGCACCTCCACCTCGCTGGTCAGCTCCGGATCGGTCTCCACCTGCCACTGGGGGTTGATGTCCCAGCTGAACACGACCCGGTGCGGCGGCTCGTAGGCGAGCACGCGGGACCAGCGGCACTCGCTGCCGTCGACGCCGCGGTCGTACACGTGGCCGCCGACGCGCGGCTCGAAGACCGTCTCGGCGATCGGCGCCGCGAGCAGCGTGTGGTCGGGCGGTTTGATGTCGCCGAACCGCTCGGTGAACACGGCGAAGGCACGCTCGATCGGTGCATCCACCACGATCTGTCGGTGCAGGACCGACGACTGGGCCTGGGTCACGATTCCTCCTCGGGTGGTCTTTCCACGGTCTGCTGGAACGCCGTCAGTGCCCGTCCCCAGAACGCGTCGAGCTGATCGCGCAACGCGGCGACGCCGGCCGGGTTCAGCCGGTAGATGCGGCGGGTGCCGGCGGCCTCGTCGACGACGAGCCCGGCGTCCTTGAGCACCTTGAGGTGCTGCGAGACGGCCGGCCGGCTGACGGGCAGGTCGGCGGCCAGCTCACCGACCGAGCTCGGACGCTCGGCGAGGCGCTCGACGATCGCGCGACGGGTGCCGTCGCCGAGGGCCGTCCACGCCTCGTCCGGTCGGTAAGTGCTCACGAACGGTAAGGTGCCACTTACCAATGCGAGCCGTCAAGGGGTCGCGGGAAACCCCGTCCGGCAAGATGCTCGCCATGGGCACCCCGCCGCCGTCGAACTACGCGAACGAGATCTACCTCGCCGGGCTGGGTGGCACCGTGCCGGCGTGGCCCACCGATCCGGCCGCGCTCGAGGAACACGCCCGGGAGCGCGTGGAGGCGGGACCTTTCTGGTACGCCGCCGGCGCGGCCGGGGCCGGGGCGACCCACCGGGCGAACCTCGCCGCGTTCGACCGCTGGCGGATCGTCCCGCGCATGCTTGCCGACGCGACGGCGCGCACGAGCGCGACGACGCTGCTCGGCGAGGCGGTGCCGGCGCCGGTGGTCACCGCGCCGATCGGCGTGCAGGGCATCATGCACGCGGACGGCGAGCTGGCCGTCGCCCGGGTCGCCGCCGAGCTCGGGCTGCCGATGGCGGTCTCCACCGTGTCCTCCTTCACGCTGGAGCAGATCGCCGAGGCCAACGGCGACGGTGTGCGCTGGTTCCAGCTGTACTGGCCCAACGACGAGGACGTGTGCGCGAGCCTGCTGGCGCGGGCGGCCGCGGCGGGGTACTCCGCCCTCGTCGTCACGCTGGACACCTGGCTGCTCGGCTGGCGTCCGCACGACCTCGACCAGGCCTACCTGCCGTTCCTGGAGGGCAAGGGCCTGGCGAACTACTTCACCGATCCGGCGTTCCGGGCCGGCCTGGAGAAGGCGCCCGAGGACGACCTGTTCGCCGCACTGCTGCGGTGGCTGCCGATCTTCAGCGGCCAGGACAAGACCTGGGAGCGCATCGCGTTCCTGCGCGAGCACTGGGCCGGGCCGATCCTGCTCAAGGGGATCCAGCACCCGGACGACGCGCGCCGGGCGGTCGACGCCGGCGTGCAGGGCATCGTCGTCTCCAACCACGGCGGCCGGCAGGTGGACGGTGCCATCGCCTCGCTCGACGCCCTGCCGGAGATCGTCGCGGCGGTGGGTTCGCAGCTCGAGGTGCTGTTCGACTCCGGCGTGCGCACCGGCGCCGACGTCATCAAGGCCGTCGCGCTCGGGGCGCGGGCCGTGCTCTACGGACGGCCGTGGGTGTACGGGCTGGCCCTCGGCGGCGAGGACGGCGTCCGGCACGTCCTGCGCTGCCTGCTCGCCGACCTCGACCTCGGTCTCGCCCTCTCCGGGAACTCGAGCCTCGCCGGGCTCGGGCCGCACGTCCTGGCGCCGCGCCCATGACCGTCCGCTCCCTCGTCCTGCTGGGTTCGACCGGCTCGATCGGCACCCAGGCGATCGACGTCATCGAACGCAACCGCGACCGGTTCCGCGTCGAGGCCATCGCCGCCGGCGGCCGCGACGTCGCGCTGCTCGCCGACCAGGCCGCCCGGCTGCGGGTGCGGGCGGTCGGCGTGAGCCGTGCCGACGCCGCCGACGAGCTGCGAGCAGCGCTCTCGACCAGCTGGCCCGGGGACGTCCCGGAGCCGGTCGTCATCGCCGGCCCCGAGGCGATCACCGAGCTGGCCACCCGGCCGGTCCACGTCGTCCTCAACGGCGTGGCCGGCTCGCAGGGATTGCGGGCCACCCTCGCCGCCCTCGACGCCGGCCGGGTCGTCGCCCTGGCCAACAAGGAGTCCTTGATCGCCGGCGGCCCGCTGGTGACCAGCCGCGCCGGCCCCGGCCAACTCGTACCGGTCGACTCGGAGCACTCGGCGCTGGCGCAGTGCCTTCGCTCGGGAACCGAGGCCGAGGTGCGGCGACTGGTCGTGACCGCCAGCGGCGGGCCGTTCCGCGGCCGCCGGCGGGACGAGCTCGCCAACGTCAGCCCGGCCGAGGCCCTGGCCCACCCCACCTGGGACATGGGGCCGCTGGTCACGACCAACTCGGCGACGCTGGTCAACAAGGGCCTCGAGGTCATCGAGGCGCACCTGCTGTTCGGCATCCCGTACGACCGGATCGAGGTGGTCGTGCACCCGCAGTCGGTGATCCACTCGATGGTCGAGTTCGTCGACGGCTCGACGATCGCGCAGGCCTCGCCGCCGGACATGCGGCTGCCGATCGCGTTCGCCCTGGGCTGGCCCTACCGGGTCGCCGGCGCTGCGCCGGCGGTCGACTGGACGGCCGCGCACACCTGGACGTTCGAGCCGCTCGACCCGGTGGCGTTCCCGGCGGTCGAACTGGCCCGCCGGGCCGGGGCGGCCGGTGGCTGTGCCCCGGCGGTGTACAACGCCGCCAACGAGGCGCTCGTCACCGCCTTCCACGCCGGAAAGATCCCTTTCCTGGCGATCGTGGACACCATCGGCGCGGTGCTCGGCGAATGGCTGAGCGAACGCCACGCCGCGGCCGGGAACCCGGGTACCGTCGAGGACGTCGAACGGGTGGAGGAGTGGGCGCGCGGCCGCGCGGCCCAGCTGGCCGCCCGCGAGTTCCACGCCGGCGCCGGATCCGGCTGAGAGGAGCAGACCGCCGTGCCGTCCTGGCTGCTCTACACGCTCGGGGTGCTGGTCTTCGCGTTCGGCCTGCTCGCCTCGATCGCGCTGCACGAGATCGGCCACATGGTGCCGGCCAAGAAGTTCGGGGTGAAGGTCACCCAGTACATGGTCGGTTTCGGCCCCACGCTGTGGTCGCGGAAGAAGGGCGACACCGAGTACGGGCTGAAGGCGATCCCGCTCGGCGGCTACATCCGCATGATCGGCATGGTCCCGCCGCGTTCGGACGGCCGGCCGTCCCGGTGGCCGCGGCGGATGGCGACGGCGATCGAGGACTTCCGGCAGGTCAGCCGGGCCGAGGTCGAGCCGGGGGACGAGCCGCGGCAGTTCTACCGGCTCACGCCCGGCAAGAAGATGATCGTCATGCTCGGCGGCCCGACGATGAACCTGATCATCTTCCTGGTGCTGTTCACGATCCTGATCACCGCAATGGGCATGCCGGACACCCGTCCGACGACCTCGGTAGGCAGCGTCATCAAGCAGGTGACGTGCGCCGACCCGACCCGGGCCCAGATCGACGTGTGCCCGAAGGTCCCGAAGACCGCGCCGGCCTACGGCAAGCTGCAGCCGCTGGACCGGATCGTCTCGGTCGACGGCACCCGCATCACGAGCTGGGATCAGCTCGTCAAGATCATCGAACCCTCCTCGGGCCGGCGGCTGAGCGTGGTCGTCGAGCGCAAGGGCACGCTGCGCACCCTGCTCCTCACGCCGGTCAAGAACGTCAAGTACGCCGACTCCTCCCTCAAGAAGACCAAGATCGCCGGCTTCCTCGGCATCTCGCCGGTCGAGGAGCGCTACTACGCCACCGTCGGTCTCACCGGGGTGCCGGGCAAGATAGGCGGCCAGATCAAGCTCGGCGTCGACGCGCTCGGCCGGTACCCGGAGAAGCTGAAGAGCCTCTGGCAGACGGTGTTCGACGGCAAGAAGCGCGACCCCAACGGTGCCATCGGCGTCGTGGGCATCGGCCGCATCTCCGGCGACTACGCCCGCAGCAGCCTGCTCGACCTGAAGGACAAGACGTACGTCCTCATCTACCTGCTGGCCAGCGTGAACCTGCTGCTGTTCTTCTTCAACCTGCTGCCCCTTCTGCCGCTCGACGGCGGCCACGTCGCCGGGGCGCTGGTCGAGGCGGCGAAGCGGGGACGAGCCCGGCTGCGCGCCCGGCACGACCCCGAGGCGGCCCGGGCCCGCGGGCCGATCTTCGTCGACACGGCGCAGATGCTGCCGGTCATGTACGCGGTGGCGTCCGTCCTCATCGTGTTGACGTTGCTCACGCTGTACGCCGACATCGTGAAGCCCGTCAACCTGGGCTCCTGAACGAGCGGATAATCGAATCGTGACCGTTTCCCTGGGAATGCCCGCGGCCCCGCCGCCCGTCCTCGCCCCCCGCCGCAAGTCGCGGCAGATCAAGGTCGGCTCGGTCGCCGTCGGCGGGGACGCCCCGATCTCCGTGCAGTCGATGACGACCACGCTGACCGCCGACGTCAACGCGACGCTGCAGCAGATCGCCGAGCTGACCGCCTCCGGCTGCGACATCGTCCGGGTCGCCTGCCCCTCGCAGGACGACGCGGACGCGCTGCCCGAGATCGCCAAGCACAGCCAGATCCCGGTCATCGCCGACATCCACTTCCAGCCCAAGTACGTGTTCGCCGCGATCGACGCCGGCTGCGCCGCGGTGCGGGTGAACCCCGGCAACATCAAGCGCTTCGACGACCAGGTGGCGGCGATCGCCCGGGCCGCGGCGGACGCCGGCGTGTCGATCCGCATCGGCGTGAACGCCGGCTCGCTCGACAAGCGGTTACTGGAGAAGTACGGCAAGGCGACACCGGAGGCGCTGGTCGAGTCGGCGCTGTGGGAAGCCTCGCTGTTCGAGGAGCACGGCTTCCGGGACTTCAAGATCTCGGTCAAGCACAACGACCCGGTCGTGATGGTGCGCGCATACGAGCAACTGGCTGCGCAGTGCGACTACCCGCTGCACCTCGGCGTCACCGAAGCCGGCCCGGCGTTCCAGGGCACGATCAAGTCGTCGGTCGCCTTCGGCGCCCTGCTGTCGAAGGGCATCGGCGACACGATCCGGGTCTCGCTGTCCGCGCCGCCGGTGGAGGAGGTCAAGGTCGGCCTGCAGATCCTCGAGTCGCTCAACCTGCGCCAGCGCCGGCTGGAGATCGTCTCCTGCCCGTCCTGCGGGCGGGCCCAGGTGGACGTCTACACCCTCGCCGACCGGGTGACCGCGGGCCTCGAAGGGCTCGAGGTGCCGCTGCGCGTGGCTGTCATGGGCTGCGTCGTGAACGGGCCGGGCGAGGCACGCGAGGCCGACCT
>Ga0068855_100011520_pt1 | contig 10687 bp, 7 predicted proteins | sample KBSCornC52_FD_66592 | JGI IMG/M metagenome (GOLD analysis project Ga0068855, IMG submission 66592) | Corn rhizosphere microbial communities from Kellogg Biological Station, Michigan, USA - KBS Corn C5-2 | ecosystem: Host-associated > Plants > Roots > Rhizosphere > Soil ... | reverse complement strand
TTTCCGAATCATGGCGGCAGGCTCCTCCTTGCGGGTCACGGTACCGTGAAATCCGACATCGGTTGCAAAGTTGCAAACGGCGCACACCTCCACGTGGCACTCCGACGCTCCCTTCTTGTTCCCGGTTGTGCGTACGCGATCACACGCGAATCACTGAGTAGAGGTCTGCGTGAGAGTCAGCGTGCGTGTACTCAGTGCTTGATACGCACGTCAGCGGTTCTGAAATGGCGCTGCGAGTCGGAGATGGCGTATGACATCAAACAGTACAATGGCGCGCTCATGTTAGAATTAAATGCTCTATTTGTTTCCAGAGTGTTAGCCAAAATGAAATTTCCTGATCTCATCTCGCAGATCTCGAAGATAGACGAGGTCGCTCAGTTGGCTGCGGGCCCGACTTTGCAGCAGATCCTGAGCTTACGAAACTGGCTTATTGGAGCAAGCATTGTCGAGTTCGAGCAGGCGGGAGAGGACCGCGCCCAATATGGTCAGCGCCTGATGCACACACTTGCACAGGCGCTCGGCAAAGTGGGCTGTCAGGGCCTTTCGGCCAGCAACCGAAAGAACTTTCGCCAGCTTGCGTTGGCTTATCCTGGGCTGAATGCCATCAATTTTGGGCGCCGGTTGAGCCTTCCTATAGAAAGCGATCGTGTTGTGGGAATTCGCCAGCCGTCTGGTGAATTTGCATCGGACCCAGAGAATCGCCGGACGTCTGCAGATTCCGTGTGCAGTCCGTTCCCAAGCCTCGCACGCCGCAGCGCGGAAGAGGGGCTGCCGTGGCGCGATGCTCCTTGGTTGGCCCGGCTGTTCACAACGAAGAACGAGCCCGGCTTGAACAGACCGGGGTCGGCGCTCAGTAGCCCAATCCGCCGGGATCGAAGGCAAGCAGGCATGTCATGTCATGGTGGGAATTCCTGCAGCGATCGATCCTCGCACAGGGCGTGTTTCCCTGACTCCTAACATCGCGGGCCTGGAGGACTTCGATATCCTCGGCTATCTGCGCGGCCGCTTCGGGCCGCATGTTGCGATCGAGAACGACGTGAATCTCGCGATGCTCGGCGAGCATGCGCTCGGGTGCGCCAGTCGATGCAGCAACGCGGCGTTCCTGGCGCTCGGAACCGGCGCAGGAGTCGGCCTCCTCATCGATGACAAGCTGTTTCGGGGAGCGCGTGGCGCAGCGGAAGAAATCGCCGACCTCCCGATAGGGCGCGACCCAACCTGGCAGAACCCCTGTGCCATCGGCGCATTCGAGCTCGAGGTGGGCTCACAGGCCATCGTAGATCGATAGCGCCGCCAGGGTGGAACCACGGCCGCCACGGTACATGACATTTTCAGGCGCCTCCAGGAAGGAGACGAAGTGGCCGCGTCAGTCCTCGACACAACAGCGCGCTGGGTAGCCCTCGCCGTAGTGACACTGCAATCCCCCCTCGACCTGGAGCACATCGTATTCGGGCAGCATCGGCGTCCGTCCTGAGCTGTATGAACGCGTCCAGGCCCTGCGTCAGAACCCTGAGCATGCGCCGCGCTCTGGATCCCCGGTGAACCGACTCGGTCTATAGCGCAACCAGTAGAAGCCGCACCCGCGGACGCCCTATTCCATTTCGGATCCTCTCGTCGCAGCATCAACAGTGCTCGATGACTCTGCGTGCCGGTCGAACCCTACGCGTCAGCTAGGTCCGCGCGGACGCAGGCGGTACTTCGCTCCCGGCGATCTCTCGCTCGCCGTGGTTAGCTCAATCTCGGCGTCTTTCAACATGCGCCTGAGCCAGCGGCTGACAATTGGCTGGCCTAAACCCAATTTGGCCTGCAAAGCCGCGCGCGACATTTCCCCGCCTTCTCCGAGCAATCGGCGGATCTCAGGGCGTCGATCCGCTCTCTCGCCATGCGTAGATTGTGCGGCTGACTGCGCATCAGCCTGCTTGGCAGTAGTCGCGAGGACATACTCCGTGTACCCGCCTCCGCCAACGACCTCGGCAAGCTTACGGTTTACGAGGTCAGCGAGTTCGCGAGTGGCCACGCGGCTGTCCGCGTCGCTGATCTGGCGATAGCGAGCATTGCTCATCACCTCTCCCGCTTTCATGAGCACCAACGCATTACGTTGGTCGCGCGAGAGGCCTTGGGCCGCTTCGCCCAATCCAGCAAGCCAACTTAGAGTCTGAGGGTCGATCAGCGACTGCCGCGGAAATGTCAGACAGAAGGTGCTGACTCCGTCCTCGAAGCGAGGTGGACTCATGTCGGCCGCACGCAGCGCCTGGATCATGACAGGGATACCCGTTCCGCGGTGCTCAACGATGGCTTCGCCAGTTCGAGGCATGACGGCGTCCTCGAGCAGTTGCATTAAGGTGGCGTTGCGTGCGCTGGTGACACCGATCGACCCTAAGGTATCGACCGAGACCGGCCCGAACAGCCCGCCAGGATTGGTGATGATCAGCCGATCGACGAAAAGTTGGACCTGCACGGCAGTACCACGCGACTGCGGCGAGAGATCCCGGTGGGCGAGCGCGTTTACGACTGCTTCGCTCAGTGCAGCCACCGGGATCTCCAAGCCACCAACCCGGGTTGGGCCGGTGGCGATGCGCGGTTGACGCAAATTGCGTGCGATCACGACCAACGTCTCGGCAAGCATGCGGCCGATCGAACCCTCGACGCGGGCGTCATCGAGCATGCGCTCGGCATGCGGCCCGGGCTCACCGATCTCGCGACCTGGGTAGGCTGTTACGAGTACGGAGAACTGCGGGAAAAAAGACTGCGGCTCTCGCCCGAACACGAGTAGCCCCGCGACGGAGGGTACGAACCGGTTTCTATCATCAGGGTGAGGCACCAAGACTTTGAGGGATCGTAGGATTCGCTGGTCGGCAGCGGTACGAAAGCGAGGGCGGCGCTCCCTCACATGCTTCAGAAAAGCATTGAGCGCGGCCTGGTCGAGGTCCTTGGCCCCTGCAGCCGGAACGGCTTGTTGATCGTCAAGCGGCTGTCCCCGCGAGGAGAGCATGAGCTGCACCTCGTAGCTATTCAGCTTGCGATCACCGTCGGCAACTCGCACAAATGCACCGTTCGAATGCCCTGCCGGCCGGTAGTAACAAGGCTTCTGGCTCGGAAGCAGCTCCGGAACCTCGGCAACGACAAGCGCCCGACCATCGATCTCCTTGACGTCGATGACCGGAGCAAGGCGCGGCTCCATGTCGGCCGTCATGTTCCCCAGGTCCTGGAGAGTCTTGCGAGGATTCTCGACCCCAACCACTTCGAAGTTGGCTCCCTCGTCGAGTCCGAGAATGATGACTCCTCCGCCGGCCGTGTTCGCAAAAGCCGAAAGAGTCTCCCACAGGCGTTTAGGTAACCCTCCCCACGCCAGCTTCGCCTCCACATGCCGAAAATCGGTACGCACCCGCCGCAGTAGGGCAATATGTTCTTGGAGTTCTTCGTCTGTCATTGCGAGCGCTCGAAGAGGGACCCACTAGCATAGTACTTAGCATAGTACTTAGCATAGTACTTAGCATAGTACTTAGCATAGTACTTAATACAAGCTACACATCCAAGTACTAAGCTTGAATTTGTTAAGCCTCGACCCTCGACCCTGAATGCAGACCCCCGCCCACAGCGTCATGCGTCACTTATCATGCGAAGGCTCGATCGTGCCGTATAATGAAGCCATGCGCGGTTCCTCCAAAAAGCAGCCCCTGTCCGGTCGCCCTGCCGTCCTCTCTCCGGCAGCTCGCGCGTATGCCAAGAAAATCGAAGGCAACCGGCAGCGGCGCGATTGAGTTTCTGAAGGAAGCCGGGATTATCGATAAGCCAGGCACTCTCGCCCGGCCCTATCGTTGAAGCGCTCCCGGAATACACTCGGCCCCCCAGCGGCTATCACGGTTGCGGCAGCTCGGTCGCCGAAGCGGTGCTATCCGGCCGACGAAAACTGCCGAACAGGCGGCGCGCAAGAGCCATCAGATCAAAAAAAGCCGAATGTCATCGGCACATTCATCTACCCAGGTCTATGTCTCAATCTGACTGATTACGGAGTCAAGTCATAACTGTTGGATGCATATTCGACGCTCTTCAAAACCCTTGAGCAAGCCAAAACGCCTCCACCAAAGCACTCAACTTCGGACAACGGAATTCTTCTGAGTGGCCCGCCCGCCCCTACAACGTAACCAGTCGAGACCCGTTCCACCGCACCTTCACGCCCCCCTTCCCCTTCGGCATCACTTCGAGCGATTGCCCGCGATAGTGGAGTCGGGCAGGCCCGCCCTGAGACGCAGCCCCTGGGCTCGGCACAACCCGTCGGATGACAGCCTCGCGAAGCTCACCCGCACGCCACTCAATGTTGAGCGCAAAACCACCCCGCGCGCGCAACCCCTCCACACGCCCCGTGGCCCATGCACCCGGCAGCGCCGGCAGCAGATAGATCCTCCCGGCATAACTCTGCATGAGCATCTGCGCGATCCCCGCAGTGCCACCGAAATTCCCGTCGATCTGAAACGGCGGATGCGCATCAAACAAGTTGGCATACGTGCGGTCCGGCCCGAAGAGCCGCCGCAGAACCGCATGCGCATGATCGCCCTCCCGAAACCGAGCCCAGAGATTGATCCGCCACCCGATCCCCCACCCGGTCGCCTCGTCGCCCCGAATCTCCAGCGAGCGCCGCCCCGCGGCGGCAAGAGCCGGAGTGTCGTCCAGGTTGATCTGACTGCTGGGAAACAAACCGTAGAGATGCGAGACATGGCGGTGATGCAAGTCCTTCGCCTGCATATCCCAGTCGTCCAGCCACTCCTGCAGCTGTCCTTCGTGCCCGACCCGATCGGGCGGCAGCCGCACCAGCGCGCGCTGCACCTCCTGCGCGAATTCCGCCTCGATGCCGAGAATCCGTGCCGCTTCGATACATTGCCCGAACAGATCACGCAGGATCTGCCGATCCATCGCAGGTCCAGCACAGATCGCAGCGCCGGAGCCATGGATATTTTCCGGTGACATCGACGGACACGTCACGAGATAGTCAGTGCCCGGCTCGACCACCAGCGCATCGAGAAAGAACTCCGCCGCCCCTTTCATCAGCGGAAAAACTTCCGCGAGATAACCCTTGTCGCAGTTGTATTCGTAGTGATCCCACAGATGTGTGCACAGCCACGCGCCGCCCATGGGCCACATGCCGTACTGCGCGCCATCGATTGGCCCCGTCGCGCGCCACAAATCGGTATTGTGATGCGCGACCCACCCGCGCGCGCCGTAGTGCACCTTGGCCGTTCGCACGCCGCTGCGTGCCAGATCGCGCACCAGAGCAACTAACGGCTCGACGCACTCCCCCAGGCCCGTCATATCCACAGGCCAGTAATTCATCTCCGTGTTGATGTTGATTGTGTATTTACTGCCCCAGGGGGGAGTGAGCGACTCGTTCCACAACCCCTGAAGATTCGCCGGCTGCGTACCAGGACGCGAGCTGCTGATCAGCAGGTAGCGGCCGTACTGAAAGTAAAGCACCGCCAGCTGCGGGTCATCCGTGTGTTGAGAGTTTGTGACGCGCTCATCGGTCGGGCGTTGTGCAGCCGGCGTGGTCCCAAGATCGAGCGCTACGCTGTGAAATAAACGCTGGTGCTCGGTGATGTGATCCGACCGTAACTTGCGCAAAGGCTTACGCGCGGCCTGCTCGAGCTGCCGAGTGACAATCTCGTGCGGATTACCGCTCGTATCCTCATAACTGCGATAGCTGGTGGCCATCGCAATCAAAATGGTGGCGGAGTCCGCCTCCGCAATCTTCAGGCCGGAGCTCGTTGCGCTGACGCGACCCCCTTGGGTCAACACCCGCGCACGCGCTTCCCAGGTCAGTGCACCGGGCACACCCAGCTGAGCTGCATTGCGGCCGCGCATGACGATATCGCCGTCCTCAGCTGCAAGAGTCGGCGCGGGATCGAGTTTTGCAGGCGCACGGAATGACGCATCGAAGTTGAGTGAGCGGCGGGCATCGCAGCTGAGCGTGATGACAATCGTCTGGTCGACTGGGGAGGCAAACACTTCACGCCGATATCGCCGACCGCCCTTTAGGAAGCTGACGGCAGCGATAGCCGAATCGAGACTCAGCGTCCGCCGGTAGTCGCCCAGAGGTGCATCGTCGTTGAATGTCAGCAGAAGATCGCCCACGCTTTGGTAAGCCATTTCGTACATTGGCTTCGCCATCATCTTCTGGTTCGCCAGCGCCTCTGCTTCTGTGTAGCGCCCCGCGAAGATGAGCTCGCGAACGTGTGGCAGTGCGGCCAACGCCTCCGGGTTGGACGGGTCATAAGGTCCGCCGGCCCACAGAGTGTCTTCATTCAGTTGCAAGCGCTCTTGCGCTGGATCGCCGAACACCATGGCGCCGATGCGCCCATTACCCACGGGCAGCGCCTCGACCCATTTGGATGCCGGGTGCTCGTACCACAAGGTCAAGGGATCCGCACCCGACCCAGTCGAGGCGCGAGCGACCCCCTGACGGGTCAGCGCACCCGCGAACCAACTTGCCAACATCCCGCCAAGCGTTTCGCGTCGAGTCAATTTCATCGGGCACCCACCACCGGGAATTCATATATCGAGGTGGCGATCGGGGCTGCGGTCAGCGCTCGGGAGAGCGCCGGCACCTTGGCCATCGCGATGGTGACACCCGCAGGTTGCCCGACCTTGTTGGTCGCCTCGAGACTCTTCCCGGAGAGCTGCCAAACCTTGCCCCCACCCCGCGCTGTCATGCCCTCGAGCTTGATTGCGAAAGGCTGTGGTTTGAAGGTTGCATTGACCACCGCAATACGCAGCGTGTGCCGATCCGCGCTCAGGCCGGCGATGATATCGAGCGGATAGGTGGGACTACCCGCGCGGACCTGAGGATGGGCGAACCCTACCGCGTAGCGAGGCTCGGGTTGCGGCGAGTTGCCGTCGATCGCCAGCGGGATGGTGCCCGTGCCGAAATGCTCGCCGTAAATTTTGAACACGGTGCCGGTGGAGTTCAGAACGGAGTCGGTCGGCGTGATATCCATTGTCGAGGCGCCGGTTGTAAACGCGCTCATCTTCATGAAATCAGTGTGACGTAGCATCTCCTGCAGGACCATGGAGTAAGCGAGCGCCAGCTTCAGGTTGACGGGAGCACCGGTGTAGGCGAACTCGTCCATGGACAGGAAGATAGACTTGTCTTTGATCGCCGGGAAGCGCTGCTGATAGATCCCCCACTCCTCCGCTTTCATCCGCACCTGGTTGGAAGGCGACCGGACGAACTCGATCAGCTCCGCATCAGCGGGCGCATCGGGTCGTTTCTCGGCGCGGTCGTACCAGTGTTCGGACAGCCCCGCAAAATTCCCCCAGGCCTGCGCGAGCAGACCACCGGTCCAGTCCTGCTCCGTGCCGAATCGGCTCTGGATGCTCTGTATCGATGCGTTCTCCTTGACGTCGCGGGGATGGAGCTGATCGGGCATCGCACCGGATCCGATGAGTATGATCGACGGATCCACAGCGCGCATGGCCGCCGCGAACTCGTTGTGCTTCATCATGAAGTAGTCGAGCGTGGTCTTGCCGATCTGCCACCACCCGTACGGCTCGTTGCCGATGTTGAAATATTTGATGCCGTAAGGACTCGGATGGCCGTTCGCGGCGCGCTTGGCGCCCCACTCGCTCGTCGGCGGGCCGTTGAGGTATTCGACCTCTTCGGCTGCGGAGTTGGCATCTCCCAGACCGGCGTTGACGGTGACGTAGGGCTCGACACCGATGATCCGGGTGAGCTCCATGTATTCGTCCATGCCGAGATCGTTGGGTTGCATCGCGCTCCAGGCGTGATCGAACATCGGCGCGCGTTTGTCACGGGGCCCGATGGCGCCGTGCCAATCCCAATCGGACAGGAAATTGCCGCCCGGCAAGCGCCACATACCCGAGTGCAGTGTGCGCAGGATCGCAGTCGTATCGGCACGCCAGCCGTTAATGTTGTCGGCAGGCATCAAGGATACAGTTCCTACACGGAACTTGGCGGTCGTGCCGTCGCTCGTGCGCGCGCCGGTGCCGGTAATCTCCAGCCGGGCATCGGTCGAATCGGCGCCAGCGGTAAACTCGAACGGGACACTTCGCCACGCGGCGGCCGGCATTGGCAGCTCTACAGTTTGTCGCTGATCCGGTGCAGCCCCCCAGATCAACGTCACTTTGACTTTCACGCCCGCATCGCCGCTCAGGAGCAGATGGCCGTTGTACCTTTTCCCCTTGGCAACACCCAGCCCGGACTGGCCAAAGCCGCGTGGCGTTGAATCGTCGACCGCGACGCTCGCACACTCTGTTCCAACATATGGATCGTGTTTGTCCATTACCACCGCCTCGTCCCCACCAATCGGGCGCCACTTGCGGAAGGTCATCCCGCGCCGCCCTTCGACGCTTTGGGGCACCGGAGGATCCTTCCCCTCGGCGACGATCGGATAGAAGAATTTCCGGTCATCGAGCATCTCCGCCCACAGGGTGCGGGCGATCAGCCCGCCGATGGGCTCGATGAACATGCCGTATTCGTACTGCGTGACGGACGTGCTGGCTCGGCCGGCATCGATCGTGACGCTCAGAGGAGTGGCGGCGTGCGCGGCGGTGACAAACAGACACACCGCGGCCAGGCCCCTCAGGCAATGCCTGCTGGCTGAAATGGGTTGGCTCATGGTTCGGAAGGAAGAAGCTGGGGAGGAAGAAAGGTATCAGTGGCAGCCCGGCTCGAAACACAGGCTCTCGCTGAAAAACTTCATGAGGTGATTCTGGAAGCGATCCGCGACGGCACTGGTATGGGTGCCCGGGTAGATTTCGAAGCTGTTTGGAATGCCGTACTTATCGAGTGTTTCATGGACCTTGGCGGTATCGACGCGCAAAGTGTCCTGGTCGCCGACATCCAAGGCAATCGCCTTGTACTGTTTTAGGTTGCCGATGTACTGATCGATGAAATCCAGCGGCGCATTGGCGGCCCACTTCGCGAGAATATCGTGTTGAGGCACACCATCCTTGGTCGGCAGGTCGAGAAAGAGCGGTGGGTTTTTAGGGTCCGGGGACCACGCCGCCGCAGTGGCGAGTTGGGCACGGGTAAAGAACGGCAGATTCGCGGAGTCCGAGGGCGCTTTCATCCCGGCGACGGCCTTTTCGAGGTCGGCGGCGTTGGGGCCGGGCTCCCGGGCGGAGAGGCAACAGGGGCTCATGATATAGAGACTGCCGAACACATCGGGATGTTTGAAGCCGATGCGGGTTGCGCCGTAGCCGCCCATGGAATGGCCGGCCAGGCCGCGGCTGAGCCGGTTGGGAATCGTGCGGTAATGAGCATCGATATAAGCGACGAGGTCGTGCGCCACGAACCGCTCGAAATCACCCGTCGTCACGGAGCTCGAATACATCGAGCCGTTGTATGCGGTCTTGGAGTCGGGTAGCACGACGATCATCTCGTGCGCGCCCTGGGCAAAAGCGCCTTCGATGGTCTGCGGGAGATGAATCTCGTGGGTCCACTGCTCCGCGCCGATCGAATAGCCATGCAATGCATAAACGACCGGGTAGCGCCGCGACTTCTCTTTGGCATAGCTCGGAGGGAGAAATACGATCACGTCCCGGTCGACCGCCTCGCCTTCCAGGTTGCCCTCCAGAGCGGCGCCGTGCACCTTGATGCGCTCCACAGCCACCGGCTTGGCGCCGGGCACGACCGGGGGTGCAGGAGTATCCACTTGCGCGAATCCGGGGGACCCCAGGAGCGCGGCAAGCATGGACAATACCAACACACGGAGCGACTGCGTCTTCCTCATTGATTCAACTCTCCGGCGATCCTTGGTAGCGGTACCAAACCGGCAGAGTTTATGCCCATTTGTCTGAGTAAATCAATCGCACACGACCTGCGCCAACGTCATGCGCTTCCCGTCATGCCTGCGCACCCGCCCTGCGGATAGCGTCGATCACGATCTGAAACCGCCGCGGATCAAAATAGTCGTGGTAGGCACTGATCAGCCTGCCATCGAAGCGAAAAACAGCGATATTGCTGTTCGTGTATTCCACACCTCCGACGAGAGTCGCGCGATTCCTGTATTCGACGACTACGGCCGCCGAATCCGCCGCCGGATAAATCGCCGTGAGCTCCGACTCAAACGTGTTGAAGCTGCGGAAGATATCCAGAAAGGCGGCGCGAATCGCCGCTCTGCCTTCGATGGAAGGCGGCGCACCTTCGGGCGGATAGAAAATAATGATGCGGCCGTTCTCGGCCCACAGATCGGCCCAGGTTTCTATATCCTTGCGGCGAAGCAGATCGTAGAACCGTCTGACGATCTCTACACGTTCGGCCTGAGAAGCGACGTTCGTCGAGCTCATGAGTCAATCAATCCCTGGTTGCAGTGACACGATTATCATAGTCACCCGCCGTTATCTTTTCTCCCATCCCGGCTTCGATCGGTAGCGCCGCTCGGCAACGCCCCAGGCCTTCGCGATCCGGCTCTTCACGGCGCTAGCCTTCCTCAACGTCGTCGGCTTCCAGCTCCATTCGGTCGCGCTGACGTTGCCGATAGCTGCGCGTCTTATGCCGATTCCCGCAGCGCGCGGACGAGCACCAGCGACGATTGCCGGGCTTGGAGCGATCAAAAAACACCCAACGGCACTCCTGCGAGGAGCACATCTTCAGGCGCTCGAGCCGCCCCGTTACCGCCAGCAAGTGGAGCTCTCCCAATACGCGGGCGAGACCGCTCCCGCCGGGCGCCGGCTC
>Ga0068855_100011518_pt1 | contig 10688 bp, 10 predicted proteins | sample KBSCornC52_FD_66592 | JGI IMG/M metagenome (GOLD analysis project Ga0068855, IMG submission 66592) | Corn rhizosphere microbial communities from Kellogg Biological Station, Michigan, USA - KBS Corn C5-2 | ecosystem: Host-associated > Plants > Roots > Rhizosphere > Soil ... | reverse complement strand
ACCCATCTTGTGCTCGAGAAAGCGTAGAGACAGGGCTTCCGGCAAGGGCTTCATCGCGTGTGAGCAAGGCGCGATGAGGATGCGCGCCACAAACATTAGCGGCCGAGAGTCGGCGAGGCTTTCGGTTTCCTCAAGCCGGCAAGTTGACGAGAAACGGCCAAACCGTACACTCGACACCCATGAGTTGTTCACCGACACGAATCCCCGACTCAGTTGGCGGTAAATCGCCAATGCACTCATTGACCAGGAAAGGGAGCCCCACTTGCCTGTATAGTCGGCATCTCAGACAGATGACTTGGAGAGCCTACTCCCCCGAATCGCGGGGCAAACCGGGAGTTAGCTCGCTTGGCGATTTCAGGCAAGGCACTCATCGAGCTAGCCGAGTAAGCCTTCAAAAGAGTGGATGATGCTGGTGAATTTTACTGAGCCTGGGCCAATACGTCGGCTTGATGGATCCCGAAGCTCTGATATTGGCCTCAATCTCAGATAGACAATTACGATTCCCTGATAATTGAAATTAAATTCCCTGTTCAGTCGGGGCCTAATCTAGAGGAAGGCGCGAGAAATCGCCCTGGATTCATGAGGATTGACGGATAATGCCAGGGCATTCTCTGCAAAGCCCATGAAAAATCCCTGTATTAATCCCTGATAGCAGGGAATCGGGCCGGAGAGCGGTTCGCTCTGGACTGCTTCCACCGCCACGACCTTGTTTTAGGACATCCGAGAACATCCTAAATATCTACTCAAACCCAGCAAATGCTGGGGTTTCGTGTTTTTACCGTCCCGTGACGTACTATGGAAGCCGAGCTCCCAAGGGGGTATTTCGCGGGGTATCTCGCTTTTGAAATGGGGGTATGCCGAGAAAATGGGCCAAGGAACGGACCAATGGCACTGACGGATACAGAGATCAGGCGATCAAAACCAGCAGAAGAGCCGTATCGCCTGAGTGACTCAGGCGGTATGTACTTAGTTGTTTCACCGTCCAGCGGCAACTTGTGGCGATGGAAATACCGCTTCGACGGCAAGGAGAAGTTGATGGCGCTGGGAAAATACCCCCAGATTTCGCTGGCGATGGCCCGCGAACGCCATGCGGACGGACGTAAGCTATTGGCGATCGACATCGACCCGATGGGGCTGATTTCTTGGAGGCCAGTCAGCGTGGAATTAGTAAGCAGACCACAAGCGAATTGCTCTTGCAAAAGCAAAGCGGAACTCTGAGCCGAGCTCAGGCCGCGTCACTCATGTAGTTGTACAGCGATGCTCGGCTGATGCCGAACTCCCGCGCCAGCTTGGCTTTTGGCTCATCACCAGCCACTCGGCGACGTAAGAGCGCCGCCCTCTCCGCGGTGAGGCTCGGCACCCGGCGCCGGTATACGTTCCCCTTCGCCTTGGCAAGAGCGATGCCTTCACGCTGCCGCTCTTTGATTAGCTCCCGCTCAAATTGTGCGAACGCGCCCATTACGCTTAGAAGCAGGTTCGCCATGGGGGAATCCGCTCCGGTGAAGGTCAGATGCTCTTTCACAAATTCAACACTCACGCCGCGCTTGGTCAGTTCCGTTACGATCCGGCGAAGGTCGTCCAGGTTGCGAGCGAGACGATCCATGCTGTGACAAATCAGCGTGTCCCCCTCGCGGATATACGCCAAGGCGGCTTCGAGCTGCGGCCGTTTCGTGTCCTTGCCGCTGGCCTGGTCAGAGAAGGTTCTATCCAGTGCGATGCCGTCGAGCTGACGGGCATTGTTCTGAACGTAGGCCAAAGAAAGCAACGACACATTTGTCTCACGTCGCGCAGGTCTTCAAACGCTGGAATACTTCTTATTGAGCGCCTTGACCTCGGTTACAAGTCTTGGTATGCCGGTCGCCGCGGACTCCGTCGCATCCGAGAATTCAATTGACATATAGCCCTTGAAGCCGGCTGCTACGAACATTCGCCAAACCCTGTCCATATCAATGGGAGAGTTGTCATCGAATTTGTCTCGAACATGGACGTTGGTTGCGTACGGAAGGCACGCGGCAATCTGGTCGTACGAAGTTTCCGCCGGGAGAAAGTGCGTCAGGTCTAGATTGATCCCCGCATACGGGTGATTGACGCGATGCATGATGTCCAGACAGACATCCGCTGACTGCGTGACACCGGAGTGATTCTCGATGCCGAGGACGATGCCCTTCTGGCTTGAGTAATCGGCCGCTGCCTTGAAGATCTCGACGACGCCATCGAGCACCGGACCCGGAGCAGCTCCCTTCGGCACGATTCCTCCAAAGATACGCAGGTGCGATGCGCCCAGGCGGTCTGCCACATCGACCCACTTCTTGACGTCGGCCAGTGCAGCGTCCCGACCTGCCGCATTCGCTTGCACCAATTCCGCACGGCAGGCCGCGCCCGATAACGGCATGCCGGCGCGGTAGGCTACATTTCGAAGATGTGCCAGATACGCGGGATCGGTCGAGTGGAGATAGTAGACCGTCATGTCCACACCATCTACCTTGAGGTCCACAGCTCGCTGGATGAAGTCTTCGAGCTTCATCTGCCCGCCCAGAAGCGCCTGCCGGTAGGAGTACGCGCAGAGTCCGGTGAAGAGCCGCGGCATCTTTCCGGGCTCAACGGACAAGGCGTCGAAATGGTTCGGGCTCGTTGCCTGCGCGCTTGCGCGAAGGGTTGAAAGCGCAAGCGTGCTGCAAGCCGCCGCCCTGATAAAGTCTCGACGCGCCATCTTCCTCATTCTGTTTCCCTCGATCTTTCCAACGCCAATATCAAACAGCCCAATCCGTTCGCTCCACAGGTGCGGCGATCAGTGCATCCGCGTAGTTATTGTCAACAAACCTTTCTTTCTCGGCGTCCCACCGGAGCTTCTCGCTCAACTGGCATGCGATCAAGCCAATCTGCGAGACAGAGATCGCACGGTGGCCCGCCTCAATGGGCTCAAGTGGTTCGCGCTTCTCGCGGATGCTGGCGATGAAATCGTTCTTGTCCCATAAGGCGCCGGAGAAGTCAAGTTCCCCAGGCCCCGAATTTCGAACGACGAGACCCGGATTGCTGCTCGTCAGTGTGCCGGGATAGTCACTGACCTTGAGCCATCCATCGCTTCCGAAGTACTGGATCGATGGTTTGCTCGTAGGAGTCTGCGCACAGGTCATCGTCACGCCGTTGGCGTAGCGATAGGTCACCTCGAAGTTGATCATCGTGTTCCAGAGACTTTTGGGGAACTCACCATGCCCTTCCACTTCTACGGGCCCGGAGTGCTCGCTGTTATTGGCCCACTGGGCCATATCGAAGTAGTGGGCGCCCCAGTTGCTGATCATCCCTTGCGCATAGGTGCTGACGCGCATCCAGTTCGGACGCAGCTTGTGTTGCAGCCTGTCGTGTACACGCTTCTCGGTGTAAGGAACCACCTGGGAAGGCCCAAGCCACATGTTATAGTTCAGTTCGCTTGGGACAGGCATATCCGGCTGCGGTCCCACGGGCGTGGGGTCGGAAGGAAAGAAGATCTCGATCCGCTCCAGCTTGCCGATGTGGCCGTTCCTCACCAACTCCACCGCGTGGTTCTGGACGCGCAGCGAACGGAATTCGCTGTCGGTCCTTGCGGTGACACCGTAGCGCTTCACCGCATCGGCGAGCATCCTCCCTTGTGCCACACTCAGGCTGACCGGCTTCTCCATGGCGAAGTGCTTGCCCGCCTTAGCGGCCAGGATGCCCATCGGAACGTGCCAGTGGTCGGGCGTCGAGATCATCAGTGCGTCGATGCTCTTGTCCGCAATCAGCTCACGAAAATCTGAACGCTTGACACAGCTTTTATGCGAGGAGCGTCCAGTCTGTGTGGCATAGAACGCGTCTACAGCCTTAGCGGCCTCCTCCATGCGCCAGCTATCCACATCACAAACCGTGGTCACCTGAACTCCCGGTACGGCCATCATCTGCGGCAGATTTGCGTTGAAGCCCTGTCGCCCAATTCCGATAAAGCCCACCTCGATACGGTTGCTGGGAGCATTCTGACCGAAGATCGTCGACGGTACGATCGTGGGAGCGCCAAAGGCGGCCGCCGCAAACGTCGAACGCTTGAGAAAACTTCTGCGATTCATGGGAGGGGACTCCTTCTTTGAGGCTACTTCAGCTCTTTGATCTTGATGTTTCTGAACGCTACATTGTGTCCGTGATCCTGAAGCAAAATATATCCGGAGGGGATGGACGCGAATCCTTGATATTTGCTGAACTTGCCTGACGACACGCCTTTGATAAATTCTGGAGAGGTTCGCTCGATGTCGAGTACCTTTTTACCATCCAGCCAGTGCTGAATATGGTTGCCTTGAACACGAATTCGAGAGGTGTGCCACACGTTCATCTTTGTGTCAGGCTTGTTCGCCGCGACCACATCGTAGATCGCAGCTGTCTTGAGCCGGGGAGGAAGGGGCTTGCCCTCATAGATGTAGTTGGCGTCGTCAATGATTTGATATTCGTAACCAGGCTGCGACCCGGACGGCTTTGGCTGCCGTTCTTCGACGAAGTACTTTACGCCGCTGTTTCCTCCTGGACCCAGCTTCCAGTCGAAACGAAGATCGAAATCGCTATATTTTTTCAGCGTGACAATGTCACCCCCGTCGCCGGCTTCGGCACCGCTGGAAAACTTCCCGCGCAGCTCTCCGTCCTTGACGATCCAGCCCTTGGCGGGGAATGTCGTCGCATACGCACCGCGCCAACCGGTCGTCGAATGTCCATCAAAGAGCAGCTGCCACCCTGCATGGCTCTCTTTCGGAGTCAGCGTATTGTTGGCCTGAGCATGTGCCTGAAGCGCAAGGCAGACTAGCCCCGCCAGTACGCATGACCAAACACCTGCCCATCTGATGCCAAACATACAATCCCGATGAAACTGTAGCCGTCTCTTCATATGCATCCCCCTCTGTGTAAGAGCAAAGCTATTGACAGCGAAGTACATATAGCAAACAGATAATTTCTATCGTTATCATTGAAGTTGAATCTTATTATTCTGACTCATGCATATGGAAGAGTTCGTCAATCTTCCCAATCAAGTGCGATACTGTCGCCGGTGTCCGATCTCACAAAAGCACGCGGTGAAGCTCTGGGATGGCACCGCTGGATTGTCTGCGGCCTGCTCTTCCTTGCCACATCGATCAACTACATGGACCGTTCCGTGCTGGGGATCCTGGCACAGACGCTCGATCACAGCCTTCACTGGAGCGAGGAAAACTACAGCAACATCGTTGTCGCGTTTACCCTGGCCTACGGTATTGGTTATGTTGTCGCAGGGCGCGTCATTGATCGCATCGGTGCCAAGATGGGATACGGCCTCTTCGTCCTTCTTTGGACGATTGCCGCGATGGCCCATGCTGCCGTGAGTTCGGTGTTCGGCTTCGGTGTCGCGCGCTTTTCTCTCGGCTTTGCTGAAAGTGGCAACTTCCCCGCCGCGATTCGCGCCATCTCCGAATGGTTTCCGGTCGAAGAGCGCGCCTTGGCAACCGGCATCTTCAACTCCGGATCCAATGCTGCCTCGCTGGTCGCTCCTTTTTTCATCGCTTCCATCCTTGCTCGCTTTCACTCTTGGCGGTATGCCTTCCTTGGTGTAGGGTGTCTCGGCTTACTGTGGCTGGTCCTCTGGATGGCCTTCCCCTACGATCGCCTGCGCCGCCGAGAAGGATTATCCGATTCGGCTCTCGCCTCGGAATCACTCAACGCTGTTGATCCGCCCATGCCTTGGAAGGAGTTGATGCGGTTACGCCAGACCTGGGCGTTTATTGTCATCAAGGCAATGACCGACCCTGTGTGGTGGCTGTACCTCTTCTGGCTCCCAAAGTTTCTACAGTACCGTTTTCACCTGTCCGTCGAACAACTCGGTGTGCCGTTGGCGACGGTCTACTGTGTCTCGTCTGCTGGTGCCGTTGTTGGCGGCTGGCTCTCCGGATACCTCATGCGCCGCGGGCATACCGCAATCGATGCGCGCAAACTCGTGCTCTTTGGCTGCGCGGTTCTTATGCTGCCGCTCGTCACGGCTACACACCTCAACACGATTGAATCCGTTGTGGCGCTATTCTCATTGCTGACCGCTTCGCACCAAGCGTGGGCGGCAAACCTCTTTGCTGCGAACTCCGATGTTTTCCCAAGCTCGACGCTGTCGACGGCCGTGGGGATTGGCGGAGCAGCGGGCGCCTTTGGCGGCGTCTGCTTTCAAAAACTTACCGGGCATATCCTTGAGGTTACGCACGGCGACTACACCATCGTCTTCAGTATCGCCGCAGTAGCTTACCTTACTTCATTCTTTGTCTTTCATCTGTTGACCCGGCCTGCACAAGACGGTGTGGCCGCCTGAATCCGAAGGAACCCACAATGGACTTTCACCAGCTCAAGGTCTTTCAAGCCGCCGCCCGCACCTCATCGTTCACGGCTGCAGGGCACGAACTCTCCTTGTCTCAATCTACTGTGTCGCTACATATCAAGCGGATGGAGGAAGAGCTTGGCTGTCATCTCTTTCTCCGTTCAAAAAAGCGTGTATCGCTTTCTGAAGCAGGTCGGGTTCTGCTGCACTTCGCCGAACGCACCTTGAGTGAGATGAAAAATGCGGAGCTTGCAGTGCGGGAGTTCTCGACGTCTCAACGCGGAACAATCCGTCTCGGCGTAGGTGCCACGACACTGATCTATCTCTTTCCGAAGATTCTTGCCGACTATCGCCGCAGGTACCCCCTGATCGAAATCATGGTCACCACCGCAACCACTGAGGTGCTCCTTCAGGGCTTGATCGATCAAACTCTGGATCTCGCCGTCGTCATGAGCCCGTCGCAGGCTCTCGCTAGCGTGCAAACGCTGCCGCTCTTCGATGAAGAGCTTGTGATCGTTATGGCGGCTGGTCACGCTCTTGCCCGCAAGCCAATCCTGTCGCCTCACGACCTTGAGGGTCTCTCTTTCATTTCGCATCTGCGCGGAACAGCCATGCGGCACGTTCAACGGATGTACTTCGATCGTCTTCACGCCCATCCCCGCATCGCCATGGAGCTGGAAAATATAGAGGCTATCAAGAGCCTCGTTCGGTTGAATATGGGCGCGGCTCTGCTACCTCGCTGTTCTGTTGTGGGCTCGAAGGATATTGTATTCAAGAAGATTCGCGGGATGCCGATGTCCCGCCAGCTCTTACTTGCTGTGACAGAGTGGGCGGCTCATCCGCCGGCCACGCGTCGGTTGGCTCACCGCATCCTGCGAGCGCTGGCCCCAGGCAAATCAGTAAAGACGAGTATCCCTATCATTGGTAAACATGATGTAAGTAATTGAGATTATCCGTTTTGTAAATTATTTTGTGGGGCCTACTCTATCAACAAAGGTCGCCTCCAGTGTCGAATCCATCTACTCGATCGAAGTACATCTTCCGGCAATCTTTAGCGGCGGCCCCAAGCCTTGGTTTCGCGGAATCCTTCTGGGCCCTTTCACAGCGTCCTGATTCCATTGCCGACGCACTCGAGAGAGCCGTATTGGATGGCTTCGGATACCTGGAGGTAGGCCTGCGCGAGGAACGCCTCGACGAAACGCGCTCCCTTCTCAAGCGCCTCCCTTTGCGACTTATCGCACAGGGCTGGGCCTGCAGCGCCGAAGATGCCATCGCCTACCTGCAGCGAGCTGCCGACCTGAATGCGTCTGCGCTGAACCTCCAGCTCGGTAATGCTTATTTGAGCTTGCATGAGGCAACCGATCTGATCGGAGAGGTACAGCGCGCGGCCGGCCTTTACGGGATACCGCTGCTTCTCGAGACGCACCGCGGTAGGCTGACGCAGGATCTCTTCCGCACTTCAGAACTTCTTGCCGCATGCCCAGAGACCATCATGGCGCTCGATCTTTCGCACTATATCGTCGCTGCTGAGAATCTTGGGGAATCAAGAGAACTCTTTCATCAGTACCTCGCTCCAGTGCTTGCACGCACGACGCTCATCCACGGGCGCATCTCCAACGGACAGGCGGTCCAGGTGGCAGAAAACCCTGTCGACAACGAAACATTTCTCGCGGTCTGGCAACGAACGATGCAGCTCTGGCTGGAAGGCGCGCCTCCGGATGCGGTGTTCGTCTTCGAGCCGGAACTTGGTCCACCTCCTTACGCTATGCTCGATGCCGATGGAGCGGAGATCTCCGATCGGGCTGAGCAATCCAGAACGCTTACATGCCTCGCCAGAAGTACGTGGGCCAACGCGCAACGGCAGACTTTCCATCCCACCCAGGAGTCTCCTCATGTCTCTTCCCGGTAGCAGGTTTCTCACCCAGGTCGATATCGACGCCTACAAGCGCGACGGCTACGCTTTGATCGAAGATGCTTTTTCACAGCCCGAAGTCGATGCGATGATCCATGCGATCGAAGGCGGCAATTCTCTGGAGCAGCACACTCGGGTTCGCACCGACGCAGATGGAAAAAAGACCAAGCTTGCCATATGGCACAAGCTCGGCAAGGACATCTGGGCCGCAGCCTCTACATCGCCAACGATCGTCAACAATGTCCGTATTCTTCTCCATCAGGAGATTGCCTTTTTCCACGGCAAAGTAATGCTCAAAGAGGCCCGTACGGGCGGTGCGTGGGAGTGGCATCAAGACTATGGCTACTGGTACGACCAAGGTTTCCTTTATCCACGCATGCTTTCAGCGTTTGTCTCATTGGATCCCGCCACGAAAGAGAATGGCTGTCTCTCCGTCCTCAAGGGGTCACATAAGATCGGCCGATTGAACCACGTTAAGATAGGAACGCAGTTCGGCGTCGAACCGGAGAGGATGGCACTCATCGAACCTCTCTTCGAGCGAGTCTATTGCGAGATGGCACCGGGTTCAGTTCTTTTCTTCGACTCCAACCTGCTGCACACCTCTGGTTCCAATGAGAGCGACCACCACCGTCGCTCGTTTATCACCGCATACACGGCACTCGGCAATCCGCAGATCAAAGGAGCGCTCTGTACCGATGAGGTCTGTCCGATCGCTCAACCGAATGCGATCTTGAACGCTGCACTCACAGAAGTAGGTTGAGTTCAATGCCGGCTTTTCAGTTACGGCCCTTACGCCGATTTCACGGTGAGATATACCTGAGGCCCTTCGCAAATGGCCGAACGCGGATTCATCGACATCGAAACCGAATTACTGTGTGGAGGGTTCGTCGCACCCTAATGCGCGAAGCTGATTCACCGCAGCTTCGAGAATTGTGCAGCCCCCAAAACTGGGTTCGAGGACTTGGTCTGCCTCACTTCGAATTGCCCATTTTGCGAGGAGAGCGGCGGCATTTCGCGGAGTATAGTAAATGCCTAAAGCGCGTATGCGCTTGGTATCCAGCTCCGTGGGGCTTATGCGGTCTTATAGGGGAGAGGGAAGTTCATCGAGCATGGCACACTCGATCAGAAGTAAGTCGAAGGTTCGACCATGCAAGATTTTCTTGGTGGCCCGAACTGTAAGTGTTGAATAGGCAAGAACTTCCCTTCAAATGGCGCGGAGCGCTTCATTCTAATTCATCTTGACGTGGGATGGGGTGGAACCTTCGCTGCATCGCCGCTGCTGGAACTATCTGAAAAGTAAAGGCGCTATGCGGCTGGAGCGCTAGGCCAATGATCGGGGCGTGCGGAGATGTGTAATGGTGGCCAGAGAAAGCTGCGAGGTCGCAATTGCGGCAGGCTGGCTTACGAAGACTCCACCCAGGGACGCCCATTGCGACCACTCCTCACCATTCCACTCGCAGTGATAGAGCGCAAAATCGGTACCCAGCCCAAATACGTCCAGCAGCCCGGGCTCGCGCGATACCGCAATAAGTTCGGGTGGCGCGGCGGGAGGCAAGCGTATATCTAGTAGCCTCGACCTAATCTGTTCCACACGTCGAGGGAATTGTTGTTGTGCATGTAGTCGAAGGCTTGCGCGGTTGAGTCGACCTGGTCATCGTATTTTGTGCCAGGGAAAGTGGTCAGCTCGTGCACGTATTCCCGGAGCCAAGGGGCAGAGCTCGGGAGAAGCACATACCCGGCCTGAACCTTCGGGGAACTTTGCGGCCGGAAGTGTTCAACATTCCGATTGTCTCCGCGAGTTTGACCTGCGTTTGTGCAGGCAACCCGCCTTGAGATAGTTCTTGTATTCGGAATGCCAGAATAGGGAGCATCAGCTCTCGGCGAAGACGAGGCGATGCTGGACGATTGAAACTCCTTTGCCACAACTCTCTCAGCTGAGGCTTACTTAACGAAGGCAAGTTCACAAGCAAATCAGATGTTGGATCCACTAGAACCTCGTATAACTCTCGTGTCCAGTGACGCTCTGCCCGGGCAAAGAGTCAAGAGACTTCCACAAACGCTGCGCTCTTGAACTGGCCTCCAATTGCAGTTCGAAGAGATCTGCCACCTCGCCCTACTCGACTGGCCACGACGCCTCGACCACCTCGCCGCGGACCAGCAGAAGAGCCGACCGCCCCACCGCAGCCACCGCACTTGCGTCTTCCTTCAATCGGTCCTATCAAAAACTGCCCCGCGTGAGAGCACAGGCTCACCCGGCATCTTCGTCCGGGGCAGCCCTGATAGGGTCCTATCGCTTCAGAGGATCAATCGGCTGAACCCTGACTAAGGTCGCCGTCAATGAGCGCCAAGCCCTGATATGGAGTGACCGTGTCAACTGGGCGAGATCTGTGGGTTTGTTTTGGTGGTTTGCGTTTTCTTTTCCCGAAGACAGAGCGAGCAGCAGTCGGAGCAGTT
>Ga0068855_100011516_pt1 | contig 10688 bp, 8 predicted proteins | sample KBSCornC52_FD_66592 | JGI IMG/M metagenome (GOLD analysis project Ga0068855, IMG submission 66592) | Corn rhizosphere microbial communities from Kellogg Biological Station, Michigan, USA - KBS Corn C5-2 | ecosystem: Host-associated > Plants > Roots > Rhizosphere > Soil ... | reverse complement strand
CTGTTCGGCGCCTTCATGAAGATGGCGATCCCGCTCTCCGTGCCGGGCATCCTGACCACGGTGATCTTCACGTTCACGCTGACCTTGCAGGAGTTCGTCTACGCTCTGACCTTCGTCTCGGCGTCGGACCAGAAACCGATCACGCTCGGCGTCGCGACCGACCTCATTCGCGGCGACGTGTTCTACTGGGGGGAGATCATGGCCGGCGCGCTGATCGCCTCGATCCCGGTGGCGATCGCATACAATCTGTTCCTCGATCGCTTCATCTCGGGGATCACCGGCGGCGCGGTGAAATAGACCGCGCGGCCCGCTGTGCTTGGTGCGGCGGAGGCCCGGCGGGCCTCCGATCGCGCGTCGAAGTGCACTCAGCCGTGCTGAAGGAACTCGTCCAGCGTCTGCGATGACGGCAGCGCCATCCCCGACTGCGGGATTCGGCTGACGACCGATACGCCGAGCTGCTTCAGCTTGACCGCCATCTCGACCGCTTTGACGATCACCGTCACACCGTTGACGATCGGGGCGCCGTCGACATTGGCGTTCGATTCCTGGCCATACAGCATCATGGTGATGCCGCCGGTCGGAACGATGACGTCGGCGCCGTCGTCGATGAGCCGGCGTGCCTCGCGTTCGAAGCTCGACCAAAGCGCCGCCTTTTTCTCAGGCGCAGCAAACGCCTCCATGTAGTCGCTGATATTGGCGTTCATCGCGCGGACGCCGGCGACGCGCTGTTGCAGGCCGTAGCGATAGATCTGGTCGTTGTGGATCGGAATGAAGGCGGGGTGGATCGTGATCAGGCCGAGCTTGCGGCCCATGGTGCAAGCGTGCAGCAGCGTCGTCTCGCCGAGCCCGAGGACCGGGATGTTGACCGAGGCCCGCGCCTCGAAAAGCCCGACGTCCTGGAAGTGGTTCATGTAGAACGCGGCATAGCCTTCGCGCTCGGCCGTGATCGCGCCGCGCATGACCGCGCGGGCGACCCGAGCCTCGGAGAGGGCGTGCACCGTCGTCACCGACGGCGTCATGGTCTTGAACTCGATCTCGAAACCCGGATCGGTGCAGGCCTTCACGTGCGGCAGCAGCTTTGCGAGGTAGTTGCGGTGGCCGACCTGGTCGGTCGCGCCCTGCGCCCAGATGCGATGTGTCTTGGCGGAGTCCAATGAGCGCTCCTGGCTGATTATTTCAGACGCTTTGCGGCTTCGTCGAGAAGGCTCAGGTCGGAGTACTTGGCGACGTCGGTGTCCTTGTCGGTCAGGCCGAGCTCCTTCACGAGCGCGACGTTGCGCTGGAGCGCCACGAGGTCCGGCCGCATGCCTGCCGCGTGATGATAGTCCTTGTTTGTGAAAACCCAGCCGAGGCGCTCCGGCGGCTGCTTGGTCACGCGCGACGCGATCGCGATGACCTCCGCATGGTTCTTCGGGTCGAGGAACCAGGTGGTGATGCGCAGCGTGTCTTCCATGAAATCGACCATGGCGGCGCGGTTCTTGTCGATGAAGGATTTCCGCGCGGTCCAGAACAGGAGCTGCGTCACGCCCATGACGTCGCTGTTGAGAAACAGCGGCTTGGCGATCTTGCGCAGCTCCGGATCGAACGAGAACGGCACCACCAGCGGCACCATATCGGCCTTCTTGTCGGCGAGGATCGCGCGCATAGACGGCAGCGGCGCCTCGATCTGCACGAAGTCGCGGTTGACCTCGAGCCCCTTGGTGCGCAGCATCTTGCGCATCGCGATATCGACGGCGCCGCCGGCGGCGTTGATCGCCATCACGCGCCCCTTCATGTCCTCGATGCGCTGCACGGGCCCGTCCTTGAGCACCATGTATTCCTGCGAGTAATAGCCCGGAATGCCGTCCTGCAATTCGTCGGCGATGACCCGCAGGTCGGAGAGGCCGGCATTGTGGATGGCGATGGGCAATGTCGTGTAGGCGAGGTTGGCGACCTCGAGCTCGTTGTTGGCGAGCGCCGTGATCTGCTGCGGCGTGCCGGAGTAGCGGACCGGCTCGAGCACGTAACTCGTGCCCATGTGCCGGGCGAGGTCCTTCTTCTCCATGAGCAACGAGGCCCAGTTGGAGAGCGGCGCGATCCAGGAGACGCGGATCTTGACAGGCTCGGCGCGTGACGCGCCCTGCGCCAGGAGCATAATTGCCGCACAAAATGCGATCGAGCAGGTTCTGGCGAGCCGCATGTCCCCCTCCACGTGTTATCCCTTGACGGATGTCACGATAGCGGTCCTCGCCGACCGGTAGCAACAGCGCACCGCGAGGCCCGGTTTCGATGTTGCGAAAGTTCGAGGCGATGAAGTTGGAGGCCCGGCCTGGAATCGAACCAGGCTGGAAGACCGTGCATGGCTTCTGCGTCGCCACTCCGCCACCGGGCCAACGCCGTCTTAACGCAGGCAGGCTTGACGAAAAGTTGAACGGGCAGGCGCTGTGAGTTCCTGTGGCGCGCGCGGTTAACGGCCGGTTAGCGGCCGCGCCAGGAACGTCATGCGTTGCTGGTTGTGGCCGATATTGCGCGGCGCGCGCGCCGGTTCGTAGCCTGCCGCGCGCAGTTTCTTCAGCATGTCGGCTTCCTCGTAGTGCGAGAGGCCGACTTTGCTTTTGATCTTGAAGTAGTCGGACACGACGATGCGGATCAGCCCGCCGACCGCCGCCCAGAAGAATCCATTCTCGGCGCCGAAGCGGAGCAGCGCCAGCGCAGCCATCGGCGCGGCAAGCCGCGGCTTGATTATGTCGCCGAGCACGAAGGTGCCGGTCGGCTTGAGCAGGCGGTGGAACGTCGCCATGAGATTGTCGAGCTCGGCGCTACTCAGATACTGCGCCACCGAATGCAGCACGATCATGTCATAGGAGCCGGCCGGCTGCGCCGAGGCCTGCTCCGGCGTCATCACGGAGATCTTGGCATTGCCCGCGTTGCGCTCGGCCAGCGCGGCGCGCACGTTCGGCGCGGCCTCAACCATGGTCAGGTGCGCGCAGGCGTCGGCCAGGATGGTCGCCGAGTTGGCCTCGCCGCAGCCATAGTCCATCACGCGCGCGTCGGACGAGGGCACGAGCTTGGCGATGTCGGTCGCGATGGTGCGGTAGTGCACGTCGCGGTGCCGCGCATTCACGTAGATCACGGAATGCTTGAAGTCGTAGAAGCTGATCCAGTCCATCAGCGGGTCCACAGATCGGTCAGGCCGCCGCTCGGGCCGAGCACGGGATCGCTCTTCGGCAGCGGCACGCGCGGGATCGTCTGCAAGGCCTTATCACGTTCGGTGGGATTGTCACCGCGACAGAGATTGTACTCGCCCTCCGGCGGGTAGCCGCCGATGACGAGGAAATCGTCGCTTGCCGCGAGCTTCTGATGGCCGGTTCCCGCTGGCAGCACGGCGACGTCGCCGGCCTTCAGCTCGAACGCCTGGCCCTGGTGCCCGCCGAGTTGGATGCGGCCGCAGCCGCGGGCGATGCCGAGAGCCTCGTGAATGGCCGCGTGATAATGCACGAACGGGAAGACGCCGTTCCGCCACATGTCGCGGCCCCAGCCGTTCGAGCGAAACAGCGCCTCGATCGCCGCGGCCGGATCTCGGCTGTGCTTCAAGTCGATCGCGCTCGCGTAGACGACGACCGGCAGCGAGTTGTTCGGCACCGCGCCGTCGTCTGCGAATTGAAAGGTGAGGGGCTCGGCCATTTTAGTTCTTGTCATTGCCGGATAAAGCAGGGCCATGACGGAAAGAATTACGCGCTCTTCTTCTGCTTCTTCTGTCGCATCATCTCGACGAAGCGCGTGAACAGATAGTGGCTGTCGCGCGGGCCGGGTGACGCTTCCGGGTGGTACTGCACCGAGAACACCGGCTTGTCCTTCAAGGCGATGCCGCAATTCGAGCCGTCGAACAGCGAGAAGTGCGTCTGCTCGACGTTCTTCGGCAACGTATCCTTGTCGAGCGCGAAGCCATGGTTCATCGAGGTGATCTCGACTTTGCCGGTGGTCACGTCTTTCACGGGGTGGTTCGCGCCGTGATGGCCCTGATGCATCTTCTGCGTCTTGCCGCCCATGGCGATGCCGAGCATCTGATGGCCGAGACAGATGCCGAATGTCGGCGTGCCGCTCTTCACCACTTGCTGGATCACCGGCACCGCGTATTTGCCGGTCTCGGCCGGGTCGCCCGGTCCGTTCGACAGGAAAACGCCATCGGGCTTCAGCGCCATGATGTCGTCCGCCGGCGTCGTCGCCGGGACGACCGTTACCTTGCAGCCGGCGCCGGCGAGCAGACGCAGGATGTTGCGCTTGATGCCGTAGTCGATGGCGACGACGTGGAATTCAGGATTCTCGACGCGGCCGTAGCCTTTGCCCCAGACCCACTCGGTCTCGTCCCAGGTGAAACGCTGGCCGCTCGTCACCTGCGGCACGAGGTCCATCCCGACGAGGCCGGGCCACTCGCGCGCTTCCTTCTTGAGCGCGTCGAGATCGAACTTGCCATCGGGCGCGTGCGCGATCACGGCGTTGGGCATGCCCTTCTCGCGGATCAGTGCGGTCAGCGCCCGCGTGTCGACGCCGGCGAGGCCGACGATGCCGCGGGCCTTCAGCCACTCGTCGAGGCCGCGCGTGGCGCGGTAGTTCGACGGCGAGGTGATGTTGGTGTGGAGGATTACGCCGCAGGCGCCGGGGCGGGCCGCCATGTTGACGCTCTCGATGTCCTCCTCGTTGGTCCCGACATTGCCGATGTGGGGAAACGTGAAGGTGATGATCTGCCCGGCATAGGAGGGGTCGGTGAGGATCTCCTCATAGCCGGTCATGGCGGTGTTGAAGCACACCTCGCCGACCGAATGGCCGGTCGCGCCGAGGCCGAAACCCTCGAGCACCGTTCCGTCGGCCAGCACCAAAACTGCCGTGGCTTTGGGTTCCGCCCAAGCCCCGGCCGGGTTTCCTTGTGTCTGGGTCATGGGCTCTTAATTGCGTATCATGGTGCCCATAGCAAGGCCCGGAAACCGGCACGCACAGCGCTTTCGGCGGTATTCCGGGGCGGGGCGGCGACAGGGAGCAAGTCATGGCGCGAGCACGGGAAAACTACCGCGAGGACGTAGCCGGACGGGCCAATGTCGAGGACACCCCCGAACTCGACGCCTATTACAACGACCTCGAACGCTTCGACGCCGCTGCGCTGTGGACCGTCGCCAACAAGATCGAGCCTTGGCAGCCGAAATCGGCGTCGGTCCCGGTGCTCTGGCGCTATGCCGACCTGCGCGCCCACGTCCTGCGTTCGCTCGAGCTGGTGGCCCCAGAGAAGGCCGGCCGCCGCGTCATCTATCTGAACAATCCGGGACGCCGCGACGTCGCCGCCGCCGTCGGCTGGCTCTATTCCGGCCTCCAGGTGATGAAGGCCGGCGAGGTCGCCTCGGCGCACCAGCACTCGGCCTCGGCGCTGCGGTTCATCATGGAAGGCAAGGGCGCCTACACCGTCGTCGACGGCCACAAGATGACGTTGGGGGAAAATGACTTCGTGCTGACGCCGAACGGCTCCTGGCACGAGCACGGCGTCGACGCGTCCGGCACCGACTGCATCTGGCAGGACGGCCTCGACATCCCGCTGGTCAATGCGCTGGAGGCGAACTTCTACGCCGTGCATCCGGACCTGAAGCAGGCCGTCACGTACGCCGTCGACGACGCCTCGATGACCTGGGGCGCGCCGGGCCTCCAGCCGGCCGGCAATGACTGGCGCAAGGCCTATTCGCCGCTCCTCAAATACGAATGGGAGCCGACCTACGAGGCGCTGTCCAAATACGCCAACGCGACCGACGGCTCGCCCTTCGACGGCGTGCTGATGAACTACGTCAATCCGCAGACCGGCGGCCCGGTGATGCAGACGATCGGTGCGGCGATGCAGATGCTGCGCCCCGGCGAGAAGACCCGCGCGCACCGCCACACCGGCTCAACGGTCTATCAGGTGGCCAAGGGCGCCGGTTATTCGATCATCGACGGCAAGCGCTTCGAATGGAAGAAGCGCGACATCTTCTGCGTGCCGGCCTGGGCCTTCCACGAGCACGGCAACGCCTCGAATTCCGAGGATGCCTGCCTCTTCTCCTTTAACGATCTGCCGGTCATGAAGGCGCTCGGGCTTTACCGCGAGGACGCTTTCGGCGAAAACGCCGGTCATCAGCCGGTGAACTGAAGGGACAACACGCTCATGCTGCGCGACGACATCAACAAGGCCCTGACCGAGGCCATGAAGGCCAAGAACGAGCGGGCGGTCTCGACGCTGCGCATGGTCAATTCGACGCTCAAGAACGCCGACATCGAGGCGCGCACCACTGGCAAGCCGCTCGACGACGCGGCCGTGCTGTCGATCCTGCAGAAGATGATCAAGCAGCGGCAGGAATCGGTTGAGCTTTATCAAAAAGGCGGCCGCGCCGATCTGGTCAAACAGGAGCAGGAGGAGATCGCCATCATCTCCGGCTACCTGCCGAAACAGATGTCCGAGGACGAGATGAAGGCCGCGATCGACGCCGCCGTCGCCGAGACCGGCGCCGCCGGCATGAAGGACATGGGCAAGGTCATTGGCGTGCTGCGCGGCAAGTACGCCGGGCAGATGGACTTCGGTAAGGCGAGCGCGCTGGTGAAGGCCAAGCTCGCCGGATAGTGCCGCAGGGGCGGCAGGGACGGTCACTCCGCCATGCCAACGCCGCCCGCCGTCGCCCCATCGAACGAATTCTGGACCCGCGGCGCCGACGCGCTGCTCTCGGAGCTCAACGCGACGGCGGCGGGCCTTTCGTCCGACGTCGCTGTCGCGCGGCTTGCCCGCGAAGGCCGCAACGTCGTCGCCGAGGCGCCGCGCCGGCGTATCCTCGCCAGAATCGGCAAGCGCCTCACCGATCCGCTGATCGCCATCCTCATCGTCGCGGCGATCGTCTCGGCCGCCATTGGCGATCTCGTCAGTGGCGGCATCATCCTCGTCATCCTCACCGCCTCGATCGCGCTCGAGGTGAGTCAGGAGCACGGCGCACAGAAGGCGGTCGACGCGCTCAAGCATTCGGTCGCCGTGCGGGCCGCGGTGAGGCGCGGCGGCGAAATTAAGGAGACGCCGGTCGAAGATATCGTGCCCGGCGACATCGTCGCGCTCGCCGCCGGCGATCTGGTTCCGGCCGATGGGCTCGTGCTCGCGGCGGAAGGCGTGCAGGCCGACGAGTCGCTGCTCACGGGCGAAGCCTTCCCCGTCGACAAGCGAGCGGGCTCTTGCGCCGCCACAGCGCCGGCGGAAGCGTTCAACGCACTGTTCGGCGGCACGGCGCTGGTGCGCGGCACGGCCTCGATGCTGGTCGTCGCCACCGGTCCCGACACGCGCTTCGGCGGCATCGCGGCGGCACTCGCTTCGGCCGAGACGCCCGGCAGTCTCGAACGCGGCCTAAATGCGTTCAGCGGGCTCGTCTTGCGCCTGACCGGTTTCCTCGTCCTGTTCGTGCTGTTCGCGCATCTCGTTGCCGCGCGTCCGGTGATCGAATCCTTCCTGTTCGCGGTGGCACTCGCCGTTGGCATGACACCGGAATTGCTGCCGATGGTCATGACAGTCACGCTGTCACGAGGAGCGGTGCGGTTGGCCGCGCGCAAAGTGGTGGTGAAGCGTCTCGCCGCCATTCACGACCTCGGCGCCATGACCGTGCTGTGCACCGACAAGACTGGGACGCTGACGCAGGCGAAGATCGCGCTCGTCGATACGCCGGCCGCCGACGGCAAGGACAGCGTGCGCGTGCGCGAACTGGCCGCCGTCAACAGCGGCTTCGAGCAGAAGCTCAAGAGCCCGCTCGACGACGCCATCCTCGCCGCCTCGCGCGACGTGAGGCTTGCCGACTGGCATTACCTTGCCGACGTACCGTTCGACTTTGACCGCCGGCGCGTCTCGGTGCTGGCGGAGAAGTCGGGGGAACGCCTGCTCATCGTCAAGGGCGCGCCGGAGGACATCCTCGCGCTGTCGGTGTCCGTCGAAACGCCGCACGGCGTCGTGCCGCTCGACGCAACGAGGCGCGATTCGATCGAACGCCTCCAACACGACAAGGCGTCCCAGGGACTGCGCTGCATCGCCGTCGCAACCCGCGCCATGCCCGGCACGACGAAGGCCGGCGTCGGCGACGAAAAGGACCTCATCTTCGCTGGCCTCTGCGTATTCGCTGATCCGCCGAAGGAGACGGCCGCCGCAGCCATCAAGCGGCTCGAGAACGCCGGCGTACGCGTCAAGATCATCTCGGGCGATGCCGCGGCGAGTGTGCAGCATCTCGTCGCCACGCTGAAGATCCCGACGCGCGGACTCCTCACCGGCGCCGAGATCGCCGAACTGAGCGACACCGCGCTGGCCGTGAAGGCGAATCATGTCGACGTGTTCGCGCGCGTCTCACCTGATCAGAAGACGCGCATTATCCACGCGCTGCAAGCCTGCGGCCACACCGTCGGCTTCATCGGCGACGGCATCAACGACGCTCCCGCGCTACATGCCGCCGAAGTGGGCCTGGCCGTCGACACGGCGACCGAGGTCGCGCGCGCCGCCGCCGACATGATCATGCTCGAGGCTGACCTCGGCGTCGTCGCGTCTGGTCTCGAGGAGGGCCGGCGGACCTACGCGAACATCATGAAGTACTTGCGCATGGGCACCTCGTCGAATTTCGGCAATATGCTGTCTATGGCCTTCGCCTCACTGTTCATCCCGTTTCTGCCGCTGACGCCGATCCAGGTTCTGCTCAACAATTTAATTTACGACCTTTCCGAAATCGGCATTCCGTACGACCGCGTCGAGCGCGCCGACGTGCGGCGGCCGCACGGCTTCGAGATGTCGGAGCTATTGCGCTTCACGCTGATCATGGGGCCGTTGTCGTCGGTGTTCGATATTGCCGCTTTCCTCATCCTGCTGAAGGCGTTCCACGCCGCGCCGGAGGCGTTCCGTACCGCCTGGTTCGTCGAATCGATGGCGACGCAGATCCTCGTCATCTTCCTCATCCGCACCGCCCATTCGGTATGGAAAAGCCGGCCGCACAAGGTGCTGGTCGTCACCTCGCTCGGCGCGCTGGCGGCGGCAATGATCCTGGCGCTGACGCCGCTCGGTGCGCCGCTTGGTTTCGTGCCGCTGCCGCCGGCCATGTTCGCAGCGATGGGTGTGCTCGTCGCCGGCTATCTCGTCTGTTCGGAGTTCGCGAAGCACGCCGCCATGGCGCACCGGCGCCGGCGCATCGGCCTGCCTCATCGTTGAGTGGGCGGCCGCCACCGCGCCCGAGGCTCGCCGCGCTTGACCGCATCGATAAGTCCGACCGCCTCCAGCGCCGCCACTTCCCGCTCCAATGCGATGAGCGCCCGCGTTAGTGGCGCGGCCCGCCTCGAGTGTCTGGCGAGACCGTGCTCGGTCTTTTCCCACGCGTAGGGCGCGACGATCAATTGATGGAGCGCGCGCCATGCCGCCCATGACAGAAGCAGCCAGTGCACGGGCATCAGCGCGAGTACCCAAGCGCAGCGCAAGAGCCGTCGTCGTGACAGGCCGATTGTACAGAGAACGGTCGACGACGCGTATCCGGTCAGGACGCTCAAACCATACAGACCGACGAGGATGACCTCACTGTCGTTCCAGATCGGCGCACCTGAAATCGCCGCCGCGAGCGACCCGAACAGAAACAGCGGATGCACCAGCGCTGCCAGGACGTTGCCGCCGACCGCGAGCTGGAGTCCGAAGAAGCCGCGCGGCCCGAGCTCGCGCCACAGCGACACCGGCTGGCGCATATGCACGCACCATGTTTGCATCCAGCCTTTGAACCAGCGCGTGCGCTGCCGGAGCCAGGGCATCAGCCGCGCCGGCGCCTCCTCGTAGGTGGTGGAGCCGATCATCATTGCGCGATAGCCGAACCGCGCGAGGCGCATGCCGAGGTCGGCGTCCTCGGTCACGTTCCACGCGTCCCAGCCGCCGACCTCGCGCAGCACTGCGGTGGCGAAATGATTGGAGGATCCGCCAAGCGGCAGCGGCATGCCGAGGGCGCAGAGCCCGTCGAGGAAGACGTCGAACTGTCCGGCATATTCGGCGGTGAACATGCGCGCGAGCCATCCGTCGTCCGTATTGTCGATCGACAGCCGCGCCTGCACGCAGGCGAGCCGGTCGTCGCTCGCCGCGAATGCCGCTTCGGCGCGGCGGAGCTGATCCGGCTCGGGCCGGTCCTCGGCGTCATAGACGACGGTGAGGCCGCCCCGCGCAAATGCGAGCGCAGCGTTGAGCGCGCGCGGTTTGGTGCGGGGGGCGCCTGCCGGCACCACAATGACGCGCAGCGGCAATGGTCCTGCATAGTCCGCGATGGCGTCGCGCGTCTCGCGATCGTCCGCCTCGACGGCGAGCAGGACGTCGAGCTTCTCGCGCGGATAATCGAGCTGCTCAATGGAACGCAACAGCCCGTGGATCGACCCTGCCTCGCGGTAGAGCGCGGCGATCACGGTGTAGACCGGCAGAGCGGGGTCGGGCCGCTCCTTTGGCCTGCCTTCGCACGGGCGCGGCGTCAGCGCCGCCGCCAGGCGCAGCGCGAGCCAGGCGATGAAGAACAGTGCCAGCAGCGCTTCGGTGGCGAGAGGTGCCGTGGCCAGCGCGAGCGTCACTGCGGCGACGGCAAGCGTGAGCATTGCCTGCGGCCGCCACGCGTTCTGCCGCCCGAGCCGCGCCGCCGAGTACAGGGGCCGCTCACCCGCCAGACCATTCGCCGCGC
>Ga0068855_100011515_pt1 | contig 10689 bp, 10 predicted proteins | sample KBSCornC52_FD_66592 | JGI IMG/M metagenome (GOLD analysis project Ga0068855, IMG submission 66592) | Corn rhizosphere microbial communities from Kellogg Biological Station, Michigan, USA - KBS Corn C5-2 | ecosystem: Host-associated > Plants > Roots > Rhizosphere > Soil ... | reverse complement strand
ACGCGAGTGCCGACCGGATACTTCTCGGCGACATCCTTCCACGGGTAGCTCTGGAGCTGCTTGAGGCCGAGGCTGATGCGCTCGCGCGTCCAGTCAATGTCGAGCACCTTCACCTCGAGCTCGGCGCCGATCTGCACCAACTCCGTCGGGTGCGCAATGCGGCCCCACGACATGTCGGTGATGTGCAGCAGGCCGTCCACGCCGCCCAGGTCGATGAACGCACCGAAGTCAGTGATGTTCTTGACCACGCCCTTCCGGATCTGGTCCTTCTCCAGCTCCTTCATGAGCTTCTCGCGCTTGCCCGCCCGCTCGTTCTCGAGGATCACGCGGCGCGATACGACGATGTTGCGACGACGCTTGTTCAGCTTGATGATCTTGAACTCGAACTTCTGGCCCAGGAGCTCGTCGATGTTCGGCACGCGGCGAAGCGCGATCTGGGAACCCGGCAGGAACGCGTCCACGCCCATGAGGTCCACGACCACGCCGCCCTTGATCTTCTTGACGAGCGTGCCTTCCACCGGCTGGTCCGTCTCGTACGCGACGCGGATCTTCTCCCACACGCGCATGAAGTCGGCTTTCTTCTTGGACAGGACGACGGAGCCTTCCTGATCCTCGAGGTGCTCGAGCAGGACTTCTACTTCGTCACCCGGCTTGAGATCCGGATGGTCCTTGAACTCCTCGAGCGGAACGCTGCCCTCTGACTTGAAGCCGATATCGAGGACGACCATGTTGTCGCGAATCTCGAGAACCTTGCTCTTCACGATCTCGCCCTCGTCGATCGACGCGAGCGTACCGTTGTAGAGCTCCATCATCTTCTCGTATTCGGCCGACGAATACTCGTCCTCGTCGTACAGCTCCGGCCGACGGTTCACGAGCGGGCGAAGTTGCGCGCGCTGCGCGTCGCGCTTTTCGCGCTCGGTGATCGTGCCGGTTGGGGTTTCGAGCTCAGGCATACTGAAGGGGATTCTCCTTGCGTCGCGGGTGTTTAGGCTCGCCGCGTCGAGTCAGAGGTGAATGCTCACAGAACCGCCGGCATGAAGCACGCCGGGCGGCGGGTGGATTGAACCTCTGAAGTTAGCCTTGGTCAATCCGGTCGTCAACGACGAAGTTCACGCGACAGACCGACTTACGGCCGGTTGCCTCAGGCTCCGTGGCGGCCTCGGCCGCGCTCTGCCGCCGTCGCGTGGGCCAGGGCCACGATCCGGTCGACCTGCTGCGCCTGCGTCAGGTACGTCGTGTCGATCAGAACGGCGTCCAGCGCCTGCACGGTTTGCGTGGCGTCCTGGGAGTCGCGCTGAACCAACCGCTCGGTCTCTTCGGCGACCTCGGCGTCCGACGGGCCGTGCCCCAGACGCTGGATCAACCGGCGCCGGGCGCGCTCCCAGGGGTCTGCCACGAGGAAAATCTTGAGGTCGGCCCGCGGGAAAACGACTGTGCCTATGTCCCGGCCGTCGACGACCACGTCACGGCTGTCGGCCGCACGGCGAACCTGGTCGTTCACCCAGGCCCGGACCGACTGCATCGAAGCAACGATCGAGACGTGCTGCGTCACCGCGGCGCCGCGCAGCTCGTCGTCGGCTCGCGCCCCGTCCAGCAAGGGCACGAAGGTCGACTCGGCCGGGGAAAATTGGATGCGGCTCGCCGCTGAAAGCACCTCAGCCTCGCTCCAATTCACGGTGCCGGATCGGAGGCTCGCCGCCGTCAGGGCCCTGTATAACGACCCGGAGTCGACGTGATGGAAGTCGAGCCGCCGGGCGACCCAATGTGCCGTTGACGACTTGCCCGAGGCCGCGGGCCCGTCGATGGCGATGACCATGTGTTCGCGCCGCTCAGCGGCCACTGATCCGCTCCACGTCGCGCCAGAAGCCGGGATAGGAAACGCGCACGCACTCCCGATCATCGACGGTGATGTCGTTGCCTGGCAGTGCCGCCAGCACGCCAAACGCCATCGCGAGTCGATGATCCCCATGGGCGCGCACCTCCCCGCGAAGCGGCGCGTCCGATCCGGTAATCAGCATCCCGTCTGGCAGCTCCTCGGCCTGCACGCCGAGCGCTCGCAGGTTGGCGACGACGGCCATGATCCTGTCGCTTTCCTTGACACGAAGCTCCGCGGCTCCCGTGATGAGCGTCTCGCCCGACGCGCGCGAGGCGACGCAGGCGAGTAAGGGCAGCTCATCGATCATCGCGGGCACCTGATCGCCGCCGACTGTGATCCCGCGAAGCGTCGCCGACTCGACGACTATGTCGGCGACGGGTTCCCCGCCCTCCTGCCGCGCGTTCTCGAACCGCACAACGCCGCCCATGTCAGCGAGGGCGCGCACGAATCCGACTCGGGTGTCGTTGACGCAGACGGCCTCGATCACCAGTTCGGCGTGACGCGCCAGAGTCGCGACCGCGATGAGGAACGCCGCGGATGACGGATCACCCGGCACCGCGACGTCCATCGCGCGCAACGGACCGCCAGGCGTGAGTGAGACATGCGTGCCGTCCACGCGCACTGTCACGCCGCGAGCGAGCAACATCCGCTCCGTATGATCGCGCGTCGGCGCCGGCTCGACGACAGTCACGGGAACGTTTGCCGTGAGACCGGCGAGCAGGACAGCGCTCTTGACCTGCGCGCTCGCCACTTCACTCTGCCACTCGACACTGTGCAGCGCGCCGCCGTGAATCGTCATGGGCAGTCCGCCGTGCGCCGCGAGCTCCACGCGCGCGCCCATGGCCTCGAGTGGACGTGCCACGCGGCGCATGGGCCGCCGGCTCATGCTCTCATCGCCCTCGAACCTGGAGCTGAATGGCAGCGCGGCGGCGATACCTGAGACCAGACGCGTGGTGGTCCCGCTGTTTCCGCAGTCCAGCGCGGATGCGGGCGCCGACAGCGCGCGGGCGCCGCGGCCGTGGATCACGATACTCGCGCCCAGTGTCGGAACATCCGCGCCGAACCCGCGCAGAACGCCGGCCGTGGAGTGGACGTCGCCTGATTCGAGGATCCCCGTGATGCGCGACGCGCCCTGCGCAAGCGCAGAGAGCATCAGCGCCCGATGCGAGATGGACTTGTCGCCGGGCACGCGGATGCGTCCGCGTACTTCGAGGCCGCTCATGCCGCTACCGCAGCCACGCTTCCAGCGCGGTCGCCAGGTCCGTTTTCTCGTCGCGGTACTTCACGATCACCGGCGCCTGCAAACCAAGCCCCTGTTCCGCGCCCCAGCCTGAACGAATCGCGCGCGCGCCAGGCACGACGACGGCGCCGGCCGGGATCTCGAGCGGCATGTCGGCCGTCGCGCGATAGACAGTCTCTTTCACCAGATCGAACACAGGCGTGCCGCGCGTGAGCACGACGCCCGCCGCGAGCACGGCGCGTGCGCGGACGACGGTCCCCTCGTACACGCCGCAGTTGCCGCCCACGAGAACGTCGTCTTCCACGACCACAGGCGACGCGTTGATGGGTTCGAGCACGCCTCCGATCTGCGCCGCGGCGCTGAGATGAACGCGCTCGCCAATCTGCGCGCACGATCCCACCAGCGCGTGCGAGTCGACCATGCTGCCCGCGCCTATGTGCGCGCCCACGTTGACGTACATCGGCGGCATGCAGACGACCCCGGGCGCGAGGTACGCGCCGCGCCGCACGGACGACCCACCAGGCACCAGGCGCACGGCTTGAGCGGCCGTCCAGCGGCGCGGCGGGAACGTGTGCTTGTCGACGAACGAAAGCAGCGCGCCCGGACCGCCCATCTCTGTCAGATGGCCCGCCCGAAATCCCACGAGCACTCCGCGCTTGACCCAGCCAACGGCGCGCCACCGGCCGTCGTCGCCGCGCTCGGCCGCTCGAATCTCGCCGCGCTCGAGCGCGTCGAGCAGCTCGCCGACGGTGGACTCCGCGGCGCCGTCGAGGTCTCTGTCGGGCGGCGTCGCGGCGAGCGCCTCGATGCGCCGCTCGAGCGACGCGAGATCGATCGTCACATCGCTCCCGCGTGCACCAGCGCGGAACGCACGGCCTCGGCGTGCGAGCTGGCCAGCGGGACCAGCGGCAGGCGGAGCACGTTCTGCATGCGCCCCATGAGCGAGAGCGCCGCTTTCACCGGCAGCGGATTCGACTCGATGAAGGCGGCCCGCATCCACGGCAGCAACTGGAAGTGCAGCTCCTGCGCGCCGACGAGATCGCCCGCTCGCATTCTTGCGCAGAGCTGCGCCATGGCGCGCGGCACCACGTTGCTGATCACGGAGATGATTCCGTCGCCGCCAAGGGCCATCACCTGGATCGTGAGCTCGTCGTCGCCGGAGAGCACGCTGAACTCCTTTGGGCGGCCGCGAAGCACATCGGTGATCTGGTGCATGTTGCCGCTCGCTTCCTTGACCGCCGCGATCCCGGGCAGGCGCGACAGCTCGAGCGTCGTTTTGGCTTCGATGTTGCTGCCCGTCCTGCCGGGTACGTTGTAAACGACGATCGGCAAGTCGACCGCTTCAGCGATCGCCTTGTAGTGCGCGACGATGCCGCGCTGCGGCGGCTTGTTGTACATCGGGGACGTGTGCAACAAATGCGTCGCGCCCACGTCGCGCATCATCCTGGACAGGGTGATGGCGCGCGCCGTGTCGTTGCTCGCCGCGCCAGCGACGATGGGCACACGCCCCCGCGCCTGTTCGACCGTCACCGCGACCACGCGCTGGTGCTCCTCGGGGCTCAGCGTGGCCGCTTCTCCAGTGCTCCCACACGGAACGAGGAAATCGATTCCCTCGTCGATCTGCCAGTCGACGAACGCGCGCATCGCGCCTTCGTCGAAGGAACCGTCCGCGTTGAACGCCGTCGCCAGGGCGGTCCCGCAGCCGGTGAGCCGGCCTGCCGCCCGCGTGTTGGTCTTGCTCATGAACGTCCCTCCGGAGACGACAGGACATCGCGCATCGTGAAGACGCCCGTGCGAGGCGCTGACACCAACCAGCGGGCGGCGACCAGAGCGCCTTCCGCGAACACGCGTCTGTCGCGCGCGACATGCTCCAGCCGAATCTGCTCGTAGTGCGTGTCGAAGATTACCTCGTGCGTCCCCGGCACGGACCCGACCCGAATGCTGCTGACGCCGACCGGATGGCCAAGGCCCGCCTCCACGGCACGTTGCAGCATGATGGCGGTTCCAGATGGAGCGTCCTTCTTGGCCGAATGGTGCGTCTCCACCAGATGCGTCTCGAAGCCGGGCGCCTGCGCCATGAGCTCCGCCGCGCGAGCGACGATCTGCTGGAACACGTTGACCCCGATCGAGAAGTTCGAGGCCGCGAGCAGCGCTCCCTTGTGCTCGCGAACCCACGCCTCGATCGATGGAGCTTCGGCCTGCCAGCCCGTGGTGCCGACGACGATCGGGCAGCCGGCGGACAGCACGTCCTTGATGTTCCGCGGCGCCGCCGCCGGAGTGGTGAACTCGATCGCGACTTGCGCGCCGCTCAATGCTTCGCGCGAGATGCCGCCGGCGGTCTCGTGTTCATCCAGTCTCGCGACGACGGCGAATCCGCTGCCCGGCGCAAGCTCCGCCAGCGTCCGACCCATCTTGCCCATGCCGATCAGGGCCAGCCGAATGTCGCTCATGCGTGCGATTCTCCTTCGGCGAAGAATGCCGCGTGCAGCCGCTGGATGCACGGCTGAACGCGGTCGGCATCGACGACCATGGTGAGATTGAGCCCCGTGGCGCTCAACGACAACATGTGGATGCGCGCGTCGCCTACAGCACCGAGGGCTCGCGCCATGGCCTCGCCGCCCTCGCTGATCGCGCCTCCGACGACGGCGACGATCCCCCGGTTGCGCTCGACCGAGACGTCGCCCAGCGCGCGCAACTCAGGGACTACGTTCTCGAGGCCCGTCGCATCATCGATCGTGAGTGAGACCGACACCTCTGACGTCGCGACCACGTCGACAGACGTCCGGTGCCGCTCGAAGACAGTGAACAGCGATCGCAGGAATCCCTCGGTGAGCAGCATGCGCGGCGAGCCGACTTTCACGAGCGTGACGTTCGCCTTGCCGGCGATCGCGGTCACGGGGCGCCTCGGCGCATCGAAGGTGATCATGGTCCCTGAACCTTCCGGGCGCCGCGAGTTCAGGACGAAGACCGGAATACCAACACGCACCGCCGGGGCAATGGTGTTCGGATGAAGCACTTTCGCCCCGAACGACGCGAGCTCCGCGGCTTCATCGAACGCGATTCGATCGATCAGACGCGCCGATGGCACCAGTCGCGGATCGGCCGTGAGCATGCCGTCCACGTCCGTCCAGATCTCGATCGCTTCGGCACGGACTGCCGCGCCAAAGAGCGAGGCGCTGTAATCGCCGCCTCCGCGCCCGAGCGTCGTCGTGACGCCGGTGCCTTTCACGGATCCGATGAAGCCGCCCATCACGGGGACCTTTCCGGCGCGAACGAGGGGCAGCACTGAGGCGCGGCACGACTCGGCGATCAGCTCCGGCTGCGGCTCGGCGCGCATGAACGCGTCGTCGGTGATCATCACCTCGCAGGCATCCACGTGAACCGCCGGAATGCCGCGCCGCTCGAAGGCGGCGGCGCAGAGCAGCGACGACATGCGCTCGCCAAGCGACGCAATGGCATCCTGGCTTCGTGGAGTGAGGTCGCCGAGCGTCGCGAGCGCCTCCGCCAGATGCGCGAGCTCGTCGCTCATTGCGCTCAGTTCCGCCGATGTCTCGGCGCAGCGTTCCGTGCCGCCAAGCAAAAAATCCGCCTGCTGCAGGTGGCGTTCGCGAATCCCTTCGACCGCGCGCAGCGCTCCAATCAGGTGGCCGCGGGCCGCCTGCTTGCCGAGCGCCAACAGGGAGTTCGTCACGCCGGCCATGGCTGACACGACGACGATTGGTTCGCGCTCGAGCCGCGATGCGACGATCCGTGCCGACCGCTCGATCGCCTCGGCGTCGCCAACGGACGTGCCGCCGAACTTGAGGACGATCACGCGCCGTCCACGACGCCGCGGCGCACGAGCAGCTCGGCGTTCAGCACCGACGCGCCCGCCGCGCCGCGAATGATGTTGTGGCCGACGGCAATGAACTTCACGTCGAGCAGCGGATCGGCGCGAAGGCGACCGACGCTCACCGACATGCCGTGGCCGGCAGCCGCATCGCGACGCGGCTGCGGTCTGTCCGGCTGCTCCATGAGAACGAGCGGCCGGTCGGGTGCGCTGGGCAGTCCGCGCGCGCAGTCGGCGCCGGTCCACGAGGCGAAAGTCTCGCGGATGGCGCCAATGTCGGCGCTTTCGCCCAGCTTCACCGCAAGCGCGATTGTGTGGCCGTGTTCGACCGCGACGCGGTTGCATTGCGCCGAAGTCGTGAACGACGCCGGCTCCGACGCGCGCCCGAGGAATTTCTGAAGCTCTTCTTCGAGCTTCCTTTCCTCGTCGGCGATGTAGGGCACGACGTTGCCCATGATGTCCAGCGATGGAACGCCCGGATAACCCGCGCCCGACACAGCCTGCATGGTGGTGGCAAAGACCTGCGCCACGCCGAAACGCTGGTGCAGCGGAGCCAGTGCCATGGCGGCGACGATCGCCGAGCAATTGCCGTTGGTCACGATCGCGCCGCTCCAACCGCGCCGTGTGCGCTGCGTCGCGATCAGGTCGAGGTGATCCGGATTGACCTCGGCGATCACGAGCGGCACGTCGGCATCCATGCGATGGTTCTTCGCGTTGCTCAGCACGAAGCGCCCGGCGCGGGCGAACGCCTCTTCAGCTTCGCCGGCGATCGACGAGTCGAGGGCGGAAAACACTATCTCGGCCGAAACATGTTCCGGGTCGCACGGCAACACGCGCATGTCGCGCACGCGCTTCGGCATTGGTTCGTCGCCGATCCAGCGGGCGGCTTCGGCGTACGGCTTTCCGGCCGAGCGTTCGGACGCCGCGACTTCGACCAGGTCGAACCATGGATGGCTCGCGAGCAGCTTGATGAATGCCTGCCCGACGGCTCCCGTTGCGCCCAGCACGGCGACGCGCTTCATGCCGTGAGCAGGTGCCGAACGATTCGCTCGTATGCGTCGACGGCCGCGCGCAGCTCGCCCACGTCGATGAATTCGTCTGGTGTGTGTGCCACGTGGATCGAGCCTGGCCCGAACAGCAGTGGCGTCCCCCAGCGACTGAGGAGCGGAATGTCAGAGGTGTACGCCATCGGGGCGACCTCGAATCCCGGAATGCAATGGAAGTGCTGCGCCGGGATGTACGACCCGTACTCGATCTCGGCCTTGCCCTTGGCCCACGCTTCGACCGACTTCCGAACGTCGGCGACGTCGCCAACCAGGCGGAACATGAGCTCCGCCTCGGCGACCGCCGGGATGATGTTCGCTTCGGTGCCGGCGCGGATCGTCCCGATGTTCACCGTCGTGTCGCCGAGCACCGGATCTTTTGGGAGGTCGATCGCTGCCACGCGTGGCAGCAGCTCGAGCATCGGCGTGATCGCCGACTGGCCAAGATGCGGGTACGCTGAATGCGCCGCGCGGCCCCGCGTGCGCACGATCACGCGCTGGGAGCCCTTGGCGCCGCTGGCGAGCTTGCTCTCCGTCGGCTCGCCGTTCACGAGGAACTTGCTCGTCGCGGCGAGGTGATTCGCCGCGCGCGCGCCGTCAGAGCCTTTCTCTTCACCGACGACGAACAGCAGATCGACGCGCTCCTCGCCCGCGCGGGCGAGCTTGTCGGCGGCCACGAGCATCGCCGCGGCGATGCCTTTGGCGTCGCACGCCCCACGCCCAACGAGGTGGTCGCCCTCCATGCGCGGCGGCACGTAGGGCGGCACGGTATCCAGGTGCGTCGACAGCGTGACGCCCTGTCCGGCGCGCGAGGCCCAGACATTGGCGCGGCCGCGCGTCACCTCTTGCAGCGTCACGTTCCAGCCGCGCGACATGAGCCACTTGGACACGAAGTCCACGGCGCCGCTTTCGGCGCCGGTGGACGAGTCGATCGTGAGGAGTTCCGCGGCGAGCGCAACGACGTCGGTCATGGCGGCAAAGCTAGTACGGCCAGTTTGGCCCTGCCACTCGCGCGAACGCGCCTGGATCAGGGCGCGCTTGGTCGATCGACCATGGAGCGCATGATCTGTTCGGCGCCGCGCGCACGCTCCACGAACATCTGCTGCACGAGACGGTTTGCGTCCTGCGCGTAGGCGTCGTGGTGACGTTCGGCCATTTCGCCAATGCGCGCCAGTTCGCTCAGGCCGAGCGTGCGGCCTGCATCGCGGAAGGTCTTGAAGGTGTCCTCGGACTGCCGGGAGAGCAGCAGGTCTCCGATGAGTCGAACGAAGTCGCTCTCTCGCGGCGCGTCGGCGAGCTCGTTGATGAAACGGACCGCGCGGCCCGGCGAGGCACCGCCGAGTTTTGCCTGGTACTCCTCGAGCATGCGCTGATGCTCGTGCATGTGCGGCAGGTGACGCGCGCAGAGATCCCTGTAGCGCTCGTCTTGCGCGGTCGCTTCGTTGTCCCGCAGCGACCGCAGCAGCACTGCGTGCTGCGCGACGGCGTTGTCGATCTGGGATTTGAGGAAGTCGATGCCGTTTTCCATGGTTGTCCCACGGTGCAGGGCGCGCGCCACGACTTACTGCTCGTACTTGCGGCGGCGCACGCGCTTGGGATAGAGGCGGTTTCGAAGGTCGAGGCTCAGGCGCAGCGCGCCCGGCCTGACTCCCGGTGCGGCGACAGCGCGCAGCTGGCTGCTCAACTCCAGCGCCGTAACCACGGATGCCCAGGTCCCGACAGCGACGCCCGGGTCGCCTCGCTCGATCCGAGCGACGGTTTGACGCGTTGTAAGAGCGCTTTTGGCGAGCGCGGCAATAGGCACTCGACACTGGCGCCTGCGAAGATTGAACTCCGCGCCAAGGAATCGCAGGATCTCGAGCGCGGCCGCTCGCGCGTCAGCTTCATTCGGCGCCGCTCGGCCTACGGTGTCAGGCAAGTAACCCAAAATCGGGCCTCCGGTTGTGGCGGTGGAACCATCCAGAGCAGAAATCCGATGCTCGGCGGGACCGAATTGGACGTTGCATCAACGGCGCAGAATGCTAGGCCATTCGAGGGCTGGAACCACAACCAAACGAACGCACATCGTACCTCGGAGTTGCGGGAGGGAGACCGCGATCGCGCTCGGTAGGTGATCTGCACGGCACCTGTCGAGGACCGTCAGGTAATACGGACGGAACCTTGTCCCGAGCGGCCCAAGGAAGAGGTACGACGCGCCAAGGCCGTCTGGCGGCTCGATACCGACAAAAAAAGCCGCCCTCGCATTTGAGGGCGGCCAGTTCGCACCGAGCGCATGCCGGGACCGGGACTCGAACCCGGACTCCCTTACGGGAAAGGGATTTTAAGTCCCTTGCGTCTACCCGTTTCGCCATCCCGGCGGCCCGGACGCCAGCACGCACATACAACCTGAAATATCAGAGCGGGAAACGGGACTCGAACCCGCGACCCCAACCTTGGCAAGGTTGTGCTCTACCAACTGAGCTATTCCCGCGTGCGCCAGAATATAGCGCCCTCACGGGCGCTCGCCGAGTGCGTTGACCGCATACCACACGCACCAGGCGACCAGCCCGGAAAGCGCCGCGTCTCCGCCATTGGCGACGGCCCGCCCGTCGGCGTCGACCACTTCCGCCGCGACGCCCGCATCGAGCGGGGCGCGTCTGAGCCAGTGGAGCACCAGTGCCGAGTCGGGTCCGACGGCGCGCGCGCACTGCTGCACGAGCAG
>Ga0068855_100011513_pt1 | contig 10689 bp, 8 predicted proteins | sample KBSCornC52_FD_66592 | JGI IMG/M metagenome (GOLD analysis project Ga0068855, IMG submission 66592) | Corn rhizosphere microbial communities from Kellogg Biological Station, Michigan, USA - KBS Corn C5-2 | ecosystem: Host-associated > Plants > Roots > Rhizosphere > Soil ... | reverse complement strand
GAGGGGGAAAAGGATCCTGAGGATATTATAAAACAGCTTGAGCACCACGAAAATTTGTTTTTTATCTCGGCAGGTGCCTACCTTCCGAATGATCCTTCAGAACTGTTGTCAAACGGCAAAGTGGTTGATTTGCTTAATTACCTTGAGAATATATTCGATTATATAGTCATCGACACTTCCCCGATTGTGTTGGTAACTGATGGCTATGTATTAACCAGTTTATGCGATGCAACCTTATATGTAATCAGGCATAATTATACGCCAAAAATGCTAATCCGGAGGATTGATGAAAACATTCATATTAATCCCATTAATAATCCTGCTATTATTTTTAATGGAGTGAAAATGAGGGGATTTTTTAAAAATAATTATGGCTATGGCTATGACTATGTATATGGAAATAGAGATCGCAGGATTTTAGAGAAAAAAGAAGTTATCTAATAATAAATCTTATACCATGAAAAATAATTAAGCTCAATTCACTAAAATGTGACTGAGAACGGCGAAGCCGTGCCTGGTTTTAAAAATATCAATCCTTTGAATTGCTGCAGTTTTAAATTTTAATAATTAAATTATGCAGAAGAATTGGTACCTGATTTATACAAAAACTAATTGGGAAGAAAAAGTAGCCTCAAAGCTTTCAAAAAAGAAAATCGAAAATTATTATCCTTTACAATCGGTTGTAGCTGTCAAAAATGGAAAGGCAAAAGTTCGGAAAGTTCCTCTGCTCCCGAATTACCTATTTGTAAAAATTTCCGAAAGTGAGAAAGACTTTATTTTGTCCTTGAGTAAGGTGATAAATTTCGTGTATTGGAAGCAGCGTCCAGCTTTGGTGTCAGAAAATGATATTTTACTAATCAAAGACTTTACAGAAAATTTTAGTGATATAAAAGTTCAAAAAATTCAAGTGAATGGTAGCAGCTTATCACATATGATGGACGGTGCGACTCGCTCTTACTCCGAAAATATTTTAAAAATAAAAAATGCTGTGGCTAAAGTGAATCTTCCTGTGATGGGGCTTGTTTTGAGCGCAGAAATTGGAGGGAAGAAATCTTTGCAACCTCTTTTATCGCCGGAAGCAATCGTGCACCTGCAATAAACCCAGTAAACGAACTTTTAGTTCTAAATTATATTTTAAAAATACACTGCTTAATTTTTTAAGCCCTTATGGAATGAACCCGCTTAACTTTTAGAGACCTCATCTCATTTCCCCAATTTTTTATTTCATTCCAAAATCATAAATTAAATAATGAAATCTGCACTCATTACTGGTATTACCGGGCAGGATGGTGCATACCTGGCCGAATTGCTTTTATCCAAAGGATATCAGGTTCATGGTATCAAAAGGAGATCTTCTCTTATTAATACCTACCGAATTGATCATCTTTATGTAGATCCTCACGAGAACCAGCCTAATTTCAAATTGCATTATGGTGATTTAACTGATAGTACGAATCTCATCCGCATAGTGCAGGAAACGCAACCTGATGAAATCTACAATTTAGCTGCGATGAGCCATGTTAAAGTTAGCTTTGATAATCCCGAGTATACTGCCAATGCAGACGGAATAGGGACTCTAAGACTTCTTGAAGCAGTGCGAATTTTGGGAATGGAAAAGAGAACGAAACTATACCAGGCATCCACTTCAGAGTTATACGGCCTGGTTCAGGAAGTGCCTCAGAAAGAAACTACTCCTTTTTATCCCCGAAGTCCTTATGGCGTAGCAAAGCTATATGCTTACTGGATTACTGTAAATTATCGGGAAGCGTACAATATGTTTGCCTGTAACGGAATTCTCTTTAATCATGAAAGCCCGCTTCGGGGAGAAACGTTTGTGACACGTAAAATAACCCGCGGGGTAGCAGCTATAGCGCAAGGCTTGCAGGATTGCTTGTTTCTGGGGAATCTTAACGCAAAAAGAGACTGGGGGCATGCAAAAGATTATGTGGACGCGATGTGGAGAATTCTTCAACAGAATGAGCCTGAGGATTTTGTAATTGCAACAGGAAAAACCACCACTGTGAGAGATTTGACAAGAATGGCGTTTTTAGAAGCAGGAATTGAAATAGAATTTATAGGGGAGGGAAAAGATGAAAAGGGGGTTGTTGTATCCTGTAAAAATGATAAGTATCAATTGCCAACAGGAAAAGAAGTGGTGGCGATTGATGTTAATTATTTTAGGCCCACAGAGGTTGATTTATTAATAGGCGATGCTACAAAAGCGCGTGAAAAATTAGGATGGCAACCTACCCACAGTCTGTCTGAAATGGTGAGGGAAATGGTAGTTTCCGATTTGGAGACGTATAAGATGAGCCAGGATAGAAAATATTTTTTATAAGAATTGTTCGATTTGCTTAAAAATGGCATTGTTAAATTCAAGTATGGCTTTTAAAGAAAGGGTTTTTAAAACGGTCAATTTTATTAATGCCAAGATAAACCAGGGCCAGGAAAGGACCGTTAAAGCTAAAAAAAATATTATTGGCTCTTTTTTTCTTAAAGGTTCCAGTATTATTATAAGCGTAGTAATGGTTCCTTTGGCCATTAATTATGTCAATGTATCTCAATATGGCATTTGGTTAACGTTGAGCTCCATTGTTGTTTGGTTTAGCTTTTTTGATATTGGGCTTACCCAGGGGTTAAGGAATAAATTTGCTGAAGCAGTAGCTAAACGCGATACTCAGCTTGCGCAAATCTATGTGAGTACCACGTATGCTATTCTGATTATTATTTGCACGTTATTATGGGCAATATTTTTAGTTGTTAATCAATACCTGGATTGGTCAAAAATTTTAAATGTATCAGAATCGATGCGTGGAGAAGTGTCCATTCTGGCCCTAATGGTTTTTTCCTATTTCTGTCTGCAATTTGTAATTAGGATTATAAATACTCTTTTAATTGCGAACCAGCAACCGGCATTAAGTTCGTTATTGACCGTATTAGGTTCGTTTTTTTCACTCATTTGTATTTTTGTTCTCGTTAAGACCACTACTGGCTCTTTAATAAAACTGGGAGCTGTTTTCTGTTTTGCTCCTTTGTTTATTTTATTATTGGGAAGTATCATATTTTTTAAAACATCGTACAAGCAATTTAAACCTTCGATATACAAAGTAAAATTCTCTTATGCAAAGGGCTTGTTCAACTTAGGCCTCATATTTTTCGTGATACAAATTGCAGGAATCATTCAATATCAAACCGCAAATTTTATCATTGCCAGAAATTTCAACACTGCTGAAGTTACTTCCTATAACATTGTTTATAAATATTTCAATATTTTGCAAATGGTGTTTGTAATTTTTCTCACACCTTTTTGGTCAGCGTCCACTGAAGCGTTTTTAAAAAATGATATTGCCTGGATTAAAAAGAGCATTAAAAGGTACAACCAGATTACGTTACTTTTAATTCTATGTGGTTGTATCATGCTTTATTTTTCTTCAACAGTTTATGACTTATGGTTAGGAAAAGGAAAGGTACATATTAGCTTTTATTTGTCCTTGTTCGGATTCTTATATTTTATAACTACCATGTTTGCTGACACTTATGTTTCCTTTTTAAATGGTATTAATGCATTACGAATACAATTTATTGCATGCCTTGCAAGCCCTTTTGTATATATAGGCATTGCTTTTTTACTTATTAAATTTTATCACCTGGGGCCTTTTTCACTATTTATCGCATCTATCCTTTGTAATTTTAACGGGCTCATACTTGCGCCGGTTCAATATCATATGGTGGTCAACAAGAAAAAGCAGGGCATTTGGAGAAAATAAATTATACCAATTACCAAATATGAAAATTCTGTATGATCATCAAATGTTTAACCGTCAAAAATATGGTGGTATTACTAAATATTTTTGTGAATTAATAAAACATCTTCCTGAAGGACATAGTTACCTACTGGGCGTTCTTGCTTCAGACAATCAACATTTAAAAGACGATTTCGATTTTTTTAAAAAGTTCTATTTTCCAATTCCCCAAAAAGAATCAAGAATCAGGGGGCATCTTAAAAGCAAACTTTATAAATTAAATAAACTCTATTCCAAAGGTCTTATTTCTTCCAATAAATATGACTTATTTCATCCCACTTACTTTGATCCCTATTTTGTAAATATTGCAAAAAAGCCCTACATAGTTACTGTCCATGATTTGATAGTGTTTAAATTTAATAACGTTCAGAGAAAAGAAGAGCAGATGGCTGAAATGACTAAAATAATAAGAAACGCCAGGCGGATAATAGCTATAAGTGAAAACACCAAAGCAGATCTCATTAATATACTAAATGTTGCTCCGGAAAGAATTGATATCGTTTATCATGGATTTAATAAATTTCATGTCAAAAATAATTTAAATCCGTATGGACGCTATATTCTTTACGTAGGGGCAAGGCCTGGATACAAAAATTTTAAAAACCTGGCCCAGGCATTCAAAATTCTGGTGTCAGATGATGAGGATTTGAAGTTAGTGTGTGTAGGCGTTCCCTTCTCCAAAGAAGAATTAGAAGAATTGAAAGCTATGAAAATCCTTAAAAATACAATTGCCATAGGAGTAAATGAAATTAAATTGAATCAGCTTTATTCTCATGCACTTGCTTTTGTTTATCCTACTCAATATGAAGGATTTGGTATGTCAATTTTAGAGGCATTTTCTAATGGTTGTCCGGTGTGTCTTAGCAATACAAGCTGTTTACCTGAAATCGCCGGAGAAGCGGGAATTTATTTTGATCCTTTAAATCCTGAAAGCATTGGAAGTGCAATTAAAAAAACAATTTATGACCCTGTATTTTCCAACAAGATGACAGAGGCTGGCCAAAAACGGTTGCTAAATTTTTCATGGAATAAATGTGCTGCTCAAACCGTGCAATCATATGAAAATGCACTCTCTTAAAAAACAGTAATTTTTTGAACTCAGCAGTTTTAAACGGTTCCGATTCTACTCCCCGGCAACTATTTCTAACAAATTTATTTTGGGGTGCATTTACAGTTTATTCAGTCTGTAGTGTCTTAACAGGAAGTTCTCATATAAGTGAAAAGTTGTGCCAGTATTTGCAATTACTGTCACTTGTGTTTGTATTTGGTACTTCAATATTTTTAATAAGATTAAGAATTGAGAATAACTATCTGAAGATTGTATTTCCTGTCTACGGGTTTTGGGTATTATTGACGATATTGAGAGGTATCCACCTTGACTTCCAGTCTGTAATGTATATGCTTCTTATTCCAGACTATGGAATCTTGCTTTACTTTGTCCCCTTGATCCTTTTATTTCCACAAGATTTCAATTCTTATAAAAAAGTGTTTGAAGTTATTATAGTTTTCGCAATATTTTTTTTTATAAGCGATGTGTTATACATAGGAGAACTATTTGATCGATCCAGCCAAAATAAGAATGTAATTGAGAACCTCGCCTGGTGTTTGGCTTTACCATCCGGATTCATTTTGCTTACCCATAAGTATCATTCCAACACGAGAAAGGTATTTGCGTTAATAACAATGACTGTTGCTCTTTTATTTTCTGTCTACCACGCCAGAAGAGGTCTATCTCTGATCCTGGCCATTACTTTGATTTTTAGTTTTTGGGGTTATCTTTTTTCGACAAGACAAAAAATTCTGACTATTTATCTTTCTGCCCTCGTTATTACATTTGGCCTTCTGTACGCAACTAGCATTTATAATATAAACAACAATAAGCTTTTAAATTTTATTGCCCAACGGGGTGAAGAGGATACAAGAACGGGAGTCGAATTATATTTTTACAATGATATGCATACTAAGGATTGGATAATCGGAAGAGGGATAAATGGAGAATATTATTGCCCCAACATTGATCTGGATACAGATTACAGGGCACTTATCGAAACAGGATACCTTCAAATAATTTTAAAAGGAGGACTTGTACGTTTGATTTTGCTTTTGCTGATATTAGTTCCCGCTGTCATCTTGGGCCTGTTTTTTTCAAATAACCTACTTTCAAAAGCTGCCGCCATCTGGATATTAATAGCACTTATAAGCCTGTATCCGGCAACCGTGGAGAGCTTTGAATTACAATATATTATTGTTTGGATTTCGGTTGGAATTTGTTATAGCAAGGTGATACGAAGATTGCCGGAAAGACAAATAATAGAACTTTTAAATCCTAAAGGTCGTTAGAACATTTTAAATGTTAGATATAATTGATTTGAATCTCCTATGAAAATCGCTATTGTATCCTTTTATCTCATGGAGTCAACCATGCCTCTTGCTAAACACATTGCTGAAGCAGGAGTTGATGTTGATTTATATTGTTTGTTGCCAAAATGTAATCAAAATACATTTGTCTTTGATTTCCTATCAAAAAAACAGCCATGCGGATTTGTAGGCAAAGAGATTATTAAAAAGAGCTGGGGAAAAAAATTATGGGATTATATTTCTCCTGTTGAAACAAAAATTTATATTTTCCCCACTGAACGTATCGCAAAACTGCTTTTTTTAGATGTTTACCATGCTTATAAATTTGCCAACCACATCCGGAAAGAAAAATATGATCTTGTACATATCATTCATAGCTCGACTCCATTTTGGAATTATTTGTATTTTTTTATAGGGAAAAAGAAAATTGTTCAAACCCTTCATGAAGTCACTTCCCATGAGGCAACAACCCCAAAATATCGTATTAAATTACTGAATTATCTTATCAAAAATTCAATTCCAATTATATTCAATTCTGCTATTTCAAAACAAAGATTTCTTGATTTCAAAAGCGGGGTAATTAGCCAGACTAATGATAATACTAATTTGGCAATGATTCGTTTCGGATTATTTGAAACATATTATTGCTTCAATACTCATGCCGCTGAAATTAGAAACAGTGATAAAATTAAAATTTTAAATCTGGGCCGAATTGTTCCGTATAAAGGAATACATCTTTTGATACAATCAGTAAAGAATTTACAAGAAAAATTACCTATTCATCTAATAGTTGCAGGAGAAGGTGAACCATACTTTGATTTCAATGGCATAAAAAGCTATGAATTTATTAATAGATTTTGCTCAAATGAAGAAATTACTAAATTGATTAAAGAATGCGATTTTCTTGTGCTACCATATATTTCCGGATCTCAAAGTGGCGTCCCAATGACTGCATTTGCATTTAATAAGCCGATTATAGCCAGTAATATTGCCGGATTTAAAGAAGTTATCGAAAACATGGAAACAGGTATTTTAGTAGACAATTTGAATGCGGAAAATCTATCTTCTGCAATCGAAACATTAGCCACAAACAAAAAATTAAGAATAAATATGGCTGAAAACATAATAAAGAAATATAGTGAAGGTGAATTTTCATGGAAATCAATTGCTGAACAAACCATTGCCTTCTATAGGCAACAGATCGAATTACGAAAAATTAAAAAAAGATAGCTGAGTACATATTCGCTGTAGATACAATAAGTGGAGGCAGTAGACCAACTTTTTTTAATTATTTTTATTTTAGTAATAGCAAATATTTTGAACGATTTTGCAAAAAAAGATACCCTGGTAATTATAGGAAGGTTAGCCTATCCAGGAAATACAGCTGTTTCAAACAGAGTTCATCTTTATTGTAAGGCTTTAAAAAATGAAGGAGGTTTTCCCTTTATAATCAATTTACATTCTACTTTTACTAAGAAACCAAAATTCGGCTACCTGGCCCGCAATGAGGGCATCCCTTTCTATTACGCACAGAAAACACCTGTGCGGGAAAAAAGATTCTTACTCAGAAACATAAACAAGAGCAAAGGAATCTTTAATACAATCTTCTTGCTTCGAAAGCTAAAAAAAAAGCATCCTCTTAAAGTCCTGCTTTTTAATACTAATCTTTGGGATGAATTACTCTTATTTATTTTTCTTAAAATGATGAAAATAACAATTGTAAGGGAATGTAATGAAATCCCTTCAATTGTGGACGAAAAAAGGTTTCGAAGCTATCATCATTTTCTTTTGAAATTAAAAGTGAAAATGTATAATAACGTCATCGTTATATCAGATCAATTAAATTACTTTTATTCATCAATTTTGCCCAAAGACAGAATAATTCAAATTCCCATTCTTGTTGACTTGGACAGATTTAAAAACGTTGAATTGAAAGAACATCCGGGGAAAATAATTACTTATGTTGGATATATGGGCGGCAACAAAGATGGCCTTGAAAATTTAATAGACGCCATGGCATTAGTAAAGAAAAAAAATGAAAAAGTCACCCTTCAACTTGTTGGATCTGCACCCGAAAAAGACATGATCCGGTTAAAGAACAAAGTAAAAACGTTGGGACTTAATGATACAATAACTTTTTTGGGTAAAAAAAACGCTGAAGAAGTTCCTTCTATTCTATTGAATTCTGATTTTTTAGTCCTCGCAAGACCTAATAGTTCACAGGCTAAAGCGGGCTTTCCGACCAAACTTGGTGAATATTTAGCAAGCGGTAAGCCAGTTATAATTACCATAACAGGGGAAATTCCAAAATATTTAACAGATAAAGAATCAGCATATCTTTCAAAACCGGATGACATCGTGGATTTTGCCGATAAGTTGGTTTATGCATTGTCAGACGAAAATGCGGAGAAAATTGGAAGGGAAGGATATAAAATAGCACGCAATAATTTCAATTACCAATTGTATGGTAAAAAACTTTTTGACTTTTTGCAAAATTGAATAATTGCCTGGACAAAATTTTTTACTCATGTTGAAGACAGAAAAGAGTCTTTTATTTAAATAAATATTATGAAATTAGCCATACATGACGATTCGGGAAGTTTCAGCAGTCGGTGGATAACATATTGTCAGGAAAATAATATAAATTTTAAAAAAGTAAATTGTTATGATACGGATATAATCAATCAGATTAAAGATTGTAATGGGTTAATGTGGCATTGGGTTCAGGATGATTACAGGGCAACATTATTTGCACGCCAATTAATAAAATCCCTGGATAAAAGTGATATTCAGATCTTCCCCGATATAGATACCTGCTGGCATTTCGATGATAAGGTAGGTCAAAAATACCTTTTGGAAACAATTAATGCCCCTTTTGTAAAGACATATGTCTTTTATTCAAAAAAAGAAGCCCTGGATTGGATTAAGAAAACTTCTTTTCCAAAAGTGTTTAAATTGAGGGGAGGTGCAGGTTCTCTCAATGTAAAACTGGTCAAAACAAAAGGAACCGCAAGGAGATTGGTCAGGAAGGCTTTTGGTTCCGGCTTTTTGCCACGAAACCGTTTTTCCAGCGTAAAGGACCGTTTTTGGGGACTTAGAAGAGATAAGAATTTAGCAGCCGTAAAAAAAGTAATTGGTGGATTTGGCCGCTTACTTATCCCAACTGAATTTGAGCTGTTCGCGCCAAAACAGAAAGGCTATATTTATTTCCAGGATTTCATTCCCAATAATGATTACGACACGCGTTTAATTGTAATAGGTGAAAGATGCTTTGGCGTCAGGCGAATGTGCAGGAAAGGAGATTTCAGAGCATCGGGAAGTGGCATTAAAGAATACGATCCAAAACTTTTTCCTGCAGATCTTATTGCGCAAGCCTTTAGGGTAGCCAAATCTTTAAAAACACAATGTGTGGCTTTTGATTTTGTGATTGATAATAATGATCCGAAAATAGTTGAAATAAGTTATTCTTTTATTATGGGATCTTTCTACGACGATTGCCCGGGATATTGGGATAGTAATCTGCTATGGCACCAAACAACTGTTAATCCTCAATATTTTATTATAGAAGACTTTTTGAAAAAATTGAAGAATTAGTAAGTTGAAAATCGCCAATAAAAAATATTATTTTAAAACTGAGTAAATAAACAAATATTCAATATTTTAAATCTTTCTAAGATAAATAATGGTGTTTTTAAATCAGTAAAGAATGGATTATGCTAATCAAGCCACCATTTTCCTTCTTCCAGTTCACTGCGGAAATTAAATTATTAAACAGAATCCTTCTTTATGAAAATATTGTTTTTTATTGATAATTTAAGATCAGGTGGTAAGGAGAGAAGGCTAACTGAACTTATGAAAGCGCTCAAATTATTTCCAGACATTCAATTTGAGTTAATAACCATGGATGAAGACATTCATTACAAAGAAGTTTTAAATCTTAATATCCCTATCCATTTCCTGATAAGAAAGGCGAAAAAGGATTTATCAGTATTTCCTAAATTTTACAATATCTGTAAACGATACCGCCCTGATATTGTTCATTGCTGGAATGATATGACAGCCATTATTGCTGTTCCTGCCTGTAAACTTCTTCATATCAAACTGGTTAATGGAATGGTTGCAGATACTCCTGTAAGAAGGAACCTCTTAAATAAGAGCTGGCTTCGGGCTAAGTTAACTTTCCCTTTTTCAGATAAAATAATAGGTAATTCTACTGCGGGACTGGAAGGTTATGGGGCAACCACCATAAAATCCTGTTGCATCTATAATGGAATGGATTTTAATCGTTTTACAAACCTAAAAGATGCAGATATTTTACGAAAAGAAATATTAGGAGATAATAACAAGGCCAGTTTTATCATAGGAATGGTAGCTGCATTTGAACCAAGAAAAGATTATAAAACTTTAATAAAAGCGGCTCTATCTCTTTTGAACATTCAGTCTTCTTTAAGGTTTGTTTTAGTAGGAAACGGCACTGAGTTTAATGAAGTAAAAGATAGTGTTCCTTTAGAATTTCGTGACAAAATCT
>Ga0068855_100011506_pt1 | contig 10691 bp, 8 predicted proteins | sample KBSCornC52_FD_66592 | JGI IMG/M metagenome (GOLD analysis project Ga0068855, IMG submission 66592) | Corn rhizosphere microbial communities from Kellogg Biological Station, Michigan, USA - KBS Corn C5-2 | ecosystem: Host-associated > Plants > Roots > Rhizosphere > Soil ... | reverse complement strand
CGCAGGCGGACGAAATAGTCCTGGAAATCGAGGGGGCCGTCGGGCGTGGCGATGCGGGTTGGGCAAGGCGCATCGCTCATCGGGATGACGCGGGCCGCCACGCCCAGCCGGGCGGCAAGGTCGGCGGTGATCGCGGTGAGTGAGGCGCCCTCGCCGATGGCCCTGAGGCGCAGCAAGTGGAGGGCGATGTCTTTGTCGCCGAGGAGGAACCAAGGCTCCTCGCCCAGGGCACGCCATTCGCCGGCGACCGAGAAGCTCTCCTCGGCCCGGCCCCAGCCCTGCGCCGCATTGGCCTTGCCGGAAAGGGTGTAGAGCACCGTATCGATATCGGGGCAGACGGGCAGCCCGTTGAACACGAAATCGTCGCCGGTGTTGACCACGAGGGCAAGGTTCGGCGTGGCGTGCTGCAGGCCGAGCGCCAGCTTGGCCCCGCCCACGCCGCCGCACAGGGCTGCGATTCTCATGGGTCGGGGTGTGGCAAGGCTAGTCCGGCGAGGCAATTCCATCTTTCAACCTCTGGACTTATGCGAGGGGGCTATCCAGAAGCGGAGGATGCGCGCAATTGCGATCATCCCTATTCCCGGCCTTCCCGAAGTGGCGGAAGGTGACGACGTGGCTGGGCTGATTGCGGGCGCAGCGCGCGCCGCCGGAACGCCGCTGGAGCACGGAGACGTGGTGGTGATCGCGCAGAAAATCGTCTCCAAGGCCGAAGGGCGCAAGGTTTCGCTTGCCGCGGTTGCGCCATCGCCGCGGGCGCTGGAACTGGCGGAGGCCTGCCGCAAGGACCCGCGACTGGTGGAACTGGTGCTGGGCGAATCGGACGAGATCGTGCGCTGTGCGCCAGGGGTGCTGATCGCGCGGCACCGGCTGGGCTTCGTTGTCGCCAACGCGGCGATCGACCAGTCGAACCTCCCCGGGAGCGACAACCACGCGCTGCTCCTGCCGGAGGACCCGGATGGCTCGGCCGGGCGGCTGGCCGAGCGGTTCTGCGCCGAGGCCGGGGGGCCGGTCGCCACGATCATCAACGACAGCTTCGGCCGCCCGTTTCGCGAGGGCACCTGCGGGGTGGCGATCGGGTGCGCCGGCCTCGAGGCGCTGGTCGACCTGCGTGGCGGGCGTGACCGGGAGGGCCGGGTCCTGCAGGCGAGCGTGGTCGCCCATGCCGACGAGATCGCCGCCGCGGCCTCGCTGGTGATGGGCCAGGCCGACGAGGGCGTGCCCGCGGCCATCGTGCGCGGGGTTTCGCTGGGCGCGACGCCCCAGCCGGCCAGCGTGCTGGTGCGCGCGCGGGAGCGCGACCTGTTTGCGGGAGCTGGGACGTGACCGCCCCTCGCTCCCTCGCCGCCATCGTCCCGGTCAAGGCGATCAGCCGGGCCAAGACGCGGCTGCGGCTGCCCGAGGAGGAGCGGATCGCCTGCGTGGAGGAAATGATCCGCACCACGCTGCGGGCGCTGGCGGGGGCGGAGAGCGTTTCGCGGATCCTCGTCGTGACCGGCGATCCGGCAGCGGCGGCGCTGGCCGAGGGGTTTGGGGCTAAGGTGGTGGCGGACCCCGGGGCGGGGCTCAATGGTGCTTGCCGGGCGGGGCTGGCTGCGGTGGCGGGCGAAGCGGCGCTGCTGGTCCATGCCGATTTCCTGCGTCTGTCGGCGGCGGATGTGGACCGGCTGGTGGCGGACAGCCCGGAGGACCGGATCGGGCTCCTGCCGTGCAAGGACCTGGACGGCACCAATGCAGTGATCCTCCCGGCGGGGGCGGCGTTCACGCCCGAGTATGGGCCGGGCAGCTTCGCGCGGCACCGGGCGCAGGCAGGGGAGCGCGGGGTCGTGCTGAGCAATGCGGCGCTGGCGCAGGACATCGACAGCGCCGACGACCTGCGGCGCGCCTGCCCGCAGCGGGGCGACGTGGTGACTTACTCGCCCAAGGTGTTCCTGCCGCTGACCCAGCTGTGCCGCGACGTGTGCCACTATTGCACCTTCGCCAAGACGCCGCGGCATCTGGCCAGCCCCTACATGAGCATCGACGAGGTGATCGCGGTCGCCGAGAAGGGCAAGGCCGTGGGCTGCAAGGAGGCGCTGTTCACGCTCGGCGAGCGGCCGGAGCTGCGTTATTCCGCCGCGCGCGAATGGCTCGATGCGCAGGGCTATGCCTCGACGCTGCACTATGTTGCTGCCGCTGCTGGCGCGGTGATCGAACGGACCGGGCTGCTGCCGCACATCAACGCCGGCTGCATGAGCGCGGAGGAGCTGGCGATGCTTCGCCCGGTCAGCGCCTCGATGGGGCTGATGCTGGAAAGCACCTCGCGCCGGCTGCTGGAGCCGGGCGAGTGCCACCACGGCTCGCCCGACAAGGATCCGGCGCTGCGGCTCGCCACGATCGAAGAGGCCGGGCGGCAGGCGATCCCCTTCACCACGGGCATTCTCGTCGGCATCGGCGAGACGCGCAGCGAACGGGTCGAAGCGCTGGAGGCGATTGCCGACCTGCAGGCACGCTGGGGCCATATCCAGGAAGTGATCGTCCAGAACTTCGTGCCCAAGCCCGGCACGCTGATGGCCGCGCAGCCGCCGCTGGATGCCGCCGAACTGGTCTGGACCTTGCGCGAGGCGCGGCGCATCCTTGGCCCGGCGATGAGCATTCAGTGCCCGCCCAACCTCAACGACGGCCACCTGCCCGAACTGATCGCGGCGGGGATCAACGACTGGGGCGGGGTTTCCCCGCTGACGCCGGACTACGTCAATCCCGAGGCGCCATGGCCGGAGATCGCCGCGCTGGCGGAAGTCACCGCAGAGTGCGGCAAGACGCTGGCCCCGCGGCTGACGATCTATCCGGAATACCTGGCCGATCCGGCGCGGTGGCTCGACCCGGCGATGCGCCGCCACGTGCTCGACCTGGCCGATGGGCAGGGCCTGGCGCGTGAGGACGGGTGGCTGTCGGGCCGGTCGCAGGACATTCCAGCCGGGTTCGCCCTGTCTCGCCGCAGCGGCGCAACCAGCGACGTCGAGCGGTTGGCGCAGGACCTGCTGGACCACGGCGCGGAAGGGCTGGAGGTCTCGCGCATTGCCGCGCTGTTCGCGGCGCGCGGGCGCGATTTCCATGCGGTCTGCGAGGCGGCGGACGCGCTGCGGGCCCGGGCCAATGGCGACGTGGCGACCTACGTCATCAACCGCAACATCAACTACACCAACATCTGCGGCTACCGCTGCACCTTCTGCGCCTTCTCCAAGGGCACCCGCAAGCACGAGGGGGCGGAGAAGCCCTACCTGCTGGACATGGCCGAGATCGGCCGCCGGGTCATCGAAGCGCGCGAGCGGGGGGCGAGCGAGGTCTGCCTGCAGGGCGGGATCCATCCGCAGTTCACCGGCGAGACCTACCTCGAGATCGTCCGCGCGGTGAAGGCGGCGGTGCCCGACATGCATGTCCACGCCTTCTCGCCGCTGGAGATCAGCCACGGCGCGCGGACCATGGGCCTGCCGCTCGACGATTACCTCGTCCTGTTGCGCGACGAGGGGCTGGGCAGCCTGCCCGGGACAGCGGCGGAGATCCTCCACGATCCGGTGCGCGCGGTGCTCTGCGCCGACAAGCTCTCCACCGCCGAATGGCTGGAGGTGATCGAGACGGCCCATTCGGTGGGCCTGCCGACGACCTCGACGATCATGTTCGGGCACATCGATACCTATGCCGACTGGGCGCGGCACCTGCTGCACCTGAGGGGGCTGCAGGCGCGCACCGGAGGGATCACCGAATTCGTCCCGCTGGCCTTCGTCGCCCACGAGGCCCCGCTCTACAAGCGCGGCCAGGCGCGGCGCGGGCCCACCTTGCGCGAGGCAATCCTGATGCACGCGGTCGGCCGGCTGGTGCTCCATCCGCTGGTACCGAACGTCCAGGCGAGCTGGGTCAAGCTAGGGCGCGAGGGCATGGCCCGGGCCCTGCGCTCGGGCGCCAACGACATGGGCGGGGTGCTGATGGACGAGAGCATCACCCGCGCCGCCGGCGCCACCCATGGGCAGGAAATGGGCCCGGCGCAGATGGCCGAGATGGCGGCGAGCCTCGGCCGCAGGCTGGTGCGGCGCAATACCGTTTATGGCGTGGCGGAACTGGTGAGCGAGGCTGCCTGCGTCTCCTGAGTGGTGAGCGGGGGATCGCCGCGCCGCCCCGCATTGCATTTGCCGGCCCATGGCGATATGGGCCGCCCTTTCCCGGCCCTGCCCGGTTCCGGCCGCCCTCGCGTCTCGCAACGGCCGCCAGCTCTTGCCTGAAGGAAATGCCCGTGTCCCGTCGCCGCCAGATCTACGAAGGCAAGGCCAAGATCCTCTACGAAGGCCCCGAGCCCGGCACGCTGATCCAGTACTTCAAGGACGATGCCACCGCCTTCAACGCCCAGAAGAAGGGCACGATCAACGGCAAGGGCGTGATCAACAACCGCATCAGCGAGTATGTGTTCACGCGGCTCTCGCACATCGGGATTCCGACCCACTTCATCCGCCGCCTCAACATGCGCGAGCAGCTGGTGCGGCAGGTGGAGATCATCCCGATCGAAGTGGTGGTGCGCAACGTGGCCGCGGGCTCGATCTCCAAGCGCCTCGGCATCCCCGAGGGCGAGCCCCTGCCCCACACCCTGATCGAATACTACTACAAGGACGATGCGCTGGGTGATCCGATGATCGCCGAAGAGCACATCGCCTGCTTCGGCTGGGCCAACAACGAGGAGATGCAGGACATCTCCTCGATGGCGATCCGGGTGAACGACTTCATGGTCGGCATGTTCGCGGCGATCAACATCCGCCTGGTCGACTTCAAGCTCGAATTCGGGCGGATCTGGGACGGCGACTACAGCCGCGTGATCCTCGCCGACGAGATCAGCCCCGACGGCTGCCGCCTGTGGGACATGATCACCGGCGAAAAGCTCGACAAGGACCGCTTCCGCCGCGACCTCGGCGGCGAGGAAGAGGCCTATCAGGAAGTCGCCCGGCGGCTGGGCCTGCTGGAGAACGACGGCGGACCGAGCGAGGTGTTCGACCTTAGCAAACACCGCAAGCTGCGCGGCAAGTAAGCCGCGCGGCTGGGCGGAAGCTCAGCTCAACAGAGCCCAGGTTTGCGGGCCGACGACGCCGTCGGCGGGGATGCCGCCTGCGCGTTGATGGCTAATTACTGCCGCGCGGGTGGCGGGGCCGAATATGCCGTCGATGGCGATACCCAGAGCACGCTGGAGGACGCAGACCGCCTTGCCGCGCGAGCCGCTGCGCAGGAGCGGGCGCGTGGGAGGCGCGGCGGGTTCCTCGGCGGCGAACCTGGCATAGGCCTCGGCGATTTTCGTATCATAGGCGAAGCGGGTGTAGGCCGGGCCGTTGTAGCCGCGGGCGAAAGCGGGCCAGTCCTGCGCGGCTAGCGCGGGGGCGAGACCAGCGGCGCGGATGAAGGTGACGAAGGCGTCGAGCTGGGCGGCGTGGCCAGAGACCATGGCCGCGACGAAGCTTTCGACATCCTCGTACCCGGCAGCGGCGTGGTTGAAGCCCATGATCTGGAAGGCGCCCCATGAGGCCGACCTCAGGGCGGCTTCACGATCCAGCGCGAGCGCTTCCTCCAGCCGGTCGTATTCGCGCGCGTCGCCGAGATAGCCGCCGGGCTGGCGGGCAGAGATCGCGGGGTGCGTGGCGTCGTAGGCGTGATCGGTGAAGGCGGAAAACTTGTGGCGTTCGAACAGGATGCGCGGGCGGCAATCGGGGAGGAAGCCGCCCTTGCTTTCGACATCGACCACCGCGCGGACGGCAGGGACGGGGCAGCCGAGGGCAGCGGCGGCGCGGGCGAAGTCTGCGGAGGTGAGCGGGGCGGGATTGCCGGTGAAGGCATCGGGCATGGCGGGTTCTCCTTGGCGGCGAGAACCCGCTGATTATCCAAATTGGTTCGTGTAGGAAAACGGGTTAACCGTTGGAGCCCAGGGCGAGTCCGCGGGCGCCCGGCTCGCCGAGCCAGCGCGCGGGGAGCTTCCAGACGCGGCTGACGAGGGCATCGGCGAGCGCCTCTTCCGGCGCGCCGTCCGCGACGATGCAGCCCTGTTCGAGGACAACGACCCGGTCGGCGTGGTTCATCGCCGTGGCGAGATCGTGAAGGACGACGATCACCCCCCTTCCCTCGTCATGGGCCTGGCGGCGCAAGAGGCGGACGAGGGCGGCGGCGTGGGCGAGGTCAAGGTTGGCGAGCGGTTCGTCGGCGATCAGCCACTCGGGCTCGCCCGCGAGGACCCGCGCGGCCAGCGCGCGTGCGCGTTCGCCGCCCGAGAGGCGCGAGACGGGGCGGTGGCGCAGGGTTTCGAGGGCCATGGCGGTGAGGGCCTGGCCGACGGCGCGGGCATCCTCGGCGGGCGTGGCGTGGGCGCGGTGCAGCGCGGCGCCCTGCCACGGCAGGCGGCCGAGGGCGACGAGGGTCTCGACGGTAAGATCCCACGCGATTTCCGGGCTTTGCGGCAGGTAGCCGATGCGGCGGGCGCGGTGGCGCGGCGGGAGGGCGGAGAGGGCTTGGTCGTCGAGCAGGACCTCGCCCGAGGACGGGCGCAGCAGGCCGGCGAGGCAGGCGACGAGGCTCGACTTGCCCGCGCCATTGGGGCCGACGATGGCGGTGACTTCGCCCGGTTTCAGGGTCAGGCCGACGCCGGCGAGGCGGCCGGGGAGGACGAGATTGTCGGCGCGGAGCATGTCAGGCGAGCCCCGCGTCAGGGCCCGCGCCGCGGCGCAGGCGCAGCAGCAGGGCTAGGAAGAACGGCGCGCCGATGAGGCTGAGGGCAATGCCGAGGCGCAGTTCGGTGACCAGCGGGAGGACGCGACAGAGGCAATCGGCGGCGAGGAGAAGCAGGGCTCCGGCGAGGGCCGAGGGCGCGATCAGGCGCGAGGGGCGGCGGTCGGTGAAGGGGCGGACGAGGTGCGGGACGACGAGGCCGACGAAGCCGATGATGCCGGCGACGGCGACCCCTGCCCCGACGGTCAGGCCGACGCCGGCGATGAGGAGCAGTTGCAGGCGGCGCGGGTCGAGGCCGAGCGAGCGGGCGGCGGCCTCGCCGAGGACCAGCGCGTCGAGGCCCGGACCGGCGAGGCGCAGGATAAGAATTCCCAGCATTGTCATCGGCATGGCGAGGGCGACGTCGCTCCACGAGCGGTCGGTCAGGGCCCCCATGAGCCAGGTGACGATCTCGGACAGGGCGAAGGGCGTGGGCGCGAGGCTGATCGCGAGGCTCATCAGCGCGCCGGCGAGGCTGGCGATCATCAGGCCGGCGAGGGTGAACAGGGCGATCGAGCCACCGTGTCCGTCGGAATCGCGGCCGGCGATGAGGCCGAGGAGGGCCATGGCGCCGCCGGCTCCGGCGAGGGCGAAGACCGGGAGCGTCCAGGCGGCGGCGCCGAAAAAGAGCGAGATGACAGCGCCTAGCGCGGCAGAGGGGGCGATGCCGAAGAGGCCGGGGTCGGCGAGCGGGTTGCGCAGGTAGCCTTGCATGGCGGCGCCGGCGGCGCCCAGGCCGGCGCCGAGGGTGACCGCGAGGAGGGCGCGGGGCAGGCGCAATTCTACAAGGATTACAGTGGCATTGGCGAGAGCGGGGTGGAAGGGGTTGAGCCAGACGCGGCCTGCGAGGAGCGACAACGGCAGGGCGAGGAGGAGCGCGGCCAGGAGGGTTAGGTTTAGGCGGGTCATGTGGTTGGCCCGGAGCTTTGCGCTTGCCCACCCCCAGCCCCTCCCGCCTGCGGGAGGGGAGCGATGGTGCGCCGGATTTCGGCGAGGCGCCCCGCGGCGCGAATTATCGTTGGGCCTCCGCACCATAGCAGCGACGGGGCGAGTGGGGCGCGGCGGGTTTGGGGGAGATTTGCGAGGGCTGGATGGGCGAGGAGGCGGTCTTCTTCGCCGTGGCCGCCGGCGGCGAGGATGAGCTGGGGTGGATCGGCCAGCATCGCTTCGAGGGGGAGGTAATCAGCCTGTCTCAAGCCTTTGGCGGCGCTGAAGCTGGTGAAGCCGGTGCGGCGGAGGAGGTCGGCGATGAGGGTCTGGTCGCCGGGCACGATGCCGCCTGACTGCCATACCACGGCGTTGATGGGAATGGCGGAATTCTGCGGCTTTGCGGCCTGCAGTGCGGCGTCGATGCGGGCGATGAGGGCCTCGCCGCGGGCGGGGTGGTGGGTGAGTTGGGCGATCTGGCGGACCTGGGCCTCGCTCTGCTCGACGGTGTTGGCGATGGGCAGTTCGACGAGGGGAATGCCCAGTGTTTCCAGTGCCTTGCGGGTGGCCGGCGGGGTGAAGGTGCCGGACAGGACTAGGGCCGGACGGAGCGCTGCTAGCTCTTCGACCGTGCCGCCGGTGCTGGGGAGGCGGCGGGCGAGGTTTACGTCCATCGAGGACGAGGCGGGATCGCGACTGTAGGCGGAGAGGGCGGAAATCTGTTGCGGATCAGCCACTTCCGCGAGGATCGCATCGGCACAGGGGTTGAGACTGGCGACCCCCGAGGGGGCGCGCTGCAACGGCACTGCAACGGGACTGCAAGAGCCCAGCAGCAGCGCCAGAAGCAGCGCGCGCCGCATCAGAACCGCGCTCTCACGCCGGCATAGGCGGACCGGCGCGGGGTGCCGTAAGTCCGCACCACTTCGTAGACCTGATCGAAGGCGTTTTCGACGCGGCCGAACAGCTCGAGCTTGTCAGTCAGCGGATAGGAGGCGCGCACCCCGAGGGTGGCATGGTCCGGCACCAGCTGGGTGTTGGCGGTGTCGTCGTAGCGCTCGCCCGCGTGGTTGAGATCGAGGCCGGTGACGAGGCCGAAGGGCCAGTGGTAATCGATCGACGCGGCGAGCGTGTGCTCGGGCCGGCGGGCGAGGCGCTTGCCGGTGAGCACGTTCTTCGCGTCGGTCCAGGTCCAGGCGAGGTTCACGTCGAAGCCCTGCCAGTCCTTGACCTGCATCGCCAGTTCCACCCCCTTCGCGCGGACCTGGCCGACGTTGTAGTAGGTGAAGGTGGTGAAGTCATAGTCGATCAGGTTCTTGGTGCGCCGGTCGAACCAGCCGAGCGAGACCGAGCCGTGGCCCTCGGCGAAGGGCTGTTCGATCGAGGCGTCCCAGCCGTGGGCGGTTTCGGGCTTCAATGCGGTGAAGCCGGTGTTGGTGTAGAGCTGGTAGAGCGAGGGGGCCTTGAAGCCTTCGCCGTAGCTTGCCCGCAGGATCGGGCCGGCTGCGCCCAGCGGCGACCAGGCGGCATTGGCGGAGAAGGTGTCCTTGTTGCCGAAATCGCGGTGGTGGTCGTGGCGCGCGCCGCCATTGACGGTGAGGCCGGCGACGGGGCGCAGGGTCAGCGAGGCGAAGGCGCTGTCGATCCGGGTGGTGGCGGCGGAACCGAAGTTGTCGCGGAAGCGGCTGCGTTCGGACTCGCCGCCGAGGAGGACGGTGACCGCCTTGATCGGGGTGAAGGCCAGCTGTCCCTCGACGCGTTCGTTGCGGCCGTCGGTGATGTAGGGGCCGAAGACGGCATCGTTGGATTCGCGGTGGCTGTCGGTCAGGCCATAGCCGATGCGGGCGGAGAGGCGGTCGTCGAGGGCGGTCCAGCGTAGGTTGCCGAAGCCGGTGACATCGCGCTTCACGCCGGTGTTGAGGGCGTCCTTCTGGAAGCCGTCGTAGCCGTAGGTGGCGCGGCTGTAGAACGAGCCGGCATCGGCCGAGAGGCCGGAGCCGAGATCGACCGTGGCCTTGAGGTTGCCCGAGACGCTCTCGAAGCCATCGCGCTCGGTGGCGCCGCGGGCTTCGGAGAAGGCGGAATAGCCCTGCCCTTTCAGCCAGTTACCGCCGAGGGTGAGGCCGACCGGGCCGGCCATGCCGGAGAGCGAGGCGCCGAGCTGCTTGCGTTCGCGCCAGCCGTATTCGGCCTGGGCGGTGCCCTGCCAGTCCTGCGTCGGCTGGCGGGTGATGAGGTTGACCACGCCGCCGATCGCGCGGCTGCCCCAGAGGACCGACTGCGAACCGCGGACCAGCTCGACCCGGTCAAACTGGCCGATGGCAAGGCTGCCCCAATCGAAGCCGCCGCCGACGTCGGCCGGATCGTTGATGCGCACGCCGTCGATCAGGACGAGGCTCTGCGAATTGTCGGCGCCGCGCACGAAGACGCTGGTCGGCTGGCCGAAGCCGCCGGAGGTGGCGACGGAGACGCCCGGCAGGCGGGTGAGCACATCGATCGCCTGGGTGGCCTGCCAGCGGGTGATCTCGTCGCGGGTGACCACGGAGATCGACTGGCCGATCTCGCCGAGCGGCTGGGGCAGGCGGGTGGCGGTGACGACGATATCGTCGGGCGAGGCTTCGTCGGCCAGCGCCGGGGTGGCGGCGAGCAGGGATGCGGAGAGGAACAGCAGGTATTTCAAGACACAATACTCCCGTCATGAACGAATGCCGTTCATGGCGGGAGGTGCGGCGGGATTGCCGTGCCTCTGCTGCATTCCGGTACACCCCGCCCGGCGCGGAACGACCGTCAACAGGCAGGTCTCCTGGCTCCCGGATCGACGCCCTGCCCTGCCTTCCCGGTTTTCACCAGTGGCGTGTGGGGCAGCGCTCCCCGGTCACAGTTGCGGGGGCAGCGCGGGAGTTTCAACCCGCTTCCCTCTTAGGCCCAATTGCTTGGACAACCCGTGACGTGGGGCGGCGCTTAGGGGGTTTTGTGCGGTGCGGCAAGGGGTTGTGGGGGGG
>Ga0068855_100011503_pt1 | contig 10693 bp, 9 predicted proteins | sample KBSCornC52_FD_66592 | JGI IMG/M metagenome (GOLD analysis project Ga0068855, IMG submission 66592) | Corn rhizosphere microbial communities from Kellogg Biological Station, Michigan, USA - KBS Corn C5-2 | ecosystem: Host-associated > Plants > Roots > Rhizosphere > Soil ... | reverse complement strand
ATGATTAACTACATTGTGCGACTCGTCAAACGTTTCGCGGTGCTTATTCCCGGCTTTGTGATTGCGTATTTTGCTGTCACCGATCTCTTTCCGAGCATCGATCGACGCTTGCCTTTGGCCTTCGCTATTTTTGTAACGTACGTGCTCACCGCCTACGTATTAATCCCGTTTGCTGTGCGCGTGCTACGGATCGTCTTTCCCACGCACCACCTACCCCTGTACAGCATCACACCGGATGGTTTTGCATCTGACCCGCTTAATATTGGCGTTGTTGGTACGCGCCAGCAGCTGATTGACGCCATGCAAGCCGCCGGCTGGTACTTGGCCGACCAGCGCAGCTTAAACAATATGTTTCGAGCTGTCATGAGCACCTTGTTTCGATGGGAGTACAACAAATCGCCAGTCAGTAACCTGTATTTGTTGGGTCGACGCCAAGACATTGCTTTTGAGTTGCCGGTGCGCGAGGGTGGTGATAATCGGCACCACGTCCGTTTTTGGGCAACCAGCTTTGACGCCGAAAAACCGCTCACCAAAACCAGTATCCACTGGCACCGCAGCAGCCGCGGCTTCCCCGATAACGAAAACGTCTTATGGTTGGGCGCAGCCAGCCTCGATGTTGGCATTACTGCTATCCGCCACAACTTTCAAATTACGCACATGATTGATCCGGACACCAACCGCGAGCGCGAATTAATTGTCCAGCAATTACGCGATGCTAACGTGGTAGAAAAGCGCGAGAGCGTTCGCTTAACACGGCGCCCTTACAAGCTTATGAATCGTGCTTGGCGTGGCTACTTAGAAACTGACGGCACAATGCGCGTTATCACCCTCAAAGGCAGCCGCGAGGCCAAGGGCGCAAAAGCCGTGGTAGCCCGTAAGCCTGCTTAGCGATTAATTGGAGCTTGGTTGTAGAAGCTAGCAAGCGACAATGGTTGCGCCTTTGTAGCTGACGGGTTAGCCGATATAACGTAGAGTTGCGAAGAATCTTGTGATACCAAAATGTAGTCATCGGTTAGCCACGAAGGAGTACTAGCCGGTCCATGAAGTGTAACTAGCTTTTGTTTGTCGCCTGACTGATCCGACACGGATACCACAACCTTGCCGTCGATGACATCAGCGTACAATAGCTTGTTGCCAGATGGCGACGTAGCCACATAACCCTTAACGTCTGGATTATTAAAGTTATCGACCGTGAAGTTTGATAGCTGCGTCAGAGTACCTTTGGTGTACTTAAAGAAAAGGGCGCCTTTCTCAAGATCATAGGTAGCAACGGTTGGTACGGCGAAGTACTCAATATGTGGTCCAGCGCTGGTTTGGTTGATGTAATTGTAGTTTGACCCAGATGGTATAGACACTTCTTTGAGTGTCTTTTTGTTGCTGCCATTCGGCTGAATACTAAAGATCATATCGTTTCGGCTAGACAGCTGGTTGGCGCTAAATTGACCAGCACTCCAACTCTTGGAGTAGACGACGGCGCCATCAACTATGGCTGGGGCGCTTATCTGTTGATACAATTCGTCACCATAGCTTGTGCCGCCTGCATCAGTTGAATCAAGCGTTGTGGCATCAGCAGTCGTGGCTGAAAAGCTTCGGAGTTGTTCCTGGGCAGGTTGCCACTGAGAGAGGTCGTAATTTTGCATAAGGTACACAAAGTTGCTGCCGCTCCAACCAACTGAAGTTATGCTTTTATTGCCGTCACCTTCTACCTTAGTAAGCTTACCGCTGGCCGTGTCGATGTTATACAGCCCAAGCGTGTTACTGCCGACACTACGCCGTGCAATTAAAGCCAAGCTCTTTTGGTCAGGTGATGGGATGAGCTGAATTGGTGCGTTCGACTCGAAGCCAGTACCAGCCAACAGCGTCTGCCGATCGGTGCCGTCATAATTGGCGCTAATGACATCAACTTTGCCGCTCGCATTCGACAGGAAGTAGGCCCGGCCGCTCGGCACTAGGCTGAAGGTGTTCCCAGCCACCACGTCGGTCGTAACCTGCATGTCCCCAGAAGTTGTGTTGTAGCCATCCGCTTTTAGAGTGACCTTGACCGTTTTATTGCTGGCTGGCACAACCAAAATGGTACTGCCCGTCTTGTCGGTCTTGGCGTTGGTCTGTAGGGCTGAAATTTCGGCGCCATTAATCGGCTCGCCGGTAATCTTGTTTATGAGTCTGACGGGTACTTGGCGGCCGGTCGCTTGCAGCAATAGTCTCTGGCTGTTGTGGCTGCCGTTTAAGCCTACGAATGCTGTCAGGGTAGTCGTTTTGTAATACTGCTTGGTGATCGTTGCCTGTTTTTTACCGACAGCCAGATGCTTAAAGACGGCCTTGCCGTTGGCATCGGTCAAAACGGTCAAATCGCCAACTTTGACGCTGGCTTTGCTGACTGGTGTGTTGGTAGTTGAATCGGTTACCGAAATGGTGAAAGGCTTTTTAAATGCTAACCCTAGTAGCTTGTAGCGGCTTGTTGGCAACGCAAATGCCAGCACCAGCAATAACACTACAATTGTGAGCGGAATAGTCCACTTTTTATGATCGAGGTATTTGTCCTTTAGGCTGCGCTTCCCGAGTGGCGTTTCGGGCGTAAACGCGGCTTGGAGCTCGGCATCGCTGTTATCGTGCTGGATTTCATCGACCAGCGCGTCGGTTTTAGGATCTTCATCTACCGGCTTGGGTTCTGCTGGCTCAGCTTCGACTGGTGACTTGTCAGGTGTTTCGGCCGGAGTTGGGGATATTTCGGGTGCGACATCAGCTTCATTAGTATTGTCTGATGTCTCTGGTTTGTCTGCCATTTATGCGGTGCCCTATATTAAAATCTACAGCAAGTTTACCATAAGCATTGCCGCTGCCGTATATTTATGAGCGCGGTGGCAACGGTATGAGTGAGCTGGTGCGGCGTTTGTATGCCTGGTACTCTGCATTACCCTCACGCCGTTTCTCAATTGGCGGGATGCCGGACACAAAAATGATCAAAATGCTGAGCACGAGCGGGCCAATCAAACCGATCCAGCCGTGATCACCTTGTAAGGCGATCAAGCCAATAGCCCACCATTGAGTCAGTTCACCAAAGAAGTTGGGATGACGACTATAGCGCCAAAGTCCGGATTGCATTGTCTTGCCCTTGTTTTTGGGCTGGCTCAAGAAATTAGCTAGCTGGCGGTCAGCCAGACTTTCGATAGCAAAACCAATTGCCCAAAGTACAATGGCCAATGTCATCACCAAATCCGGCTTTACTGCCTGCTTGCTAACCGCAAACACCGTCGGCAAACTGATGACCCACACCAGCAAACCCTGTAGCAAAAAGATAGAGAAATACGCCCTGACCCACTTGCTACCTTGCCACTTTTTAGCTAACTCGACGTAGCGTGGATCCTCGCTTTTTGTCAGCGTTCGTTTCGCCAAATGCGACGTTAAGCGCGAGCTCCACAGCGTTATCAGCCCAGCAATTAATACGCTCCTACCTGAAGGTTCTTGCAGAGCAACAGCCCAGGCTGCAACGACAAAGCCACTGCCCCACGCACTATCCACCGTATCAAGCCGATCACGTTTTTTGGCAACAAAGAACCACAGTGTCATATACACCAGGATGGCGCCAGCGTTTACAAGCAGAAGATGGCTGGTCATATATTACGGGGCGAGGCGGTTAATGTCGCGTGGGAACAAAATAGCTTCTTTAACATTAGCTAGGCCAATTGCTTTCTCGGTAAGCCGATCAATACCAAATCCGAAACCGCCATGGGCTGGAAGGCCATACTTAAAGGCCGAGACGTAGGCAGCAAAGCCAGGGCTATCTGGGTCTACGCCAGCTGCTTTCATTTGCGACACTAGCTCGGCATGACGGTGTTCCCGCTGAGGAACAGTCGAGATTTCGATACCACGGAACAGAAGGTCAGCTGAACGAGCTGTGTTGTCATCACCTTTCATGTGGTAAAACTTCATTTTGCTCGCAGGTAAGTCAGTTGCATACACTGCTTCACTGCCGTCATGCTTTTTAGAGTACTCACAAATCCACTTTTCTTCTTCAGGCGTAAGATCAATCTCTTTTGACATGTCTTTACCAGTTTCTTTTTGGTAAAGCTGATGGATCTCGGCCATGGAGTAGCGAGGAAACTCAGGTTTGAGGACTAAATCTGGGGCGTTAAGACTTTTAAGCTCATCAGCATGCTCTTTGTACAACCTAGTCAAAACATTATAGACGAGGTCTTGTAACAGTTTAAAGATGTCCTCTTGGTTTTTAATAAACCCCATTTCGACGTCGAGCATGGTCACTTCTGATACGTGTCGCGTAGTCGCGGAAAGTTCAGCCCGGAAAGCAGGGGCAATCTCAAAAACTCTTTCAAACACACCAACCATGATTTGCTTATAAAGCTGAGGGCTTTGAGCTAGAGTTGCTTCTTTCCCAAAGTAATCAAGCTTGAAAACCTCTGCCCCACCTTCGGCAGCGCCGGCAACAAGCTTGGGGGTGTTGATCTCAGTAAAGTCTTGCTCGTAAAGAAATTCACGAATGTAACGCAACAATTCTGATCGAAGTTTAAAAATCTTGGCCTCTTGGAGGTTACGCAGGCCAATTGCTCTATGCTCAAAAAGCGTGTCGAGGTTGTCAGGCTTGTGACTAAGCGGCTTGTCAATTTCAATCGGCAATTCGTCAGTGACTGGCACCAAAACTTCCAGCTTAGCATCGTGCAATTCGGCGCCGCCAGGTGCGCGTGGCTCTTCGGCCACAGTACCATCAACTGCTAGCACGGTGCCAATTTGCAGGCCGCGCAGTTTTTCGACTTCGTCTTTATCTTTAATTACGACCTGCGTCAGGCCGCTGCGGTCGCGGACGTTAATGAATGTTAGACCACCCATTAATCTTTTTTTGTGTAGCCAGCCTTCGATGTGGGCTGTTTTGCCAATGTGTTGGCCGAGGTCTCGGCTTAAAATACGCATAGTAATTCTCCGTTTGTTGTCAGTAATTTCGGCTTAACGCTGGGGTCGATGACACAACTAAAGCACGCCGGTGCTTAGACTGCCGACCCGCGAATTCATATTGGTATTGCCGAGATAGTGACTCATCGGTGTTATTCTATCACTTCTTGAGGTTTTTCGGATACAGGTTCATCAGACTCAGGGTCAGACTCAGCCTCAGTCTTGGCTTCAGGTGTTGGCTCAAGCTCGGCGACTTCTTCTTGTTGTGGCTCCGGTAAGACGGTCGCCGCTGCGACAGCCGCTTTGTCGCTGTACTGATCAAAGTCGGCCGTTAGCTTGTGCCCAAGCATCTGTTCGACAACAGCTTCAAGACCAATTGTACCTACGTATTCTTCTTTGCTATTGACGACGATGAGTGTCGGTTGGCTGGCTTGCATCATAGCGTGCAGCGCTTGCTCTAGGGGGTGGTCTTCGTGGATGTATTGCAGATCTTTTTTCATAACTGTGCTGACTTTGTCGCCATGCGTGTTTTCGAGCACGTCCTTAAGATAGAGCATGCCAACCGGTTCGTTGCCACTATCTAGGACTGGGAAATGAGTGTGACCGCTCTCATGCAGTTCGTCCATAACAATCGGCCCGATAGTGTCGGCAGCGTGGACGGCCACAACGGCGTGCCGCGGCGTCAGCACATCGCTGACATTCATCTGGTTAAAGCGCAGGGTGTGCAGCAAGACATCCAAAATGTCTTCGGAGATGCGACTGTCGGACTGCTTCTTTTGGTTTTCGAGCAGATCAACAATGTCATCGACTTCGTACAGACCACTGTGGTCGAGGTGCTGGCGATGCTTCCCCAGCAGGTTGGCGGTGGCTCGTAGCAGTGGGTGCAGCTTTACAAGCATCCATTCAATTAAGGGAGTGAACCAGATTGCTAGGCGGGCCCCAAAACTCGTCAGCCGGCCAGACGGCAGCCAGGCAAAGCCGTAAATGAGCACTAAGGTAATGCATATAAAACCCAGCCAAATGGGCGCTAAGCGAGCCATGATGCTAAAGCTGCCGGCGGCACTCAGACCAATCACAGCCCATAACAAAATACGTAAGTTTGGCCCATATGCAGCTGCCTTATATAAAGTGGCGGCCACCTGATCACCACGGCGAGCTTGGCGCTTAAGTTCCTTGGCGGGCAGATACAAATAGGTTTTGCGAAGCGTAATGCCAAGCAGACAAATCAGAGTCAAAATAACGGCAACCATAAAAAGGATCATCACAGTGTATTATATACTAGATAACAGCCTCATAAATCTGAGTTGATAGGAGATTCTTGCATGGACAAACGCTTTTTAGCAACGTTGGCAGCTATCGTAGTTGTGCTGGCTGGCATATTTTTTATTACCAATCACCACAAGACTGCCACACCTGTTTCTAAAGGCTCAAGCGGCGCTACCAACCATGTCGAAGGCGAAGGTAAAAGCGGCGTAAACCTAACCGAATATGGCGACTACGAGTGCCCGGCCTGTTACGAGTATTACCCTATTTTGAAACAAGTCTACGCTAAGTATTCAACCCAAATTTACTTCCAGTTTCGTAACTTCCCGCTGACCCAGATCCACAAAAACGCCTTTGCTGGTGCCCGGGCGGCCGAAGCTGCCGACTTGCAGGGTAAATACTGGCAGATGCACGATGCTTTGTACGATAATCAAGATCCAAACGGCCAGACCGGCTGGGTGGCCAGTGATAGCCCACTCACCTACTTCAAGGGTTTTGCACAGCAGCTAGGGCTTAACACCACGCAGTTTGTCACCGACTACAATAGTAACCTCGTTAATAATCGCATCAGTAAAGACCTGTCGGTTGGCAACGGCTTCGGCTTTAGCGGTACACCGTCGTTTACTCTGAATGGTCAGCCAGTCACGGCACCAGCACCTACCCTCGACGCGTTTAGCAAAGTGCTCGACGCTGCTATTGCGGCCAAGCACTAAAAAAGCCCCTCCCGGGGCTTTTTATGATTAGTACTTAATGTACTCCTGCCAAGACGTCTGGTGAACTTTCACGAGCACCGGCATCGACTTGACAAACTTTACTTTTATTGACATTTTTGCGCTCCTGCACCGAAGTCAAACCATCACACTAGTGGCTTGCCGGATGCATCTTTTTTAATGTTTTTGTCTCTCTTTGTGCTCTCGCTGCAGCAAATTAAGTAGGCTGATAATAGCAGTCCCGCTTATGGTTTGTCAATGAAGTTGCCGCTGTAATTTCTACCACTGCTTGGCGTTAGGCTGCGGCCGTTTCGGGCTCCGTGGCAGGCTCCACCTGCTTTTGCTCCTCGGCCAGGCGCTGGGCACGACGCCAAATACGGCCCTCGTCTTTATCATTCTTTGTGAGCCAAGCACCGCAACCCGAGCGCAGACAACTAGCTTTGCCATTTTTGCTGAAAGCTTTCACTTTAATACGGGTGGCCGCTGGGGTGCCGTCGTTATTGTAACCGCAGCAGTAGCAGCCATCGTGCTCATAGACGCAAGCCGCATTTGATGACTCACTTTCGGCCGACGACGTTGAGCTCTCGTTTTCACGGCCGCCGTAAGAACTTTGAGGCGACTCGCTGTCATTTGTCTCCTGCGACGCTCGTTCAGATGAGGCATTCGGGTTAAACTCGCCTGGGCACCCACCGTAGCGGCGGCCAGCTGATGCGCCAGCTTGAACGTTGCCAGACAACCGTTCGTTCATTAACTGGTACTGGATTTCTGGGGGCAGGCTGGGGCTAAGCGGCCTGAACGTGGCTTGAGAAGCGGGCTGCGACGACCGAGCGCCTGTCAGCCAGCCAAGCCCCTTGCGCAAGTCTTCAACTACGGCGTAGCTCAGCGCACCATCCAACAAACGGCCGGCAGCGTCATTAAACTTACCAGTGTTTACGACATGTATGAGTTGCTGGCGCTTATCTGGGTCAAGTTTGTGCGCTTTGGCCAGCAACGACCGGGCAAAGCCATCAATCGCTGGATTAGTTGTGCCGCTCGCAATTGCCTGGCCGAGTGCCGGGTAATACATGTCGAACTGCTGGCGTAGCAATGCCTCGTGCTGGTGCACATAATCGGTTACCGAGAAACGTGGGCGGTTCGAGCCGCGCAGTTGGTAGTACTCGCTGCGGAGCTGTTTGACGTACTGCAAGGTTTGTTCGGGTGTTGATTGCAACGAGATCGATTGGGCCAACCACTCATTTGGAGTTACATTGTCGGGCACCGGCCGACCATGCTGCGCAAACAAGCGGCGCCAGGTGGCTTCGTCGCTCATATCCACCGACAGTGAACCAGTGACGACTTTGTCGGCCGATGGTTTGCTGTACCACTGAATGTAAGCGATGCCTTCGCGGTAGCCCTTACCTTCCCAGAACTTGCGATCTTGCTGAAGCTCGCGCTTAGGGTCCATGCTGAGCGCCACCAGCGACTGGCCGGGCTGCAAAGCATCAACTTTGAGAGCATTATCGCGGTCGCCTTTATCACGAGCGTACTGCGCCCACATACGTGGATCAGTTTGCGCAGCTTTGAAAGCCGCTTTCATACCGTTTTCGATGACCGTCACCATCGACACCCCTTGGGCATTGATAGCCTGACCATTCACGACATTGAACTGATGAGGCGAATCGACATCAAGCTGGTGACGGAATTCTGGGTCAGTCTTAAGCATTTCCTCGATGCTCGAACGAAAATCTTCGTAAGCCAGCTCATAGGCAGCACCGCGGCCTTCAATCGCCATTTGGCCAAGACAACGCAAAGTCGAGAGCGACCGTGCGTATTCTTCTGACTGGATTCCCTCTGCTGCTGACATACACCCTCACTCCGGTGGCAGAGAGGGCCAGGTACGGCGCGCTGCTTCTGCTCGGAAGACTTTAGAAGACGAGCTGTAATCGGACTCTCCCTCCTTGGATGAAGGGTAAACCGTTGCGGCACAGTTCCCGATTTGCACGGGATTCCAGCTCTCATTTATTAAAGTATTAGTAGTTTACCACTACCACGTCACGCTACATATAGTAATTTTGACAAAGCTCGCTATGTGATTTATTTGAGTCTGAAACTATCGAGCACGCCGTAAAGAATGGTGTAGTCGGGGTTCAGGTTAGTGTCATTATAGACAAAGAAGAAATTATGAGCCCCGCTGGTTTGGCTCGATAGCGCCACGCTATTAATGCTGCCGGCAGCGCTGGTGCCGGTAACATTACGCTCGTAACTGCCGATGTCGCATAAGAAATCTGTGCCACTCCACTTAAGCTGGGCAATGTGCTGGGTCTGCGCTTGCGGCGTGTTGCGCGAGGCATCACTGGCAAAGTTTATGCAATTATCTGAAACTGTCCCGTGGCTTAGCCGGCTGCCCTCAGACTGGACTGAAACAAGTCGATTTACCGGCATATCAGTTGGGATCTGGTCTTGGTAGACCGATATTAAGCGTGTCCCAGCATCTGGGCCAGAACCCTGGAAATTATACTGGTTGTACTTAGCAGCCGGCTGTGCCTGATGATCGACTAGTTTCCAGCCGGCCGGCAAGTCGAGCGTAAAGACATCTTCATTTATATGTGTTTGCCCAGTCGCGCCGGCGTTTACAAATCTTACGACAGGAGGAGAATTATTAATGTCGGCGTGGCTCCGCGTGTCCCAGGCCCTAAAGCCATAGAGGCCACTGGCCACAACTAAAGCAAAGCCGATTAAACCACTTATGATATACGGCTTTTTGCTTCTCTGTTTTCTTTTACCAAGACGGTACATATTGACACGCTTAAGCTTACCCACTTAGTATACCATTGACGACAAATTACTGCTTACGCAGCCGTTTTACGCAAGGCGCTTAGTCGCGGTATGAAGCTCTGAGCCGCGCCCTCAAGACCAAGCACTTTCAAGGCACCAACTAGGACGTATAACTCATCAATCGCTGACTGTGTGCTGCCCTCGGCCATCTGTTCGACCTGGCTAAAAAGATGCTCTATCTTCTCGACCAGCCACTTTTCTTCGCCGGCTTTAACCTCATTGCTGGTCAGTTTGGTCGTTTGGTTGGTCGGCTGGACGACTTCCAGCGACCGCGCTGAGTAATCACGCTTTCTGAGGTGCCCCCGTTTAATTAGGCTTGTAACGTGTAGAGCCACGGTGGCAACCGAGTTATAGCCAAGGCCGTTCATAATTTCACGGTAACTGGGGCTGTAGCCATGCTCGCCGATAAATGACTCGATAAAAGCTAGCAGTTCGCGCTGCTTTTTAGTGGGGCGGACAGTGTTAGCTTCGGCTTCAGGCTTACTGGTCATGCTTATTTGATTGTACACCACTTTGCTGGCGGGTTCGTTCTGGGAAGACCCAGTAGCGGTACCACAGATAGCTCCACACCGTAAAGAAAGCTGACGAAATAAAGAAGCCGACGTACGGCGAAACACCGATGTACTTGAGGCCACCAATTATCAAATAGTCGAGCACAAAGCCAATCGATTCGATGAAAATATAGCGCCCAGCGTGCTGCATCTCGCTGAGGTGGACTTGGTCTTTAAAAGCCCACAACCGTTGCACCAGATAATTCAGCGACCAACCAATGACATCGGCCGCCACTTTCGAAGGCAACCAGCTCCAGTGAAAGCCGCTGTAGCAGATAGCAAATACACCGTAGCCAACCCAAAAGTAGAGGCTGCCCCCAACCATATATTTGGCAAACTGTTCAACGCGTTTTTGGCGCTCAGGGGAGCCGCGCAGAAGCTTTCTAAGCAATAAGCCAAACATAGCTAGATCTTTTTAGGTTTAGCCGACTTAGTATGGAGGGCAATCGCGGC
>Ga0068855_100011498_pt1 | contig 10695 bp, 9 predicted proteins | sample KBSCornC52_FD_66592 | JGI IMG/M metagenome (GOLD analysis project Ga0068855, IMG submission 66592) | Corn rhizosphere microbial communities from Kellogg Biological Station, Michigan, USA - KBS Corn C5-2 | ecosystem: Host-associated > Plants > Roots > Rhizosphere > Soil ... | reverse complement strand
GATGAAGCCGGCTCCGCCGGTGACCAGGACTTTCACGCCCCGAAGTCTACGGGGATCGCCGTCTAGACTCGGAGCCGTGCAGACCCGGCAACTCTCGATCCCCGGTGCCGTCGAGTTCACACCGGTGCAGCACGGCGACGATCGCGGCCTGTTCTACGAGCACTACCGGCCGGAGCCGCTCGTCGACGCGGTGGGGCACGGGTTCACGGTCCGGCAGGGCAATACCAGCGTGAGCCGGCGAGGGACGGTGCGCGGCATCCATTACGCTCTGGTCCCTCCCGGCCAGGCCAAGTACGTGTCCTGCCTGAGTGGCGCCGTGCTCGACTTCGTGATCGACCTGCGGGTCGGATCGCCCGCCTTCGGCACCTGGGAGAGCGTGCGGCTCGACGACATCGATCGCCGCGCGCTCTACCTCGCCGAGGGGCTCGGGCACTGCTTCGTGTCGCTCACCGACGGCGCGATCGTGTCGTATCTGGTGTCGGAGGTGTACAACCCGCAGCGCGAGCTGGGGATCTCACCGCTGGACCCGGCGATCGGGCTCGAATTCCCGCCGGAGGCGGGGGAGGTGCTGCTGTCACCGAAGGACGTCGAGGCCCCCTCGCTTGCCGAAGCGCAGGACGCGGGGGCGCTTCCGTCCTACGAGGAGTGCCTGGCGTACGAGAGGTCGCTGGCGTGAAGGGCATCATCCTGGCCGGAGGCTCCGGAACCCGCCTCTGGCCGATCACCAAGGGCATCTCGAAGCAACTGATGCCCGTCTACGACAAGCCGATGATCTACTACCCGCTGTCGACGCTGATGCAGGCGGGGATCCGCGAGGTGCTGGTCATCACGACGCCGGAATACCGGGCGCAGTTCGGCGCGCTGCTCGGTGACGGCTCGGACCTGGGGATGACGATCGTCTACGCCGAGCAGCCGAGTCCCGACGGACTCGCCCAGGCCTTCCTCATCGGTGAGGCGTTCATCGGCGCCGACTCGGTCGCCCTGGTGCTCGGCGACAACATCTTCCACGGGTTCGGGCTGGATACTCAGTTGCAGGGCATCACCGAGATCCACGGCGGCATGATCTTCGCCTACCAGGTGTCGAATCCGGAGGCCTACGGCGTCGTCGAGTTCGACGAGACCATGACGGCGATCTCGATCGAAGAGAAGCCGGCCCGCCCGAAGAGCTCGTACGCGGTGCCCGGACTCTATTTCTACGACAACACCGTCGTCGACGTCGCCAGGGCCGTGGTGCCGAGCGCCCGCGGCGAACTGGAGATCTCGAGTGTGAACGAGCACTACCTCGCGGCCGGCGCCCTGCAGGTGCGCGTACTCGACCGCGGCACGGCGTGGCTCGACACCGGCACCTTCGAGTCGATGATGCAGGCGTCGGAGTACGTGAAGGTGATCGAGGACCGCCAAGGCATCAAGCTGGGTTGCATCGAAGAAGTCGCGTGGCGCGCCGGGTGGATCGACGACGCGCAGCTCGCCGCTATCGCCACTCCGCTGGCGAAGTCCGGGTACGGCACCTACCTCCAGCGGCTGCTCGAGGTCAACCGCTAGTCAGGCGCCGCTGGATCGCGTGCGACCGGATCGCTAGCCCCACCCGCAGAACCACCCGCACCGGCCAAAGCCACCATCCGGTGTACTTCTTCGACAGGAACCGCCTGGCGCTCGCGTGATGCGCGGCGACCATGCGCGCGGAGTCGCTCGATGTCGAGTGCGCGCCGACGTGCGTGACCGTAGCCGCGGGCTCGTAGACATTGCGGTAGCCGGCCCGACCGAGTCGGAACCCGAGGTCGACGTCTTCGAAGTACATGAAATAGCCGTCGTCGAACCCGCCGATCGCGTCGAAGGCCGACCGCCTGACCAGCAGACAGGACCCGGACAGCCATCCGGCATCCCGCGCCCGGTCGCTCGGATCCGACTCGCGCCGGTAGGCCAGCGTCCAGGGATTGCGCTGCCACAGGTTGGCGAAGAGTGCATGACCGATCCCGGTGCGCAGGCTCGGGACGGCGCGCGCGGAGGGGTACACCGTTCCGTCGGGATTGAGCACGGCCGGACCGACGGCGCCGATCGCCGGATCTGCCTCGCCCGTCCGGCGGAGGGTATCGATCGTGCCGGGGGCGAGCACCACATCCGGGTTGCTGATCATCACCCATTCGATGCCCGGTTCCAGGACTCCGAGGCCGGCGTTCACCGCTCCGCCGTAGCCCGGGTTCTCGGCCAGGGCCAGGTACCGAGCGGCGTGCTCGCGCGCGAGACGGGACGCGTCGTCGTTCCCGCCCGGCGCATTGTCGACGATCACGACAGTGACGGGTGAGGCGCTGGCGGCGGGTGCCGATGCGAGGAACCCGTCGAGCACCTGATTGGAGTGATAGGCGACCGTCACGATCGCCACCGACGGTCCGCGGCTGCTGTTGGCCATGGTGGCTCGATCCTATCCGGGCATGCTCGCCCTAGGCTGGCCAGGTGATCTCGGTGGTCCTCTGCACGCGCAACGGTGCGGAGTACGTCGGTCAGCAGGTGCAGAGCATCCTGAATCAGGATCCGGAGCCCGGCGAACTCGTTCTGGGAGACGACGCATCGCACGACGGCACGGTGGGCATCGTCGAGGATCTCGTCGAGCGGAAACGCGCCTCGGACGGCGGCGTCGCCTTCGTGCTGCTGCGTCACGATCCTGCGCTCGGCATCGTCGCCAATTTCGCCGACGCGCTCCAGCATGCCCGCGGGGATCTGATCGCCCTCAGCGATCAGGACGACGTCTGGCACCCCGGCAAGCTCCGGGCGGTGGAAGCCGCATTCGACGCCGACCCTTCTCTACTGCTCGTGCACTCGGACGCCCGCCTCGTGGATGCGGCCGGCGCACCGATCGGCATGACCCTGCTCGAGGCGCTCGAGGCCACAGAGGGCGAGCGGAGCGGACTCGAGCGCGGCGACGCCTTCTCGACCCTGCTGCGCCGCAACCTCGTCACCGGGGCGACCGCGGTGCTGCGGCGCGAGCTCCTGGCGCTGGCGGCTCCCTTTCCGCCCGGCTGGGTCCACGACGAGTGGCTGGCGGCGATCGCCGCGGCGGTCGGCACGGTGCGGCTCATCCCGGATCAGCTGATCGACTACCGGCAGCACGGCGCGAACCAGATCGGCGCGCGGCGGCCGGGGATGCGCGACCGATGGGCGAAGCTGCGGGAGCCCAGGGAGCCGCGCGCCTCGCGGATGGTGGCGCGGTCCGCCGCCCTGGTCGCCGCACTCGAGCGTCTCGGAGACTCGGTTCCGCCCGAGCACCTGAGCGGCGCGCGGGCCGCGCTGGAGCACGAGACCCGGCGTCAGTCGCTTCCGCGCGTCCGGATCGCGCGCGTGCCCCGAGTCGTCGCCGCTGCGGCGCGCGGCGAGTACGCCCGCTACAGCAGGGGCGGGATCGACGTGCTGCGCGATCTGGTTCAGCCTGCCGCGCCGCGTGCTGCGGCTACGCTTGACATGTGATGGCGGCCGTTCGATGACCAGGGTCCTGGTCGTCACCAATGACCCCATCGGGTCCAGGATGGCGGGGCCGGCAATCCGCAGTTGGAACATCGCGATGACCTTGAGCACCGAGCACGAGGTGCGACTGGTCACCACGGCCGGGCTGGACCCGCAGCCTGCGCCGTTCGCACAATACTTCGTGCCACCGGGCCGGGATCGCGCGTTCCGGGCCCTGGAGCGCTGGGCGCAGGTGATCATCGTCCAGGGCCACGCGATGGCCATGTTCCGCTCGCTGAGGCGGTCGAAGAAGTTCCTGGTGGCGGACGTCTACGACCCGATGCACGTCGAGCAGCTGGAGCAGGCCAGGGAGCGACCGCCGGCCGAGTACGAGCGCATCGTCGCCGATCGCGTCGAGCTGCTCAACGAGCAGCTGCTGCGCGCGGACTTCCTGTTGGCGGCTTCCGAGCGTCAGCGGATGTTCTACCTCGGCCAACTGGCCGCGCTCGGCCGGCTCAATCCGCTGACCTACAACGACGGCTCCGACCTGCAGCGGCTGTTGAGCGTCGTGCCGTTCGGTCTGCCGAGCGAGGAGCCCGTTCACCAGCGGCAGGTGCTCAAGGGCGTCGTGCCGGGCATCGGCGCCGATGACAAGGTGATCATCTGGGGTGGCGGACTGTACAGCTGGTTCGATCCGCTCATCCTGATTCGGGCGATCGCGCTGCTGGTGGCTCGTCGCCCCACGGTCCGGCTCTTCTTCCAGGGCACGAAGCACCCGGGCGTCGCCGAGATGCCGATCGTCGCCCAGTCGCGCGCCCTGGCGGCCGAGCTCGGCCTGCTCGGCACCTCGGTCTTCTTCAACGAGACCTGGGTGCCATACGACGAGCGGCAGAACTACCTGCTCGAGGCGGATGCCGGAGTGAGCACGCACGGCGTGCACCTGGAAACCGTCCTCGCTTTCCGCACGCGCATCCTCGACTACCTCTGGACCGCCCTGCCGATGGTGGTCACGACTGGGGACACCTTCGGCGAGCTGGTCGAGCGGGAGGGACTCGGTGTCGCGGTCGCCCCTGACGACGCCGATGCGCTCGCCGACGCGCTGGAGAAGACGCTCTTCGACACCGCGTTCGCGAAACGGAGTGCGTCGCGCATCCGGGCGGTGCGCAGCGCGTTCCACTGGTCGAATGTGCTGGCGCCGCTCGCCGACTACGTTCGCGACCCCTGGGCCGCCCCGGATAGGCGGCTCGTCCGGCGCCGGCATTCCGTCACCGTCCGGCTGGTGAAGCAGTACGGGCCCGGGTACAACCTCAGCCGGGTACTGCACTACAGGAACGATGGTGGCTGGGCCGCCGTCGCAGGCAAGGTGCGCGAGCGTCGGCGCGCCCGCGCGCGCTCCGCGTCCGACTCGTGACGGGACAGGTCGGGGCCGGGCCCGTGCTTCCGCCCACCGGGGGCGCGCGCGGTCTGAGCAAGCGCATCCTGGCCTTCGCGGGCGTGCCGTTCCTCGCCCTGATCGCCCCGTTCCTGTTCCTCCCGGTGCTCGCGCGGGTGGCCGGGGCGGATGCCTGGGTCGCCATCGCGGTCGGCCAGTCGGTCGGCGGCTTCGTCGCCCTGGTGTCCGGGCTCGGTTATCCGACGCTCGCCCCGCCCCAGATCGCGATCGCCTCGCCCGAGCGGCGCAGGCGGATCCTGGCGACCAGCCTTCACACCCGGGTCCCGGTCTGGCTCGTCGGGGCCCTCATTGGGGCGGCCATCGCGGCGCTGCTGGCACCCGCGACCCACGCGGCAGAGGCGGCCGTGATGGCGGGGTCGATCAGCCTCGCGGGTCTCGCCCCGACCTGGTACTGGATCGGCGTCGGTCGCGCACTGCCGATCCTCTGGTACGAGGTGCTGCCCCGCATGGCGGCCACGCTGGCAGCGACCACCATCCTGCTCGCCGGCGGCGGATTGCTCTGGTACCCCGTGCTGCTCGGCACCGCCATGATCGCCGGCCCCTCCGTCGTCTACCTGCGGTTCGCAGGTCGCGAGGTGCTGCGGCCGGCCAGGGCCGACATCGGTGCGGTCTACCGTCTGCATCCGCCCGCGGTGATCGCCGAGACAGCGGCCGGCGCCTACAACGCTCTCGCGGTCGCCCTGGTGACCGGGGTGGCTCCGACGACGCAATCTGCCCGGTACGTGTCCGGCGACAAGGCGTACCGCATCGGCCAGTACGCGGTCACCGCCCTCGGCAATGCTCTTCAGGGCTGGGTGGCCGAGGCGTTGGAGCACCGCGCGGCGCTCGCCCGCCGATTGCGGATCGCGGTGCTGCTGCATGCCGGTCTGGGAATGATGGGGCTGATCGCGTTCGCCGTGATCGGCCCGGCGCTGACGTCGATCCTGTTCGGCCATGCGGTGGCGATCGACGGTCTGACCGCGCTCGGGTTCGGAGTCGCCACCCTGGGGATCTCGCTGGGCACGGCCTGCGGGCGGATCGGCCTGGTCACCCTGGGGGCGCGCAAGACCTTCATGGTGTGCGTGCTCGTCGCGGCCAGCATCGGAGTTCTCGGCCTCGTCGTCGGCGGAGCCGCATGGGGTGCGCCCGGCGCGGCGTGCGGTTTGGGCATCGCCGAACTCACCTCCGGGCTGCTTCAGGGGGCGGTGCTGCTGGTTCGCTGGCGCCGCGGTCGCGAGGACCGCGCCCGCTAGACTCGAGTCCTATGAAGGTGCTGGTTGCCGTTCCGGCGCTCAACGAAGGGGCAGTGCTGGCGCAGGTCCTCGAATCGCTTTCCACGGTTCAGCCGCTGGCCGATGTGGTCGTCATCGATGATGGCTCCCGAGATGCGACGGCGCGCATCGCCGCACAGGCGGGCGCGCGGGTGATCTCCCACGCGATCAACCTCGGCGTGGGTGCCGCGATGGGCACCGCCTTCAAGTATGCGGCGCGCGCGGGCTATGACGCGGTCGTGCAGTTCGACGGCGACGGCCAGCACCGTCCCGAGCACATCGGTGACCTGGTCGCTGCGCTCGGCGACGCGGATGTCGTGATCGGCAGCAGGTACGCCCAGTCCGGCACCTACAAGTCATCGGCCGCCCGTCGCGGGGTGCAGCGCCTGATCGCGCGCGTGGCGTCGGCCTATGCGCGCACCCGCCTGACCGACGCGACGAGCGGGTTCCGCATCGCCGGGCCGCGCGCGGTCGCTGTCTTCGCCGAGTACTACCCGGCGGAATGGCTGGGAGACACGGTCGAATCCATCGTCCTGGCAACGCGCCAGGGCCTGCGGGTCCGGGAGCTTCCCGTCGGCATGAATGAACGGGCGGGTGGCGTCCCCTCGCAGTCGGTGTTCCGCGCCACGCTGTACACCGGTCGGATCCTCTTCATCCTGGGGCTCGCGACCATCCGAAGCGTCCCGCCGCAGGTTCGCGATGCCCGTCGGCGCAATGTGGCGAAGGAGTCGGCATGACCCCTCAGCTGCTGGCGATCGTGATGGCGGTCGTCCTCCTGCTTGCGGTGATCGTGCTGCTGCGGTCGTACGTTCTCCCTGAGAAGTACGCCGTCATCTGGATCCTCGCGGCGATCGCGGCGATCGTGCTGTCCGCCTGGCCGGGGCTTCTGGCCGCGGTGAGCGCCTTCTTCGGCATCTCCTCGCCGATCAACCTGCTGTTCGTCGGCGGCTTCTTCGTCGTCATCCTTCTGCTCATGCAGGTGACGCTCGAACTGGCGCGCACGCGGGATGAGTTGCGGCGGGCGATCCAGAAGATCGCGCTCGAGCAGGAGGAGCAGTCGAGGTCCGATGACTGAGGCGCCGGCGCCGGGGCGGCTCCGCGCCCTGTCGGGTCGGCTCCGATGGATCCATCTCGCACCGCTCCTCGCGTTCCTCGCGCTCTCGGCATGGGCTTTCGCCTCGCCCGTCGGCGCGGCCCCGGACGACGACTTCCATCTCGTGAGCGTGTGGTGCGCAGATGGCGGCAGTGCCCAGTGCACGCCAGCCCCGGCGTCAGACATCCGGTCGATCTCATCGGAGTTCCGCGGCGTCACGTGCTACGCCCAGGATGCCAAGCGCAGTGCGGCCTGCCAGGAGTCGACCTGGGGATCGACGGGGCACTACTACTCGACCCGAGGGAACTTCGTGGGGGAGTACCCGCCGCTGTACTACGCGACCATGCATCTGTTCGCGGGGAACGACATCCAGTCGAGCGCCCTGGTGATGCGCCTCATCAATGCAGCTCTCTTCGTCGCCCTCGCCGCGGCTCTGGCGGCGCTTCTGCCGGTGTCACGCCGGCGCACTCTGCTCTGGGGCTGGCTTGTCACTCTGGTGCCGCTCGGCATCTTCCTGATCCCGTCGAACAACCCGAGCGGGTGGGCCATCACCGGCGTCGGGACGGCCTTCTTGGCTCTGCTCGGGTGGTTCGAGACGTCCGGCAGACGGCGTTGGGCGCTCGGGGCCCTGTTCCTTGTCGGGGTGGCCATGGCCGCGGGTGCCCGGGGAGACGGGGCGGTGTATGCGGCGGGCGCGGCCGTTGTCGCAGCCATCATCGCCCTTCCGCCCGTCCGCGCCTGGTGGCGCGTCCTCTGGCTCCCGGCGATCGGAGTCGTGATCGCCGTGGTGTTCTTCCTGATGGAGGGGCAGACCGGCGTCGCCAGCGGCGGGTTCAGCAGTGGAGTGGCCTCCGGTATCACGTCCGGCGGGGGCCAAGGCGGCACGGGCCAGCTGTCCGGGGTGTCGCTCGCCGCATACAACCTGCTGATGCTGCCCTTCCTCTGGACCGGGGTGTGGGGCACCTGGGCGCTGGGCTGGTTCGACACGGGACTGCCCGCGGTGGTTCCCGCGGCGGCGATCCTCGCCTTCGTCGCGGTGGCCTTCGCCGGCCTGGGCATCATGACGGTGCGAAAGGCGATCGCCGTCGGCGGAGTCCTGATCGTGCTGATCGTGCTGCCGCTGTACGTCTTGACGGTGAGCGGGGACAAGGTCGGAGAGGCGTTGCAGCCGCGCTACCTGCTGCCGCTGATCGTTCTGTTCGCGCTCGCGCTGCTGACCGTGCCCCGAGGGCGCGAACTCCGCCTGACCCGGGTACAGGTCGCGGTGATCCTGGTCGCCCTGGCACTGGCGAACCTGGTCGCCCTGCAGGTCGACATCCGGCGCTACGTCACCGGCAGCGGCACGCAGGGACTCGACCTCGACAAGGGCGCGCAGTGGTGGTGGACCGGCTTTCCGCTCGGCCCCACGGCGGTGTGGTTGATCGGTGCGCTGGCCTTCACCGGCCTACTGGCGATCCTGTGGACGCGCCTGACCCCGGAGCGAGCGCTCGAGGCGGCTCCTGCGCCGGCGTCTCGCCCCGCCTAGCCGGCGTCCACGCCGAGCAGTGCAACCCAGCGCCGCAGGTTGATCAGACGCCAATGCGACTTGCGCCCCCAGCGGATCTCGCGTTCGGTCAGGCCGCCGGTCAGTGAATCGGTGCGACCGGCCTTGAGGAACCCGATCGGGTGCTCCGGATCGGTCGGGCGGGAAGCGAGGCGATTCTGCCATTCGTCTTCGGGCGTCTCGAAACCGACCTTGTCGCGGCGGTCGATGACGGCGTCGGGTATCCAGCCCCGCACCGCATCCCGCAGGATGCGCTTGGTCGTTCCGTCGGGACCCACCAGCCACTCCTCGGGAAGCGTGAAGAGGAACTCGGTGAGTGCCCGGTCGAGGAATGGCACGCGGCTCTCGATCGAGAACCGCATCGAGTTTCGATCGCCGTGGCGCAACAGCGTGGGGAGGCCGTAGCCGCCGAGGGTGCTGCGCAGGTGCGTCTTGAGGCGGCCGCCGCGCACCGGCTCCGGGCCGACCGCCGGGTATCCGGTATCGATCCCGTGCTCACGCAGCTTGGCCGTGTCGAGCAGTGGCGACGTGAGGGGGCGGCGCACCCGGTGCCGCAGGCGCAGCGGGACGAATTGGGCCATCGACTCGAAGGGCATGATGACCCGGTACCAGTCAGGCAGGTCGCGGTCGGCGCCCGCGAACATCGCCGCGGCCCCCCATCGACCGGTTTCGATGAGGCTGTGCATGCGCTGCGCCGGGTAGCCGAAGTAGCCGGCGAACAGCTCGTCGCCGCCTTGGCCGTCGAGCGTCACGATGACGCCGTGCTCGCGCGCCAAGCGGAATACGCGGTACTGGGCGTAGATGCTCGTTCCGCCGAACGGCTCGCCCTGGCTGAGGATGAGGTCGTCGAGGTCGCGCTCCAGGTCGCCGGGATCGGCGGCCACGGTGTGCGATGTCGTGCCGAGAGCCTCGGACACCAGCGAGATCCAGTCGTGCTCGGATTTGGCGAATCCGGGGGCGACGAAGCTGAAGCTCTGGATCGGCAGGTCCGGCTCGAGGTGCCGTACCGCTCCCGTGATCGCCGACGAATCGACGCCACCGGAGAGGGCGATCCCGAGTGGAACATCGCTTCTGAGGTTGCGCTTGACCGAGTCCAGGAACAGGCCGCGCACGTTGTCGACCGCGTCGGCGTATGTGACGTCGTAGCTGGTGGCCACGGATGGCCACCAGTAGCGCACCGGCGCTCCGATCGTTCCGGTGACGGTGTCGATGATCGCGTAGTGCCCGGGGCGCAGATGTTTGACGCCTTCGATGAAGGTGCGCTCGGTGTGGTCGTACATCCCCCACTGCAGGTAGTCGACGGCGGCCTGCCAGTCGAGCTTGGGGGCGGGGACGGCGAGCTCCAGCAGACCCGACAGCTCACTGCAGAAGGCGATGCGATCCGTGCGGTGCGTGTAGAACAGCGGCTTGATCCCGTACGGATCCCGAGCCAGCGTGATGGTCCGCTCGGCCGTGTCGAGAACGGCCATCGCGAACATGCCCTCGAGCCGATCGAGGGTGGCGGCGCCCCACCTCGCCCACGCCTTGAGCAGGACCTCGGTGTCGCCGTCCGACACGAAGGTTTCGCCCAGTCGGACCAGTTCGTCCCTGATCTCGATGTAGTTGGTGATCTCGCCGTTGTAGCTGATCGTGTAACGGGCGCCCGCCAGGGTCATCGGCTGATGACCCGCGGGACTGAGGTCGAGGATCGCGAGCCGGACCAGGCCCAAGTCGACGCGCGCGGACGACGAGGGGTCGGCCCAGGCGAACTCGCCGAGGTCGTCCGGCCCGCGGTGACGGATCGCGTCGAGGCCGGCGCGAAGGCGGACCCCGTCTTCAGCCCGGCCCTCCCGAGCCCAGCTGCCCGCGATTCCGCACATTCCAGTAACCCTAACGGAGCCGTGCTGACGGCTCAGGCGACCGGCGCGAGTGCCTTGCCGAT
>Ga0068855_100011495_pt1 | contig 10697 bp, 11 predicted proteins | sample KBSCornC52_FD_66592 | JGI IMG/M metagenome (GOLD analysis project Ga0068855, IMG submission 66592) | Corn rhizosphere microbial communities from Kellogg Biological Station, Michigan, USA - KBS Corn C5-2 | ecosystem: Host-associated > Plants > Roots > Rhizosphere > Soil ... | reverse complement strand
GCAGTCGCCTATTCCAGCGGGCTGTTCCTCGCGCCATGCGTCGCGATCTGGGCAATATCGGTGTGGTGGTTCGGCCGTGAGTTCGACCGTCGCTGAAACGTCTCAGCCCTGCAGAATGTGGGCCGCAAAATCTTCCATCCGGTCCACCAGAAGATCCGGCGGGCATACGCCCAGTGTCTCGGGCTGGAGACCATACGTGACGCCGCAGGAGTAAACACCGGCGTTCCGCGCGGTCTGCATGTCGACGATGCTGTCGCCCACCATCCACGTCTGATGCGCATCGATTCCCGCTTCTCTGCGCAGCGTATCGATCCCGATCGGATTCGGCTTCTTTTGGTCGAAGCTGTTCCCGCCGTACACGCGGAACAGCATCGGCGTCAGACCCAGCGCATTCATGATCGATTCGCTGATCCGGACCGGCTTGTTCGTCAGAATGGCAAGCTGTACGCCCCCCGCATGCAGACGGTCCAGCGCGTCGCGCACACCCGGATAAAGCGTCGTGTCATCCATCGCGTGATCGCGATAGTAGTCGATGAAGTACTTCAGCGAATGCGCCACCTGGTCTTCGCTCGCTTCCGGGCCCAGCGCTTTACGGACGAGCACCGGCGCGCCGTTCCCCACATACGAAAAAATCACCGGATGTTCGAGCGGCGGTCTGCCTGCTTCGGCGAGCATGGCATTGACGGAATTCGCCAGATCCAGCCGTGAATCGATGAGCGTTCCGTCGAGATCGAAAATGCAGAGAGACACCACAGACTACGACGCCTTTCGCCGGCGCACCGGTTTGCGGGCCGCGGACTTCGCCTTCGCCACGGGCTTGCGCCGCGGATGCTTGCCATCAATGCCGTATTCCGTCATCTTCCGCTGCAGCGTGTTGCGATGGATGCCAAGCACCTTGCTGGCTTCTGATTGATTCTGGTTCGTCTTTGCGAGCGCCTTGGCGATCATTCCCTTTTCGAGAATCTCAACCGCCTCCTCCAGAAAGAATCCACCCACTACCAGATGGTCGATCAGCGCATCAAAGCTTTCTTTCATTTCCCCGAATCCCGGTTCCCCCCGCCGGCGCCTGTGGGCCGTGCGATGTTTTTGATTTGTTTCTGCGCCTCATCATACACCTCTCGAAAACTCTTTTTCAGTTCCGCGGGAGCAAGGCTCACGAAGAGATCGGAAGCCTTCATGAGGTAAGGCGCAATCTGCGAGTGTACCATCGCGCCGGGAGCGCTTTTTGAATCGCCACGCGGCCCGAATGCAATCCACGCTGTGAGCAGCGCGATTGCAATCACCGCGCCGCGCAGCAATCCGAACGCCGCCCCCAGCAGACGATCGAAGAACGAGAGCCCCACCGCGCTCAGGAACTTTCTCACGATGGCGCCGATGATTGCGCCCACCAGCACCACCGCCAGAAATACCAGCAGAAAGCCCACCCAGTGCGCTACGCGTTCGGACGTGATCCATTGGCTCACCAGCAGCCCGGCCGTGCCGTAGAACCACATACCCAGCACGAGTCCGGCGATGGCGGCGCCAAGGCTGATGATTTCGCGTGAGAAGCCCCGGCGGAAGCTCTGGATCGCGGAAAACGCCAGAATCGCGATGAGAACGTAATCCAGCCAGTTCATAATCGCGGGCGCATTCCGACTTAGAGATCGCGTCCGGTGATGCGCTTGTATGCTTCGCGATACTTGTCGGAAGTCTTCGCGATCACGTCTTCGGGAAGCGACGGGGCCGGCGGCTGCTTATTCCAGTCGAGCGTTTCAAGATAGTCGCGCACGAACTGCTTGTCGAAGGACGGCTGCGCGCCGCCGGGCGCATAACCATCGGCCGGCCAGTAGCGCGAGGAATCCGGCGTCAGCACTTCGTCGGCGAGCAGGAGCTGGCCTTTGTAATAGCCGAATTCGAACTTGGTATCGGCGAGGATGATGCCGCGAGTCGCCGCGTGCTTCGCCGCTGTCGAGTAGACCTTCAGTGTAAGATCGCGCAGCAAGGTGGCGCGTTCTTTCCCCACCAGCTTCACAGTCTCTTCGAACGAGATGTTCTCGTCGTGCCCCGTTTCCGCTTTGGTGGATGGAGTATAGATCGGTTCAGGAAGCTGCTGGCATTCCTTCATTCCCGCCGGGAGCGGGATTCCGCAGATCGCGCCGGTTTTCTTGTAATCCTTCCAGCCCGATCCCACCACGTAGCCGCGCGCCACGCATTCGACCGGCTCCATCTGGCAGCGCTTCACCAGCATGGAGCGGCCTTCGAGCTGGTCTCGGAACGCGCGCAGCGACGCCGGGTATTCGTCCACGTTCGCCGTGATCAGGTGATTGGGTACCACGTCTTTCAGCAGGTCGAACCAGAACAGCGACATCTGCGTGAGCACGCGGCCCTTGTCCGGAATGCCCTGCGGCAGTACGCAGTCGAACGCGGAGATGCGATCGGTCGCGATGAACAGCAGCGGATCGCCCAGCGCCTGATCGGAGACGCTGTAGACGTCGCGTACTTTTCCGCGAGCCTTGAGCTCAATACCTGGAAGGTTGGTCTGGGTGATGACGGATGTGTTGGCCACGAATTCTATTTTCCATCACCGCTCAGCATGAGCTTACTGTGGTGGCGGCTATATGTGAAGTAGACCACCAGTCCTATCAGCATCCAGGCGATCAACCGGGCCCAGTTCGTCCACCCCAGACCGAAAATCATGGCGCCACAGGTCCCGACCCCAAGGACCGCAACCACCGGCAGCGCGGGTACCCTGAAGCCGCGCACCACGTCCGGGCGCTTCTTCCGCATGATCCAGACACCGATGCAGACCAGAATGAACGCAAACAGCGTTCCGATGCTGGTCATCTCACCAACAATATCTTCGGGAAGGAAAGCGCCGAAGAGAGAGGTCAGGAAAAAAAACAGAACGTTGTTCTTCCACGGTGTCTTGTATTTCGGATGGACCTCGGAAAACATCGGCGGCACCAGGCCATCGCAGCTCATCGAATAGAACACGCGTGACTGGCCGAGCAGCATTACCAGGATGACCGACGTGAATCCGCCCAAAATCGCAATTGAGACGAAATTCGCCAGCCATCCGAAGCCTGTCATGTATTTGCCGATGGCGTATGCGACCGAAGCTTCCTTGCCGGTAGTCCGGAAATCCTGCACGGTGGCCACGCCGCTCAGAACATGCGAGAACAGCACGTACAGCAACGTGCAGAGAAGGAGCGAGCCGAGAATGCCGATCGGCATATCGCGCTTCGGATTGATCGTTTCCTGCGCGGCGGTGGAAACGGCGTCGAAGCCGATGAATGCGAAAAAGACGACGCCGGCGGCGCCGAGGATCCCCATGATCCCGCCGAAAGGATGCGTAATACCTTCAGGAGTCGTGTAGGTAGTGGCGGCCGGGATATACGGGGTGTGGTTCGCCGGATTCATAAAATGCCAGCCGACCACGATGACCGCGACCACGATCGTCACTTTCAGGATCACGATGACGGTGTTCGCGGTGGCGGACTCATGGATACCGCGAATCAGCAGCAGCGAGGTCAGCCCGAGAATGACGACGGCCGGAATATTCATGATCCCGTGCGAGCCGCCTGGCCCCATCGTTTCGAGGGGGGAATGACACCACTGGTACGGAACCTGAAGCCCGACCAGCTGCAGAACTTTGTTGAGGTATTGGCTCCAGTCGATGGCGACTGTTGCCGCTCCCACGGCATATTCGAGGACGAGATCCCAGCCGATGATCCAGGCCACCAGTTCGCCCATCGTGGCGTAGGAATACGTGTAAGCGCTCCCCGCAACCGGAATCATGGAGGCGAATTCCGCATAGCAGAGGCCCGCGAAGGCGCAGCCGATTCCGGCGAGCAGAAAAGCAATCGTGACCGAAGGACCGGCGCGTTCGGCGATCGCCGCCGCGGTACGCACGAAAATGCCCGCTCCGATCACGCCACCGATTCCGAGCGCGACCAGTTGCCAGGCGCCCAGCGTTCGTTTGAGGTGATGCTCCCCACGCTCACTTTCGGCAAGAATCCGCGAGAGCGATTTAACCGCAAAAAGACTCATCGGCCGTCAGCCTTCCTTCCGCCGCCAGAGGAGATAGACCGGCGCCCCCAGCAAAACCAGAATTAATCCGCGTACTGTGAACGCGGGCTTGTTCCATAAGAGCAGAACTTCGATCAGGCCTGCAACAAGAATGTAAAGGGCAGGGAGGACGGGATAGCCCACAGCGCGATACGGCCGCTCCATATCGGGACGCGTGCGTCGCAGCCGGAACAATCCGCCGATGGTCAGCATGTAAAACAACAGCACGGCAAAAATCACGTAATCGAGCAGGTCGCCGTACTGGCCGCTCAGAGTCAGGAGAATGGTCCATCCGCACTGTATATAGAGCGCGAAATCGGGCGCGTGGGTTTCGGGATTCAGTTTGCCGGCGCGGCGGAAGAACAGGCCGTCCTGCGCCATCGTGTAATAGACGCGCGCGCCCGAAAGAACCAGCCCGTTGACGCAGCCGAATGTCGCAATCATGATGGCCGCCGCCATGATCTTCGTCGCTACCGGACCGAACATGACGGCGACTACGGCGGTCGCGACGCGGTCTTCCGGGGCGGTCTGGATCTGGCCCAGCGTCAGCACCGAAAGATAGACGAAGTTGCACGCCAGATAAAGCGCTGAGACGACGCCCACGCCCAGCCCGAGCGACAGTGGCAGGTCGCGCTTCGGATTACGAACCTCGCCAGCCGTGAAGGTGACGTTGTTCCAGGCGTCGGAAGCAAACAGCGGACCGACCATCGCCGTTCCCACCAGCGCGACGACCGACCAGTTCCATGACGCGCCCTGCCAGAAGTGATGGAAGTTCGCCGCAATCGCATCCGGGTTTCGCCCCAGCACGAAGCCGAGCGCGGCGAGGCCGAGCAGCGAAATGACCTTGGCCGCTGTGAAAACGTTCTGGACAATCGCGCCCGTGCGGATGCCGCCGGTATTCACTACCGTCAGCCCCATCACGATCGCAATTGCCAGGAGCTGCTGCGTTGTGAGCCCCAGCTTGCCCGATCCGATCAGATAATTCGAGGCCGAGACCTGCGGCAGAAAGACGCCGGTGTATTTCGCGAACGCCACGGCGACGGCCGCGATCGTGCCCGTCTGGATGACAACGAACGTGGTCCAGCCGAACAGGAATGCCCAGAAGCGCCCAAACGCCTCCCGAAGATAAACGTACTGACCGCCCGCGTGGGGCATCGCCGCCGCCAGTTCGCCATAGCTGAGCGCCGCGATGATGGTCATCACCGCCGCCAGAATCCAGCAGATGATCAGGAGGCCCGGCGACTGCACCTGCCGGGCGACGTCCGCGCTGACGATGAAGATGCCGGAGCCGATCATCGACCCCATCACAAGTGTGGTGGCGTCCACGAGGCCGAGGCCTTTGACGAATCCGCTTTTTTCCGCTACCGGGCTTTCAGGTTTTGCCATTCGGTCATTCGTTCGCGTAGCCCGGCTCTTGTGCAATCCGGTGGATAGAGATCGGCGATCACGGCTACCGAATCGGCCCCGGCGTTCCAGCACTTCCAGGCATTGTCTCGCGTGATGCCGCCAATCGCAACAAGAGGTTTGCGAGTCAGCGGCCGGATGGCGCGGAGCCCTTCGAGTCCAATGGTCGGATCGGGGCGTTCCTTCGAGACGGTCCCGAACATCGGGCCGAAGGCGAGGTAGTCTGCCGGCTCAAGGTCGGCTTCCCGCATCTGAGCGGGGTTATGGGTGGAGTAGCCGATGACTGTCTCAGCCCCGACCACCCGCCGGGCGTCCGTGGGCGTCAGATCCTCCTGACCGACATGGAGGGCGGTCCCGAGTATGGCCGCGTAATCGGCCCGATCATTGATCACGAACGTCACACCGGCGTTTTTACAAAACAAACCCAATTTCTCAGCTTTCTTCAGTATGTCCCTGGACCAAAAGGACTTATGTCGGAGCTGGAGGATCCGGGCGCCGCCTTCGATCATGGCTTCGGCGGCAATTTGCAAATCGAACCCAATTCGGTCGAGCGTGGCGGTATCGAGGATCGGATAGACGGGAGGAAGGAGGAAAGAAGCCAAGGACTAATTTAGCCTGGCCGGGATCAGCTTATTGGCCACCATCTCGCGCAGGCTCTTGCCGAGGTTACCCCAGACGCGCCCGTGCAGGCTCATATAGGTTTGCGATCCGGCGAACAGATCCTGCATCAGGCCGCGGAAGGTCGGGCTCAGCCGGGTGAACTGGAGCATTCGGCTGATGACCGGTCCCCAAAGGAATTTGCCGTAGTAGAAGTGATCGGACAGGCGTGAAGCGAATTCGAGGTCTTCCGTGATATCTTTATGCAAATGCGCCGGATAGCTGTCGAATGATTCGGTGATGATGGATTGCGCCGCCAAATCCGCCGACCGCATCGCATAGTAGAGTCCTTCGCCCGTGATCGGGTCGACCAGGCCCGCCGAATCACCCACCGCCATCCAGCCCTCTCCGGCAATCCGATTCTTCTGCCACGTCTGGGCTCCCAGCGACGGCAGCAAATGCCCGTAGTAAGTCGCGCCCGCCATCGGGATATCGTGCTCGCGCATGTACTGCTCGAGTCGCCCTCGTAGCGCGCTCGCTGGTTCCTTGCCGCAGATCCCGACCGAAAGATGCCCGCATCGCGGGAACACCCAGATGTATCCGGCCAGTCCTGCGAAGAACTGAACATCGATCCGGGTCCGCTCGCCCGGCACGAAATAGCCGAGGGCGGTCATCGCATCCTTCGGGGCAAGTTCGGTCCCCATGTTCCTGAGCGGATTGCGCGCTCCCGCCGCCATGATGCAGAAATCGGCTTCCGCGGCGCCGTGTTTCGTCTCGATGCTCCAGCCGCGGCCTTTGCGTTCCGCGCGGAGAACACGCGTGCGTTCGAGCTGCGCTCCCGCAGTCTGCGCACGATCGAGCAGCATGCCGTTCAGCTCATAGCGGGAATAAATCAGGATGGGATTATCGAGCCGGAGTTTCGCCTGGGGACAACCGGGCGCTGTCAGAACCGACTCCGTGACCACCTTTTTTTGCGTCGCGGAATCCTTCAGGAAAGGATAGGTCGAGTAAGCCTTCCACGTGAGTCCGCCGCCGCAGGGCTTCTCCCATGCCAGCTTCTCGTCGAAGACCGTTGTCTGAATGCCGGCCGAGGCCAGCTTTTCAGCGGCGAAGGCGCCCGCAGGGCCGCCGCCCAAAACCGCGACTCTCATTGGGGCTGGCCGAGATCGGGATGGCCCGGCGGCATGGTGGAGCCCGACGCGCCGTGAACTGCTCCCGTATCCCCTGCGGAACGGCTCTTGATGTACCACTGGCCGTCATCGTGCCGCTCCATTACATATTTCATCGCCATCCCATCGGCTGCCGAGCCGCCTTTCGGCGCGAAAGTGACGGTGGCGTCAGCTTCTTTATCACGGAACGAAACCGAATCGACGATTACGTCCATCTTCTGCATATCGAACTTGCCGCTGCCGGCAAGGTCCCGGATCACGCCCTGCTTGACCGCTTCAGGAGTGTCGTTTTTCTTCGCGCATCCGGCGAGAAACAGCGCAAAAAGCGCAAGAATGGCACCAATCTTCACTTTCCGATTATACGGTCCACCAATGCTCGAATTGTATGGGGATTCGCTTCCGCGGTAACCTCGACTCCGGCGGAGCGCAGTGTCGCGGTGGTGACGGGGCCTATGCTCGCGACGCGCACGCCGCGCAGGACTTCGGCGCCGCACGCCGCGATGAGATTGCTGGCGGTGGAAGAACTGGTGAATGTGATCCAGTCCGGCTTCGCCTCGAGCACCTTGCGGGCCTGTTCCGCGAGATCGCCGGGCGCGACCGTGCGATAAGCCTCCACGACATCGACCTGCGCTCCTCGCTGGCGGAGTTCTTCGGGAAGGATATCGCGAGCCACTGCCGCACGCGCGATCAGAACTTTCGTATTCGAAAAATCGAACCTGCCGAGAGTCTTCAGCAGACCTTCGGCGACATACTCTTCCGCCATGATGTCCACCTTCAGGTGAAAGCATTCGAGCGCATCGCGCGTCGCGGGCCCAATGGCGCAGAGTTTGCCGCGAATGCTTCGCAGATCGGCCCTCGATGCGTCGAGCCGGTCGAGGAAGAATCGGACGCCGTTCACACTGGTGAAGATCAGCCAATCATATTCCGGAATCCGCGCGATAGCGGCATCGAGCGCCGCATAGTCGCTGGCCGGCTGGATTTCGATCGTCGGAAGCTCCACCACATCGGCGCCGAGCTGATGCAGCAGGGATGTCAGCGAGCCCGCCTGCTCCGCCGCTCGCGTGACAACAACTCTCTTCCCGAACAGCGGCAGTTTTTCAAACCAACTCAGCTTTTCACGCAGCCTCACCACCTCGCCGACGATGATCGTCGCGGGCGGTTTCAGTCCGCGCTCGTGTATCAGTTTCGGAAGCGTGGCCAGCGTTCCTTCGATGACTTCCTGATCGGGCCGCGTGCCCCATCGAACCGCCATTGCCGGTGTGGAGGGCGCGCGTCCGCCTTCCAGAATCTTCGCCGCAATGTCATCGAAATGCGAAAGCCCCATGTAAATGACCAGCGTTTCGGCGGCGCCGACCCTGGTCCAGTCGATCTTCAGCACGTCATGCCCGGTGGTGAACGTGACCACCGACGTATGATCGCGATGTGTGAGCGGCACGCCTGTATAAGCCGCGATGCCCAGCGGCGACGTCACGCCGGGAATCACTTCATACGGAATGCCGGCGGCCGCCAGCGCCTCCGCCTCTTCGCCGCCGCGCCCGAAGATAAACGGATCGCCGCCCTTCAGCCGTACCACGTTCAGACCGCGGCGCGCGCGATCGATCATCAGCTCGCAGATCTCCTCCTGCGAACACGCATGATCGGATTTCTTCTTGCCGACGTAGATGAGTTCCGCTTTCGCGGGCGCGAGCGAGAGCAGCGCAGGATTCGCAAGATGGTCGTGCAGAACCACATCCGCCGATTCGAGCGCGCGCTTCGCTTTGAGAGTGATGAGCTCCGGATCGCCCGGTCCCGCGCCCGCCAGATAAACCATGCTCATGCAGCGCCGTCGCCGGCGCGGCCGTCCGATTCCGCGTGCGACGCATCGAGAATCTCGCGGGCGCCGCGTTCGAGCAGCACTTTCGCGACGGCGCGGCCGAGCTCGGCCGGTTTCGTGCAGTCGCCGGTCGCCGTATAGCGAATCATCGCGGCGCCATCCGGTGAGAAAACAGCGCCGGTCAGAAACATGTCGGTATTTTCGAGCGTGGCGAACGCCCCGATGGGAACCTGGCAACCGCCGCCAAGTTCACTGAGCATGGCGCGCTCCGCGCTTACAGGGAGGCGTGTCCATGGGTCATCCAGCGGCCCGCAGGCTTCGAGGGCGACACTGTGTTCGAGCGTTTCGATCGCCAGAGCCCCCTGACCCACCGCGGGGCACATGATATCCGGACGGAACGTCTCGCTGATGATGTTGCCCCAGCCAAGCCGGCGCAGACCGGCGGCCGCGAGCACGATGGCGTCGAACTCGCCTTTTTCCACCTTGCCGATGCGCGTATCGACGTTGCCGCGAATGGACTGTATATCGAGGTCGGGCCGGATACGCCGCAGCTGCGCGATGCGCCGCAGTGAACTCGTTCCTACGCGCGCCCCGAATTTGAGACTGCGCAGCGTGCCGCCGACAATCGCATCGCGCTGGTCTTCGCGTTTGGGAATGGCAGCGATGGTCAGGCCCCCGGGCAACTCGGTCGGCAGGTCCTTCAGGCTGTGGACCGCAAGATCGATGCGCTTATCGAGCAGCGCTTCTTCAATCTCTTTCGTGAAGAGACCCTTGCCGCCGACCTTGTGGAGCGGCGAATCGGTGATCTTGTCGCCTGTGGTGCGGATGATTTCGATCCGCGTCTCCACGCCGCGCGCTTCCAGCCGCGATTTGATATGGTTTGCCTGCCACAGGGCAAGCTGCGAACCCCGCGACCCGATCACGAGCATGTTTTCAGTTTAACGAGCGGCTTTGAACAGAAGCTGTGGGCGGCGCTTCGGCGCTGCACGATGAGCTTCTGCTCGCCGCGGAGTTCCCGGAATATTTCAGGCACATGCGTCGAGCGGAAGCTCGACGGCAGGGCCGAAGCCCCGCCCCACGACTATCGCTGCAGATGAAAGACCTTGCGGATAACCTCGATGGCGCTTTCGCCCTGAGGCTCATTCGCGTGGCGGCGCAGCTCAGAAATCGGACCGTGCGCCACCTTGTTGATGATCGACCGCGTCATCGCGTCGATCTGCTGGCGCTGCTCCGGCGTGAGATCGCTGCGGCGGAAGAGCTTTGCCACTTCTGCCGAACGAATCTCCTCCAGCGCTTCCTGCACGCTCACAATTGCGGGCGTGACTTCCTCAATGCGGAGCCGCGCCATCGTGCGGTCTACTTCTTCGGCAACGATCGCCTCCGCCAGACCCGCCTGTTTCTCGCGCTCGCGAATATTGGCGTTCACCACACCGGCGAGATCGTCCACGTCGTACAGAAACACGTTGTCGATTTCGTTAACCGCCGGATCGATGTTCCGCGGCACCGCGATATCTATCAGGAACATCGGCTTGTTGCGCCGTTCGGCGATGACGCGCTGCATATCGTCGCGAGTCAGGATGTAGTTGGGCGCGCCGCTCGAGGCAATCACGATATCCACCTGATGGAGCATGTCGGGGAACTCGGAATACTCCACCACGCGTCCATCG
>Ga0068855_100011493_pt1 | contig 10698 bp, 9 predicted proteins | sample KBSCornC52_FD_66592 | JGI IMG/M metagenome (GOLD analysis project Ga0068855, IMG submission 66592) | Corn rhizosphere microbial communities from Kellogg Biological Station, Michigan, USA - KBS Corn C5-2 | ecosystem: Host-associated > Plants > Roots > Rhizosphere > Soil ... | reverse complement strand
GCGACCATACGCTGGAGGGGGGAATGCGTGCCTTTCGAGAACTGATTGAAAAAGGGCTGCGCCCAACCGCTGTCATGTGCTCCAACGATATCTCGGCGATCGGCGTCATGCGGGAAGCCTTTGAACAAGGTATCAAGGTGCCAGAGGAGCTGTCTGTGATCGGATTCGATGACGTGCCAATTGCGAAGTTTACCATCCCTCCCCTGACAAGCGTCCGGATTTCAGGTGCAAAAATGGGCCGCTTGGCGTTCGAAGCTCTCATGGCGGGCCTTCAGCGGGAGAGATGCTCTGAGTCGAATACCGAGTACGTTGTGAACACTGAGCTCGTGCTGAGAGGTTCGACGGCTCTTGTTCTCCATACGCCAAAATCAGGTCCGTTGAACCGGGTTGTGCAGAGACCCACTTGGGAAAGGGAAGGATGATCATTTTTCGAACTCATGGATTGCAGTTGATCGCAAAGCCGTGCAATTTCGCACGCATTTCCTTCTCTTGAATATCTCGGCGATAATCCTAGTCCTGGCGGGGCCGGCATGAGTCGCAGATAAAATCGAAATGTCGCTGGACGCCTCGAGAGCCAAAGTCAGGATGGATCGCAATATCTTCGGCCAGCTCCCTGAACGTCTCGGTTAATGGAATTCATGACTGCATTTGGGTCGGTCAGACCCCCCTATCCCCCAAATACCCGTGGCATTCGCAACGACGTCGTTGCCGCACCGGAAGCGATCAAGGGTGCCACTATGCCGCTAGACTCCAGAGATTTCGACGATGCACGGACATCAGAGGTATTGATGTTGGAATTAATAGCCCTAACTGTAAAGACGTGCGAATTTCAGAGCAGCACTTTTTGTCCACAACGTTCACTGTAGAATAGCTGCTCCGCCGAGAACTATGCTCGCGCCTTTGCTCTGGAAGCCATACTTTTAGTTGCACGCCTCTGTGTCGAGCGCCGCACGATTAGCTCTGGCTGCAGTATCACGCTCTCGGGTTTAGGCGGTATCTTGGAGTTCAAGATACCAAGCGCAATTCGCGCCGCTGTCTCTCCAATTCGCCTACTGTGTTGATTAATGCTTGAGAGAGGAACGCTCAAAGCATCGTCATAGTGAAGATTTCCGCAGCCAATGACGGCAACATCCTCCGGGATGCGCAGCCCCTGATCGAGTGCATAGCTCATTGCGCCCATTGCCAAGGGATCGTTGAAGCAGAAGATTCCATCCGGTCTAGGCTTGCGACTCAAGAGCTGGCGCATAGCTTCGGCACCACGCTGTCTTGTTTCCACATCGCCCTTAGGTTCTGTGATGATGTAATCGTCACTGAGTTTGAATCCGTTCTGGGTCAAAGCCCGTTTATACCCCTCCACCCGCCGAATGCCGGGGCTTGTTCCTGGTCCTCGGACGTGCGCAATCCTCTTGCAGCCGATGTCGATCAAGTGCTTGGTGGCCAACATTCCGACTGCTTCGTCGTCAACGCCCACGAAGTTTGCCGAAAGGCCAGGCAAGATGCGGTCGATTAGCACGTAAGGAGTATTTTGCTTCTCAATTCGGAAGAAGAGTTCGACCGTCGAACGACAGGATGCGATGATCAGGGCGTCTAACCGGCGCGCGAGCAGTTGATTGATTTCTTGTTCCTCTAGATCCGAATCCTCGTCCGAGGAAGAGATAATCAGGTAGTACCCACTGGCTCGCAAAACCTCGGAAAGAGACTTGGCGATTTCTGCGAAAAATGGATGGAGCAAGTCCGGGACCACTAAGCCAACCAGATACGTGCGGCCAGTCACGAGGCTCCGCGCCGCCAGGTTTGGACTGTAATCAAGCTCCTTGACCCGCGCGAGAACTCGCTCCCGAGTTTCGTCTCCCACATCCGGATGATTACGCAGCACCTTGGAGATCGTTATTACAGATACCCCTAGGTCTCTGGCGATGTCCTTCATTCGTATGCTCATAAATTTCCACTCAGTATATAAAACGCGAATCACGTACACACGGGTGACCCCGTCCTGTCGCAGTCGCTCGCCGACCTCGGACGCGTTGGAGTACGATAACGAACAACATTGGGGACGAACTGCCGTCCTGGACGGGCACATACATCTTGAAGACGTGTTAACCGTAACTGAGAAGGTCGTCTTGCCGTTGGGCAAAGACAAGTGATCCTGCCGGAAAAGAACCCCTGCGTTCTACGGATTCCCACTTTCGGGATTTCCCGTAAATCTGATGGGGCCCTGTTACCCATTCGCGGTAGATGCTAGCTGTTCGGGCTGGTTCAGGCGATGTCATAAGCTTGCGCTTTTCATTCGCCTTTTTTGCGCCAGTGAGCGATTCGGGGAGTGGTTCCATCGGTTGGCCCAGCGTGCCATCGCGCAACAAAGCAGGTTCTGGGGAACGGTGGTGCAGGACCCTACCGTGACATCTTTCCCTCTCGGGCATACGACGGAATTAGGGCATTTATCGCTGACGTGTTCGTGCCTTTAGCTTTTTCGGAATCGTAAGAATGAACACGCCAAATCGTTTCTGTATAAACTAAATCGACACTAAATCGCTTTAGTCACTTGACAATCAAACTCCTTCTGACGTACATGCATCTGAGTTGCCCGGTCGCTGAGCCGAAACCAGAGCGGCTCGATCGGAGTTAACAAAGAGACAATCGCTGGCTTGATGCGTAGTTACTAGAGTTGCCCAAACCAGACAATTGGCTCTGGGGCCGAACCCAGGGACAGTGTCCCGTCTTTGGTGATCCTCAAAATCGCCGGGCCTTGCAGCCCGGCACCCCCCAAAGGAGGTAGCTAATGGAGTCAGAAAGACTATCCAAGATGATAGGACTGCTGGTTTCGACCGCGTTGTTCCTTGGTGTCGCGCAGCAGTCAAAAGCTCAAACAGTTTGCAGTAACCAAACCGGAACCAACAACGGGTTCTTCTATTCGTTTTTCTTGAGTTCCGGGTCGGCCTGCATGACTATGACCGGGAATTTTGGCGGTGGCAATTACAGCACGACTTGGAGTCTCGGTTCCAGCGGCAATATGGTTGCGGGAAAAGGCTGGAACCCGGGATCGACAAGCAGGGTTGTTGGCTACAACGCGGGCAACTTTTCTCCGGGTTCAAACGGATACTTGGCCCTCTACGGCTGGTCAACAAATCCGCTCGTCGAGTATTACGTGGTGGATAGCCACGGCCCCTTTACGCCACCGGGCAACGGCGCACAGTCGTTAGGCACCGTGAACAGTGATGGCGGAACCTACAACATCTACAAGGTCTCCAAATCGGGGCCGAATATTCTAGGCAACGGACCTTTCACGCAGTACTGGAGCGTGCGAACGTCCAACAGAGGCCAAGGGAGCAACAACACGATCACCTTCGCCAACCACGTCAATGCGTGGAGGAGCCATGGCATGAATCTGGGAACTATGAATTACCAAATCATGGCGACCGAGGGATTTGGAAGCAATGGCAGCTCGAACGTAACCACGTGGCAACAGTAGGGTTTTTGTGAGGGGGCCGGGAGAACTCCGGTCCCCAAAACTACAAATGCTTGGGAGCTCCCGAGCTAAGTGGATCGTACCGTGCAGACCGTGATTCGGTTAAATCATCTATTTCCCAACGACAGGACAGAGCATTGACTCGGATTGTTCTTTTATTCGGCGCGTTGGCGCTCTGCAGTTCGCAGGCCGGAGCAGCGTCTGTTTCAGGACGGGCCATTCGAAAGGATGGTTCGAACCCAACGGGGCCGTGTCGTGCGATGATGCGAGCTGAGATGGACCGACGTGGCGCACCGGATGATGGTGCAGAAGGGATGCCCAACGGCAAGACGACCCTCTCGGTTCCGGTCAATAAGAGTGGCGATTTTCACTTCGCTGCTGTTCCGAACAGCAAGTACGTGCTGACGGTGGAATGTGCTAGTGCGAGTGCAGTCCGTGAACTGGATCTGCAACCGGGCGAAGAGACTCGGATTGATCCTCCGTTGCTACTCGAGGATCTAACGCTCGAGGTCGTCGTTACTCCAAAAAGCGATCCTGATGGTCATCCATGGCAGCTTACTGTCGATGCGACCATGCCTCGCTTGCGACGAATCGCAAACAACGCCACCACGTCGGCGGACGGACACTGGGCACGCCGCGGCATGGTTGCTGGCAATTATCGTGTCAACATCAGCACCTCCGACGGCAAGCCGTGGTTGCAACGGTTTTTTAACCTCAGCTCAGAGAGCGGGCCGCTACGATTGCGACTGCCATCTATGCAGCTATCGGGCGAGGTGCGGCTGAGCACAAAACCCGTGCAGGCCCGCCTGATCTTTCACAACGAGGCGGGCGGCGAGCCTGTGATGCTTACAAGTGACGGCAACGGTTTCTTCCAGGGACGGGTGCCTGTCACACCCGGCGTCGAGGAAACCAATTGGACCGTGGAGGCGCGTGCCACGAATCCGCCGATCAGCCGGCGCGTTACGGGGATCAGCGTGCCGACGATTGGCGAGACTAGCGCCTGGCTGGATCTGACGCTGCCTCTCTTTGCTGTACACGGAACCGTGGTTTCCGAGGCTGGGAAACCTCAGAGCAATGTGGAAGTTACATTCGAGGAGATCAGCAGCGGAGCCAAAGCCTCCACGGCTACGGACGACGCTGGCGCCTTTGAGCTACAAGATCTGACGCCGGGGAAGTACACGGCAGTGGCCGAGTCACTCGATGGCGTCTCCGAGCCCACGGCATTCCAGGTTGCGGAGGGCGCCGAAAGCGAACTGAAACTGATCTTTAATTCCTCTGAACGCGTCCCCTTCTACATCATATCCAACCAGGGTCCGGTGGCGGATGCCGCAGTCCAGGTGTGGATTTCGCCGGGCGCACCCCACTGGTTCACGCACACTGATCAGAACGGTTACTTCGAAGTGAAGTTGCCGCCGGGGATAACAGAAGTTGGCTTGACAGTGGGCACGCAAGGGTATGCCCTCAAGATGATAAGGTTGCAAGTCTCGCGCGACGAGGGCAACAGGAATGCAAACACTGTCACCCTAGATACGTCCGGCGGTACCCTGGTACTTGATCTTCAGCCACCTGGGCACGTTTCCGACAGCTCTATTACACCTTACCTCGTACACAACGGGGCCGTAGAAACAGTCGGCACAATCGTCGGATTGAGCACTAACAAAACTGATGTTGGCCCCGGACCGTCGGTAATTGAGAGCATCGAACCGGGAGTTTACTCGATCTGCCTGGTTAGGGATCCTGGGGAGTTGTCAGCATTCTGGTTTGGCGCATCTCCATCAAACCGCTGCCGGACAGGCTCCGTAGAGCAGGGCGAAACATCGACTCTGTCCTCACCATAGCCAAGACGCGGAACGCAGGCAAAGGAAGTCGGGTTCTGAAATCACGTTTTACTTCGGCATATTAGAATTCTTCAGGCGGGTGCCAATATGACATCGGTTTTTGTTCTGTCACAAAACGAACACACTTGCCCCGTTGAAGTATCTCCATCGGTACAAACTGCTCCGCAAGAGCCCCCACTGCAACTGGCCATTGCCCAAACTGTGCCCATTAGGTCGAAACCGGATCGCACAGAACAGCACTGGACCACTCGCAGCAAATGCGCAAGAATGTCAATTAACTTGGAATCCCCTTGTCGGGCATTCGCGATTTGTTTCTGGAATATTAATCATTCATAAGAGCGTGACTAGAATCCCAATAAAGTTGGGTAAACCCAGGCAAATCCTTGCCATTCCTTGTTCCTTCCCATTGCGCCGTGATTAGCGGCTTTGTATTTTGTTGGCGGAGCTCCTCTCATTCCTGAAATTCAGGAGAACATCTGCGCGCGGTTCTGGTTTTCCGCGCACCGAAGGAGAGGACCGTGAAATATTTCTGCGCCACGCTACTGTTGGTCAGCAGCATGATTGCTAAGCCAGTTACACTCAATGCTACGCAATTGGTATCGCTCTCCTCAACCGACCCAGATTTTTCGATTGTACTTTTCCCTGACACCCAGTACTACAACGGGCAAAACAGTTATGTTTTCTCCGATCAGGCAAATTGGGTCGTCGCCAACCAGTCAGCTTTGAACATCAAGATGGTCCTAGGCCTCGGTGACATCGTCGACGGTGGGGGTTATCCAGTCGACAGCAATGGAAACGTGATTGGATCTTGCGCAAACGCGCCGCCGCCCAATTGGCAAACACAATGGCAACAAGCTCGTGCAGCGATCAGCATTCTCACGAATCACGGAATCTACTTTCAACCAACCATTGGTAATCACGACTACGATTGCGAAGCCGATCGGCCGCAACCGCGCGGGACCAGCAATTACCTCCACTACTTCTCCCCGCCAGTTGTCAATCCGACAGCTTACCTGCTCGACTCCGCCGGAAATCGCACGCCAAATTTCTACAAGATCATGAAAATTGGTTCGACGAACTACATGATCTTGTCTCTAGAACTATTTCCGCGCAGCTCTATCTTGGCCACTGCCAACCAGCTCGTCTCGAATTTCGCTGGCCCGGTCATCGTAGTTACTCACGCCTACCTTGCCAATGACGGGGCCGGACCAACGTTTTCTTCCACTCATCCGGCTGGCTCCGCCTACCCCCTGTGCTCGGGCTTCCCCAGCAGCATTTACAGTTGCCTAACCGATTCTTGGGCATCTTACCAACCAGTCGGTGGCGGGGCGGACGGCATCGCCCTTTGGTACCAACTGATCGGCGCTCACCCAAATGTATTCATGGCCCTGAGTGGACACATTCGCAATCCCAGCCCTGGAGATTACCCTAACGTGCCTGCCTACAATGGAACTGGGCACGTGGACTGCGCGGTGCAGTCGTGGAGCACTCTCTGCTCGAGTCCGTACCGGCCGATCCAAGTTCTCTCAGATTTCCAGGGCCAGGGCAACGGCGGCTATTTTGGCTACGGCTATCTTCGAATTCTCACCGTGAGCCCAGCGAAGAAGACGGTGTCCGCGTTCACTTTTTCTCCTTCGATCGCGAGCCGACCTGGAAACTTCCCCTTGGGTATTCCGTGTTACAAGGCTGACAAACACAATCAATTTACAGTAAGTTTTCCGAACACATTTGGCGGCCCGGATACTGAAATCGTCCACATCACTGCACCTCTAGACGGAAATCACGTCCCACTGACATTTGGAATCTCGGCTGCGGCACACGGCCCGGACGCTGCGGCTCACATGCAGATTTATTTGGACGGATTGAAGTACGCCGATTATCCAAGCGTTAGCTCGTTGCCTAGCGGAACGGTGATCACTCTGCCTGGACCGGGAGTACATCGTGTGGGCATCCTGGCATATGACAATATCAAGGTTGCATGGGTAAAGTCAGTGATCTACGTCATCAATCCATGAGCCGCAACTGCGATCCTGGATAACTCGCGGTGTAAACCTTCTGTACAAAGCACGGCTTACAAGCTAGAGACAACATAGAGCCAAGGAATTAGCCTCTTGTTCTGCTCAGATGATTAACTTATCGAACGGAGCTGACTGAAGGGAACTGAGTTCCAGGTCCAATCATTCAGCGACGCGCAACCTCAAGCGCTGATCACCAAAGAGCCAAGCGGGGCAATGGGCTGTAGCGTTCAGGGCGCAACTACAACAATCCGAGGGCGCATGCTCGACGAGTGCTGTGCCCAAACTGTGCCCATTCGTTCGAGAAAAGATCGCACAGAACAGCACTGAATGAGCCACGTTAAGTATGCAAGGCCTTGTAAATGCAAAATAAAAGGCTAGAAACAGGACCGGACCGACTTAGAATCTCGAGTCCCGAAAGGGACGTACCGGGTTCGATTCCGGTCCCGGGCACCATCTGTTCAATAACTTACTGCACATATAGCGCCGCCGCGTGGCAGCACCGGCTGAACCGAGAAACACCCAACTTGCAGCGAGCAAAAAGCTCATCAATGACTGCGGATGGAAGGGTGGCGACAGCGGCACCTTCTCATGGAAGGCGTTATTATCATGCAGAAAGACTAGGCCTTCGGCGTCTGGCTGAAGATCTCGACCAGCCGGTTCGCGATCAACTGATCCTCGCCGTCTTTCAGCTGCCAAACCGCGAAACCAAATGTGTTCGGATCGCGGTTTGAGCCGTGATAACTCGCTCGAGTTTCAATGGCGGAGCCATCCGGGTTCCTACCGCGCATGCCGTTCGCTCCGGCACCCATGCTCCCGATTCCGAGTGGCTGAGTGTCTGCCAGCTTCTGCATGACTTCTTGGCCGCTGATGTTGAGTTTGGAGCGGTCAATCTTCCAGCTGTAATGGGGGGTCACGTTTCCCAGAGCCTGGGAGTTGAACTGGCGGGGCTGCACCATGACTCCGAATCTCTCAACAGCATTCGTAATCACTTCGGCCCGGCGGTCATATTTACGGAGCGTGTCGTCATAATCCTGGTTAACAAAGATTTCAAGTGCCTTAAGCATTCCGAAAATGGTCTCTTTGCCAACTTTGCAGCAACGACCAATCCGATCTTCCTGGGGGCTCATATTGAGCAGGGCGTATCTCATTAACTCTTCTTTACCAATAAGTATGCCGGCAGCTTGTGGACCACGGATGTCTTTTCCACCACTGAAAGCGACCAAGTCGAAGCCAAGGGCGGGATATTCCCAGAGCCGGTTCACAGGGGGGACATCTGCCGCAGCGTCGTTGAAGGTGTAAAGGCCATGCTCTTTGGCGATGGATATGGTTTCAGGACCGCTAACTTTACCTTTGTCCGAGAGAATGTTGGTGAAATGGATTGCGATTGTTTTCGGATTGATGGCCGCAATCATCTCTTCGCGTGTCTCGACCTCGACTAGTTTGGCGCCGGTCTGGCGGATCTGGTGGTCAAAGGGATAACGATGGCTTGTCTGGATGATCACTTCGTTTCTGGGAAAATCACTCACATCGGGAATCGCCCGCATCCGAGGCTCGAGATCCTGGGTCATCATACCGGCGTAACCGACCACGAGCGCCGCAGCCGCTCCCGCCGTGACCAGACCCGTATAACCTGCCGGGGACTTACACAGCTTCGCGATGAACTTGCCGGCGGCGATCTCGAGTTCATCGATCAGGACGAAGTGTTCGTTGCCACGCCGAATTAACTCCATGACTTCGGGATGCATAACCGACCCACCAATGACCGTGAGGGTGCCATTGATGTTGATAAGCGGCGTCACCCCCAATTCGGCATAGATATCTCCAGTGGAACCGAGGCCGCTGGTGATCGGAACGATCTGCACGCCATCGTTAGAGGCAGCACAGGCAACCTTGTGTTTTTTTCCAAAAATACTGGCACCGGCAATTCTGGGGCGGGCGACAATACTACCGGCTGCCCCCACCGCGGCAAGAAATGAGCGGCGGCTCCATCCAAAGTTCATATTTAAACTTTCCTTCTCCGTGAAATTACTTGTCGGCAACCGGCGCAGCGGAATTCACGACTTTGGCGCTGCCGACAATCTCAATGAGCGAATCGCCCGGGATCCATTCAATCGCCATGCAGGCGCGGGATGGAGCTTTTCCGGGCGAGAAATAGGTTTTGTAGATGTTGTTCAAGGTCTCGTATTGAGCCCGGTGGGCGTCAAACCGGGCCTTGCCTGGTGGCATGGAGGTTCCATCGGCCAACGGCAGACAAATAAAGACTTGAAGATGGACGATGTCGTCCATGGTGCTGCCGGCACGCTCGACTGACTTTCTGAGTGCCTCCATGGTGCGCGTGACGTGCTTTTCGAAAGGATCACTGACGAGCACGTGATCTTCCTTCCGATATCCGTCGTTGGCTCCGATCCCCGAAATGTAATGGATGCCATTTAGTGTGTGATGTTCGCCGCCCATACGACGAGGTAAATCCTTGCTGGCGCCGGGCGAAGATGTGTCTCCGGCGGGCGCCTGTTGGGCGAATAATTTGAGGCCAGGCAGTAACGCCGCCATTGCAGTAATCTTGCCAAAAAAAATTCCTCGGGTTTTGAGGCTCATCATGTTTGCCATAAGCTGTTCGATCGAGAAATCTTAACAGCGCTCAACGCTGCGCTAGTGATCTTTGAATCAGTCATGGGCTCGAGCCTCGACACTACGAGGTTGATCATAATATCTCAGAGAAAGGTCCTGGCTCACAGGCACGCGGTGACGCTCGACCTCAGCCTGGCTTTTACCGGTCTCCGACCGATCCGCGCAACACGGTGATGGATGCCATTGGTAAAGTGTAAAGGGTGTCTGGTCCTCCACTGATCGTCGACTTGTCAGGCGGCCCGTCGGGATCGGCGTGACCACGTTCCCCTTCCGGATGCCACGTGTATTCGTTCGATCCGAACGTGATGCGATCTACCGCGCCCGAGAAGTGAAGTTCGTGTCCCGTTGCACTATCGTTGAAAACCACTTTCACCGCATGATCGTTGAACTGGTCACGATTGACCAGCATCACGGACCAATGACCGTCCGGACGCTCGATCGGGTAGGCCGTGACAAGCAAATTGCCGGCAGCGTCGACGACGTCGCTTGAAGCTTGGAAGAGTTTGTGCGGGGCATCCACTGGCTGGACCCACTCTTTCGTGATCACCTGCGAGGCCATGTATTGTGGAGGATAGCCTTTTACGTTGTAGTTTTCGTCAATTAAAAGAAGTGGGTAAGCACTGGACCAGCGCCCCGGAAAAGGCATGTAGTGGAAGTAATAAGTCGCGCTTGCGCCAGCGGTCATCACGGATCCGACATAATCGGCCAGCCATAACGCGCCTTTCACTGTTGTAACCCCAGCGCCACC
>Ga0068855_100011486_pt1 | contig 10703 bp, 8 predicted proteins | sample KBSCornC52_FD_66592 | JGI IMG/M metagenome (GOLD analysis project Ga0068855, IMG submission 66592) | Corn rhizosphere microbial communities from Kellogg Biological Station, Michigan, USA - KBS Corn C5-2 | ecosystem: Host-associated > Plants > Roots > Rhizosphere > Soil ... | reverse complement strand
TGCCAGGGCAAGGGGAAGCAGCGCCGATCGATCTCCTCGACTCGGTCCAGATCGCATTGCCTCATCGGTTCGACACTGATGGGAGCGGTATCAACAGCCATGTCTCTTTGCTCCATGCCGCAGCGCCAGCCACCGAGCGGCCACGCGAATCTGCTCAATATCGACCCCGCACTCGATGCCACGGTCCTGCAGAAGTTGTATCAGCGACTCGGTTGCCAGGTTGCCCGGCGCGCCCGGCGCAAACGGGCAGCCGCCAAGACCTCCCGCCGAAGAATCAAAAATCGCAACCCCATATTCCATTGCCTTCGCGACGTTCCCCAGGGCTGTGCCGTTGGTGTCGTGGAAATGGTAAGCAAAGCGGTCCAGCGGCAAATGGGGAAGCAGCGTTTCCGTGAGCCTTGCTACGTCTACCGGCCGCGCCGCGCCGATCGTGTCGGCAATGGAGATCTCGGTCGCTCCCATCTCCAGCAGCTCCTTTACGACCGGCAGTACCGCGTCCGGGCTGATTGGACCGGAATACGGGCAGACGAACGCGGTTGACACATACGCGCGTATTCGCATTCCAGCGCTCTGAGCGGTCGCCGCGACCTTACGGTATTCCGCGAGCGACTGTTCGATCGACTTGCCAATGTTCTGCTGCGCAAAGGCCTCGCTTGCCGCAGTGAAGAGCGCGATGCCGTCTACGTTCGCGGCCAGCGCGCGCTCTAGTCCGCGCTGGTTCGGCACGAGCGCCCAATAGCGCACGCCCGGCCGCCTGGTAACGCGCGCAAACAGCTCATCGGCGTCCGCGAGCTGTGGCACGCGAGCAGGGCTGACGAAGGAGGAGACCTCGATGTCGGCCAGCCCGGATTGCGCAAGCATCTCGACAAGCCTTACTTTATCCTCGGTCGGCAGGAGATCCGCCTCGTTCTGCAGTCCGTCACGAGGCGCGACCTCAAATATACGCACAAACCGTGGGCCCACAGATTCGACTCTTCCTCCATGTTGAAGCCCGGCAGCACAATACCGGTTACTCAAGAAACGCTGGCGAACAATGCCTGCTTTAGAGCAAGGGCCAAAGCCGCTGACGCGGAATGTGCATGCTAACTCGCCTCGCGCGGCTCAATACGGGCAATCGCAGCCCCCTGCTCAATTCGCTGTCCTCGCTCGACGAACAGTTCTGCGACTCGTCCCGCGATCAGCGCATCGATGGGAGTCATTACTTTCATCGACTCGATCACTGCGACGGGCTGGTACACCTCGACCTCCTGCCCGACCGTGACCAACAGGTCCGCAACCACGCCTCCCGTCGGTGCGGATACGCTGCCGGAGGACTGGGCCGGGGAAGCGGCAGCAGCAACGCCACGATTTCTGGCGACCCGGTATACATTACCCTGCCACGAGAATAGGATTGTATCACGTATTTCGGCATACGGGAGCTCCAACCGGCGCGACGGACCCCGTGAACCATCCGGACCGATGGCAGCGGCTGTAAAGGTTACCGACGACTCGTCTGACCGCACCGCTGACAACGCGTAGGACGCGCCTGCCGAGATCTCCACCTCGATAGAGTCGGAATTGCACTCGGCGCGAATGGTCAAGGGTTCATTGTCTATCGTAAACTGAAGCTCCTCCAAAACATCACTCCCGACCTAATCCCACCGTTCTATACGTTTCGCCAGGCTCCGCCGTCACGCCATGGCGATTCGATCTGCGATCCGTGATTAATGGAAGTCGCCGATGCTGAGGCGCCCGGCCGACTCCCTTTCCGGCTGAGCTCGACTGCCGCATATGCCATCAGCACTTCTTCAGGAATGGACGGGGCTGGCAGCCAGTTGGGAAAATACTCGTCGAGGAAGCGCACATGAGTGTCGCCGGCGCGGAATTGCTGGTGCCGCACAATCGCCAGGAGGTACGGAATATTGGTCGTGACACCAAGCACCTGGAAGTCCAATAAGGCAGTTTCCAGCCGATGAAGAGCCTCGTCGCGGCTATGCCCGTACACGATCAGCTTTGCGAGCATGGAGTCATAGTATGGCGATACCTCACTGCCTGTAGCCACTCCGGAATCGACCCGGACATTCTGCCCGCGCGGCTCCTTCCAGTGCAGGAGCGTTCCCAAAGACGGCGCGAAACCGCATGCGGGATCCTCTGCGTATATTCGTGCTTCGATCGCATGGCCGGCCGCCGGAATGGGATCTGTCAAGCCAGGCGTAGGGAGTCCGGCGGCGACCTCCAGCTGAAGCTTGACGAGATCGAGCCCGGTTCGCAGCTCGGTAACGGGATGCTCTACCTGAAGTCGCGTGTTGACTTCCAGGAAGAAGAACTGCGGCTCTCCGCCGGTCTTGTCCTCCGCCAGCAGGAACTCTACGGTACCCGCGCTGCGATACCCAGCTGCCTGCCCAATCTTAACCGCCGCATCCGCCATGCGTGCTCTAGTCGCCTCGTCGAGTGCGGGAGAAGGGCTCTCTTCGATGATCTTCTGGTGGCGGCGCTGAATCGAGCATTCGCGCTCGTGCAGCGCGAAGACCCGTCCCTGCGCATCGCCAAAGATCTGGAATTCGATATGGCGCGGGTTGACAAGGTAGCGCTCCAGTAGGACTGCGTCGTTGCCGAAAGCCGCTTTCGCTTCGCGCCGCGCCTCCTGTAAGAGCGCCGGAAACTCCGCAAGGTCGTGCACGGCCCTCATACCTCGGCCGCCCCCGCCCGCAGTTGCCTTTATGAGCACGGGCGCGCCGATCGACTCAGCCTCCTTCATGAGGCGGCCATCTGTTTGATCAGTCCCGTAGTACCCTGGAACAACCGGCACGCCTGCTTTGGAGGCGAGTATTTTCGCGCCGGCTTTGTCGCCAAGGGCGCGAATCACGTCTGCAGAAGGACCAACGAAGGTTACGCCGCGTTCAGCGCACAAGGCGGCAAAATCGGCGTTTTCGGAGAGAAATCCGTAGCCGGGATGTATGGCGTCGGCCCCGGCCTCCTGCGCGGCTAACAGTATCCGCTCCGCGTCGAGATAGCTCTCCGATGCAGGCGCCGGTCCGATACAGACTGCCTGATCGGCGATCGTGAGATAAGGGGCCTCGCGATCCGCCTCGGAGTAGACTGCCACCGATCGAAGCCGCGCCTCCCGGCACGCCCTGAGAATTCTCGCCGCAATCTCGCCGCGGTTGGCAACAAGGACATTCGTGATCGGGCGGGCAGTTTTTGCTGTGTGCGCCATCGGGACAGTCATTCGCCTGCAGGCGACGGGCTCGCGGACCCGCCCCACGCGTGAGCGGCAGAATGCGTCAAATACATGGGATACCCGCCAGCGCCGAACGAAGCTCGCTTAGCATCGCCGAAGAGAAACCGCAGCACGTCCGGGAGTCGATCGGACCACGCCCGCTCGTTATGCGCGGCGCCTTCGCCCTCCGCGTACCGCAAGTCGACGCCGTCTTTCCAGCCCACCTGCAGAAGCGTAGAATGCAGATCTCTCGCGCCCGTCACTGCGGCGTCGCCTTCCCTTGTCCCGATGTCCAACCAGATCTTCAGGTTTGGCCGCCTGCCCAGCCGTTTAGCTAATCTGCAGATGTAGTTGTCATCCCACCAGACGGAGGGAGACATAACGGCCACTTTTCCAAAGACGTTCGGAAAGGTTAGGCCGAGGTAAAGCGAAATCAGCCCTCCCAGCGAAGAGCCGCCGAGCCCAGTGTTCCTGGCGTCTTTCAGCGTGCGATAATGCGAATCGATGAACGGCTTCAGCTCCTCGACGAGCATCCTGCCGTACTCCGCGCCCTTTCCGCTCCCTGGATACTTCGCGATTTCAGTCGGCGTGTACTCATTGATACGATCCCGCCCGGCATTATCGATTCCGACAAGGATGATCGAGCCGATCTGGTGAGAGCCTATCAGATCAAGCGCCGTCGTGTCGGCGTTCCAGGCCTGGCCCGGAATGAACGAGGGGCCGCCTTTGTACAGGTTCTGCCCATCATGCAGATACAGCACCGGGTAGCGCCGCCGAGGTTCCTCGTCATATCCCGGCGGCAGCCAGACGCGGATATCACGGTCCTGCTTCAGGTGTTTCGAGTGAAAACCGTGATGCGTGATAAACTGCCCGACCGGCTGGGCGGGCATCGGCTGCGCAGAGATTAACGATGAGCGCGTAATTAGCAATATCTCCAGGGTGAGTAGGATTAACCAGGCAGCGCGGCACACATCGCAGGCGATTTTTTCGCCTGCCTCTCACAGCAAACCTGCCTGTCGACCGCATACACATGCGTTCGTCCACGAACTGGCGCCACTTACAGCCAAAACCGGAAATGCCGCGTCGCTATCCGCCATCCAGCACCTGGCGCGCTTTCTTCGCGATTGCGGCGCTCGCAAACGGCTTCTGCAGGAATTCCGTCTCTTTATCAAGGACGCCGTGCCGAGTAATCGTATTATCTGTGTAACCGGAGATGAACAGTACCTTGATGTTCGGCCGCAGCGCCCGCAGACGCTTAGCCAATTCGGTGCCGCCCATGACTGGCAGGACGACATCGGAAATGAGGAGGTGAATAGGTTCAGAATAGCATTCGCAAAGGTCGAGCGCTTGCTGCCCGTTGTCCGCTTGCAGTACGTTATAGCCGTGGTTCTGGAGCGCTCGAACCGAGATGTCACGCACCATTGGCTCGTCCTCTACGAGCAGGATTGTTTCTGCGCCACGGGCGGAGGTCGACGCTGTATGAGCGACTGCATCGGATTTCTCACCTGCTGCGGGCAGATAGACCTTAAAGATCGTTCCCTGCCCCGGCTCACTGTAAACCCAGATATGGCCGCCGTTCTGTTTTACGATCCCATAACAGGTCGCCAGCCCCATCCCCGTGCCACGGCCTAAAGGCTTGGTGGTAAAGAAGGGTTCAAACATGTGCGCCTGCACGCTCTCCGGCATCCCCATGCCGGTATCGCTCACCGCAAGCATCACATAGTCACCTGCCAATACTTCAGGACGACGGTCGGCGTACTCAGAATCCAAAGCTACATTGAGAGTCTCGATCGTCAGCGAGCCACCGTCCGGCATCGCATCACGGGCATTGACTGCAAGGTTGACCAGAATCTGCTGCAGCTGCCCGGGGTCTGCCTTCACAAGAGCGAGATGGGGGTAGCAGATCGTCCTCAGCTCGATGTGCTCGCCAATCAGGCGCCGCAGGATCTTGTCCGTGTCCACGATCAGGTCGTTGATGTTGAATAGCTGGGGAACGATCACCTGCTTGCGGGCGAAAGCCAGAAGCTGAGCGGTAAGCTCAGCGGCCCGCTCGCTGCTCTTGCTGATGTTCTCGATGTACCCGGCGAGCTCGCTGCCAGGCAGAGCGAGATCTGCCGCCAGCTCTGCAAATCCCATGATGGCCGTCAGAATATTGTTGAAATCGTGCGCGATCCCGCCCGCCAATCGCCCGATGCTCTCGATCTTCTGGGACTGCAGCACCTGCTCCTCGAGCCGCTTTTGTTCGGTGATATCGTCGGCAATCCCAACCACGCGATAGACTTCGCCGGATTCTCGACGTATTGGGAAACCGCGGTCACGCAGCCAACGGAGAGCACCGTCCGGCCGTATAATTCGGAACTGCTCGTCGGTCGTCTCTCCCAGCCGGTTCCGCTGGCGGGCGGCAAGCACTGTCGCTAAATCCTCAGGATGAATGGCATCCGTAGGTGAGTCAGGATCATCGTACAGGCTCTGACAGGTGCGCCCGTAGATCGTCTCGTACGCTTTACTGACGTACACAATCATCGAGGTAGGGATGTCGACGACCCAGAAGATGCCATCGATGTGTTGCGCAAACTGTCGAAACCGCTCTTCGCTTTCCCGCAGCGCCAGCTCGGTACGCTTTCGGTCCGTGATGTCCTGCAGGATCCCCAGGCTGCCGATGATCGCGCCGTGGTCGTCTCGGATAGGCACGCTGGAATCCGAGATGGCTTTCAGCTCTCCCGATTTCGTTTTGCACTGATAATCCGCTGTCCAGACCGGTATCTCGCCCGATCGATAGCGCTGGATCGCTTCCTTCGGCGCCATGGACGCGAGCGACCCTCGCCGCTCGACCTGAAGGCCGATCTCTGTCCACAGCGATGGCACGACCTCTTCCACTGTGTACCCGATCAGCTCCTCAATCCGCGAATCGACGAACGTGTATCGATTATTCACAAGGTCAAGCTGATAGACCACGCCATCCGCCGCTGCGATCGCCTGGCGATACATTTCTTCCAGGGACGTCGGGCGAATGGTTTCGGGCGCCAGGCAATGCAGGGGCGTCATTGATCGCGGATCGGGCCGGGTCTCGAGAGTCTGAGGCAGAGGTTCCTCGGGGCCTGACAGGACCCTAGCTGCACAGGCTGAGACTGTGTTGGCGGGTATTGAACTTTGGGGACCGTCGGTCAATTTGCTGCTCCATCACGGGCGACATGTTAGGCCATAATACATCGCGGTATTTGGCATTTGAACGACATGGGAAGAAAGCAGGCGGCGTACGTTCACGCTGGGGTTATGCGTCATCCAGTGAAAGTGTCTTTCGACATTTGCGGCCCGAACCCCTCGTTACTTTCGCTTACTCTAACGCTTTTCGAAATCCGGACCTCTAATGGTTCGCCGTCATCTTACCCTTGTCGGCAGCCTGCGCGTTCTTCCTCGCCTCTTCTTTTTGCGCGGCCATCTCCTCGACAGTCTTCGTGTGCAGGCGCGCGGCTCCCTGGAATCCCTCCATGGTCTTCACGCGAGTGCCCGCCGCCTCGTGAGCGCTCAGTCGCTCCTGCGCCTTTGGTATCTCCTCGGCATATTGCGGCAGCCACTCAGCTTGTGCAACCAGCATTTCGTCCGTCATTTGCCATATCTCTTCCGGTTCGCAGACCGCGCCAGTGAGCGGATCATGCAGCATGGCCTGTTTCAGCAGCAAGGCATCACCGTGCACGGCCGCCTCCATGCCCATCCGCTGGACATTGACCGACACAGCGCAGGTGGCAGCGCATGCAAGCGGCAGATCGCCGATATGCGCCATGTGCATGCCGTTGCGATCGACAAATCCCAGCGACTCGACAATGCAGCCCTCCGGCAGGTTGGTAATGATATTAGTGTTGGGGACGTTGAAATGGCCGCGGTAGGTTCGCCCAGTCTCGAGCGCCTCGATGATGTAGGAGCCGTGCTCTTCGCTGCGATTCTCGGCTGCAAACTTCGGAGGTTCCTGTGTGAGCCAGTTCGGGAAATCGGTCTCAAACCAGTTGCGTCCTTCCGTACAGACTCGCAAGTATCCGCCGGTCTCGCCGTTGATCCAGCTGGAAAGGTCGATCCACTTTTCGATCTGATCGAGTCGCTTCCGGTACCACGGCACGTACTCGCTGAGGTGGCCGTTGCTCTCGGTGCTGTAGTACCCGAACCGCTTCAGAACGTCGATCCGCACCTTCTCGGTCTCCAGATACTTCTGGTGCGACGTAAACAGATCGTATAGCATGGGAATAAGATCATATTCGCGCCAGACAGCCTTCAGGCACCAGGTCTGATGGTTGATTCCCGCAAACGTGAACTCGATGTCCCTGCGGCTGACCTTCTCTTCCGCGCCGACCATCCCCTGCCGTCTTGCCCAGTGCGTAACGCAGTCCGCGATCTGGTGCTGCGCGCCCTGGACGCCGTGGCACAACCCGACGGTCTTTACGCCGCCATATTTGTTGCAGGCCCACGTAAGCATCGCCATAGGATTGGAGTAGTTCAGGAAGAGAGCGCCCGGCTTGGCCACCTCGCGAATGTCCTTGCAGAATCCCAGCAGCGCGGCGATCCCGCGCTGCGCGTACATGATGCCGCCCGCGCAGATCGTGTCGCCTACGCATTGATCGATCCCATACTTGAGCGGGATGTCGATGTCGGTCTGGAACCCCTCCAGCCCGCCCTGCCGAATCATGCAGATCACGTAGTCGCTGTCGGCAATGGCCGTGCGGCGGTCTGTGGTCGCGACGATTTTGGCGGGCAGCCCGTTGCCCTGTATGTCGCGCTCCGCGAGTTGCCGCACCATCTCAAGATTGTGCGCGTTGATATCGGTAAACGCAAACGTCGTATCAGCGAACTCCGGTACTGTCAGCAGGTCGGCCATCAGGCGGCGCGTAAACCCGATCGAACCTGCGCCGATCATGGCGATCTTCAATGGCATCGGTTGACTACTCCCTCAAGCGACGGCATAACCTGCCTGGACCCGCACATCCTCTGGATGGAAAGCCGGCACGATGTCCTCTTTCGGAATGCCTGCTGCTTCCAGTGCGTAGCCGACGCCCTCTTCCGTGCCATCGCGTTGTATCCAAATCTTACCGTTGATGAGGTCGATGTGGACAAGTGTAAAGTAGACGCGCTTGTCCTTACCTTCCCAGCCCGTGGTAACGACGAGATAGCGGTCCTGTTCCCTGTCGAATACCGCTTCGTTGACGATTCCCGGGCTGGAGAACCGTACCTGCGATAAGGGAGTCAATACGTCCCTAATGATGTTACGATAACGTTCTAATCGATCCATTCTCTTATTTCCTCGGTGTCAGCGTCAAAAACGACCAACCGAACAGCTTTGTTCTTCATCAGAAGTTTGCCGATACCTTCCTCAAAAACCGTATCATAAACTGACGTACGAACAGCAAGATAAAGAACTCGTCCGGCATCGGCTTCCGATTGGTGAAGTGCCAGATCATACACGAGAAATTGGCCGACTGCTTCCTTCAAGTCCTGTACGGGTGATAGTCCAACGAACGATTTGACTTCAACCGCAATTCGCCTTCCGGACCGCTATGCAGTTACAATTCTTTCAGCCCCAAGATCAACCAAAAGGTTTGTTCCCTCGACTGCAACTGCGAGAGGATCGTGTGTGATCGTCCAACCGTCCTTGACTAGCGCGCGAACACAAACATCGTGATAAATATCTTTTGCAGCCATATGCGTCCTATTTTACCGTGTTTAATCATGCAAGTGGGCTTACCGCACTGGATTGTATTCCAACTTCTGGCGGTAGACTGCCAAGAGTAAATTGGATCCCGTGAAACTGGCGGAGAGTCGACAGATGCGGTATAGGATAGCATGAATCCCTATACGGTCACCGGACAATCGATTCGCAAAACGGCAAGGAATCTGTCCTCATTCGGTGTCAAATGGTTTGGCGGGCGCGGGCTCGGCTACGCAATCTTCGGGCCGTTTCAGTCGTATACATTCGGGTAGAATGACATAAGTGAGTTCCAAAACCGTTTAGATCAGGGTCTGCTTTTACCAAACAGCCGAATCTCCGAAGCTGCGACAGTAAGGATTGGGACGATTATGAAACTTGTGTCAACCGGTTGGGCCTCATTCTACGTCAGACGTCTCTGCTTACTAGGCTCGGCGCTCGCCTTCGTGGGAGCCGTGGCGACCGCAAGGGCGGAAGACTGGCCACAATGGCGCGGGCCGGAAGGCAACGGCATCAGCAAGGCCACCGGCCTGCCGACGACCTGGGGTCCGATCCAGAACATCGTTTGGAAGACGCCGATGCCATCATGGAGCGGCGGTACGCCCGTCATCTGGGGTGACCGCATCTTTGTGACTTCTCCGGCGGCGCCAGTAAAGACGGCAGCGCCCCAGCAATCCGCACTGTCCACTCCAGCGCTGCGGCTCGTCGGCGGCCGGCAAGGCCGCGGTGGCTACGGTGGCCAGCGCGATGCGGGCGGCTCCGGCCTGCTGCTGATCTGCGTGAGTAAGAAAGACGGCTCCATTCTCTGGCAGCGCGAGCTGGACCAGGGAAACCGAGTTTACAATAAGCAAAACTCCTCTTCGCCCTCGCCCGTGACGGATGGCAAGCTCGTCTGGGTGATGACCGGAACCGGTGCTGTGACCGCCTTTACCATGGACGGCAAGGAGGTCTGGAAGCGGCATATCCAGCAGGATTACGGCCGATTCGGGCTCAACTGGGGCTACGCGTCCTCGCCGCTGCTTTACAACGGCATGCTGATCATCCAGGTGCTGCAAGGCTTCAACACGACCGATCCTTCATATCTGCTGGCGCTGGACGGCGCGACCGGTAAGGAGATATACCGTAAGGTCCGGCCGACCGATGCGATCCGCGAATCGCCCGATGCCTACACCACTCCAGCGCTGCTCACCTATGGCGGCAAGACGCAGATCGTAGTAAGCGGCGGCGACTACGTGACAGGCCATGATCCAAAGACGGGTCAGGAGATCTGGCGCGCTGGCGGTCTCAATCCTTTCAAGAATCCCAATTTTCGGATTGTCGCCTCGCCGGTAGTTGCGGACGGAATGATCTATTCGCCGTCACGCCAGCGGCCCTTGCTGGCAATCAAGGCGGGCGGCACCGGCGACGTGACGCAAACGCACCTTGCCTGGAAGTGGGATGATCGCGGCGGTCCGGACGTTCCCACGCCGGTCTGCGACGGTAAGTACTTCTACATGGTTGCGGACAATGGAATGATCACCTGCCTGGATGCCAAGAGCGGCAAGGTGATCTGGGGGCCGGAGCGAGCGGCGACCGGCACAGTGGATGCCTCGCCGGTTCTGGCGGATGGCAAGCTCTACATCACCAATGAGAGCGGCGTGACTACTGTCCTGGCGGCCGGACCGGCATTCAAAGTGCTCGCGACGAACTCGCTGGATGATAGTTATACGCTCTCGTCCATCGCAGTCTCCGGCAAACGGCTGTTCGTTCGGACTTCGAACTATCTCTATTGCATTGGGATGAACTCCGCGAAATAAGACGAGGAACTTCGTATCT
>Ga0068855_100011485_pt1 | contig 10703 bp, 7 predicted proteins | sample KBSCornC52_FD_66592 | JGI IMG/M metagenome (GOLD analysis project Ga0068855, IMG submission 66592) | Corn rhizosphere microbial communities from Kellogg Biological Station, Michigan, USA - KBS Corn C5-2 | ecosystem: Host-associated > Plants > Roots > Rhizosphere > Soil ... | reverse complement strand
GCCTGTGCCCAGGAGGCCTTCTGCGATCGCCGCTATCGCGCGGATGGTTCGCTGACCCCACGCTCGCAGGCCGGCTCGGTGATCGAAGACATTGATCGGGCGATCGAGCAGGCGGTCTCGATCGCCATGCGGCGGGAAACCGTTGCCGATGACGGCACACGCGTGCGTGTCATTGCCGACACCCTCTGCGTGCACGGCGACCGCACCAATGCTGGCGAGTTCGCACGCCGCTTGCGCGAAGCGCTGGAACGCGAAGGACTCCACGTCGCCACACCGGAGCGTACCTGATGCACTGGCTTCCACTGCTGGGCGTGGCCGTGGTGGTGATCGGCTTCGCGCTGCGCTTCAACCCGGTGCCGGTGGTGGTCGCAGCCGGCGTGGTCTCAGGCCTGGCTGCGGGCAAGAGCGTGGCTGACATCCTCACGCTGCTCGGTACGAGTTTCGTCTCCGAACGCGCGCTGCTGCTGTTCGTCCTCACGCTGCCGGCGATCGGCGTGCTGGAGCGCGCGGGCCTGCGGGAACACGCGCGCAACTGGATTTCACGATTGCACGGTTTCACCCTTGCGCGCTTGTTGATCAGTTATCTCGCGATTCGACAGGTCCTATGCATGATGGGCCTGACCGATATCGAGGGCCATGCCCAGACCGTGCGTCCGCTGCTGGCGCCCATGGCGGAAGCCGCGGCGGAAAAACGTGGCGCACCGCTGGCGCAGGAGGAGCGCAATGATGTGCGCGCATTCTGCGCAGCCACCGACAACATCGGACGCTTCTTCGGCGAGGACGTGTTCATCGCGCTCGGCGCGGTGCTGCTGATCCAGGGTTTCTACGCCCAGCACGGAATCGAATTGGAGCCGCTGCAGATCGCGTTGTGGGCGCTGCCGACCGCAATCTGCGCGTTCCTGATCCATGGTGCGCGCAGCGTGCTGTTCGCGCGGAGAATCAACGCCATGGCCACTCCGGTCGAGGCTGCTTCGGATCCGGTCGAGAAACAAAAACTTCCGGACGCGGATCAACACGGATGAACTCGGATGAAAAGGCGCGTTGTCAGCGGGCATCCATGTCGAAAGCCGGCATTGAAGGCGATTGCTACACAGCATGCTGACCATTGAACACGCCTACTGGTTGCTCGCCCTGTTCCTCGCCGGAGCGGCATGGCTGAACCTGCGCGGGCGGCGCGGGTGGCATGCGGCATTCTGGACGGTGCTGGCCGCGCTGTTCGCCTGTGGCGATTTCGTGCTGGACGCCGCCAAGTCGCACAACGAAGTCCCCGCGCAACTCGCCGGCATCGGCGTGCTCGCGCTGGCGGTGCTGGCCCCGCGGATGCACCGCGGCGAACTGCGCGAGCGCGAAGAAGTGATGCGCGAAGCGGATGCGCTGCGGCTTCGGCACAAGCTGTTCGTGCCCGCGATCCTGATCCCGCTGGTGACCATGGCGGTGGCGCTGTTCGGCAGCTACGCCGCGTTCGGCGGCATGCGTCTGTTCGCACAGAAGCAGATGACGCTGACCGGACTTGCGCTCGCATGCATGGTCGCGCTGATTGCGGCGCTGTGGGTCACGCGCGCCAGACCGCGCGCAGGCTTGATCGAAGGCCGCCGCTTGCTGGACACGCTCGGCTGGGCCGCACTGTTGCCGCTGACACTCGCCGCGCTGGGCGGGGTGTTCGCCGCGACGGGTGTGGGCGATGCGATCGCGCAGCTCGTGCGCATGGCCATCCCGGTCAACAGCGCGCTCGCATGCATCGTCGCCTACGGCATCGGCATGGTGCTGTTCACCGTGATCATGGGCAATGCGTTCGCCGCGTTTCCCGTGCTCACTGCCGGCATCGGCCTGCCGCTGCTGATCCAGTTGCACGGCGCCAATCCGGCGATCCTCGGCGCACTCGGCATGCTGACCGGCTATTGCGGAACGCTGTTCACGCCGATGGCGGCGAACTTCAACATCGTCCCGGTGGCGCTGCTGGAGTTGCCCAACCAGAGTGACGTGATCCGCGCGCAGTGGAAAACGGGTGCGATGCTGCTGATCCTGAACTTGATCCTGATGTACTTCCTGGTCTTCCGCCATTGAAACCGACAACCGGCAACCGGCAACCCTCTGTCTTGCTCGCCGGCTTCGCGCCGTTCGCAGGCGAGACGATCAATCCCTCATGGCAGGCTGTGAGGGCACTCGATGGCGAAATGATCGAGCGCCATCGCGTGACCGCACTGGAACTGCCGACCGAATTCGAAGGTTCGCTACGGGTGCTGCGAAAGGGATTGCGGGAAACGCAGCCACGCGTGGCTATCGCGGTCGGCCTGGCCAGTGGCCGCAGCGGCCTCTCGCTGGAGCGCGTGGCGATCAATGTGATTGATGCGCGCATCCCGGACAACGCGGGTGCGCAGCCCGTGGACGTGCCGATCATCGGCAAGGGGCCGGCCGCATACTTCTCGACGCTGCCGATCAAGGCCGCGCTCACGGCATTGCGGGACGCCGGCATTGACGCGCACATCTCGCAGACCGCCGGCACCTATGTCTGCAATCACGTGTTCTATGCGCTGATGCATGCCGCACGGCGCCTGCAGATTCGCGCAGGATTCGTGCATGTGCCGTTTCTGCCTGAGCAGGCGCAACGGCACGGGGCGCCCGCCATGTCGCTGGATCGGATCGTCGAAGGGTTGCGCATCGTCATTCGCACGGCGTTGAGCACGCACGCAGATGCGCGGGTGACCGGCGGGGCTGAATCCTGACAGTGCCCGCCATCCCTGGCGAGCTCCGGACATGTGTTGTCAGTGCGGACGCACCGGCGCGTTCTCGTCGCCGGCTTCGCGCGGCACGTCGCTGGCGCCGGGCTGCTGCTCGACGCGGGCCTGCGCGGGTTCCAGCGCCCGCTCCAGCGCGATATCGAGCACCTGGTCAATCCAGCGCACGGGGTGGATCTTCAGCGCACCGGTGATGTTCTTCGGAATGTCCGCCAGATCCTTTTCGTTCTCTTCCGGAATGATCACGGTGGTGATGCCGCCGCGGTGGGCAGCCAGCAGCTTCTCCTTGAGGCCACCGATCGGCAACACGCGCCCGCGCAGGGTGATCTCGCCGGTCATCGCCACTTCCGAACGCACCGGCACCTTGGTCAAGGCCGACACCAGCGCGGTGCACATTGCGATGCCTGCGCTGGGACCGTCCTTGGGTGTGGCGCCTTCCGGCACGTGCACATGGATGTCGTACTTGTTGTGGAATTCCGGATCAATGCCGAGCCGATCGCTGCGCGCGCGCACGACCGATTGCGCAGCATGGATGGATTCCTTCATCACGTCGCCCAGTTGTCCGGTCAGGATCAACTTGCCCTTGCCGGGCACCACGGTGGCCTCGATGCTCAGCAGATCGCCGCCGACCTGGGTCCAGGCCAAGCCGGTCACCAGACCGACTTCGTTCTGCTCTTCGGCACGGCCGAAGCTGTGCCTGCGCACGCCAAGGTACTTGTCGAGATTGCCCGAATCCACCTTGATCGCTTTCATCTTGGCGGCCTTGGCGGCTGCCATCGCCTTCTTGATTTCGCCCTGCTCCACCGCTTCCTTCGCCTGGCGGGCAGCCTTCCTGTCTTCGGCCAGGGTCAATTCCTTCACGACCTTGCGGCAGATCTTGGCCAGTTCGCGTTCCAGGTTGCGTACGCCCGACTCCCGAGTGTAATAGCGGATCATGTCGCGCATCGCCGCTTCCGAGACCGAAAGCTCGCCCTCGCGCAAACCCGCCGCCTTGATCTGCTTGGGCAACAGATAACGCTGCGCGATCGCGACCTTCTCGTCCTCGGTGTAGCCCGGAATGCGGATCACTTCCATGCGATCCAGCAGCGGACCTGGAATGTTCATCGAGTTGGCGGTGGCGATCCACATCACCTCGGAAAGATCGAAATCCACTTCGAGGTAATGATCGTTGAAGGCGTGGTTCTGCTCCGGATCGAGCACCTCCAGCAGCGCCGCGGAAGGATCACCGCGGAAGTCCATCGCCATCTTGTCAATCTCGTCCAGCATGAAGACCGGATTGCGCGTGCCGACCTTGGACATGTTCTGGATGACGCGGCCCGGCAGCGAACCGATGTAGGTACGGCGATGGCCGCGGATTTCGGCCTCGTCGCGCACGCCGCCCAGGCTCTGGCGCACGAACTTGCGGTTGGTTGCGCGCGCGATCGAGCGGCCGAGCGAGGTTTTGCCCACGCCGGGCGGACCGACGAGGCAAAGGATCGGGCCCTTGATCTTGTTGACGCGCTGCTGCACGGCCAGGTACTCGAGGATGCGCTCCTTGACCTTTTCCAGCCCGAAGTGGTCCTCGTCCAGCACCTGCTGCGCAACGCGCAGGTCCTTGCGCACCTTGGTGCGCTTCTTCCACGGCACGCCGACCAGCCAGTCCAGATAATTGCGCACGACGGTGGCTTCCGCCGACATCGGCGACATCATCTTCAGCTTGTTGAATTCCTGCTTGGCTTTCGCCAGCACCGGCGGCGGCATGCCGGATTCGTCAATCTTGCGGGACAGCTCGTCAATTTCGCTCGCACCCTCTTCGAGGTCGCCCAGTTCCTTCTGGATCGCCTTCATCTGCTCGTTGAGGTAGTACTCGCGCTGGCTCTTCTCCATCTGCGACTTGATGCGTCCGCGGATGCGCTTCTCGACCTGCTGCAAATCCAGTTCGCCTTCGACGAGGCCGATCAGCAACTCCATGCGCGCGCCGACGTCCACCGTCTCCAGCGCCTTCTGCTTGTCCGCCAGGCGCACGGAAAGATGCGCGGCCACGCTGTCGGCCAGCCGCGAGGGATCCTCGATGCCGGACAGGCTCGCCAGCACTTCCGGCGGCAGCTTGCGACTCTGCTTGACCAGTTGCTCGAACAACGTGACCAGCATGCGCGCCGCGGCTTCCAGCTCTGCGCCCGGCCGCTCGTACGCGGGTTCCAGCGCCTCGACCTGCGCGCGCAGCATGGTTTCCTGTTCCTGGAAACGGGTCGCGCGCGCGCGCGACTGCCCTTCCACCAACACCTTGACGGTGCCGTCGGGCAGCTTCAGCAGTTGCAGCAGGCTGGCAACGGTGCCGGTCGTGTAGAGATCGCCGGCCGCGGGATCGTCCGTTTCCGGACGCTGCTGCGCCACCAGCAGAATCTGGCGGTTGCCCGCCATCGCCGCTTCCAGCGCCTTCATGGATTTCTCGCGACCCACGAAAAGCGGGATCACCATGTGCGGGTACACCACCACGTCGCGCAGTGGCAGTACCGGCAGCTCGGAAAGAAGACCGGCGGGATGAACTTCGGAAGACTCGGTGGACATGATGGTTCCGTATTGGGACAGATGCTCCGACACACGGCCGGACTCACGGTTACAGAATGGAGGCACCGCTTCCGCCAATCAAGCGTTGCCGTCTTCACAAACCTGAGCGACACGAAAAGACACGCGACGGACGCGCGCGGGCGGCACGAGCGCATCTCGCGCCCATGCTTGAGGACGTGCAAGGAATTCCGCTCGCGATCGCGAGCGGAATGGGTCGGCGTTACGCCGCGTCGCCTTCGGCGGCGATGCGCGGCTGCTGCAGATTGCCGCGATAAATCAGGTACGGTTCGGCCTGGCCGTTGATCACGGCCTCGTCCACGACGACCTTGCTGACGTGCTCGAGTGACGGCAGCTCGTACATGGTGTCGAGCAGCACGTGTTCGAGGATCGTGCGCAATCCACGCGCGCCGGTCTTGCGCTTCAGCGCGCGCTTGGCGATTGCGGTGAGCGCCTCGGGCCGGAACTCGATCTCGACGTTCTCCATCTCGAACATCTTCTTGAACTGGCGCGTGATGGCGTTCTTGGGTTCGGTCAGGATCTTGACCAGCGCGGGCTCGTCCAGCTCGTCCAGCGTCGCCACCACGGGCAAACGGCCGACGAATTCCGGAATCAGGCCGTACTTCACCAGATCCTCCGGCTCCACATCGGCGAGCAGCTTGCCCACGTTGTGCTTGCGCTCGCGGCTCCGGATTTCGGCGTTGAAACCGATGCCGGTGGTTTCGGAACGCTGCTGGATGATCTTCTCCAGGCCGGAGAACGCGCCGCCGACGATGAACAGGATATTGCGCGTGTCCACCTGCAGGAATTCCTGCTGCGGATGCTTGCGGCCACCCTGCGGCGGCACCGAGGCGATCGTGCCCTCGATGAGCTTCAGCAAGGCCTGCTGCACACCTTCGCCGGAAACGTCGCGGGTGATGGACGGGTTCTCGCTCTTGCGCGAGATCTTGTCTATCTCGTCAATGTAGACGATGCCGGTCTGTGCCTTCTCGACATCGTAGTCGCATTTCTGCAGGAGCTTCTGGATGATGTTCTCGACGTCCTCGCCCACGTAACCGGCTTCGGTCAGCGTGGTCGCATCCGCGATGGTGAACGGCACGTTCAGCAGGCGCGCAAGCGTTTCCGCGAGCAGCGTCTTGCCGCAGCCGGTCGGGCCGATCAGCAGGATGTTGGATTTCGACAACTCGATGTCGTCGTTGCGCGCGCGCGATTCCATCCGCTTGTAGTGGTTGTAAACCGCCACTGCAAGCGCCTTCTTGGCGCGGGTCTGCCCGATCACATACTGATCGAGCGTCTCCATGATTTCGCGCGGCTTGGGCAACTGGCTGCGGCCGGTGGCGGCCTTCTCTTCCAGTTCCTCGCGGATGATGTCGTTGCACAGCTCCACGCATTCATCACAGATGAATACGCTCGGGCCCGCAATCAGCTTGCGGACCTCATGCTGGCTCTTGCCGCAGAAGGAGCAGTAGAGAATCTTGCCGCCGTCGTTGGCCCGGCCTTGCCGGTCGTCGCTCATTACCTGAAACCCCGGTGTGTCTTTGCGCCTTGAGAATAACACAGCCCCGCCGAACCGCTGGAACGCGGTTCACGGGAGCTGCAAGAAAGTGTGACCTGCCTCAGGCGGACTTTACAGACTGCTCTGGGCGGCGTTCGAACACGGTATCAATGAGTCCGTACGCCTGCGCATCGGTCGCGCTCATGAAGCGGTCGCGCTCGGTATCGTGGCTGATGGCCTCGATCGGCTTGCCGGTGTGGCGCGCCAGGATCCCGTTCAGCTTCTCGCGCATGGTGAGGATCTCGCGCGCGTGGATCTCGATGTCGGAAGCCTGGCCGGAAATGCCGCCCGCCCAGGGCTGATGGATCATGATCCGTGAATGCGGAAGCGAGAATCGCTTGCCCTTGGCGCCCGCGCAGAGCAACAACGCACCCATGCTGGCCGCCTGGCCGATGCACATCGTGCTGACTTCGGGCTTCAGGTACTGCATGGTGTCGTAGATCGCGAGGCCCGCCGTGACCGAACCGCCCGGCGAGTTGATGTACAGGCTGATGTCCTTCTCCGGATTTTCGGATTCCAGGAACAGCATCTGCGCGATCAGCACGTTGGCGACCTGATCGTTGACCTCGCCGACCAGGAAGATCACGCGCTCCTTCAGGAGCCGCGAATAGATGTCGTAGGAACGCTCGCCGCGCGAGGTCTGCTCGACCACCATCGGCACGAGATTCAGGTTCTGCACCGGGGGCGGGAATGGATTGGACATGCTGTTCTCCGAAGATGGGCGATGGCGGCCTTAGTATGCGCTGATCCATCAGCGCGAGATCAAGAAGCGGTCATCCCTGGCCGCACTCTCCTAAGGGCCATCTGAGCGCCGAGGCAACCTCAACGCGGATGCATCACCTCGTCGAAGCTCAGGGCCTTTTCGGTGGCGACCGCGTGATCGGCCACCCATTCAGCCACCTGATCCTCGAGCACCGAGGTGCGTACTCCATCCAGCATCTGGGGATCGTTCGCGTAAAGTTCAACGACCTTCTGGGGTTCCTCGTAAGTGGAAGCGATCGCCGCCACCGCCTCGGAAACGCGCTTGTTGTCCGGCCGGATGTTGTTGATACGGCCGATCTCGCGCAACAGCAGGCCCGCGGCCACGCGGCGACGCGCCGCCGGCTGGGCTGCGGCTATGGCTTCCGGCGGTACCGGCGCATCCGCCGGCAGGCCCGGCGCGGAGGCGCGCACCAGCCGCTGCGCCTCGCCGTCAATCAGCACCTGCGGCACGTCAAGCTCCGGATGGGCATCCACCAGCTTGCTCGCGACCTCGCTGCGGAGCCGCATGTGCAGCGCGTTGGCCAGTTCACGTTCCAGGTTGGCGCGCACTTCCTTGCGGAAGGTTTCCACGTCGCCTTCGTTGATGCCGAAACTCTGGATGAACTTCGCATCCACTTCCGGCAGCTTCGGTTCCTGAACCTTTTCGATGTGGATGCCGGTCTGGACCAGCTTGCCGGCCAGTTGCGGGTTGCGGAATTCCACCGGGAACGCCACCGCGGCCTCGAATTCCTCGCCCGCCGAACGGTTGCGCAGGACTTCCTCGAAGGCGGCGAACAGCGCGCCCGAACCAAGCACCGTGCCGGCGCGTTCGCGGCCCTGCTCCGGGTAGCGGTAGTCGCCGGCCTGCGCGGAGTAGTCGAAGATCACCATGTCGCCGGGTTGCGCGGCGCGGTCCACGTTTTCGAACGTGCGCCGTTGCGCGCGCAGGGTTTCGATCATCGCGTCAATGTCGGCATCGCCGACCTGCGCGGTGGGGCGCTCGATCTGCAGGTTCGACACGTCGATCGCCGGCATCTCCGGCAGCACTTCGAAGGTCGCGGTGTAAGCGATTTCCCCGTCCCGCGGCGTGCCGTCGGTATCAATGTTCGGGGTCGCCACCGGCTGCAGCTTCTCCTGCTGCACGGCTTCGCGAAAGGTGCTGCCGATCATGTCGGAAAGCGCTTCGCCGCGGATCTGCGCGCCGAAGCGCTGCTCGATCACCTTGACCGGCACCTTGCCGGGACGGAAGCCCTTGATGCGCGCGTTGCGGCTCATCTCGTTGATGCGCTCGCGCACGCGCGATTCGACCTGCTCGGCGGAGAACCGCACCGTCAGCTTGCGTTCGAGCTTGCCGAGATTTTCCAGTGACACTTGCATGGGGGATGAAACTCCTGAAGAAGCCGTCGGTACCGCAGCCATGGCGAAAAACTCACTTTAGAGTCGCGGGTTGTCGTCCCTGGGAAAGAGCTTCGCTCCGCCGTGGTGCGAAAGGCGGGACTCGAACCCGCACGGGTTGCCCCACTGGAACCTAAATCCAGCGCGTCTACCAGTTCCGCCACTTTCGCGTGGCACACCGAACGCATTTGGCCGCATCCCTGCCCGTCGTGAAGATGAAAAACGGGCCTCTGCCCGCCTGTTTTGCGATGATCCGATCGCGAAGGTCAAACAGCGGGCATCCTGCCCGCACTCCTGAGTTCCTGCGATCATCCCGGACCGCGACGATCAAACAGCGGGCGTCCTGCCCGCACTCTTCAATTTGGTGGGCCGTCTAGGACTCGAACCTAGGACCAAGAGATTAAGAGTCTCCTGCTCTACCAACTGAGCTAACGGCCCGTGTTTATGCGCATCCCTGCACGTGAAAGCAGCCATCCATGGCCGCGCTTCTCAATCCGGCAATTGTCGCAGCGCTTGCCTTGCGCGATCAATATTCCCCCGCTCCACCGCATGGGAAATCCTGCGCGGTGAAACAGGTAGTTTACGCGAGATGGGGTGGACGATGGGATTCGAACCCACGACAACCGGAATCACAATCCGGTACTCTAACCAACTGAGCTACGCCCACCATAAACCTTTGTTCGCATCACCGTCCGTGGTGCGCTCGCCAGTCGGCGTCCTGCCTCCTCCGCCCCGCTCGCACGCGATGCCATTCAAGGCATCGCGTAAACGCTCGCGGTGCGACCAACTGAGCTACGCCCACCATAAACCTTTGTTCGAACCCTTTGTTCGCATCAACCGTCCGTGGTGCCCTCATTCCTTCTGGCGCGCCCGACTGGACTCGAACCAGCAACCGTCGGCTTAGAAGGCCGATGCTCTATCCGATTGAGCTACGGGCGCAGCTCAAGCGGATTCTCGCATCGAACTCCGGATAGCGCGACTTCGCGCATCGAGCGATGGTCGGGGCAGAGGGATTCGAACCCCCGACATCCAGCTCCCAAAGCTGGCGCTCTACCAGACTGAGCTATACCCCGCAGAATCTTCCGTGCACCAGCCACAGCCGCGGAATACTAAGGTGATGCGCCGGCAGCGTCAACGCCGCGAGGTTCAAGGAACCTCTGAAGCAGCGTCGCGAGCGAAGGCAGGCCGCGCGTCGCCGGAGCACAGGAACCGCAGTGTACACGTCAGTACATGAGGATTCCTTGGGCCCAAAACGGTACATCCATGTACCGGCCCTGATCCTCGCACCGCCGGCGCGCACATGCCGAGCGCAGCAGCTTATTCAGAGATTCCTCAGCGGCGGCTGATCTCGTCCAGGGCAATCCGCACTTCCTTCACCGCGAACTCGGCGCGACGCGGGTCGGGCGCGTACAGCATGGGGAGTTCCGGCGCCATGGCGCCCTCGGTGCGCGGTCCGTGCAGGTGCTGCATCAGCGCCTTCAGCGGGTGCGCGAAGGTGTCCTCCACCGCAGTGCCCTCGTAGCCGCAATGCGCCATGCAATTGTCGCATTTCGGGTTGCGGCCGAAACCGTAGGCGTCCCAGTCGGTTCCATTCATCAATTCGTCGAAACTGGCGGCGTAGCCCTCGTCCACCAGCAGGTAACACGGCCGCTGCCAGCCGAAGATGTTGTAACAGGGCATGGACCAGGGCGTGCACTGGTAGGTCTGATTGCCGGCCAGGAAATCCAGGAACA
>Ga0068855_100011484_pt1 | contig 10704 bp, 9 predicted proteins | sample KBSCornC52_FD_66592 | JGI IMG/M metagenome (GOLD analysis project Ga0068855, IMG submission 66592) | Corn rhizosphere microbial communities from Kellogg Biological Station, Michigan, USA - KBS Corn C5-2 | ecosystem: Host-associated > Plants > Roots > Rhizosphere > Soil ... | reverse complement strand
GCTGCCCACCTCCACCGCGTCGGGCGCCAGCAGCACGACCCGCGGGAAAGGCGGCAGGTGCAGGTCGACCTCGGTCTCGCGCGATTCGCCGTTGCGATCCAGGGCCCGGGCTTGCGCCTTCTGCGTGCCCGGCGGCACGACGATCGGGATCTCGACGTGCCCCTGCTTGTCGGCCACCACCGGGCCGAACAGGCGGCCGGCCACGCGCATGGTGACGCTGGTCCCGCCGTTGGTCCGCAAGGGAAACACGGTCGAGCCCTCCAGCATCACCCGCGCCCAGCCGTGCACGCGCTGCCCGCCGTTCGCCAGCTCGAAGGCCAGCAGCGCCACCTGGGGCGCCAGACCGCCCGGTGCCAGGTAGTGCGCCAGGTAGTGGCCGGGGCCGCGGCTGCGCATCGGCTCGATCGTCCCGACGCTGGCGATGGCGCGCACCGGCCGGTAGCTGCCCGCGCCCGGCCCCGTCAGGTCGATCGCCACCTCGGTGTCACGGTCGGTGCCCAGGCGCAGCAGGTCCCGGACCGGCGTCACGGTCACGCGCGGCCCCTGCGCCGCGTCGGCGCTGGAGATCGGTCCCCGTGGCAAAGTGGCGGCCCCTTCCGCGGGGGCCGTGCCCAGCACGCCCCACAGGACGAACCATCGCCAGGCCCGGCGGCGCCCCATCACAGCTCCTGCGAGACGGGCAGCGTCAGCCGGAAGACCGTGTTGGCGGGCTCGGGCCACCCGGCGGCGTCCTCGAGCAGGACCAGCTCGCCGCCGGCGCCGCGCGCCAGCTCGCGGCTGACCGCCAGGCCCAGCCCGGTTCCCTGCTCGTCCCCCTTGGTGGTGAAGAACGACTCGAACAGCCGCGGGCGGACCGCCTTGGCGATCCCTGGCCCGTTGTCGGCCACCTCGATCACCGCGAAGCGCGGGTTCTCGGCCTGCAGCTGCCCGCGCACCTGCACCAGCGGCGGCGTCGATCCCTTGACCGCGTCCAGCGCGTTGGACAGCAGGTTGATCAAGATCTGCTCGAGCAACGAGGGCGCCGCCGCCACCGGCGGCAGGTCGGGCGCGATCCGCGTGCGCAGGGTGGCGCCGGTCTTGCGCAAGCGAAAGTCCAGCAGCGAGGTCACGCGGACCAGCACCGGCCCCACCTCGGAGCGCGCCTTGGTGACCGCCTGGGCCGGCACGGAGAGCTGGCGCAGCGTCGCGACCAGCGCGCCCAGGCGCTCCGATTGCTCGACGATGTGGCGCGCGAAGTCCAGCACCTCTTCCAGCTCGACGTGGTCCTTCTCCAGCAGCAGCTGCGCCAGCCCCTTGATGGCGAACAGCGGCTGCCGCAGCTCGTGGATCTGCTGGGCGGCGAAGCGTCCGAACTCGGCCAGCCGCCCGGCGGCCCCCAGCAGGTCGCGCAGCCGGCGCAGCTCGGCGGCCAGCTCGGCCGATTGTGGTTCGGGCGCGTCGCTCACGGCGTCTTCTTCCAGAGGTCGGCCGGCTCGGGGGTGAGCGGGGGCGGCGGCCCGCGGCGCACCACGCTGCCCGTCGCGCGGCGGGTCCGGCCGGTCACGTCCTCGGCGGCGATGTTCAACGTGTTCTTGCCCACCCGCAGCGGGACCTCCGCGTTGAAGCGGCCGTCCGGCCCGACCGGCGCCGCCGTGCCGTTCACGGTCACGGTGGTCGACGGGCGCGCCCGCCCCGCGACCGAGGCTCGATCGGCCGCGTGCCGCTGCTCGTCGGCCGGCCAGACCACGTCCAGCAGCACCTCTTCGGGGATGCGCTCGGGGATGCTGGGGGCCGCGCCGGCCTGGCTGGACGATTCGCTGCCGGCCGGCACCAACAGCGACTTGCCGCCGGCCGTGAAGCGCGCGCTGCCGGACAGCGCCGCCACCGAGACGCGCCCGCTGTCGTCGGACAGCACGACGAAGTGCGCCGGGCCTTCGTTGGCGGTGCGCGTGTCATGCGCGTTGATCTCCAGGCCCTCGGGGCCGCTGACGCGCGCGAAGACCTTGCCGTGCCGCAGGTCGACGGTGGCGCCGCTGGGCAGGCGGTCGAGGCCGATCTCCACCTTCTCGCGCAGCTCGACCTCCGTCCCGGCCGACAGCCGCAGGACCGCCCCGCCGCCGGCCGCCGTGCGGACCACGTCCGCGCGGGTCAGCGTGTCGCCCTTCTGGATGGCGCGCCAGGTGCCGTCTCGCCCCGCCTCCACCGAGCCCACCGCGGAGGTGACCTGGAACGTCCCCGCGTCGAGGGTGCTTGCCGGGGCGCCCGCGCCCGAGGCGACCACCGGTCCCTGGGCAGCCGGCGAGAGCACGCGGCGCGACACCACGGCGGCCCCCGCCAGCACAGCCACCCCCAGCGCCAGCAGCGCGACGGTTCCCATCCGGCGTGGCACGGGCGCGCTCACGGCCGGTGGGTCCGTCCCTGGTCGGCGGGGAAGGTGATGACGAAGGTGGTCCCGCCGCCCACGCTGCTCTCGACCTTGATCGTGCCGCCGTGGTCCTCGACGGTGCGGTGCACGAACGACAGGCCCAGGCCGGTGCCGGTCCGGTCCCCCTTGGTGGTGAAGAAGGGATCGAAGATGCGGGGCAGGTGCTCGGCCGCGATGCCGGTGCCGGTGTCCGAGATCTTCACGCGCACCAGCGTGTCCTCGACCCGCAGGGTCTCGATGGTCAGCGTCCCGCCGCGCTTCATGGCGCTGCGCGCGTTCTGGATGATCTGGATGAACGATTCCTGAAGCTGGGTGGCGCTGCCGCGCACCGGCGGCACCGGCGCGTAGTGGCGGACCACCTGGACCCCGCCCGAGGCCAGATCGCTGGGGCTGCACAGCTCCAGGGCGTCGTCCAGCGTGCGGGCCAGGTCGACCGGCGCGCTGTCGTGCCCGCTCTGCCGCTGCGCGAGCCGCAGCATGTTCTGCACGATCTTCCGGATCCGCAGCGCTTCGGTCTCCAGGTCCTGCAAGAGCGGCCGGGTGGGGTGGCTGGCCGGCAGATCGGCCAGCAGCAGCTGCACGATCCCCAGCGCGCCGGTGAGCGGGTTGTTGATCTCGTGCGCCACGCCGGCCCCCAGCTCGCCCAGCGCCGAGAGGGATCGCGACCGGAACAGCAGGTCCTGCGCCTGGCGCAGCTCCGCCGTCTTCTCCTCGACCCGCTTCTCCAGGCTCTGGTTCCAGGCCACGATCTCGTCGGTCTGCTGTGTGATCTGCCGGCGCGCCCCCTCGAGGCCGGCGGCCATCTGATTGAAGGCGTCCCCCAGCGCGCCCAGCTCGTCGCTGGACGAGGGCGGGATCCGCGACTCCAGCTTCCCCTCGGCGATCTGGCGCGCGCCGGCCGCCAGGAGCGCCACCCGATCGCTGAGCCGCCGGGCCAGCAGCCGGGCGGCCATCGAGCCGATCAGCGCCGCCACCCCGATCCAGAGCAGCGTCGCCCAGGTGATGCGGTTGACGGGCAGCAGGGCGGCGTCGACGGTCTTGTCGACCAGGGCGCCCAGCCCCAGGCGCGGCACCGGCGCGTAGGCGCCGATCAAGCGCCGCCCGTCGCGCACGTACTCGGCGACCAGCGGGCCGCCCGGCGGCTCACCCTCGCGCGCGCCGGGCAGGCGGATGGTGGCCAGCGTGCCGACCCCGCCCCGCGACGCGGCCGCGATGAGGCGCGCGCGGGCGTCGGTCAGCGCGACGTCCGTGTCGCCGCCGCCCAGCCGCGCGATGTAGCCGGCCAGCCGCTTCAGCGAGACCTCGGCGGCCAGGATGCGGCGGCCGCCGCTCAGCTTGGGGTCGAACGCCACCGCCAGGACCACGTGGGGCAGGCGCATCGGACCGCCCAGAAAGATCGGGCCCATCCCCTGGCCCGACGACAGCGCCGCCCCCAGCGGCGCCATCAGGCCGACCCCCTCGACGTCGGTGGGCCGCATGGGCTCGTGCCCCTTGAAGGCCTCGTAGCGTTCCGGCTTCTCCAGGTAGGCGGGCTGGCCGATCAGCGTCCCGTGCTCGTCGAACATGGCCACGGCGCAGAAGTCGTCGCTCTGGTGATAGACGAGCTGCAGGAACTTCAGCAGCCCCTGGGCCGACGGCGCGTCGTCGCCGGCGCCGCGCGTGAGATCGAAGATGCGGGCGTCGACCCGCAGGATCGAGGTCACGTTGTCGACGTAGCTCTCGGCGTAGCCGGCGACCTGCTTGGCCAGCGTCAGCTCGTTCTCTTCCAGCGCGCCCCGCAGCGCGTTCTGCCCGATGTGCAGCGACGAGTAGCCGGCGATGGCCAGCGGCAGGACCGACACGCCGATCGCCAGCAGGGTGAGCTTCGACAGGAGCTTCATGGCGCCCCCGGGCAGTCGTCGCCGCCGTCCACCTCGCCGTCGGGCCCCAGGCCGCCGGTCGATCCTCCGTCCGTCGGTCCGCCGTCGGCGCCGCCGTCCAGGGAACCGGCGGCCGCGTCGGGGACGTAATACCGGAACGGCACCGTCGCGTTGGGGAAGATGCTGGACACGGTGTCGTCGGCGATCACGGCCAGCGTCCCCTCGCCGGCGGGCGCGATGCCGTCGATGCGGTTGGGGCTGCTGTACCGGGGGCAACGCAGCGGCGCGTTGCCGAAGTAGATCTGCGTCGTCTGCGGGACGAAGTTGTCGCCCACCACCGTGACCGGGAAGCCGCCGGTGGCCGGGCCGGACGCCGGGATGATGTTGCGCACCAGCGGCGGGGCCACGTAGGTGAACGCCGCGTCCTTCGTGACCATGACGCCCGCGATGGTGATCGTGACGGCGACGGTCCCGGGCGTGTCGTGCCGCGGCGTCGTGACCTGCAGCGAGTTCGGCCCCAGGCCCACGATGGTCGCCGGAACGCCGTCGAAGCGCACGTCGGCGTTCCGTTGCATCAGGCCGGCCCCTTCGATGTAGACCTGCGTCTGGCCCAGCGTGCTGCCGGCCGTGGGGCTGAGCGAGTTGAACGCCGGCGCGCGCACCAGGCCGAACTGGGCGCGCGCCTCGCCCACCTGACCGGCGGCGTCGGTCGCGGTGACGTGGATGGTCAGCTCGTCGGGGGTGCTGGCGGCGCCGGGGGCCGGCAGCGTGAAGGCACAGGTCACGGGCGACTGGCCGGTGACCGGGCAGGTGTAGGGCTGCATGGCGCCGCTGCCCGACGACATGACGGCCGTCAACCCGGTCACGGTGCCCGCGCCGTCGTCGGCCACGGCGATGATCGGCACCAGCGCGCCCACCGCGAACGTCGCGTTGCTGGCCGGGCTGACGATGCGCACCAGCGGCGGCATGGTGTCGGGGCCCAGCGACTGGAACCTGCCTGACAGCGTCGAGGTTCGGCCGCGCGGGTCGGCCACCGTCACATCGTACGGGCCGGCCGGTACGCCGGCGGGCAGGGCGGCGGCCAGCAGGTTCAGGCTCTGCCAGACCACCTTCCCCAGGTCGATCCGCGTGCCGTCGCTGACGTTCGACGGCGTCAACCAGGCCTGGAACCCGCCGGTGTCCAGGGTGGCCGAGCCGGTGCGGGCGTCCACCTGATAGGTGGGACGGAAGTCGTGGCCGATCATCGCCAGCGTCAGCGGCGCGTCGTCGTAGCCGGCCGGCGGGGACAGACCCGTCAGGGCCGGCGCGGGGTCGCTGGCCACCCCGCAGCCGGCGGCGGCGCCCAGCAGCCATGCCGCCGCCACCCGGCAGGGGGTGGGAACCCGGGGGGGGCTCCCGCTGCGTCGAGCGGCCGGCATCGCAGGCATTCTAGCCCCCACTCAGTCGAAAAATGCCTCCGTTCGGATCTGGGCCCGGCGGTTCACCCCGCGGGCGATGAGCTCGCGTTTGAGCTCGCTGATCATGGCGCCGTTTCCGACCAGGTAAAACGTCGGGGCGCTGAGCTCGGGCAGGCGGTCCAGCAGGGCGGGCGTGATCCGGCCGCGGTCGCCGCGCCAATCGGGCCCGGGCGCGGTCAGGAACGTGCGCAGCTCCGACCCGGCGCGGGCCACCAGGGCCTCGATCTCGTCGCGGGCGAACAGGTCGGATTCCTGGCGGGCTCCCCACAGGACCAGGCTGCGCGGCGACTCGAGGCCGCTCTCGCGCCGGCGGGCCAGCTCGCCCAGCATGGGCATCACCGCCGCAAAGCCGGTCCCGGTGGCGCCGAACACGACGTCGCCCGGGTGGCGTTCGTCCAGCACGAAGAAGCCGTGCGGCCCGGTCATGTTCACCCGGCTCCCGATCGGCAGCGTCATCAGGAATTCGGAGGCCTTTCCCTCGGGGATGACGCGGATGATGAACCGCAACAGCTCGCCGGCGTCGCTCTGCGAGGCGATCGAGTAGCTGCGGCGCGGGACGGTCTCGCTGTCCGGGGTGGAGGAGGGGATGGCGATCGAGACGAACTGGCCGGCCTTGAAGTCCAGGCGGGGCGGCTCGCGCAGCGCGAACGAGAGCTGGGCGATCCCGGCCGCGATCGGCTCGCGGGCGACCAGCTCGGCGGTGATGGGGGCGGGCATCGGCGGTTGGATGATAGCCGAGACATGCTAGGTTCGGCCCATGTCGCGCGCCCCCCTCCGCCTCGCATTGCTGGTCGCCGTCAGCCTCGGCGCCGCCTCGGCCTGCCAGAAGCAGAACGAGGGCTCCGGCAAGCCGTCGCCCGTGCCGCCGCTGGATCCCGCGTCAGCGCCCGCCGCCCCGGCGCCGGCGCCGCCACCCGCCGCGCCGGCGGCGACCGCTCCGGCGGCCGCCGCGCCCGCCGCCGCCCCCTCGCCCGGAGGCTCCATCGCCGGCAAGATCGTGCTGGCGCCCGCGCTCGCCAAGACCAAGCCGGCTGGAACGCTGTACCTGGTGGCGCGGCGGATCTCGGACAACCCGAGCGCGCGCGGCACGCTGATCGCCGTCAAGAAGATGCCCGCCACCTCGTTCCCGCTGCCCTTCTCGCTGAGCGGCGCCGACATGCCGTTCCAGACGGGGCCCTTCGACGGCGAGCTGACCATCACCGCCCGCATCGATCAGGACGGCGACCCCATGACCCATCAGAAGGGGGACGTGCTGGGGACGCTGCCCAAGGTGCAGGTCGGCGCGCACGACGTGAAGCTGACCCTCGACCAGGTCCAGAAGCAGGACGAATCGCTGGCCGGGGGTGGCCCGATGATGGGCGGCGGCGGGCTTCCGCCCGGACATCCCTGACCGCCGCGCGACGTCGTCGGCCTTCCGGCGGCCGCCCCTGTGGTGATAGCTTGCGCGGCCATGGACTACAAGAAGCTGCGCGACATGGTCAGCCACCGGGTCACGTTCGAGTACGACTCGGGCGCCAAGGTGGTCGGCACCGTCGGGGCCTGCATGCCCCCGAGCGGCGCCGTCCAGATGCTGGTGCTGGGCAAGGTCCAGGTCCTGGACGCGAGCGGCGGTCTCATCGCCAAGTACGACGAGCTGCCGATCGTTCCCAACAACCTGATCGGCTTCCAGGTGACTGAAGGCCCGCTGTGAGGCGGGCGGCGGCGCCGGTCGCGGTCGTCGCCGCGGCGCTCGCCGCCGGCTGCGCCACGCCGCACACGATCGTCGACGACCCGTTCGAGGTCGCCGAGACCAGCTCGGCCCCCGAGATCACGGCGGTCACCGACGTGGGCGGTGGTGACGTCCCGCTGCACGGCGAGCTGGTCATGGAGGCGCCGGACGGCGTGGCCGTCATCGGCGAGACCCTGTGGGTGCGCGGCCGATCGTTCGGGCGGCAGCCCACCGTCGAGGTCGGTGGCCGCCCGGCTGCCGTGCTGGGGCGCACCCACGACGGGGGCCTGGTGGTCCGCGTCCCGACGGGGACGCCGGCCGGATCGCAGCCGGTCGCGGTCAGCAACGAGGTGGGGCGCGGCGAGCGCGCCATCGCGGTCCGCCGATACGCGGCCGTGCTGGAGCCGGGCGCCGACCAGATCGGCTGGGCCGACGTGGGCGCCGCCGGGCCGATCCCGGCCGGCACCACGCCCATCTCCGGCGCGCAGTGGCTGGCCCTCTCCAGCGACGGGCGCGCCGCCTACACGGCCGGCCCGCAGTCGGCCGCGCTGGACGTGATCGACCTGCCCGGGCCGGGGACGCCGAAGGTGGTGTATCGCCTGGACCTGGGGCGCCCCGGGGCGCCGGGCAGCGCGGTGGTGGGCCTGGCGGCCGCGTCGGCGGCGCCGGTCCTGGCCGTGGTGCGCAAGGACGACGTCATGCTGGTCGACACCAGCTCGCCGCTGCACCCGGCCCGCAGCACGCCCCGGCCGCTCCCGCGCGAGGTGCGCGACGGGCGCGTGGTGGCGGTCGACCTGTCGCCCGACGGCAAGCTGCTGGCCGTGGCGACCGAGGCCGGCAACCAGGTGCTGCTGCTGGATCTGGGAACGCCCGCGCGGGCGCCGGTGGCCGGCGCGCTGTCCGTCCTGCCCGACGTGCGCGAGAGCGTCCTGTGCGACGTGGCCTTCTCCCCCGGCGGCGACACGCTGTGGGTGCTGTCGGGCGACACGCCCCGCAGCGCCACCGTCGGCCCGCAGCCGACCGAGCTGCGCGCGGTCCGGATCGGCGCTGACGCGCAGAGCCTGGCCCACCTCAGCGTCGGCCGCACCGTGGCGGTGCCCGAGGCGGCCACGCCGGGGCGCCTGGGCGTCGGCCGCGCCCGCCCGCTGGCCAGCGGGGCGGCCATCCGGCTTCCCCCCGAGCGGCACGCCGTCTATTTCGCGGCCGGGCTGCGCGCGGGCGGAGGCACCTCGATCTTCGCGGTCGGCAGCGAGGACGCGGCGGCGGTCGCCCTGACCGGGCCCGATCGCTTCGGACGTCCGGACCTCACCTTCGAGGGGCGGTGGCTGCTGGCGCCGGCCGCCGTCGACGACGGCTCGGTCCGCGTGCTGTCCACGGCGGCCGACGGCCGCCCGACGCCGCCCGGGTCGGCCCGGCCCATCACGGCCATTCCCGCCGGGTCCGGCCCGGCGCCCGCCGGGACGCGCCCAGCGCCGGAGCTGCGAATCCAGCCGTGAAGCGCGTTCACGCCATCGCGCGCGGTCGCGTCCAGGGCGTGGGTTTCCGGGCCGGCGCCGCCCACGAGGCACGCCGGCTGGGCCTGACCGGCTGGGTGCGCAACCGGCTGGACGGCACGGTCGAGGTCCTGGCCAGCGGCGACGATGCCGCTGTCGATCAGCTGGTGACCTGGCTCGAGCACGGCCCGCGGGGCGCCCGCGTGACAGGCTTGGACGTCCACGATCCACCGCCAACTTTGACGAGCGAACAGTTGGTGGGATTCGAAGTACGCTGACCCCTCCGGAGGACGATATGGCGAACGAGCAGTCGGGAAACGAGGCGTCGGGAGTCATCAAGTCGGTTTCGCGCGAGGGGCGGCAGTTCCCGCCGCCGCCCGAGTTCACGGCCAAGGCGCGGCTGCGCGACGCGGCCGAGTACCAGCGGCTCTATCGCCAGTCGATCGACGACCCGGAGCGGTTCTGGGGCGACACCGCCCGGGCCGAGCTGGCCTGGACCAAGCCGTTCACCAAGGTCCTGTCCTGGGACCTCCCCTGGGCCAAGTGGTTCGAGGACGGCGAGCTGAACCTCTCGGCCAACTGCCTCGACCGCCACCTGGCCACGCGCGGCGATCAGATCGCGATCTTGTGGGAGGGCGAGCCGGGCGACCAGCGGACGCTGACCTACCGGGAGCTGCACGCCGAGGTCTGCCGCGCCGCCAACGCGCTGAAGAAGCTGGGCGTGAAGTCGGGCGACAAGGTCGCCATCTACCTGCCCATGATCCCCGAAGCGGCCATCGCCATGCTGGCCTGCACGCGCATCGGGGCCACGCACACGGTGGTGTTCGGCGGGTTCTCGTCGGACTCCTTGCGCGACCGGATCAACGACTGCGGGGCGGTGCTCTGCATCACCGCCGACGCCGGCTGGCGGCGCGGCAAGGCCATCGCGCTCAAGGCCAACGTCGATCGCGCGCTGGCGGAAACGCCGTCGATCAAGAGCTGCCTGGTGGTGCGCCGCACGGGCGACGCGGTCGACATGAAGAGCGGGCGGGACATCTGGTGGCACGACGTGGTGCCGCAGGCGTCGGCCGAGTGCGCGCCGGTCAGCCTGCCGGCCGAGCACCCGCTGTTCATCCTCTACACCTCGGGGACCACCGGCAAGCCGAAGGGGATCGTCCACACCACCGGCGGCTACTTGCTGGGCGCGCACCTGACCACCAAGTACGTGTTCGACCTGCGCGAGGGCGACGTCTACTGGTGCACGGCCGACGTCGGCTGGGTGACCGGCCACAGCTACGTCGTCTACGGGCCGCTGTCGAACGGCACCACCAGCGTCATCTACGAGGGCGCGCCCGACCACAAGGGCAAGGACCGGTTCTGGGACATCATCGAGCGCCACAAGGTCTCGATCTTCTACACGGCGCCCACCGCCATCCGCGCCTTCGTGCGCTGGGGCGACGCCGAGGTGAAGAAGCACGATCTGTCGTCGCTGCGGCTGCTCGGCAGCGTCGGCGAGCCCATCAACCCGGAAGCGTGGATGTGGTACCACACGGTCGTCGGCGGCGGCCGCTGCCCGATCGTCGACACCTGGTGGCAGACCGAGACGGGCGGCATCATGATGACGCCGCTGCCCGGCATCACGGCGGCCAAGCCGGGGAGCTGCGCCATCCCGTTCTTCGGCGTCGACCCACAGGTCGTCAAGCGCGACGGAACCCCCTGCAAGCCGAACGAAGGCGGCTTCCTGGTCATCAAGAAGCCCTGGCCGTCCATGCTGCGCGGGGTGCACGGCGATCCCGAGCGCTAC